>Ga0335082_10003730_pt1 | contig 16569 bp, 11 predicted proteins | sample Lox_Sample_41_FD_206718 | JGI IMG/M metagenome (GOLD analysis project Ga0335082, IMG submission 206718) | Soil microbial communities from Loxahatchee National Wildlife Refuge, Florida, United States - Lox_Sample_4.1 | ecosystem: Environmental > Terrestrial > Soil > Wetlands | place: USA...
AATTCGCCTTCTTCTCGCGTTATTTTGCACCCTTGCGATTGCTTGCGGTATGGCGGGATGCGGCAGCACCGCCGCAACGGTTTCCCAAACACCACTGATTTCAGTTGAGATGACGCAATTGCCCCCTACCACGATGATTGTCGGAAATAGCACGGTGGTTTCAGCCACGGTCGGTAACGACCCCGCCAATGCCGGTGTCGATTGGGTGGTGACATGTGCCAACGCACCTAACTGTGGCACTTTCAACCCCAGCCACACGTTCAGCGGCCTGACGTCCATCTACACTGCTCCGACATCCGTTCCCGCGAAGCAGATAGTAACCGTCACGGCCCTGTCCAGCTCGGACCGAAGCAAGACCGCCGTCGCACCTGTGACCCTGACGTCCACAATCACGGCAATTGTCATCAATCCGGTAGGAGTCTCCGCACCCGCCGACTCTGTTGTCAACCTGGGAGCGACGGTGGTAGGAGATCCGGCGAATCTCGGCACGGACTGGACGGTTACCTGCCCAACTACAGTGGGTCCTGTCACTTGCGGATCCGGTCTCCATTCCGTTGCCGGCGGCACGGTCGCATTCGTGATCCCCGAGACCGTAACTCTACCGGGTACAACGCAGGGCGTTTCACTCGTGGGAACCAGGATAACCTTCACGGCCTATCCGACAGCCGATCACAGTTTCTCGTGCTCAAGCGTACTGGTGGGCACGCCGTGTTCGAATACCGCCAGTCTCCCCGTCACTGCTCCTATTTCGATCAGCATCACGGAAGCGCCTCCCACCACAATGCTGACCAATGCCACGGCTCCCGTGATAGCGGTGGTCTCGAACGACACGGCCAAAGCGGGCGTTACCTGGCAGGTCGCCTGCGAACAGACGCAATGCGGTTCGATTACACCGAGCCAAACTGCCAGCGGCGTCGCGGCGACCTTTACAGCGCCACCGACGGTACCCTCTCCAAACCCTGCTCCTGGTCTTCAGGTTGCGATTATCGCGAGCGCCAATGCAAACCCCCAGACGATCATCGCGCATGTCACCGTCTATATCGTTGCTCCGATTTCCATAGCCATCACGCGAGGCGTTGCGAACAATACCATCGTGCAAGGCACAGGTGCGCCTTTGATCGCCACTGTCAGCAACGATAGTGCGAATGCGGGTGTGGATTGGACTGTGGCTTGTGCGAGTGTCGGAGCCTGCGGCACTTTTTCGTCGCCGCATACCGCAAGCGGTGCGCCGACGACCTACACCGCACCTAGCAATCCGCCGGCGGGCGCCACTGTAACGATCACGGCAACGTCGACAAGCGACCCGACTCAGAGCGCTCAACAGGTGGTCACAGTGACCAACGCACCGCCACCAAATAGCCTGTTGCAAGGACAATTTGTCCTTTATCTGAGCGCCCGAAATTCAAAGAACGGTCCGTTCGTTCTCGGCGGTGCCATCTCCGGGGACGGTAACGGAAACATTACGGCAGGGAAATTCGACATGGCAGACGCCGCTGGAAATGCAGTGCCGGCAAACGGGCTGCCTATCGCCTCACCCAGCACTTATTCCATCGGAGCGGATGGGCGAGGACAGCTTCAACTAACGCTCAACACCTTCGCTTTGAACTCGAGTTTCGGAGTGCCCGCTGGCAGCTACCGTAGCACGCTCACTCTGAGTGTGGTGTTTGTAAGTCCTCAACACGCCCTTCTCACAGAGACCGACACGTTCGGCAACGGATCAGGAACACTGGACTTTCAAAATGCAGCGGACCTGGCTGCCTTCGGAGACGGCTCGGCTGGGCTGAATGGAGTCTATTCCCTTCAACTCAACGGGTCAGAATACAGTACCGGATTCCCCGGTTTCTTGTTGGCAGCAGCCATAGCGAGCCAAGCTTCTGGCAACACGTCCGTGTTTACCGGGTACACCACTGACCAGTCAGCCGCAGGCGCGATCACCAGTGTGCCTTTCACTACAGGCTCGCAGAGCTTCCCGACCGCACCGTCTCCTCTAGGGGAGATTCTGTTGCCCAACGTCAATTTGGGCTTGGTCACCCCGTTCAACATAGACCTCTGGATCATTGATGCCAATCACTTTGTCGTTACGGATTTCATCGACGCGTTGAGTTCTTCCCCAGTCATCATCGGTGGATATCTCACGGCCCAGCCCGCGTCGCCCTCGCTTTCCGGAACTCTGGCCTTTGTTGAATCTGGTGCGACCACCGCCGCGCAACCACAGGTTGTGGGTGGCATAGTGACCTGCGGCTCGACAGGAATTTTGGATGTCGTCCCCTTGGCTGGTTCGGGCCTGAACAATCAAGCTGTCAGTGCCACGTGCTCAGGACCTTCGAACGGGCGCGGCCTCATTGGCATCTCCGGAGCAGGTTCCTCGGGCGTCAGCCAACTCGCGGCCTATCCCACTCTCGACCAGGGAATCTATCTCATCGAGCTGGACGGAGGTTCAGCCGGGACTTCGGGCCCCTCAGGCGCGGGCGTCGCTTATCAGCAGACTTTACCCAGTCCCATTCCGAGTTCAGCGCTGGCCGGCAATTATGGATCGTCCTTCTCGAGCAGCACTCCGACCGGCTCCGAGATTCTGAGCGGTCAGGTGGTTGCTGACGGTAGCTCAGCTCTTTCCGGTACCGTCGACGTGAATTCGTTCGATACCACGGCAGCGCCGCCATCAGCCAATCCATCGCCCGGAGTGTCCCTGGCCGGATCATCATTTACCTCATCAGACAACGGGCGATTCTTGCTAACCCTCACGTTAACGCCGGCTGGCGGACAGCCCACCCCTCCGGTAAACGTCTTGCACCCAGCTTGCTATATGGTTGACGCCAACACTTGCTTGCTTCTCGGTCTTGATGCGACGGCACCTGGAACGGGCATCCTTCAATTGCAGAGTACAGGTCTATGATATCCAGCGCCGAAACGCTGAACTTCGAAGCGCCACCCGTCAACGAGCAGGGCCGCGGCCTCGAAGCGCTTAGCCGAATGCGCGAAGCCCGCCGCGCCTTCCAGGACGCGAGCGCAGAGACGCGGGATCGATGGATCCAATCCAATCGCTACTTTTACGGCGAGCTAAGCAAAATATTGCGGTTCCTGATCGGCAAGGGCAAGCGAGTGCTGGATATCCGTTGTCTCACGGGTGATTCCCTCGCAGCACTGGAGCCATCGTCTGGCGTTGGGGTCGAGATCGGACAAGCACTGGTCGACAAGGCGAGTCAAAAACATCCGGGAATTCGTTTTCTGCAAAGCGATCCCGAGTCGCTCGACCTGAAGGAAACCTTCGATTGTGTAATCCTCAACAATATTTTCGATACTGTGGACGTACTCGGAGCGTTTGAGCGCGTTCGAAAGCACTGCGGCGACGAAAGTCTCTTCATCGTCGTCAATTACAACGCAATGTGGCAGCCCATACTGAGTTTTGCCAGTAGGTTAGGCCTGCGGGCAAAATTCGTGGAGCCGAACTGGGTGAGCGCTGAGGATATTCGAGGGTTCTTGAAGCTGGCCGGCTTCCGGATGATCGGCGAGCATCGCCTGCTACTGTTGCCGAAACGGGTTCCCCTCCTGACGTTTATCGCGAACCAGGTTCTCGCGAAGTTGCCCGGCATACGACGCTTCTGCTTGATGCAGGTCATCGTCGCGCGCCCTTTGGCAAAGCGGGTTCGAACAGAAGAAGTATCCGTTTCCGTGGTGATTCCATGTCGCAATGAGGAAGCCAATGTGGCGGAAGCCGTGGAGCGAATTCCTGCTATGGGCCGGCACACGGAGATTGTCTTCTGTGACGACAAGTCTGTCGACGGCACGGTGAAAGAAGTTCACCGTATGCAGGCGCTCTATCCGGAGAAGAACATTCGCCTGGTGAACGGCCCAGGAATCTGCAAGGCGGAGAACGTGTGGGCTGGATTCCGCGAGGCTCGCGGCGACGTACTTATGATCCTAGACGCGGACCTCTCGGTCATGCCGGAAGAATTGCCGATGTTCCTCGACGCAATCTGCCATGGAAGCGGTTATTTTGTGAACGGCAGCCGTCTCGTCTATCCGATGCAAAGACGAGCTATGAAATTCACCAACATGCTCGGCAACAAAGTCTTCGGCCTGATTTTCTCGTTCCTGTTGGACCAGCGAATCAAAGACACGTTGTGTGGAACCAAGGTTCTTTGGAGGAGAGACTGGCAGCGCATCGAGTCCGGCATCGGTACCTGGGGCATCCGTGATATGTGGGGTGATTACGAATTGCTCTTCGGCGCCTCCAAACTGCACCTTGAGATCGTTGAGGTGCCAGTGCACTACCAGGAGCGGATCTACGGGGTCACGAAAATGACCAAGGTTCTCAACAACGGTATCCGTATGCTCGGCATCTGCTGGCACGCCTGGCGTCGCTTGGGGGGATGAAGGCACGGCCCCGATTACGCGACTCCGGACACGCGCGGCGCTTTGGTAGGCACGTGAATATGTCCTTCCGCAGAATTGCATCCGGATCCAGGAGACCTATCGTTCGACCGTTTCGAGCGAACTCACAACCTGGCAGGTACGGCGGGTATCCATATCCTCCGATGCCAGCCTTTTCCTGCGTGGCGACATGATGACGAGGTGCCGGTATGGCTGTGTTTTATTCTCGAATTCATTTGGCTTTCCCGATCGCCTTGCTTTCCATTCTCCTGTTTCCAGCCGTCGGCTCAGCCCAACGGATCGATATCAACGGAATGCCCTACGAGACTGAGGAAGAAACTCACGGCTGCTCCCGGTTAGAGGAGCTGATGCCCCTCCCCACGGCTAAAGTGGTTTCCTGCCAAAAAGGTGATTCTGTCGAAATCTCGCTACCTTTACGGCCAGATGCAAATGGGGCTCTAAAAGAGAAGAAGGTTCGTGGTGCCTATCAATTCCGCGAGTATCAGGTCGGCGAGATAGAAGAACCTAACGCCTTCGATCACCTGCTGGCGGCGTTGCCCATGGCGGGATTTAGGGTGAAGTACTCTAATAAGCCTTCGACGATCACCGCGAGGAAAGACGACATCTGGATTCTGATTCATGTCAGCGACGATCTATACAACGTAAGCGTTATACGAGAAATTCCCGACAATTGGAGGACGGTCCAGACCGCCGAAGAAATCGCCAGCGAGATCCAAGCCCATGGCAGAGTAGACATCTATGGAATCGAGTTCTCCCCACCCGATCAGTCCATCGTGGAGAGCACATCAAAGATCCTGTCTCAGGTCTTGAAGTACTTAAAACAGAATCCCGACGTCTCGATCATCATCGAGAGTGACAAGGTGAGCCCCACGGGAACACCCGAGGACGATGCGGAAATCACTCGGGAAAGAGCCAATGCGGTGATGGACTGGTTAGTCGCACACGGAGTGCCGAAGTCGCGTGTGCAACCGCTGCCAGCGGGCCGAAACAACCCGATAACCGACAATGAAAGTCCGGCCGAGATTCAACGGAATGAGAGAATTGTGCTTATAAAAGCGGCTTCCTGATAGCCGTCGGGCAACAGAATATTTCTGCAATGGACTTCGCGGGGGTAATGCTTGATCGATCGGGGAAAGCACAACATCATCGGCGTTCTCATAAACGCCATCGATTATGAAGCAGCGGTTGAGCGCATCATTACGGCCGCCAAGGGAAGTCAACGTCTGACAGTGTCCGCGCTCGCCGTCCACGGAATCATGACCGGTGTTCTCGACGAGACTCATCGGTACCGGCTGAATCATTTGGATCTGGTCGTTCCCGACGGCCAGCCGATCCGCTGGGCGCTGAACTCCCTTCATGATACTGGGCTGACGGACCGTGTCTATGGTCCCAAGTTGACGCTGGAATTGTGCGCGCGTGCAGCGGAAGAATCTCTTCCGATCTATCTCTACGGCAGCCATCCCGATGTTCTTTCGGCCCTGGTTCGCAACCTTCGAGAGCGATTCCCGGCGTTGCAGATCGCAGGGTGGCAGCCCTCACGGTTTAGATCGCTCACCTCCGAAGAAAAGGCGAAGGTCGTGCACACAATTGCCAACAGTGGAGCCCGATTGACCTTTGTCGGGCTCGGCTGCCCGCGCCAAGAGGTTTGGGTCTACGAATATCGGCATGTTCTTTCCATGCCTCTGCTTGCCGTCGGCGCCGCATTTGATTTCCATGCGCGGACGCTTCCTCAAGCCCCTGAGTACCTCCAGCGGCTGGGCTTGGAATGGCTCTTTCGACTCAGCCGTGAACCGCGTCGATTATGGCGCCGGTATCTGCTTTTGAGTCCGTATTACTCGATGTTGGTCTTCTTGCAGGCTACCGGCATTCGACGGTTTGATTCCCCCGCCGCGCGTCCCACCTCCGAACTCCGGTTTGGCTGACGACGATGAGTTGCAACTCATGTCGTTTTCAAGACTCAAACCAAGTTCATCTGGATTTAATAAAAGGGGTGTATCTATTACAGTCTACAGAAATTATCGCAACTCGGTCCCCGGTCTCGCTCAAGGCCGGAGCCTATAGAGGAGCGTGAATGAGCAAGCCAAAGACAGTTCTCGTGACCGGATCCTGCGGATTGATAGGCTCAGAAGTTACACGATCCTTTGCCCGAATGGGATTCCACGTGGCTGGGATCGACGACAATCATCGCGCTACGTTTTTCGGATCGGAAGGAGACACCAGTTGGGTGCTCAGCCAGCTCCGAGCAGAGGTTCCGGGCTACGAACACGAGGCAATCGATATCCGAGACCGCGAGAGAATTCTCGAAGTGGTACAGCAACTGAAGCCTGACCTGATTATCCATACGGCCGCTCAGCCGTCGCACGATCGCGCGGCGGCGATTCCCTTCCTCGATTTCGAGGTGAACGCCCTGGGAACTCTGCACTTGCTCGAAGCCGCAAGGCAGTATTGCCCGGAGTCTCCTTTCGTTCACATGTCCACGAACAAAGTCTATGGGGACCGCCCTAACACGCTGGCTCTAGTCGAACTCGAGACACGGTGGGATTACGCCGACGCGACACTTGAACACGGAATCGCTGAGGATTTTCCGATCGACCAGAGCAAGCACTCCCTGTTTGGCGCCTCCAAGGTGGCAGCCGACATCATGGTGCAGGAGTATGGTCGTTATTTTGGAATACCCACCTGCTGCCTGCGAGGCGGGTGCCTGACGGGCCCGAATCACTCTGGAGTGGAATTGCATGGTTTCCTGAGCTATCTCGTGAAATGCAACATCGAAGGCCGTGAATATAAGGTCTTTGGATACAAAGGCAAACAGGTTCGCGACAACATCCATTCGGAAGATGTTGTGAGCTTCATGTACGAATTCTGGAAGGCGCCACGTGTCGCTGAGGTCTACAACCTTGGCGGGGGGAAGGCCAACTCCTGCTCGATTCTCGAAGCATTTAACATGGCGGAGGAAGTAACCGGAAAGAAGATGATCTGGCGCTACCTGGATGAAAACAGAATCGGCGACCACATCTGTTACTACAGCGATCTTCGCAAGATGCAGGCCCACTTTCCAAATTGGAGAATCACCAAGGATCTGCCCACCACATTCCAAGAGATTGCTGCCAGTTGGAAACATCGCTTGGTGGCGAGATAAGGCCCTCATGATTTTTCGGACAATATACAAACCGCCCTTGCGGCACGTGACAGGATGGCCAACGATCGATCGCAAGAAGTCGCCAGCTCTTGCGTGTGACGCCGGCGTTTCGGGAGTCACTCTACGATGACAACGCCTTGCCAGGCCTTGCATCCCGCCTCGCAGGCTGCTGAACCGCCGCTTGTTTGTTGCTTTGATCTGGACGGCACAGTAATCGAAACGGATCTGCTTTACGAGAGTCTGATTCTGCTGGCGAAACAGCATCCGGAACAATTGTTGAAGGTGCCGCTGTGGCTTCTGCAAGGCCGGAATGTTCTGAAGGCGAGGGTGGCCGAACGAGTTGAGTTGGCCGCCGAATTGTTGCCTTACCGGCAGTCGATTCTGGAGTTGATCGACGAGCTACGCGAGCGAGGTTGTCGCATCGCGTTGGCCACAGCTTCGCATAGAAGACTCGCCGAGGCTGTAGCAGCACACCTGGGTGTGTTCGATGAAGTGATGGCCACCGACGGCGCGGTGAATCTGAAGGGAAGCGCCAAGGCGGCGCTTCTGAACGAGAAGTTCGGCTCTAATGTTCTTTATGCCGGCGACAGCAACGCCGATTTACAAGTTTGGTCAGAAGTCCGGCAGGCGGTGGTCGTGGGCAGCGAGCAGTTGGCTGCGCGGGCAGCGGAATCATGTGAGGTCGTGCGCCGCATCCCTATCGAGCGTGGCACGTGGCAGGATTATCGAAGAGCCATGCGGCCGCATCACTGGGCCAAGAATGTCCTGCTTTTGTTGCCTCTTCTGTTGGCCCATGAACACCATGTAATCGCCTGGCTGCGTGCGCTGTTCGGTATAGTATTGTTTAGCTTTGCCGCTTCGGGCATCTACATATTCAATGACCTGCTGGACTTGCAGAGTGATCGAAGGCATCCGTGGAAGCGGCGGCGACCGCTGGCCAGCGGATTGATCCCGATCCAGCATGGGATGCTGATGTGTATTCCCCTGCTGGTGGCTCCGATCGCGCTGGGCTGGTTATGTCTGGGCCCGATGTTTGCCTTAGCGCTGTCCAGTTATTGTTTGGTTTCCATTGCCTACACGATGAACTGGAAGCGAATGGTGCTGGCTGATGTGTTCGTGCTGACGGGCTTCTACGGGATTAGAATCATCACCGGTGCGGCGATTAATCATACGTATCTGTCTCACTGGTTTTTGATCTTCTCAATGTTCTTTTTCTTCAGTCTGGCCATCGCCAAGCGTTTTAGCGAACTCGTGCACGCCAAAGAACTGGTGCGTGCAACGAACTCCGGGCGCGGCTACCGGCTGGAGGATTCGCAATTACTGGCGATGGTTGGGATAGCCAGCAGCTTTTGCGCAGTGATTATCTTCAGTCTTTACTGCCACGCGCCCGAGATCAGCGGACTGTATCCGCACTCGGGACGACTGTTGCTGATTGCACCGCTACTGCTCTATTGGCTGCTAAGAATGTGGCTTCGTGCGGTACGGGGCGAATTGAATGAAGATCCGGTGGCGTTGGCCATGCACGACCGAGTGAGTTACCTGGTCGGCTTCGCTTGCGCGATCTGTATCGTTTCAAGCATCTATTAGGCGCTTCAATCATCTACAATCTTGGTGAGATGGCGGTGGGGGAGAAGATTACCAGCTATCACGGGTGGGGCAAGTATCCGCGCGCAACGCATACGGCCGTCCTTCGGCCCGCATGGATGGACGAGGTCACGCCGTTCGCACTGGCTCAGAATGCGCCGTTGCTGGCTTTCGGATTGGGTCGCAGTTACGGCGACTCGTGCCTGAATGACGGCGGCGCGCTGATGGATATGCGCCAATTGGACCGGGTGCTCACCTTCGACACGGAACGTGGATTGGTTGTGTGCGAGGCGGGCGTATCGTTGGGGGAGATTCTTTTGTTGGCCGTGCCACGTGGTTGGTTTTTGCCGGTGACGCCGGGCACGAAGCTGGTTACCTTGGGCGGTGCAATCTCGAACGATGTACACGGCAAGAATCATCATCAGCAAGGGACGCTCGGTTGCCATATCGAGCAACTGGAGCTCGTGCGCTCAACGGGTGAGATCATGCTGTGTTCGCGAACGGAAAATCCGGGGCTGTTTGCCGCCACCATCGGCGGGATGGGCCTGACCGGCATCATTCGCCGGGCCTCGCTGAAGTTAAAAAAGATTTCTAGCGCGCAAGTTGCGGTTGAAACTGTGCCGTTTGACACGTTCCACGATTTTGAGCGGCTCAGCAGCGACGACGAAGGCGGCCGTTGGGAGTACACGGTTGGCTGGATCGATTGCCTCAGCGGACAAAAGACGCGCGGCCTGTTCATGCGCGGCAACCATGCCAAGGAAGGTCCGCTCAATACGCATCCGGAGAAGACCAGGCTGAACGTGCCATTCAACTTGCCGGACTTCACCCTGAATCGCCTGACGATTTGGCTGTTTAACACACTTTACTATGCAGCTGGACGTCGGGGAGCCCGTGCGAAGACTTCTCACTATGACCCGTTCTTCTATCCATTGGACAAATTGAACAATTGGAATCGCATCTATGGTCATCGCGGTCTGACTCAATACCAATGCGTCGTGCCGGAAAGTGAGGCCGGCGCATTCCAAGAGATTCTGAAGCGAATCGCGAAATCCAGACAGGGTTCGTTTCTCGGCGTCATCAAGAAGTTCGGACACGCGAAGTCGCCCGGCATGATGTCCTTTCCTCGGCCGGGCCTCACCCTGGCACTGGACTTTCCATTTCGCAATGAGTTGACCTTGAGGCTTTTTGAGGACCTCGACAATGTGGTGCTTGCAGCGCGAGGAGCTCTATATCCGGCCAAGGACCCGCGCATGAGCCCGGCGATGTTCCGCGCTTCATATCCGTCCATGGATGAGTTCAGACGATGGGTCGATCCGGCCTTGAGTTCCAGTTTCTGGCGGCGTGTATCGGAAGAAACAAAATGACAGGCGCACTAGTCATCATCGGCGCCACTTCGAAGATTGCATTTGAAGTGGGCCGCATTGCGGCACGCAAGGGGCGCAAGCTGGTGTTGGTAGCTCGCAACAAGGATCGCCTCGATGCGGTCGCGGGTGATCTGGCTGCGCGCGGCGCAACGGGCGTCGAAGTGATTGTCGCGGAATTGGAAAACACGGACCGCCACGCAGACTTGTGGAGCAGGATTGAACGAGCAGCCGGACAAATCGCCGAAGTTCTGATTGCCTATGGTTCGTTGAGCGAACAGGCTCGATCGGAAACCGATACTGCTTACATGGAGCACGAGTTCGTGGTCAACTTCAACAGTCCCGCGAGCCTGATGAATCGGGCAGCCGTGTACTTCGAGACGTCCGCGAAGAAAGCCGCCAACTCTCGGCGAAACGGCGTGCTGGCGGTCATCAGCTCGGTGGCCGGCGATCGCGGGCGCCGCTCGAACTTCACTTACGGCACCGCAAAGGGCGCATTGGCCTTATTCGCGCAGGGAACGAGGGCGCGCTTGTTTTCCTCCGGCGTCCGCGTACTCACGATCAAGCCCGGCCCGGTTGCAACGCCTATGACTGCCTCGATGCCTGGTGCAAGCCGCATGGCGTCACCGCAAATAGTGGCCGCGGATATCTATCGGGCCATGACTAACGGACACGCCGAGGTCCTATATGTTCCTGGTCACTGGCGCTTGATAATGCGCATCGTCCGAGAGATTCCGGAGAGCATTGCAAAGAAATTGACATTTTGATGAAGTCGCTCTCGATCTTAGAGGTGCAACGGCTGTTTCGAACGCTGCCGATGTCGACGCCCGGAAAGAAATCCAGTCGGCGGCCGGCTAACTCGTTCGCTCCTGCTGACCAAGTCTGTTCTGGTACCAGGACACACTACTTCGAGGAAGTAATCCCTCATGAAAATTAATATCCGAAAGCCGATGTCTCTAAAATTTATCTTCTGGCTAAGCTGGATTGCCATCCTGTTGGGGATTTCGATCTTCGGCTGGACACCAACGTGGAAGGCTTTGTTAGTTCCGAGTTGGTCCCCGGCTTTTGCCGATATGAGAACGGTTCAGGGCGCCCTGAAATCAACCGCCCTTGGCTTGAATCCTCAAGTCGAGAACCCGGGGGATCCTTGGAATCGACAGATGAATTATCCGGCGATATGGGTATGGATCGCCAAACTCTGCCACTTCGATCATGAAAGGAACTACCTACTTTTCGAATCTGTGGCAGTCCTCTGCTTCATTTTTTGCTGCTATAGGATCCTGCTGGAGACGAATTCCATATGGGCGCTTCTTCTCGCATTTTCGGGAGCTTCGCTGTTTGGGGTTGAGAGGGGCAACAACGACATCATCATTTTCTCTTTGATGTATTGCGCGGCTTGCGCGCCACTTCAGCTCATGCTCTTATTGCTGCTGTCAGCAACAGCGCTCAAGGTGTTCCCGGTCCTCGTCCTACCCTCACTGATAAAAGAAAAAGCTTGGGCAATTACCCTTGGGATCTGCAGTGCTGCTGTGCTGTTTCTCATGCGGGGCGAGTTGGCGGCGATTCGGGCAGGAACTCCTGTTTATTTTGGGTTGAGTTATGGGTCGGCCAGCATCGCCGCGGCGGCGGAAAAGATGCTTCACGTAAAGGTGTCGCCGATTCTTATTTCCGCGCTGCTCGTCGCCAGTGCCGTTGCTGTCTATCTGAAACCCTTTCGATTTTTGGATTTGCAGGCGGAACGCGCAAACGAGCGCGTTAAGCGACTATTTTGCTTTGGAGCATACATTTTCCTCGGAACTTTTCTTCTCAACAGCAATTGGGACTATCGGCTGATCTTTCTCCTTTTGTGCATTCCCTATGTGTTGTCGGTAAGAAATCAGTTTGCCAGAGTCGCAGTCCTTGTCTCCATTTTTGCAGCGGCTAACCAGATGCTTCTTCACCAATTATTGGGGGTAGCCGGCCCTATGTTGAGCGTATTGGCGAAATGCATTCTGTTCTCAGCAGTCGGAGCAATGATCATTGACATACTAAGGCAAGACATTGGGAGCATTCTCGAGACGAGAACAATGACAAAGCAGGAGATCTAGCGTTACAACGGATATACGGAGAGTTTCTGTGCTTTGATGAAGGCCCCCGTCCTTTGTCACCTGGGTGTGCGCCATACCCTTCGAAGTGGGCCCACGCGAAACGGGTAATTTTCCAATGCCAATCCAGTTGGCTGTCGCCTGCGCAGATTATCGATTGCGGCGTGGGCGAGGGCCTGACTTGTAATCGAAATTTCAATCTGCCGTGACGGTGCTTGGCCTAGTTCTGTGATCTGCTTGCGCGCAGTTGTCGCCATTCAGCCGCATCCCGAACTCGCAGCCGCGAGCTGACGATTCACAGTACCGGCCAGGTCAAAAAATTCTCGAAGGAGGTCATTGTGGGCCAATTGAAAAATCTCGCATTACTTAGCTTTGCGGTCCTTTTGTTGGCGGGTCCGGCCTGCGCCCAGACCGTCAACTTGCAGTTAATGAACGAGGGCCCAGGGAATCAGATTGGGGGCGATTACACCTACCCTTACAATTTTTCCATTAATAGCAGTGCATCCTTCACGCCGCTGCTTTGCGATAGTTTCGACAGGACTACTTCCAACGGCGAGAGTTGGGCGGCGAATGTTTATCCCTTGACGAGCCCATTAACCGCGTTTGGCCAGTCGTCTCAGATCCCTGGATACACTCCTGCCCAAGTCTATGAAGCTGCGGCCATTATTTACACTGAGATTCTCAATAACACGGTGCCAGGAGCGAATGGCAATCCTGCCCTGGCGTCCGCATATGGCAACCTCGCGATTTGGGCGTTGTTCGACGGCGGGGCTCAAAACAGTGGATACGATCCCGCGATTGAGGTACCGATCATGACGAATGCGCTCAATTCGATCGGACAGTACGGCAGCGCTTTCTACGCTCAATTTAGCGTCTACACGCCTTTGGACCTCTCGCAGAATGGCCCTCAGGAGTTTATTGGCTACTCCCCGGCAGGGCCTCCTTCGCCTTCGATCACGTTCCTCGGAGGCGGCACTTCGTCTCTGTTCCAGGAACTGGCCCAGGCGGCTGTGAACTTGAACGCTGGGTCCGGCCCGGCCTGCATTTGGACGCAAGCAGCGGGTACCAGCGTACTCGCCAGAGACAACCGCACGAGTCCATCCACGGATGAGCAGGGGAATATCTGGGTGGTCTGGAGTCCCGGAGCCGGCACTTGTGCCGCCCCAACAGGCAGTTTCAACGTGTACTCTTACATGTCACTGGACTCGGTGGTGGCGGACAGATGCTTTTTCGAGGTGGACTCGAGCGGAACACCTGGCTGCGTCCAAGTCATGACCGTGGCCCCAAACGCCGCTGGCGCGAATCTGTTGCCCCTTGGTGACACGCCGGGAGGCATTCCCTCGTTGGTCATCAACGCGTTGAACGGCCAGCGTTTCTTTGTAGCCGGTACCGATGTTAGACCGGAAGATGCCCAGTTCGCGGTGCAACGCACCTTGGCACCTTGCAACCAGTATCTGCCCCGGCAGTACTTCAACAACGCCTCCTACTACCTGTTCGGACTGGGCTATCAGACCGGCAGCAACGTCGGGACGACGATCCAGGGCAATGCGAGCTACGGCGGCGGTACGTTTAATGTCGTCAATTTCAACATTACTGGCAATGACCCGATCACTAATCTCGCCGTTCCCACATACCAAGTGAGCACCGTTGGCGCACAACCGATCGTCGTTGCCATCGCTCCCGCCACCGACTCTCAGGTCGCCGCGATGACCGACATCCCCTCCTCTACCTTGAGTATGTTCTATGAAGGCATCCTTGGCCGCACCACCGATTTGCTGGGTCCGTCCGCTTCTGGGGCGGAAGCCGTGGCGGTCCTGGTTCCCGAACCGGCCAGTGGGACCTACAGCACCTTTGAATACAGCATGCCGCAGAGCACTCAGTTCCATGCCGGTCAAGATTACGCCAACTGCAACGCCGGCGGGACTACGTTGAGCAACCCGATGGCATTGCAGAACGGAGCCGGTCAGTTCGGCGACGCAAGTCAACGCGTCCGCGTAATCGGCACGGAAAACATGACCGCCTCTCTGCAGGCGGCTTGCCCTGGGCTCGCGCGCCTTGGGTATTTTTTCTGGAGCGCCAGCAATGCGAAAGGTCTGACCAACGTCAAGTACTTGACGGTCAATGGCATTGACCCCTTGTATGATCAGACGGCGCCGGCTTACCAGTACACCGGCGTTCTCCCCAATAGCGGCGCGACCGGCGATCCTGGGCTAACTGGGGTGAACTTCGCCATGGTCAACGGCGGCGATTATCCTATTTGGTCCGCGTTGCGGATTATCAGCCAGACTCCCGTCCCGTCGGGCGTAAGCAGCATGCTGAATGCGGTGGCGAGCTTGTCTCAGCATGACTATATCCCGGTCGCAAATCTGAACGTGTGGCATTCCCACTTCTATATCAACGGCCAGAACATTCCGACACCGGCCAACGGTTCCAGTGTCGGGTCGACCACGTTGTGCGCTGGTGGGGCTCCTGAAGCTGGAGGCGATGCCGGTGGTTCGACCTTGCTGATCACGAACAACGCCAACTTCTGCCACGACTTCGGTGTTACCACTGGAAAGCTCAACCTGACCCAATAACGCGAGGTAAGCCGAGAGCGGGCCGCTGCCGTGACACTGACGCGGCAGCAGGCCCGTTGCTCGGCCGAACTAATCATGGACGGCTCTTGGGCCGGATGGGGCAGGCAACGGAGCGACGTGTGGATGCGGTTTCGAGAACGCCCCTCGCTCCTTCGCGGCGCAAATCCTGGCTATTTGGTCTTCTTCACCGGGGCCGCTAGTCGCACCCAGACTTCATCTGATCGATTGGTCCAAGTCGCGTTGATGATCCGCCGACCTTTGTCGGCGGTATCTACCGAGTAGGACATGCCGTCAAGAGCACAGGGATCGTCGGCACGCCCATTGCCATGACATATGAAGCCGACCTTTGTGACATCGATATTATCCGGGTAGGGTTCCTGGAAGAACATCGGATCGGCCTGGTTACTAGCGCAATGTGGATAACAACCAGCCGCCGCAAAATAATGTTCATAAGGCGACACCCAGGTGTCAGGAAGCACCCGTTGGGCAAGGTACGCCTGCTCCGGCTTAGCGGCGGAGAAGTCACCTAGAAATAAGATTGCACATGCTGCAAGAATGGACAGCCCGGCTTTTTGCATGATGATCTCCGATGAATTCGTCGTATTGATCCCGGATTCGCTTGCGCCACGACAAAACTAGGGCAATTGCCCAGAGACTTTCGAGGCAACCATGGACGGAGCGCCCGCGTTGCTGAACAACAGCGCGCACACCGCGACGTTTTCGTCCGCAGAGAGGCTGGGCACATTCCCGATCTGAGTCTCAGGTTGTACGGCTACGGAGATCGTTGTGTTTCCCATGCTCGTAAATAAACTCGGCAGGTTGGTCAGCGTAAATCCCGTTGGCGCCGTCTGGCTTATGGTGCCGTTGAGTTGCGACGTGAGCAGTGTGATCTGGTCCGTCGTGATGTCGACTCCTGAGGAGCCAGAGGCCACGGAGACCTGAACCTCCTGGCCCGCTATCAAATCGGAGGGACTCGCGAAACTGAGGCCCGAGGGCACGGTCAAGCCACGCGTGGCGACATCGAAGGTGGTGCCCCCCTGAATGCCTACGGTCACGACGTTCCCGATCTGAACACCGCTCGTTGTGCCTAACAGATTGTGCACGACCATGTGGAACTGCGTACTGCTATCCACGCTGCTGATGACGCCAACGAACAGACCTTGAGCTTTGGCTTCAGTGGGGTCCTGCAAAAGATAGGAATCCGTGGCCCACAGCGTGCCATCCGCGTGCAGCATCGCCTGCATTCGCACTGTCTGCCCATTAATAAAACCCCATTGCGTGAAGTCGTGATACTGCGTATTGCCATCATAAATGGTGAGTGTTTGACCGCTACTGGTATTAAGGCCGAACCGTTGACTGATGGGCTGTTCTGCGGTGACCAAGCCCTCGATAGTATCAATCTGGTCAATGCCTGCCGATCCCTGCGGCCCTAC
>Ga0335082_10003731_pt1 | contig 16569 bp, 6 predicted proteins | sample Lox_Sample_41_FD_206718 | JGI IMG/M metagenome (GOLD analysis project Ga0335082, IMG submission 206718) | Soil microbial communities from Loxahatchee National Wildlife Refuge, Florida, United States - Lox_Sample_4.1 | ecosystem: Environmental > Terrestrial > Soil > Wetlands | place: USA: Florida...
GACCCGCTGCCGCAGGACATAACTATTGCTCTGGCGGTTGTTTGAGGTGACACCGGTGCCGAGAAAGTCGGCTTCCCAATAACCAGTCAGCTTGGCACTCCCGAGCTTGCTTTCTGCCAGCAGGCTGAGACGGCTTTGACGAGCCGTAAAGTTGCTCTCGGCCACTTTCGATAGCGCATTTCCAGGGTACGGAATGCTGTTAAAGGGGGTATTGATGTCGGCGCTGGTGGCACCTGTCCGCGTCCCTGTTTCTGCGGCCACAAAGCCACCCGGGGTAATGGTAATTCCCTTGTAGTGAAGCGCGGTGGGATTGCTGATCTCTTGAATAGATTTTTGCGTTTCCTGCAGCGTCAAGGCGGAATTGGTTGTGTTCATCTTCAAATCCGCGACGTCACTTTTCAAAGCGGTGAGTGTCTGCGATTGTTCTGCAGTTTGGGAAACTGCCGAGTCCGCCTTCGACTGAGCTTGGGAAGCGGCGGCCTGGTTCTGCTGCGATGTCTGCATGGCTTGCTGTAGGGTCTGTCGCAGTTGCTGAATTTGCTGGTCACGGCTTTGTAGCTGATCCGTTAATCGAACGATCTGCTGTGCCTGTACATCCATCGCTCGTTCTAGCAACTCAAGCCGTCTCGTAACCGAAGCTGGAGCTGTCTGGCTAGCGCCCTTCTTGCCTGCAGACGTGGTTGTGGACCTTGCTGTACTCTGCTGCGCCTGTACCGAGAACGTGCTCATCAGTGCGAGAAACACGGCCAAAGCCTGGGCTTGCTTCATCATTAAATCTCCTCAAATGTGACGCATGCGGCCCCGAAAAGTGCCCGAAAGTCAGTTTCCAGGATTCGCTCCATGCACCTCGGCGATTGATGCCTGGGAAAGCTGTGTCTGGAATCGAGGGGCGAATTCTACAGCACTATCCCGCGCATCCATGTTAAAAAGCCGTGAAAATTTCTTGGGAGACCATCGTCGAATGTCAATTTGACCTCGCCCGACTGCAGTTATACGTTGCGTCGGCCTGCAATATTGCTTTGTTCATGCCGCGAACCAAAGCTAAATAGGCTTTAGGTCAAGTGAACGTCCGGGCGTTCAACAACGAAGCAACGAAATCGGCTGCGAGAGTTGCGCATTCTCGCGTCGCCGGGCCAACTCCTAAGCTCTACATTCTCCGTCCTACTTCTTTTGCGGCGCAGCCTGGCTATCAGCTTCGGCCTCTGGCAAGGCCCGCAGTTCGCCGTGTAACCAGTCCAGAGCCTTGTCAGCACGTATAACTGCGTTGAAATCCTCGGGGGTTTTATAGATCACAAGTGTGCCATCCTTGGGAACCGCCGCGCGCAGTTCTTCTTTCGCCTCTTTGGGAGTGTTCGTTTCAAAGATCGCGTCTTGGAGGCGAAACGCTTTCGCTTGCACCTTGGGTAGCCAGTCGATGGGTTCGAGCGGCGCCACTTTCTTTAAGAATTCCGGTTTCACATAGTCCGCTCGTTCTTCCTCCGGCACGAAGGGAGAGCTTGCCATCCAGATTGGCCAATCGCCCCATGGGTCTATCGTGTCCAGCACTTTAATGCGCGGATCAACCGCGGAAGCGAGAATCGCGATGCTTGCTCCGGATCCCTGTGCGAACATGCCTACGCGAGTCATATCAAGATCGCCGCGGGTCGAGAGGTAGTTCAGCACCATCTGAATGTCGTGCGCAGAGGTCGCCAGGCATTCTTGCAGTTCGCTGATGCACCACTCTTTCGCCGGCCGATCGTGATAGCGTTGACCGGTTAGCGCGGAGACGAAACCCACCGCCGCGAACCCGTCTTTGGTTACCTCGTCCCCCCAGATTTCATCGCTGAAGCGGTCGGTGTCCGCGGGATAACTATAGAGATAGAGGATCACGGGAGGCTTCTTGATTCCCTTAGGCATGAGTACATAAAGATCGAGGGGATCCCCCCATCGCCACTGCACCTGGAGTAGTTCCACCGTGTAAGCAGCCTCATGGTTGATATAGCCGACCAAAGGCTGAACCGGCCTGAGATTACTCTTCTCGAGTGACGGTGAAGTCCAGTCCTCTTTCACTCCAATGAAGCGAGTGTCGCGCGGGTCGGCTATGGGCGGAGGCGCGGGCACAAATTGCGCGACGGCGATGTGAGTCAGAGATAAAAGTACGATTCCAAAAACCAGCATTCTTACAAACATGAATTGCAGCCCACTTCGGTGCATCATCTTTTCCCCAAATTGGATTGCTCGGCAAGCAGAAAAAGCGTCATAACAGATTGGAAAAAAAGGCGAGCCGTTTTGCGCGGCTCGCCCTTCGAACGGATCAGTCAAGTTTACGGTCCGACGACGCAGCCATTGGGACGCTGCACCAGGCTCGTGACCCCGGGGGATGCCTTCGAAACCGGCAGAATGCAGCCACCCTCGTCGCCGCCTAGTTCTAGCGGGGAATTCCTGGGGGCAATACCGCCTTGCGTGTAGTGGGAACGCATGAGGGCGAAGCCCGGATCGGAGCCCGATCTGGCGAATGGAATGAAATCGGGAGTAACGTTAACCGCGCTCGACTGCGCACTGCTTACCAGCGATCGGACATTCGCCAGTGCAGTTCCTCCGGCGACCAGGCGGACGATACACCACATCGGGTAAGCGCCGCTGCGAACGTTGGGGAACGACAACTGGCCCTTCCACATCGCTGTTTCGGGGCACGGGAAGGCCCCACCGCAGGATGCCGGCAGATCGGCAGCGCTAGGCAACTGCTGAGTGCCGCTGCCAGGCTGTGCGGGATCATACTTCGGACCGGCGACCTGCCAGAGCGGATCGACGCCATTCACTGTCAGGTAGGCGTAGTTGGCGCTATCGGCGAGCGAACTCACGTTCCCGTAGCTGAAGAACGAGTACCCGATGCCGTCAACTGAAAAGAGCGACTGGGAGTTCTGGACGAACTTTATTTCCTCGCCGTTACCAACCGGGCGGTATTTGTGGCCGCCGCCCGCCCGGCAAGGTATCGCACCTGCGGGGTTGGCGCCCCCAATGAGGTTCTCCTGGCTCCCGCTGTGCCCGCTGGGTTGGAGGAAATAGTTGCCGCTTGCGTTCCTGGGATAACGGGCCCCGGTGTATTCAAACGTGTTCATGGTGCCGGACAGGGGTTCGCGCTGGTAGATGTTGATAGGGCTGGCGAGGCCCCCAGCGAATACGTCTCCGCTGCAGTCGTCGCCAGAGAATGCTGTCTGAATTTGGGGCAAAGTGACATCGGTCACGTTCGCCAAGGCGCCCTGACGGGCGGTGAGCATTACCACCGGCTCGACGCCAAGGTTAATCGTCTGCGGCTTAGGGATCGGGATTCCGGTGAACGGGTCGGTACCAAAGAGGTTAAATGCGAGAACGTGGGCTGTGGAAGTGCTGCCTGGATAGGAACTCTGAAGGTTGCTTCCTTGCAGGTGCGCGAGATCCCTAACCGTAGGACAGACGCCGGAGGCGTTAATTCCATACCCGAGGCCGTTAAGACCATCATTTCCCCCACCCAACGCAGAATTCACACGGCAGGTGCCGAACAGCGCATCTTCGGGCCGAACCTCGCTGGCGCCTGCGTTTACGAGGCTTCCGGTGGTGAATAGAGCCTGGATGGGCAGGGGTGGAGTCGTGTCAGCACCCCAGACAGCGCTGGAAATTTCCTGCGTAGGTGCTGGGAACGGGTTCACACTTATGTTGCATTGGGGTTGCGCAAAGAAGCAGCGCATGCCCACGATAGAGTCAACTTTCAAGTATGCCCAAACGTTGCACTGCGACGCGCAAGTAGGATCGTTGGTAGTGTTGTCCCACACGATCCAGATGGTGCCGACGTCAGTCTGCGTGGCCCCGCCCTTGCTGACCGGTCGAGTGTCGTTGAGGTTAAAAGCTTTGTTCGTGTAGTGGGCACAGCCTGGCAGTGAGCCGGTGGGACAGTCCCCACCCTTGAAAGTGCCCACCGCGACAGCCGCCCAACTGCCCGAAGCTCCGGAAATCATTACCTTCACATTTGCTTGCGCCTGTGCCTGAGGCACAATGCTCGCGATTGCGGCCATCAACAGAACCGCAAAGACTGACTTCGTATGCGACATAGATTCCTTCCTCCCTCATTAGGTTGGGTCGCCGGGAGCGCGCACAGGACTACCCCCGCGCGGGACGGCGAGTTTCACCATGTTTACTGATACTTTTGCGCCAGCTCAAAAACCGAACAACGAATGCTCAGCGAAACGAACAACACCCCGCCAAATGGCAACCCAATTTCGCTCAGGAAGGTAGCAAGTCTCCGTTCCGCGTTGGCTACAGCCATGTGAATTCTTCGAGAATAAACAACCCAGAGGCGGGAGATTTTCATTGGAAATTCACATTCATTTAATACTGCTGTTTACGATCTCCCCGGTAGAATGCCGCGTTGATTTCCGACAACTGCTCTGGCCATCTTGATTCCCGAGGTGCATGTGTCGACTGTCCCTAAACGGAAATGTAGGTGTAATTGCGTACGCGGCGTCATGGTTTCCATGTGCCTCTTGCTGTGCTGGTCTGCCCTTGGCCAGGAGACCCCGAGTAAGGCTTCCATTTCGGTGACGGTGACCGACGCAAGCGGAGCGGTGGTACCCGGAGCAAAGCTCACACTAACCACGACCACGGGACTGAAGCTGGAGAATCAATCCGACGAGAAGGGAACCTATTCTTTCACCGATTTGGGGATCGGAACCTATAGCTTGACCGTGACAGCTCCTGGCTTTGCGGTTTCGACGCTTGTCGACATCGCGCTGGCTGCGGGCCAACAACTGGCGCTCGAGGCCACGCTGCAGCCGAAAAGTGCGGAAACTGAAGTCAACGTCGAGGCCAAGGGGACGGGACAAGTAGAAACAGAAACTGCCACGGTCTCTGGCACCATCACAGAAAAGGAGATCGTCAAGATCGGCCTGAACGGAAGAAATTTTACCCAATTTATCGCCCTTGCCCCTGGCGTAAGCAATCAGACCGGGCAGGACGAGGCCAAAGTGGGAGCTCTTGGGAGCGTGAAATATAGCGTGAATGGTGGTCGCGTTGAATACAATACTTTCGAAGTCGACGGTAGTGATGTACTGAATACCGGACTGAATGGCGCCACCAGCACCCTAATGGTGTACCCGAGCCTCGATGCCATTCAGGAAGTCAAGGTCCTGACCTCAAATTATGGCGCCCAATTCGGGCGAACTGCTTCTGGCACGGTGCAGGTCACCACCAAGTCAGGAGGATCTGCCTTGCATGGCAGCCTTTATGACTTCATCCGGAATGAGGCATTCAACGACCGCGGCTATTTCGATGTGACTTCGAAAGCCCCGCTTTATCATCCGCAGGACTTTCGTACACCGCTTTACCGTAGGCAGGACTTCGGCGGTACCATCGGCGGCCCGCTGACTATTCCCCACGTCTATAACACGCACCGCGACAAAACTTTTTTCTTCTTCTCCGAGGAATTTCGCCTGGAGAAGACGCCTACGGAATACAACCAGGCGGTTCCTTCATTGAAAGAGCGCGGTTTGAAAATGACGCCACAGGGGATCCAGCAAAACCTGGTTACCAGCCCGGGCGGAATTGTTTATCAGGACTTCGATTTCAGTGACGTGTGTCCGATTCCTGGGACGGCGACCGGCGGTTTCAGTCGCCAGCAATATCCCGATTGCCCATCAATTCTGAATGCAGGCACCGCGACCATGCTTGTGCCGCTTTACCATTTGAACGGACCACGGTCGTCGGGAGGCCCCTCAGGTGTTGGCGTCGATAAGAATGCTTTGGCGATTTTGAACGCCAGCCTTGTGCCCCTGCCCAACTCACCTCTCGGATGCAATTTTAGCGTCGCGACCTTAGATCCAACCGACCCAAACCATTGTTACAACGTGTCCGTCTCTCCCTCCACTTACTGGAGGGAGGAGTTGTTTCGAATTGATCACAATCTGACATCAAGACTGAGGCTATCCTTTCGGTACATTCATGATGCATGGGACACAGCTGTGCTGGCGCCGCAGTGGAGCATCTTGCGCACGACAAACCCCGCAGCAGCTACTTTCCCAACCATCCAAAACCGATTTGTAGGGCCTGGGACAAGTCTGGTCGCGAGATTCACCCACACCATTTCGCCCACGCTCCTGAACGATCTGACTCTGAGTTATGTGAATTCCACCATCACACTGGTGGACCAAAACGGGCCTGGGGGCGCCGTGTTTCAGCGCAGTCCCTCACTGGACCAGCCGCTGGTGAACAGTTCTTCAGCTCCAGGACAGTGTGACCCTGCAGTTAGCGTTGATCCCGTGACCGGTATCCCCCAGTGTGCCGTGGGACACATATTTAATAACGGCTTCGGGGGGAAGATGCCAGGTATTGAGATTTTGGGCAGCAACGCTGCTTACGGTGGAAGAGGCTTCGCTGCTGATTCCGGTTACATGCCCTGGAGCCACACCAGTCCAACCTATTCACTCCGCGATGACGTTGGTAAGTCGATGGGTAAACACACTTTGCACTTTGGCGGGCAAGTCGTATATAGCCAGCGCAATCAGACCAACAACGCCATAGGCGCCGCTTCTGGGGAGTTACAAGGCTTCTTGACGTTCAGTAATCTGGTACACAGCACGGGAAATGCCTTTGCAGATTTTCTGTTGCAAAACAATACTGCCGGCACCGGAATCGTGCAGTCCTATATACAGAGCTTTTCCCAAGACTCGGCACAACGTCGTTATTACCAGCGCTTCGTGATCGGCGAGCCTTACTTCCAGGACGACTGGCGCGTGACCAATCGGCTTACCCTTAATTTGGGGTTAAGAATAAGTATTTTTGGCACTTACAGCGAAAAGAACAAGACGGCCTGGAACTGGGAGGCTGCGCGGTTCCAAGCCGGCCGTTTTGCTGTGGATCCGTGCTCGGGAGTGCTTCTGGACAAAAAAGCGACCACATCGTTTGTCCCCTGCGATGGAGCATCGGGGGGGGCCGTTATGTTCAATCAGACCACATTCCAGTTAGATCCTGCAGTCGTAAGTGCGCTGGGCTTGGTCCAATGTGGGGTGGGTGGGACACCTTCGAGTTGCATGAAGGGCCACCTATTCAATCCGGCGCCGCGCATTGGTTTTGCCTGGGATCCGCGAGGCAACGGCAAGACCTCAATCCGGGGGGGGTATGGCATTTTCTTTGAACATGGCACCGGCAATGAAGCCAACAGCGGCTCGCTGGAAGCCAGCGCTCCTCTGGTTCTGAGCATGACTCAGCCGCTTCCGCTGAATTATTCATGCATCGGCAATGTTGGCTACGGACCGGCATTTGATCCGAGCAACAGCGCGTGTACCCTGGACCCGGCGAACCCTGCCCCGCCGCGCGGGTCAGTTTTTCCTCTCAATGTAACTGCGATCCCGACTCGAGCCGTCTGGCCTTACGCGCAACAGTGGAGTTTCGGCGTTCAACGGGAAATCGCAAAAGATTTCGTCGCCACGATTTCATATATCGGGGCTCAGGGGACGCACCTTACGTTGGAACGTAACCTGAACCAACTGCCTGATTTGCCCGCAAACGAGAACCCTTTTGCCCTGCATGAACCGCTAACGCTGCAAGATTGCACCGCTTCTCCTCTGGCCGGATCGGGCGCCCCGGGAGATGGGACAACTCCGTTCCTGCTGCAGAACGGAACCATCGTCACTCCACAGAGCCCAGCCTATATTCATTTGCAGGCTGCCTGCACCAACCCGAGGATTCCGAATGTAAATTCGCTACCGCGGCCTTACGGAGGTTTAGGGCAGGTTCTGTCGCTAGAGAATGTGGCGAATTCCAGCTATAACGCGTTGCAGAGTACCGTGCGACGTACCAGTGGATCCCTCACCCTTGCCATGTCCTATACCTACAGCCACTCGCTGGACAATTCCTCCGACCGCAGCGACCCAGTCTTGGTTGATTCATACAATCTCCGCGAAAATCGCGCGAGTTCTAACTTCGATGAAAGACATCTGCTGAACATCAGTTACGTATACAGCTTCTCGAATCTGACGAAGTGGATGCAGGGGATCTTTTCCAGCGGCCAGAGTGGCGGACCGGTTGGTGACGGTGAGCAACCGGCGGCCCCCGGGGCGCCGTCGCGTTTGTTGCGTCTGATGACGGAAGGCTGGGAGATCTCGGGGATCACACTTTATCAATCAGGCACGCCCTTTACCGTCATTAACAGCGGGGGCAATACCGGCATTGGCCTTACCGACAACGCCGGTGTGGCCAGCGGTTTTGGAATCGCGGCGTCATACCCCGATGTTCTGCGCGGCCAACCTCGCGCCTTCAGTAATCAGCAGAGTTTTGGCCCGCTGCTCGGTGATCCATCACAGTTTGTGGCGCCAAGGGGGCTCACCTTCGGTGATGCTGGGCGTAACTTTCTGAATAATCCAGGCCGTCTTAACTTCGATGTGGCGCTGCTGAAACGCTTCAAGCTGACGGAGTCCAGCGTTGTGGAATTTCGCGCCGAGGCTTACAACGTGTTTAACCAGACGCAATTCCGGATTTACGATCCTGACAATTCGGGTAGTACTGGCAACAACGTGGTCAGTTGTTATGGCGGACCTCGGAATTCTGCTGGTTTTGCGGGTGGCCCCGGGGGCGTGGACTGTATCACTGGCGCTAGTTTTCTGCACCCCGTGGATGCTCACCGTCCCCGGACCGTGCAGTTTGGTTTGAAAGTGTCCTTTTAAGGACTTGAATATGAAGGCAATTAGAGTTCGAACTGCGAAACGGGACAGCCATTCGATGCGTTCCCCAAAGGTTTCTCGGTCTGGGATTGTGTTGAGTTTGATTCTGTCATTGGCTGGCGCGGGTATGCTGGCGGCATGTGGAAGCTCCCCAAAGTCGTCGGAGGCCGCAGGTCCGTTGTCGGGTAACTGGCAGTTTCAATTGACAACTGATGGCTCCTTTGCCAGTGTCGTGAGCCCGACTTGTCCCGCACCCCAAGGAGGTGCATCTGCGCTTCTTTGCTTGGGTGGGTTTCTGGTGCAGAGCAACGGCGCCGTGACCGGACAAGCGCAGTACTCGATCACGTTACCGTCGCAACCCGGCGTGTACTGCGACAGCGGGTCGGCCACGGTTACAGGAACCGTGAAGGGACAGAGCGTGAGCGTGACGGCCTTAGCAGGGGCGGAGAAGTTCGCATTGACAGGAACGCTCAGCTCCGATGGTTCCACCATGAGCGGCACTTATACGAGCAGCGGCGGGAACTGTGGGAAGGCTCAGACGGGAGCAGCATGGACCGCGACCTCGGTACCGCCACTCAGCGGAGCGATCCAGGGCAGTTTTCACAGTACAGGGAACGGTTCTGTTACCTCTCTGGTGAACCAGGAATTTCTGGTAACTGGAGTCTTAACGCAGGGGTCGAATGTCGGCGCCAGCAGTGCATCGATTACAGGGACATTGAACTTTCAGGATTACCCTTGTTTGGACACTGCCTCCGTCAACGGCGAAATTAGTGGGAATTCTGTCATCTTGCAAATTATTGGCCTGAACGGGCTGACCGTTGGCCAGATTGGGGCGGTGGCGGGACCTTCCAAGCCTGGCCCGGTGGTCTTCAACCGCACCTCGGGCGGCAATGTTTTGCTTGGTAGCGATGGTTACGGCTTGAGCACCTCAGGCTGCAAGGGCGGAAATGTAGCCGGCGATATAGGAAATGTATGTCTCGGGGTCGGAAGTACAAACGCGTGCACACAACCTATTTCGTTGAGCCCGGCATCTCTCGCTTTCCCTTCGCAACCTCTAGGATCAGCCACCACGTCCCAGAAACTCACGCTTACGAATACGGACCCTTCGGGGACGGCCCACAGCCTTCAGTTGATATTCCCGGGTGCTAGTAGTACGCCGAGCGACTTCGACGGGAGTCCCCATTTTAGCGAGCAGGACACCTGTACCAAGTCGCATGACTCGCCGTTTACCCTTGATTCCCAAAAGAGTTGTACGATCACCGTTTTCTTTTCACCCCAGCAAAGCTGCCCGTGGCTTCCTAGCGTGTCGCTTGGAGGGGCAGCACCCTCAATGTGTCCACCTTTTCTCCCCTCGCTAGTGGGCTCTCCACCTGGTCTAGCCGCATCGCTCACGGTCGCCTGCCTCACTTGCACCTCTACGATGGACAGCGATGCGAACTTCGCTGCCCCTGTCTTGGCTCTGGGTGTCAGCACGATTCAGCCTTCGACTCCCGAATTGGACTTCGGAGCCGAGACGGCAGCCGATCAGGACGGTTCGGGTGGTGAAGTAAGCTTGCCTCAAGCGGTATCGTTTATCAATCAAGGCGACTCGTCCGTGCTGATATTGCCTGCCGTGACCCCGGTATGCGGGCCGATCCCGGGGCGGTCTGCTGTTACTCTGCCCCGACCTGGGGTTGCAGGCACGATCCCTGGGTTTCAAGTAGTGACTAGTTCGCTCAGCTTGATAAGCAATCCGCCTGCCCCAAACACGGTGCAGTACACCTGTGATGTCGATATCATTAGCAATAAGCCGAGTTTTCAGATTACCTCGGATAACTGCTCAGGAGCGCTGCTCGCGCCTCAGCAGTCGTGCAGCATCGCGATTACGTACGCACCCCAGCCGACGGCAGTCAATGGGGGGCTTGACTACTTCCTGGAACTCAACACTCAAGAGTGCCTCAGCACGGAGACGACAAATTGCGAGATCGACAGCGGGCGTTTTCCAGTCGAGTTGAAATCAAATGTCGCGAGCTCGCTAAGAATGTCTCCTGGCGCGGGATTGGATTTCGGTCCTCTGCCGAAGGGCCAAACTAGCCTACCGCTCACGATCACGCTGCAGAATGACGCTCTGATCGCGAACCCCACGACAGTTAATTTCACCGGAATCATTGTGAAGGGCGACTATGTCGAGTTCGACGATTGCGGTGTCAACCCGGCCCCCGGCTTCACCTTGCCCCCCGATGCCAGCTTGGCTCCCGGCGCCAGTTGTACGCTAACCGTCACTTTTGCGCCTAAGGTTCTAGGGTTCGATCAGGGCAGCATCACGATCACTTTTACCGGTGGACTAATACCGGCTCCACAAACACAGACCATATTTCTGCGAGGCTTCGGGCAGTAGCGCTGGAAGCCGTGGTCGGAAGTGTTGTCCGAAGGAGGCTGCTGGTGGTGGGAACTAGAAAGCGGATATGGGTGCCCGTTTGGGCGGTGGCGATCCTGCTCCTCACCGGATGCGGAGTTTCGACCAATGTAATGAACCCGCCGGCTCCGGCGACCCAGGCTGTGGCAATCGAGTTTCAACCGTCGCCGCCTGCAGCGATTAGCATCAACAGTACCGCTTCTCTGACCGCAGTTGTCAAAAATGATTCCAGCAACGCCGGGGTGGACTGGAGCCTGACGTGCGCGGTGGGGGTTGCATGCGGCTCGTTGGCCTCTCCGCACACCGCTAGCGGCCAACCTCAGGTCTACACGCCGCCGTCAGCCCTTTCCTCAAACACTCTGAGCGTCACGATTGCGGCTTTTGCGACCGCTGACCAGACTAAGAATAGCGTGACCGCGCTCAATATCAGCGCCTTCGGCACTGTCTTGAAAGGCACGTATGTTGTGGCGACGCGCGGCTCTGATATTTCCGGAAACCCCTACCAGCGCGCCGGCGTCATCGTACTCGACGGCAATGGCGGCGTCACCGGGGGCGAACAGACGGTCAACTTCGTGGACCTCAACACAAATGTGTTCTCTTCTGTCAACGACCCGGTCACCGGAGGTAGCTACTTCGTAGGCGCCGATGGCCGGGGCACACTGACCGTCAACACCCAAGACCCGACCATTGGTCAACAGGGTATTCAGACCTTCAGTTTGGTAGTCCTTTCAAGCTCACATGCGCTGGTTAGTAAACTTGATAACGGAAATCTCTCAGGGAGCAGCGGCGAAACATCTGTCGGAACACTCGACCTGCAAAATTCGCAAGCCAGGGATGTCGTGCCCGCGAAGGGCTACGCTTTCGTCGCCAATGGAACGGATACCAACGGCTTCGGCATGGCGTTAGGTGGCGTCTTCAACATTGACTCGCCGAAGACGATCTCTGGGGCTGGCAGCGCACTTGATCAGGTTAATGCCGTTCTTTTCGGGGCCGGGGTTGTGACTCCCAGCTCCTCGGCTTCCGGCACGGTGTCAACTCCCGACTCATTTGGTGTCTTTCGGGTTACGCTCGCAACCGACTTCGGGGCCGTTCATCTGACAGCCTATCCTCTCGGCGATGGAACGCATCTCAAGCTGATTGAGACTGACGCCGCTATTGGTTTGACTGCCGGGGATGCGTTTAGCCAGGGGTCGGCTACTGGGAGCTTTACGACCCTGAGCACATTCAGCGGCAATTACGTATATGGAATTTTCGGCCGCGATCTTTTCAATGGAGGTCCTGCTTCGCTGGACGGCGCCGGACTCTTTTCTACCGCTGGAGGGGGTAGCCTGACGAACGGGTACCTCGACGAGTCCCAACTCGGCGTTCCATTGCAGATCAGTGACGGCTTTCAGGCAGCCTACGCGGTTGGGAAAGGAAGCGACCCCAACAGTAAAACCGATCCAGAAGGAATCGGGCGCTTCTACATTCCCGTGTCCAATGCAACCGGGTTCCCAGACTTCACATTCTCCACTTCCAGCAACGGGACGGGATCGGCGTGGGTTTTCTATCTAGCAGGAAATGGCGGTCCGGCACTGATGCTCGATGCCGATGTAGAACCCACCTTTGCCTCGGGTTTGTTCTTTGGAGGGGGAGTTGGGACCGGCATCGCCTATCCGGTAGTAGCGGGGGCACCGTTCTCGGGGTCGTACGGAACGATACTTACGCAAAACATAAACTTTACTGAAGTCAACGCGGTTGGAGAAATTGCGGCAAAAGGCGGTGCCCTGTCGGGCGTTGTGGACATCGCTAACGCATTCGGTCCAGTGGCGACGGACGACTCCTCACTATCCGGCAGCTACCAGAAGAGCGCAATCAGCAATCGCCTGATCGGTACGTTAACTGATGCTTTTTTTGTGAATAATCAATCAACAACTACCCTTTCCGTGGCGTTCTATCCCATCGATTCTACGCAGGGGTTCTTTGTTGAGAATGACTTAGCGGACAGCATGGCCAACACCATAAGCGGCGATCTTACTTTCGGATACTACGTGATGCGAACACCCGTGTGCCAAGGGTGTCCTTAAAGCAGCGCCATCCGCTGCGGCCATGTCGGTCGACGCCGGACAGCAGCTGAAGGTCGCCGGTGGAATTAACACGCTGCCTGAGAGGCAGGCCTTGCTGGATCGCACGGTGAAAATCGGGTTCGGGTTTAGTTCATTTGGAACGAGCCGTATTTCCATGTCGCCGCAGGCACCAGGGCGGGCCAGGAAGGACGGGCAAAAGAGGAACGCACTATGAGCCACAGAGCTTGCTTCGCCATTATCGCCGCCATTTGTCTGCTCGGGATGGTGAACTGCGCCTCCGGAGGCCACAATGTTTTTACAGGTGCGGGAAATAAAGCGATCGCCGCTGCGAGTGGAACACCACAAAGCCAAGCAATTCGTGGAGCTTTTGTCGCACCCCTGGTGGCCACTGTGACCGAGAACGGTTTGCCTGTGAGTTTCGTCACCGTGACTTTTAGTGCTCCGTCAACGGGAGCCGGCGGCGTTTTTGCTAATACCGGAACTAACACCACCACGACGATGACTGACGCGAGTGGCTCGGCGACCTCGGGGGTTTTTGTCGCCAACGGAACCACGGGCACGTATAAGGTCACGGCTTCGGCCCAGGGAGCACCATCCCCGGCTGGTTTCAGCCTGACGAACACAACGGGACCTACTGCGGTCCTTACCAGCGGTGGAGATGTTCAGAGCGCGGCAATCAACTCGACCTTCGCCGCGCGCTTACTGGCTAAAGTCGTAGATGGTGGCCAGCATCCCGTCGAGAGGGCAATCGTAGTGTTCACGGCTCCGGCGACTGGAGCCAGCGGCAAATTTGCAGACACTGGTACCAATACGACGAGCGCAACCACTGACGCGAGCGGTGTGGCAACGGCAGCGGCGTTCACGGCGAACTCAATCGCGGGTTCTGACACAGTGACCGCTGCGGTCGCAGGAGTATCGACGCCCGCCATTTTTAATCTGACGAACTCAGCCGGGTCTCCCAAAACGATCGTAGCCGAAAGCGGGACGCCGCAAATCGCGGGGATCAACACCGCGTTTGCGGCTCCCTTGGTGGCAGCAGTGTTCGATAGCTATTCGAACCCGGCGAGCGGAGTGCCGGTCACATTTAGCGCTCCGACACACTCTGCCAGTGGTACGTTTGCGAACGGACTGACCACGGAAACGGATACGACTGACGCGAACGGCGTGGCAACCTCAACTGTGTTCACGGCGAATGACACCACCGGCGGACCTTATACAGTGACAGCGGCGGTTGCAGGAGTGGGGACCACGGCCGATTTTGCTCTGACCAACACGTTGCCTTTCAAAACCTACGTCTTCTATCTGAGCGGCCAAGAAGTAAGCACTTACGGTTTTTACGCCCTCGCCGGCGCGGTGGTGATCGATAGCTCCGGCAATGTCCTGGCCGGGGAGCAAGACTATAACGATGGAGGTTTTGGCCTCACCTCACCGCAACCGTCCGGCGACACCATCACGGCAGGGACCTTGAATGTGAGTCCGACGACTGGTCAAGGAACACTCACGCTGACCACAGACAACTCGGCTTTAGGCGTGGGAGGAACCGAAACTCTCGGCGTTCAGTTTGTGAACGTCAATCATGCGCTCATTACCCAGTTCGATGGGACGGCAACGTCCAGCGGAAGCATGGACGTGCAAACTCTTCCAGCTACGCTAAGTGGAGGTTATGCCTTCACCATGACCGGGACGGATCCCTACACCTACCCGGTTGACTTCGGGGGCGTGTTCACCATCAGTGACGGGACCTCCTTGCACGATGGTGTGCTCGACACAAACGACGGTTTCCTTGGAACTCCGGCACCCAACGTGCCTCTGAGCGGTACGCTGTCTACATTCGATTCGTTTGGACGAGGCACGATCACCAGCACGATAAACTACACTCAGCTTATCGGCAGTCCCGCGCCGGTCACGCTCAAGTATTACATCGTGGGACCGGAGGTGTTGAGAATCATCGACGTTGATAGTTATAACAATGGGGGTGCCAGTGCCGATACCGCCATCGGCTCCGCATTCGGTCAGGGCGTGAACGCCACCGATGCAAGCAACGCATCGCTCGCGAGTTCGATATTTGGCATTTCGCTCGGGAGCGGGAGCGTCTCACTCGGCAATGTCTTCGCCGCAGCGGGCATGTTGTCGCCGAACGGGTCCACTTTCTCGGGGTTCGGCGATCAAGAGGAGACCTTCCTTCTTGGCTTCCCGCTGAGTACCGCCATCTCCGGCACCTACACAATCGCCAAAAACGGATACGGAACACTGACGATTGCTCCGGGGCAGTTCGGGGACATCAGTGCATTGGGCATATACATGACGGACCCGAATCTCAACCTGAACGATCCCAATAATACGACCAGTGGATTGGGAGGCGGGCTGTTGGCCGAGATGGACGGCGTTCTTTCGCCCAGTGGTATTGGCCTTTCCGGTGGTACCGGCTTGCTGGTTCCGCAAACCGATACTTCCACGGCCAGCTTCAACGGCACGTACGCTTTTGGAGCGCAGGATGAGAGCCTTTTTGGTGGGGAGTTTGACTTTGTGGGGATTGGCGCGGTAAGCAACTTAAACGCCCTGACCGGACAAGGCCCGCTCAGCGATCCGTTCTTTACCTTCGGCGGCAGTTCCGGGGAGCTGTCGGCTAAATTCTCCGGAAGCGCCACTCCTGATCCGGGAAATCCCGGTCGCTACACAATGTTCATCGCCGATTCCAATCCCCTGAAAATTAAAGCCGGGGGCACCACGATGAAGTATGACGTGGTCGTCTACCAGGCCAGTGGCGAGGAGTTGTTCTGGGTCAACGTAAATACAGATGACACCAGCCTATTTCTGGGCTCCCTGCAGATGCTGGGGTCCCTGACGGGTCTACCCCCGGCCCCAAGATCTCCAGGCAAAACTGGCGCCAGGTCACGGTGAAAGCATTTGGACATGTTTCAGCCGTACTGCCGGGAAAGCCGCGGCGGAACAGAGGACTTGAAAAAGACAGGTGAATGCACGCTTGCGGCTCCAACTTTGACCGCGCGAACCCTTACCACGGGTCTCCGGTTAGCGATGCAGTTGTCATGCGATGTTACGAAAGCAGCTTGTGTGAATTAGCTGCATTGTTGAAAACAATGAGGATGGAGCCGACGATCGGACTTGAACCGATGACCTGTCGATTGCTGTTCACATAACTAAATGGCTTGTATTTCAGCGGTTTCCCAATTTAGAAAGTAGACAGAGATAGGCACTTTTGGGCGTGGTTGTTACCAAATTTGTTACCAAGATTTGCGGGAGACTTCGAGATCGAGTTCGCTGCTTAATCTGACCAGTACTGAGTCGTGGCTTGTGCTTGATGTCTTCCACTTCGGAAGAAGAGCGGGTATCGTCTAACAAGCACCCCGTGTAAACTCGCGCCGGAATTCCGTAGGAATCAAGCCGCTACTCGTGTAACATCAATAGGACAACTTCTTCGTAA
>Ga0335082_10003732_pt1 | contig 16563 bp, 15 predicted proteins | sample Lox_Sample_41_FD_206718 | JGI IMG/M metagenome (GOLD analysis project Ga0335082, IMG submission 206718) | Soil microbial communities from Loxahatchee National Wildlife Refuge, Florida, United States - Lox_Sample_4.1 | ecosystem: Environmental > Terrestrial > Soil > Wetlands | place: USA...
CGGCCGCGCTGCTGCAGGAGCGCGTGTGGCAGACGGTGTGGGCGATCCCGAGCTATGACGCTTCGGTGCGCACCTACAAGACGTTCCTCAAGTTCGGCAACTTCGATCCGGTGCCGCAGCTCTGGCTCCTCAACCAGAATAAATACGACGGCCTGATCAAGCCGATCGAGGAGAAGCTGAAGTCCTACGGCAATCAGTTCAAGCTCGTGCTGCTGGCACGCGTGGAGAAGCTCGAGGTCGATTCCTCAGGGCGTGTGACGGGACTGCGCTACGCCATGCTCGAACAGTCCCCGGCCTTTTACGACGACCCGAAGGTGGCGTCGCGCGATCATCCTCACGAGATCAACGGCGATCTGATCCTCGCAGTCACGCCGGGCGGACTCACCAAGCTCATCAACGACGACGTGTACGTGCGCGATCCCAGTCTGGGCAACGTGCGCTACCTTTCGGCCCAGCCGATGGCCTCGGTGGAGCTGCATTTCAAGGAAGGCAAGTGGCTGCGGAACATTCCGAATGACGTCACGGTGCTGGTCGACGCCAAATATCAGATGACGTTTCTCGACTATGCCCAGGTGTGGCCGGATCAGAAATCCACTTTCCTGTACGTCACCGTGTCCGACTTCGAGGCGCTGATGCCGGTTACCCCCGAACGGCGGAACGCGAGCGGCGAGGTGGAGCTCGATCTGCATCGACCGAAGACCGCGATCGACTACATCCTGGCGCAGTTGCAGGAGAGCGTGCCATTCCATGTGCATGATCTCGACTTGCGCTTGACCCGCATGGATACCAACAGCGGCGAGGAGCTGTTCGCCAACGAGACCGGAAGCTGGCAATATCGGCCGCATGCCGCGACGCGCCTTCCGAACCTGTTCCTGGCCGGGACCTTCTGCCGCAACTATGCGGATGCCGCGACCATCGAAGGCGCGGTGGCGAGCGGGCTGATGGCCGCCGAGCAGGTGCGCAAGCGCGCCGGCGCCTCCCCGCCGATCCGCGTCAAACACCCGGGCTATTACCACGAAGCGGTGTTCGCCTCGCTCAAGCTGCTGTGGGCGCCGTATGCAATGGGCGCCAAGGCGTTGTCATCGGCGCTCGACATGATGGGTGCGAGCGGAGATCCGATGCGTGTGTGGCGGGCCCTGAATGCAATGCAGCCCAATCGACAGAGGCGACCATGAAGGACGATGACAAAGGCACTTATTCTCAGCCGGCCGACTGGCTGCAATACTGGACCACGGCGATGCAGGACTGGCAGCGCACGTATTCCTGGGCACTGGATGGATTCGCGCAGCGCGCCGAGCAGATGACCGGCATGCGTGGTGGCCCTGCGCTCAGCCCCGACGATTTGATGCGCATGGGCTCGCGGATGGTGGAGAACTGGGCTGCCGCCATGAGCGCCATGTCCTCGGGCATGGGGATGCCTTCAGGCATGGCGATGCCTCCGGGAATGGGCATGCCGGGCATGAGTATGCCAGGTGGATCCGGCGGCCAGCAGATCGGCGCGTGCGCGAGTCAGGCCTACTTCGCGACGATGGCCAATCTGCTGCGCTGGTGGATGCGCGTTGCACAGTCCTGGGGCGAATTCGCACGCACGGCAGCGGCACGCTCGGGCGCTCCGCTGCCGGACGGATCGGCGCTCGGTGTGTTCGCCGACGAGACGCGTGCGCAACTCCGAAGAATCGCGGAGATCTCGCTCGAGGAGTCGGCGCAGCTGCAGCGGCAAATGGAGCAACTCGCTGAGCAGATCCGCAACGTCGTCGATGGCGCGGCCGCGAGCGCCGACCCGCACCGCTGGACGCGAATGAAGGAATGAACCGTGAGCGGGAGGCAACAGCCGGCCTGGAGGGTGCGCATATGATGCAGCAGCCGCCCATGCCCAGCGTGCGTGCGTGGCTCGAGTCGATCGGGCTCGCGCAATACGCCGAGCTCTTCGAGCAGCAGGCGATCGATTTCGACCTGCTCTGCGAGCTCACCGAAGCCGATCTGCAGAAGCTCGGCATCGCCATGCTGGGTCATCGCCTGCGGCTCATCAAAGCGATTACGGTTTTGAGCGGCAAGCCGAGCGCGCGGCAGGATGCATTCAACGATCACGCAGCGCGTATGAGCATGCCCGCGGCGCCCGAGCGCCGTCAGCTCACGGTGATGTTCTGCGATCTCGTGGGCTCGACGGCGTTGTCACGGCGGCTCGATCCCGAGGACCTGCGTCTGCTCATGCAGTCCTACCAGGAAGTGTGCCGCAAAGTAGTAGATCACTACGAAGGCCATGTGGCCCAGTACCTGGGCGATGGCCTGATGGTGTATTTCGGCTGGCCGCGCGCGCACGAGGACGAGGCGCAACGCGCAGTGCGCGCCGCGCTGGACATCGTCGAGGAGATCAAGCGCCTGCAGGCGCCCGAGCCGCTGCACGTGCGCATCGGGATTGGCACCGGGCCGGTGGTGATCGGCGAGACCGGCTGGGGTGATGCCGCCGTGCCGCGGACGGCCGTGGGCGAGACGCCCAATGTGGTGGCGCGCATGCAGACGCTCGCCGGCCCCGATCAGGTGGTCATCGCGTCGAGCACCCAGCGCCTGGCGGCCGGCTCGTTCATCTATCAGGATCTCGGCGAGCATATGCTGAGCGGCATCGGCGAACCGCTGCGCGTGTGGCGCGTGGTGGGCGAGAGCCGCGCACGCGACCGCTTTTCCGCGACGCACGGGGCAGTGCTCTCGCCGCTGATCGGGCGCGAGACCGAGATGACCATGCTCAGGAACAAGTGGGCGCAGGCGCGTGAAGGCGAAGGCCAGGCGGTGCTGCTCTACGGTCAGCCGGGCATGGGCAAGAGCCGGATCACCAAGGAGCTGTGCGAGAGCGTGGCGAAGGAGCCGCACTGGCTGATGCGCTATCAGTGCTCGCAGTATTACAGTAACTCTGCCTTCTATTGTGTTCTTGCCAATCTGCAGCGCACCGCCCGCTTCGAGCGCACCGACTCCGACGAAACCAAGGTATCCAAGCTGGAGGCCGCGCTCGCGCCGGTAGGCGATTTGCGAGAGCGGCTCGCCCCGCTCTATGCCGCCCTCCTGTCGCTATCGGTGGATCGTTTCGCGCCGCTCGCCATGAGCCCGCAGAAACAGAAACAGGAGACGATGGAGGCGATGGTCGAGTCGGTCCTGGTGCTGTCGCGGGGCAAGCCGGTGCTGTGCATCTTCGAGGATCTGCACTGGGTAGACCCGAGCACGCTGGATCTGATCAATGCGGTCATCGATCGCACGCGCGAGTCGCGCGTGCTCCTGGTGATGACGTCGCGGCCGGAGTTCGCCTCGCCGTGGGTCGGACATGCGCATGTGACCGCGCATTCGCTCAACCGCCTGAGCCGCCGGCACAGCAGAGCGCTGGTGGGGGATCTGTCCAAGGAGTACGGGCTGCCCGACCGGATGATCAACGACATCGTCGCCAAGACCGACGGCGTGCCGCTGTTCCTGGAAGAAGTGACCAAGAACGTGCTGCATTCCGATCGCCAGGGGCACCAGACCGGGCGCGATGCGATTCCGCTGCTGTTGGAGATCCCGGTGACGCTGCGCGATTCGCTCACCGCACGGCTGGATGAGCTGTCGGGAGCGAAGAAGATCGCGCAGATCGGCGCCGTGATCGGGCGTCAATTCCGCTACGATCTGGTGCGCGATCTATCGGATATGCCGGTGGCAGAGCTCTCCCACGCGCTCGACGCGGTGGTCGCCTCCGGATTGGTATGGCAGCGCGGTGAGCAGCCGAACAGCACTTACACGTTCAAGCACGCGCTGATTCAAGATGCCGCGTACGAGTCGCTGCTCAAGAGCGATCGCAGGACGTATCATCGCCGCGCGGCCGAGGCGTTGCTCGCTCACTTCCCCGAGTTGAGCGAGTCCGAGCCGGAGGCGATTGCCCGTCACTACAGCGCGGGCGGGGTTCTCGACCGGGCCGCGCAGCTCTGGTTGAAAGCAGGTCAGCGGGCCTGGCAGCGGTCCAACTCGACGGAGGCGATCGCGCATCTCAACGCCGGCATCGAGACCGCCAAGCGCATCGGCGATGTGCAAACGCGCGAAGCGCTCGAGCTGCGCTTGCAGTCAGCGCTCGGCGTGGTCTATTTCGCGGCGGTGAGCTACGCCGCGCCGCAGGCGCAGGCTGCGTTCATGCGCGCCAATGAGCTGTGCGAGCGTGTGCAGGAAGTCGAGTTGAAAGCACCGGTGTTGTATGGCATTGGCGCGTTCCAGACGATGAAAGGCGACATCCGCGCGGGCCATGCGGCGTTCGAAAAACTGATCGCGGAGGCGAGAAGCGCACAGCAGCCGCGCCTGCTGCTTTACACGCACTCGACGCTCACCTGGTCGAACTACAATCGCGGACAGTATGCCACTGCCATCGAGCACGCTAGAGAAACGCGCGCATTGTACGAGGCAGGCCCGTACGCAGGCGCCAGGCTGTCCGCTGCCGATCCCAAAATCATCGGCGAATGCTTCCGCGCCGCCTCGTTGTGGTCACTCGGGTTCTCCGATCAGGCGCGGGCGGCGAGCGAGGCGCTGCTGCGGCATGCGCGCGAGCTCAATGAACCCTACAGCCTCGCCTACACGCTCAACTTTGCCGGCCTGGTGGTGCCCGATCTGCGCGGTGAATATGCGCTGGTGCTGGAGCGAGCGGACGAGGGCTCGCAACTCGCGCGCGACCTCGGCTACCCGTTCCTGGAAGCATTCGGTACGTTATGGAAGGCATGGGCGATCGGTCAATGCGGCGATATCGCCGAGGCGCTCACGTTGTTCGACAATGCGCTGGAGAAGTGTCAGGGCCTCGGGGTGCAGTATCACTATGGTCAGCTGCTCGCGCGCCGCGCCCGCCTGTTGCTGGCGGGCGGACAGATGGAAGCGGCGCAGGCGGCCGCGCTGGACGCGCTGGCGACGATCGCCCGCTCCGGCGAGCACTCGATCGAGGCGGACGCGTATCAAGCGCAAGGCGATGTTTTCCGAGCCGGCGGGCGCGCGCTCGAAAAACAGGCCGAAGCGTACTACTTGAAGGCGCTCGATGCCGCACGCGACCACTCTGCGAAGTCGTGGGAGCTGCGCGCCGCGGTTGCGCTCGCGTCGCTCTGGCGCGAGCAGAATCAGCTCGACAAGGCGCGCGAGCTGCTGGCGCCGGTTTATGGTTGGTTCACCGAAGGCAAGGAAACCGCCGACCTCAGGCAGGCGGCTGCGCTGCTGAGCGAACTGAGTTGACCAGGCAGATTTGAAATTCGTTGCTGGGCGGATTGCGTTGGGGGCGGCGGGGAGTGTGCAGCATTGCTCCACCTTGGCCTTGCCGTGTGATCGCTCTGCCAACGGTATGTCTTATAGCCAGCTGCGCGGCAGTCTCGGCGCAACGCCAGACACTGGGTGTGCTGGTTGTTCGGTTCTGAATTTACCTCGGGGGCGAGGTTGTATGTCGGCACAACAAACAACTCACGGCATCATTGCAGACCTGCATCTGGAACACGAGATGCAGCAGTTGCGAAGTCGCATCGACAGCTGGATCGTTCACGCGAGCGAGGAGATGCGCGAGGCGCTGCGCTGGCAGTTCGACGCCGGCTCGAAGTACTTCCGGCCGCTCACGATCTTCAGTTGTCACCGGGCCGTATCGCACCAGCCGATCTCGCCGGCGTTGATCCAGACCGCGCTGGTGCTGGAGATGTTCCACAACGTCTCGCTCATCATCGACGACATCGTCGACAAGTCCGCCGCTCGCAGGGGCAAGCCGACGCTGCATTACAAGTTCGGTGAGCTGCCGGCGCTGATGGTGTCCGGCTACATCGTGGCCGACGGCTACGATATTCTGCGCAATGACGCCGCGCACGGCGGTGCCGCGGATGGTCCTGCGTTACGCTACGACATCAAGCTGTTCTCGGAGCTGATGAAGCGCCTGGGTGTCGCCGAGTGCATGCAGTGGCGCCTGCGCCGCCGCCCGCTGGGAGTGGAGGACTGGCGCAAGATCGCCGGCGAGGACACCGGCTCGATGTTCGAGGTGTGTGCGTGTCTGGGCACGCGCTCGGAGCAGTTACGGCGCTTCGGCCACCTGCTCGGCGTGCTCTACCATGGATGCGATGATGTGGGCGATGTGCGTGGTGCCCAGGCGCTCGGTGGCGGCGGGGAGGAGGATGTGCGCGATGGCATCCTGACGCTGCCCGCAGCACTGGCGATCCGCGATCCGGAGATCGGCAACCTGTTCTGCAATCCCGACCCGACACAGCGTGATCTGGAGAGGCTTGCGGAGGCATTCGCCGCGCGGCTTCCGGAGGCCGAAACGTATCTGGACCAGATCGCCGCGGAGGCGAAGGAGCAGGCACGGACGTTCGCGACGCACGCCGAGGCGCTGTATGCGCTGGTGGATCATACGCGGCAGTTGTCGCGGCGGTGATGAGGTGAGGCGTGAAGGGTGAAGAGTGAAGGAGTGAATGCGTGAAGGAAGTGAAGGAGGTGAAGGAGGTGAGCCCCCTCTCCCCGGCCCTCTCCCACAAGGGGAGAGGGGTTTAGAGTTCCCTCTCCCCCCTGTGGGAGAGGGTTAGGGAGAGGGGGATTCACCCTTGACCCTTAGCGCAAGATTCATTTCATCATGGGACAGCTTCCTGATCAGCAAACCCCGCAATCCCCGCAGACACGCCCGGTGCGCGTGATCCACATTTCGGTGCAACCGAAAACGTGGTTCGGCAAGCTCGTGACGGGGATTGTCGCGGTGGCGGTCATGCTGTTGGCGTTCTTCCTCTCCATTGTCGTATTCGCAATTCTAGCCGGTATCGCCATGCTGGCGATCATCTATCTTCTCTGGGCCATGCATCGCGCGCGTCGTGCGCTGCGTGACCAGGTCATCGACGGCGAGGTGACCCGCCGCGATCTCCATTGACCGTCGGCTCAGCTCGGACCACGGAGACAATCATGCGCTACGAGCTCTACTACTGGGACGGCATCCCCGGCCGCGGGGAGTTTGTGCGGCTCGCGCTCGAAGAGGCGGGCGCCGACTATGTGGATGTTGCGCGCCTGCCGCAAGGGAGAGGCGGTGGCGTGAGTGCGCTGATGCACTTCATGCGCGACGCCGCGGTGAAGCGCCCGCCGTTTGCGCCGCCTTATCTCAAAGCGGGCAATCTGATCGTCGGTCAGACGGCGAACATTCTCCTTTTCCTCGGACCGCGTCTGCGGCTGGTACCCAGAGACGAAGCGAGCCGGCTCTGGGCGCATCAGCTCCAGCTCACCATCGCCGATCTCGTGGACGAGGCGCACGACGTCCACCACCCGATCGGGACCTCGCTCTACTATGAAGAGCAGAAGCGCGAGGCGCGCCGCGCGGCGAAACACTTCACGGGCGAACGTATCCCGAAGTTTCTCGACTACTTCGAGCGCGTGCTCGAGCGCAACCGGGGCGGGCGCGGCCATATGGTGGGCAATGCAATCAGCTACGTCGATCTGTCGATGTTCCAGTTGATCGCCGGGCTGTGCTATGCCTTCCCGCGCAACATGGCCAGGCGGGCACGCCGCTATCCACGCTTGATCGCGCTGTGCGCCATGGTGGCGCAGCGCCCGAACATCGCGGCGTATCTGCAGTCGGAGCGCCGGCTCGAGTTCAATGAGGATGGCATCTTCAGACACTATCCGGAGCTGGATGTATGACTGCCCGACCTTCTGGTACGGGTCTCATCGATGCCTGGCGTGCGGAGCGGGGCGCGGGCGGACCGGCCGCGACTGAACTATACTGCGCACACTGATGGCCGGCTTCAGCCGACTGGCGACTTGCCCTGCGAATCATCGACTCAGCATTAAGGATTCCACCATGACCGAACAAGCTCGAAAGCTCAAATCCGTCGACGCCACCAGTCTGCGCTCGCGGGTGAGCCAGGAAGAATGGGAGATGCGCTGCGATCTGGCGGCCGCCTATCAGCTCGCCGCGCAGTACAAGTGGACCGACCTCATCTACACGCATTTCACCGCGCGCGTGCCGGGGGCCGATCAGTTCTTGATCAATCCATACGGCCTCATGTTCGATGAGATTACGGCCTCGTCGCTGGTGAAGATCGATCACGAAGGCAACGTGATCGACGACGTCACCGGATTGGGCATCAATCACGCGGGGTTTGTGATCCACGGCGCCGTGCATCAAGCGCGGCCCGAGGTGAAATGCGTGATCCACACGCATACACGTGCCGGCGTCGCCGTATCTGCGCAAAAATGCGGCCTGCTGCCGATCAGCCAGCACGCGCTGCGCACCTACGGCATGCTCACCTACCACGATTACGAGGGTATCGCGCTCGACATCGACGAGCGCACGCGCATCGCGCGCGATCTGGGCAAAGCGTCGAAAGCGATGATCCTGCGCAACCACGGTCTGCTCACGCTGGGCGAGACGGTGTGCGAAGCCTTCGAGCTCATGTATTACCTCGACTGCGCCTGCCAGATTCAGGTCGATGCACTGGCCAGTGGCCACGTGGAGGTGAACCTGATCTCCGAGCAGACCGCGCAGAAGGGCTTCCTGCAGTTCCAGGGTCCGGGCGGCTCTGAGCTGGAGAAGGAATGGCCTGCGCTGCTGCGCATGCTGGATCGCAAGGGGGTCAATTACCGGAACTGAGATTATCCGGGGTAGAGCTCGTCGAGGCGGGGAGATGCAGACAACAGCACACCTCCAAGTCCTGGTCGACGGGCTCACCTTCCCGGAGGCGCCGCGCTGGCGCGATGGGAAGCTGTGGTTTTCCGACTTCTACTCGTTCCGCGTGCTCGCGGTCGATCTCGCCGGGCATGTGAGCACCGTCGCTCACGTTCCACAGCGGCCTTCCGGTCTTGGCTGGCTGCCTGATGGCCGGTTGTTGGTCGTGTCGATGCTCGACCGCAGCCTGTTGCGACTCGACGAGGGCAAGCTCAGCAAAATCGCCGATCTCTCTGCGCTCGCCACCGGTCCCTGCAACGACATGGTGGTCGACGCGCACGGCCGCGCCTATGTCGGTAATTTCGGCTATGACCGCCACGCCGGGCAGGAGCCTCGCACCACCTGCATCGCGCGCATCGATCCGGACGGCGCGGTGGTACGCGCCGCGGAAGATCTGCTGTTCCCGAACGGAACGGTGATCACACCCGACGGTAAGACGCTGGTCGTCGGCGAAACCTTTGCCCATCGCCTCACCGCCTTCGATATCGCGGCCGATGGTACGCTCAGCAACCGACGCGTGTTCGCGCAGCTCGACGGCATCTCACCGGACGGCATCTGTCTGGATGTCGAAGGCGCGATCTGGGTGGCCGATCCCTGGGGCAAGCGCGTCGTGCGTGTCTTTGACGGCGGCAGAGTCGAGCGCACCATTGCCACCGGTGAGCGCGGCGCCTATGCGTGCATGCTCGGAGGCGAGGACCGGCGCACGCTGTTCATTTGCACCAACACGGGCAGCGGACCGGCGATGGCCGACAAGCGCGACGGCCGTATCGAATTCCTGCGCGTCGATGTTCCAGGAGCCGGTTTGCCCTGAAGGAGACTAACTTGAACAAAGAGCAGAGCGAAGACCTCGGCCTCAAGGATAAGGTCGCGATTGTCACTGGTGGCGGCGCTGCCGGCGCGGGCATCGGCAACGGCCGTGCCGCTGCGATCCTGCTTGCGCGCGCGGGGGCTCGTGTTCTCGTGGTCGATCGTGCGCTCGATCTCGCTCGGCAGACGGTCAAGATGATCGTCGAGGAAGGCGGCCAGGCTGCGCCGCATGCGGCGGACGTCACCGACGAGGCGCAATGTCGCGAACTGGTGGCCGCTGCGCTCACTCAGTTCGGCCGGCTCGACCTGCTGGACAATAACGTGGGCATCGCCAGCACGGGCAGCGTGGTACAGGAAGATCCGGAGCGCTGGCGGCGTTTGATGCAGGTCAACGTCGACAGCATGTTTCTCGTGTCGCGACACGCGATTCCAGCGATGATGAAAACGGCGGGAGGCGGGGCGATCGTCAACGTTGCCTCGATCGCGGCGCTGCGGCCGCGCGGCATGACCGCGTATTCGACTTCCAAAGGTGCGGTGATCGCGTTGACGCGGGCGATGGCGGTGGATCACGGCGCGGACGGCATCCGCGTCAACTGCGTTGCGCCGGGGCCGGTGTACACGCCGATGGTTCTACCCGGGATGACGCCGGCAGCGCGCGAGCGTCGCCGTCAGGCTTCGGTGCTTGGCATCGAGGGCACCGGTTGGGATATCGGCTGCGCGGTTCGCTTTCTGCTCTCGAGCCACGCGCGCTACATCACCGGGCATACGCTCGTGGTCGACGGCGGCACAACGCTGCTCGGTCCACCGCGCAACACCGAAGCACAATAGTCGCTCATCATCTCTCGCTCACCGAGGACGAAGCAGTATCGTGATGTCAGTCGGTGTCGACTTCGGTGTGACGCAAGTGGTCGATGGCAACGGGGGTATTCACGCCATCGAGAAGAAGGCGCTGCTCGTCGGCCCCGCGAGCTGATCTGCCCTGGGAGCAAAACCTTATCCCCCCTCCATTCCTCCCCCTTCAAGGGGAGGAATCGCATGAATGTACATGTGATCCCCGCTGCATGACACGGCCGCGGCGGTAGCGTTTGGCTATCGATGCTATGCTTGCCCGCAGACTACCGGCGCACGCAAGATGCGCCATACCAAAAAACGACGGCAGGGGGGATGGCCTTGGACAGCAAGCTCAGGAGAGTGCTGCTCGCTTCGGCGGTGGGCTCGGCGCTGGAGTGGTACGACTTTTTCATTTACGGTACCGCGGCGGCGCTGGTATTCGGCGATCTGTTCTTTCCGAAGGTGGAGCCCACCACCGGGACGCTGCTGTCGTTCGCGACGTTCGGCGTCGGCTTCTTCGCCCGGCCCATCGGCGGCATGGTGTTCGGCCATCTCGGCGACAAGATCGGGCGCAAGCGGGTGCTGGTCATCACGCTGCTGCTCGTGGGCGTAGGCACTTTCCTCATCGGTGTACTGCCGACGTATGCGCAAGCAGGGGTTGCCGCGCCGATTCTTCTGGTCATCTTGCGCCTGGTACAAGGATTCGGAGCGGGCGCCGAGTATGGCGGGGCCGTGCTGCTCGCCGTGGAGCACGCGCCACCCGACCGGCGCGGCTACTTCGGCAGCTGGGCGCCGATCGGTGTTACGGCCGGCCTGCTGCTCGCCAACGCCGTATTCTGGATCTTCTCGGCGCTGCCTCAGGATCAATTCCTGAGCTGGGGCTGGCGCATTCCGTTTCTGCTCTCGATCCTGCTGATCGCGGTCGGGCTCTATATTCGCACGCGGGTGACGGAGACGCCGGTGTTCCAGGAAGCCATCGCCAAGTACAAACCGGTGCGCTCTCCGGTGATCGATGCGGTCCGCAAGCATCCTCGCGAATTTCTAGTGGTACTCGGCGCGCGGCTTGCGGAGAACGGTCTGGGCTTCCTGTTTCCACTGTTCACGCTGAGCTATCTCACGAAGAACCTGCATATGCCCAGGGGGCCCGTGCTCGTGTGCATGATGCTCGGTTATGCCGTTTCCATGTTCACGATCCCATGGTTCTCGGCGCTGTCCGACCGCATCGGCCGGCGTCCGGTGTACATGGGGGCGGCGATCTTCTGTGCGCTGTTTGCGTTTCCGTACTTCTGGATGATCAGCACGCAGAACCTCGCAGTGATCGCCATCGCATTCGTGCTCGCGGTGGGCGTGGGCATCGCCGGCATGTTCGGCCCTCAGGCGGCTTACTTCGCCGAGCTGTTCAGCACGCGCCTGCGTTACAGCGGCTTCGCGTTCGCACGTGAGCTGGGATCGCTGCTGGCAGGCGGCCCCGCGCCTGCCCTGTCCGCAGCGCTGGTCATCTGGACCGGTGGGCTGACCGGCGTGGCGCTGTATGTCATGGTGCTGGCACTGCTGACGGCGCTCGCATTGTACTTCGGGCCGGAGACGTACAAGACGGATATCACCGTGGAGCAACTGAATACGTGAAGGAAGTGAATGCGTGAAGGAAGTGAATGCGTGAAAATCGCCAAAGAACACATTCCTCCCCCTTCAAGGGGGAGCTGAGGAGGGGGATGGGGCCGCGGCTGCTCGAACCCATGAAGAGTCTCTGAGACCCGCGCCCGATCTGCCGCAAAAATGTAAATGCCATGACCAAACCTTCGCCTGACTCAGCCGAGCAACCGCTCCTCGCCGGGGTCACCGTCCTCGACTTCACGCGCGTGCTTGCCGGCCCGTATTGCACGCGGCTGCTGTGCGATCTCGGTGCGCGCGTCATCAAGGTCGAGCGGCCGGGAGAGGGCGACGAAGTCCGCTACACGGCCTATCAACTCGAGCCTGGACGTGCCGATCAGAGCAGCTATTTCGTCCGCCTCAATGCAGGCAAGCAAGGCATCGCGATCGATCTCGCCCATCCGCAGGCGCGCGACCTCGTATTGGACCTGGTGCGCAGCGCCGACGTCGTCGTGGAAAACTTCACCCCCGGTGTGATGGCGCGCTACGGGCTGGACTACGCCGCGCTGTGCGAAGTTCGGCCCGATCTGGTGTATTGCTCGATCTCGGGCTTTGGTCAGACCGGTCCGCTCAGCTCGATGCAGGCCTACGCACACCTGATCAACGCCATCTCGGGGCTGATGGACCTCGAGCGCGGCGGCGAGCCCAATCCGCGCGTGTCGTATCTGCAGTCCGCCGACGTCCTGGCAGGCGGGCAGGCGTTCGGCGCGATCTGCGCGGCCCTGCTGCGCAGAGCGCGCACCGGCCGCGGTGCGCAATTGGATGTGTCGATGCTGGAGTGCCTCATCGCAGCCGACGACATCACCTTCAATGCGCTGCTCAATGGCGCGGTGGTGGAACGCCAGCCGCGCATCGGCATGCTGGTGCATCGGATCGGGGAGGGCTATGTCGCGATGCAGACGGCCGGAGCGCCCCATCTGTGGTCGCGCATCGTTGCCGTGCTCGGTCGCCCTGAGCTCAAAGACGATGCGCGCTTCGCGACGCCGGCCGCGCGGCGTGCCAACTGGGGCGCGCTCACCAAGATCCTGCGCGAATGGCTGGATGCATTCCAGAGTGTGGAGGAGGTGGTCACAACACTTTCGAAAGCACGCATTCCGTCGGCGCCGATGCTTGCGCCGGAAGCGGTCGTGCTGCACCCGCATCTCGCCGCGCGCGCCGCATTTCCCGAAATTACTCATGCGGCGCGCGGCAAGGTGCGTGTGACCGCAGCTCCGTTCCAAGTCGATGGCCGGCCAGTGCACCCGGGCGGTCCGGCACCGTATCACGTGGGCGAGCGCACGCGCGCGGTGTTGAGTGAAGTTCTCGGTTATTCCGCACAGCGTATCGAGGCGCTGCGCGATGCGGGTGTCATCGCCGTGGTTGATTAGACCTCAGGCAGCTCACCGGGCAGCTCGAACCGCTGCCGCGTCGTGCAATAGCGCGTGCCGTACAAGCGTCCCACCGGCTGATATTCGTTTTCCGACACGCGCTTGTTCACTGGGTCGATGAGGCCGTCGCGCGCGTGGATGTGTACCACCTCGCCGAGCACGATCTCGCGCGCGGTTCCAACCTCGATACGCTGAAACAGACGGCATTCGAAGCTGACCGGCGCCTCCGCGATCCGTGGATGCGGGACGAGCCTGCAGGATGCGCTGGTGAATCCCGCCTCCGCAAATTCGCTCACTTCCTCGGGCATCTCCGCGCTGGAGATGTGCATGCCATTGGCAATCGCTTCGTCCACCAGATTCACGACGAAGGCACCGGTGCGTACGATATTGCTGAGAGAATGCTTGCGCTTGCCGTCGGAGCGCGCACCGAAGCTCACCACCACCAGCATCGGGTCCTCGCACACCGCGTTGAAGAACGAGTAGGGCGCGCAGTTCGCTACGCCGTTGCCGCTGTAGGTCGAGATCAGCGCGATGGGCCGTGGAAAAACCAGGCCCGTCAGAATCTTGTAGCGCTCGCCCAGTGCAAGATCACGAACGGATAGTTCCACCGAGGAGCGCACCTCACAACGGCTTGTTAGGATCGATCATCGTCCGCCACATGTGGGCGGTTGCACTGCCGTCATTGCCCAATCCCTCTTTGGGCTGGCGGAAATGCCGGCCGATGATGTCGACGAAAGGTTCCATCGAGAACGGTGCAGTGGGGTCGAAGCTATAGTCGTCGTACAGAGTGATGTGGCGCGCGGTCATGTACCAGCGGTGTGCACGGGCCTCCCGGTACGCAGCCTGGATGTATTGCGGCGGCTGGTAGTCGGGTCCGAACATGTGCACGTACATCTCCGGGTACTCGTACCCGTTCTCAGGATCGGGGAAGTAGCGCAGCGCCTGGTGATAACGGATCGCCCACGAGATACGCTCGGAGACATAAGGCGTGATCAGTTGCGCGCCCCACCAGCCGTGGTCCGGCCGCATGAGTGCCATGGCGACGTCGTGCAGCAGGCATGCGAGCACCGTCTCCTCGTCGACGCCAGCCTTCATCGCCAGCGATGCACACTGCGCGCCGTGATGGCCGGCCGCGAACGGCAAGCCGAACTTGGGCTCATCCATGCGCAGGGTGAAAATGTCGATCAGCGTCGGTTGCCCCGGCATGGGCTTGAGCTCATCCGTGCGGGACGAGCGTGCGGTAGCGGTCCCGATGACGCGCATGTTCTCGAGCTGTGTATCCTGCATGGCAGTCCTGTCCGCTATCGGTTCGCAGGTTTCAAGCATACCCTAGCCTGGATAATTCATGAAGGACTCGGGATGATGGCGAGCCGAGTTGCGAGCCAGTTGCGGCTCGACCGTCGCTGCCAATAGCTTGGACTATTGGCGAGACGGGCATGCCGCAAATGGCCGGAAATCGGCCGCCAGCACCCGAGTAGCCCGACGCAACACTCTGTACTGCGGAAAAGTTGGCGGATCGACTCGTCACACCAGTCATTGTCTGTACACCGGGGCGTCTTCATGAATTATCCAGGCTAGATCGCACGGGGGTCGCTCGGCCCAGACCCGGTGTGTGCACGGATGACTGGTGCATGGCGCTCGTTGCGGTTCTGCGCCCCGGGAGGGCATCATTGTTGCTTCTGACAATGTCATCATGAAGCGAACCCTCTACGAAGTTCTCGGTGTCGACTCGCAGGCCTCCGCGGAAGAGGTGGCGGCAGCGTACCGCAAGCGCGTCGAAGAGCTGAAGGCGGCACCTTCCCAGGACAATAGCGCGCTTGCGCTTGCGCGTGACGCGCACGACATTCTGTCCGATACGTACCTGCGAACCAACTACGATGCCTCGCTGGTGCGCCCTGCGACACCGGCGACTGCGCCTGGGGAAGAAGATCGCAGGGAAGAGGCGGCCGCGACAGGCCGGCGTCGCAGATGGGCGCTTGCCACAGCCGTTGTCCTTCTGATCTGTATCGCGTGGTTCGCGCTGCATCGCCCGTCGCCGCGGCTCAGCAAGGTGCCGGCGGGGACGCCAGCGGCTGAGACCACCGCCGAGCCTGCGCAACCCGAAGCTGTAGCCGAGGAGCCCGCCATCCGCTCCGCGAAGGAAGTCTTCAATGAAGTCTCGAGCAGCGTTGTGCGCGTCAGTGTGATGGAGGCTTCGTCGTCGCGCCTGATCGATTCCGTGAGCGGCGTCGTGATCGAACCGGGTGTGGTCATCACCAATTGCCATGTCGCTGTGCGCGGCACGACGCTCGGCGTGAAAGTCGGGAACGAAGTCCGGACCGCCACTCTCCAGATGGCCGATGAGCAGCTCAATCTATGTCGGCTCAGCGTGCCGGGCCTGGACGCGCCCGCGGCGAGCATCGGCAGCGTAGGGTCGTTGCACCCTGGTCAGCACGTGCTCGCGATCGGCGCTCCGGTGTCGGGGGAAGCCTCGATGCGCGACGGCATCGTAACGGCATTGGCGCAAGTCGATCACGGTACGGTGATTCAGACCACGGCACCGATCTCGGCGGGATGGAGCGGCGGTGGGCTGTTCGATTTTTCCGGACACCTGGTCGGCATCGCGACGTTTCATCACGCTTACGGACCGAATCTCAACGTAGCGTTGCCGGTCGACTGGGTCGGGCAGATGCGAGCGCGCGGCGCGAGCGCAACCGCGACGCAGTCGGTCACGGCCGTGGACACTCAGGACATTTCGCCTGCGCTCATCACGGGACGCTGGGTATGCTTCGGGTCGATTCCCGGCCGCAATGGAGATTACACATTCCGCGACGATGGCCGCGTACTCGTGACCACCTCCGACGGCCAGCCGTTCGACAGTCGCTATTCGGTTTCCAAGCGGACGCTGCAATTCAGCACCGGTACGCAGCGCACGACGTTCAACATCGAAGCCTTCAGTGCCACACGGATGGTCTGGCTGCTCGGAAGCGCCGACAGTCGCGTGGTGTGCGATCGGCGGTAGCGTCCCAACTTCCGATACCACGGGCGCAAGCCCCGCTTTACCCTGGACCGACCGCGTCGCGGGCTTCGTTAATTCAGCACAGTGAAGACCGATGCGCGCTCCAGCAGCGTGCCCACGCCAAAAGCATTGCGCAGAAACAATATCCAGTTCATGAGATAGGTGCCGGCGGCCACACTCGTCGGCAACGGAATGGCGAGGGTCGCGAAGCTGATCGGAAAGCCAGGCGGCGCATCGATACCCACGCC
>Ga0335082_10003733_pt1 | contig 16561 bp, 15 predicted proteins | sample Lox_Sample_41_FD_206718 | JGI IMG/M metagenome (GOLD analysis project Ga0335082, IMG submission 206718) | Soil microbial communities from Loxahatchee National Wildlife Refuge, Florida, United States - Lox_Sample_4.1 | ecosystem: Environmental > Terrestrial > Soil > Wetlands | place: USA...
CTGTTGGGCGGCCGTGGGGACGCACTTCACTGATCACAGGATATTCAGTTCGGGATCTGCTATTCCGGCCTACTGTGCAGGAGTATTTCAACACTACGGCATATATTGGACTGCAGCATAAGTTCGGCGATCGCCTGACGGTAGCAGCATTGGCTGAAAACCTGCGATCGTGGCGAGTACAGGGTACAAACTTTGCAATCGCTCAGGCTTTGTTGCCTGGCGGACGATTCGACTTCCGGGCATCTCCGCGTTGGAGCGTCCAAGGATCTGTTGTCGTGGCAAGAGGCTCGGGATTCCATGCATACGACAACGTACAAAGCCAATTCCTGGTTTCCTACATTCGTCCCTGGCATGCCAGCCTGAAAGATGGTACAGGCGAAGTGCCGGTGGCATTTCCGATGCGTTTCTCATTCGGCGTTCAGCAACAGACGTTCTACGATTTCCCTGGGGCGAGTAGAAACACTGTGCTTCCGATTGTGCATCTCACGTTGTTCTAGCCAGCGCTTCTGATGACACTCGTCGGAAAAACTCGGATACAAGACACTTCTTTCGCCTCAACTCCGAAAGTGACCCCGATGCGGGGAAAGGCCTTGCGGCAAAAGCTGTTGGGCGGTAGTCTCGCACTCCTCGCGGGCTCCGGTTTGGTCGGTGTTACGAATCTTGTGTACAACGTGATCACCGCTCGGCTGTTAGGGCCGACCGGTTTTGCGCACGCCACTTCCGTCTACACGTTGTTGATGTTGTCCTCCGCGATAACGCTTTCTTTTCAGGTCGTTTGTGCGAAATACGTAGCCAGCCATGACAGTCCCGAGGAAAAGTCAGCGATCTTTGCTTCGCTGCATTTGAGAGCCTGGTTCGCTGGAGTGGGTCTTGGTACCGTCCTGTTTCTGTTCAGACGCGTCGTGCAGGCCTATCTGAACCTCCCGGATCCGTTGCTTATCTCGTTGCTGGCATTGGGAGCCGCTTTTTACATTCCGCTGGGAGTGCGACGAGGCTATATCCAGGGCATTCACGCATTCAGTGCCCTTGCGCTCAACTTTATGCTCGAAGGCTTGGTTCGGCTGGGCGGAGCCTACTTCCTCATAAAGGTCGGCTTGGGAGTGAAAGGAGCGGTACTGGCCAGTGTCGTGGCAGTGATTGCTTCATTTTTCCTGGCTCGACCAACTCCAAGATCCTATTCCTTGCACTCGCTCAATATACCAATCTCTTTTGGCGAAGGTCTGCAATCGATCGTCTTCTTCTCAGGCCAGGTCATTATCAATAATTTCGACATCGTTCTGGTGAAGCATTTCTTTACATCCGATCAGGCGGGTCTTTACGCTGCCGTATCGCTCGTTGGACGGCTGGTTAATATGTGCGCGTGGTCGGTCGTCAATACGATGTTTCCGGTTTCGGCGGCAGCGCGTTCCAACGATCGTGAAGCCCGACCGGTATTGTTCATGTCGTTGTTCCTGGTGTTCTTGATTCTTTCCGGACTCACCCTCTGCCTGTGGGCCATCCCGAGCATTTTATGGCGGACCCTTTTCGGCTCGCACTTTGAATTGGGGAACTATGGCGGACTGGCTGCTCTTCTCATTCTGTATGCAGTTACGACCGGGATCTATTCTCTGAGCTCGGTCATGATTACCTATGAGATGTCTCGCAAGATCGCGAACACGAGTTGGGCGCAGCTTGCATTCAGCGGCGCGCTGACGCTTGGCATTTGTCTCTTCCATCAAAGTTTGCGGCAAGTGATCTACGTGCAACTCTGGTTAATGGTGATCCTATTCGTGATGGTGGCGTTACCACTACTGCGGCGGGAAATCGCTGCTCCGGAAGACAACCGAATCTACCCGGGGCTCACCGTTGTGCAACCGATGAGTGAGCATCAGGTCATTGCGGAATTCCTGCGAAGCGAGTTTCACCATCCCGAGTTCGAGGAGTATCGCAAGGAGTTCGAGCATCTCGTGGTCCACCCCGATCTCGAGAGCCACCGGGAAAATGCCTTGAGGCGAGCTCTTCTCTTTCTCCGGCGCGGTGCCATGTGGCGAGAGTTACCCGACGATACAGAGTGGTTTAAGGTCGAGTTGACACGAAGGGACCTAGATCGGATCCGATTCTTTCCACGAGCCCAGTGGCGCCGGGTCGCTGAAGGTAGCTTTTACTTGACGGATATGGTCGATAGCTTACGCGTAAAGTGGCAGGAATCGCCCGAAGACGAATTCTTCCAGAAGCTGCGACGACTTACCAATACTGTGCAAGAAGGTTCGGCGAGTCCGACCGTGTTGTTGATCGGAGTTAATCCGCAGAGCCCACTGACCATTCTCGACGGAAACCACCGGATAGCGGCGGCGATGCTTGCGCAACCGCCGGCTGAATTGGAGAACTTTCAATTCATTTGTGGTTTGTCGCCAATGATGACGCGTTGCTGCTGGTACCGAACGAACGTCAATACGCTGTCACGATACCTCAGCAACCTGTTGCGGCATGTCTTTTACGACCCCGAGTCGGATATCGGCCGCTTCCTCGAAAGTAGCTCCAAGCTGTAACTCTACCTTTGGGGCTGGACCTCTGGCGGCGATGACTCATTCACTACGCTGTTGTCTCGGCGTCGCAGCACAACTGCTTCCTGCTGTCGGCGCAGCGCATCACGCTCCTGCCTGACTTTCGCCTCCACATGCGAGTTGCTGTCTTCCGCGACCGCAAAGAGCTTCCTTCCCTCTGCTGTCTGGCGAGTGGCAACACCCACAGCCGCGGAGGCGCCCGGTGCCTGACGCGCTCGCTCATAGAAGAATTGCGCCGTTTCCTGATCGCCTTCGAGTTCCGCGACATATCCAATATTGTTCAGAGCAAACGCGTTGTTTGGGTCGATGGAGTAGGCTTTGCGGAATGCGGTGTCTGCTGCGCGCAGGTCATTCCGATTCACGGCCGACACCCCCCGCAGGTTCAATTCGGCGACTTGATCGGGCAGGTCTTTCGCGTGATCGATTTCGTCACGGAGGGCGCGGGCATTTTGTTGTGCCATCTCGGCGACAGGTCGTCCTCTCCACGCTCGGCTGGTCGTGACAGCGGCACTCACATCTGGTTGCGCGCGAGACGCCATGTCGAAGTAGCGAAGTGCTTCCTCTCCTTCACCCTCCATTTCCTTAGCGACGCCAAGATTGTTTAGCGTGAATGGATTGTTGGGATCGCTCTTCAGAGCCTGCTGCAACAGCAGATCCGCCTCGGGCGCTCGCCCTTGTCCCAGGAGTCGAACCGCCTCCACGTTCGCATGGTTGATTTGAAGTGGCCCATTGGATACTGCTAGCGCTTCCTTCATCGGCTGTCCCTGAACCTGCCGGGCACTCGCCAGATCGATAACCGCGCCACTCGACTGCTCCGCCGCAAGTGCGTAGAACTGCTGCGCACGATCGATCTGGCCCTGTAACTCAGAGATGTAGCCAAGGTTGTTGAGAGTAAACGCGTCGTTAGGATCGAATAGATAAGCTTTGTAAAAGAGTTGCTCCGCCTTGTCGTAGTTGTGCTTCTTGACTGCTTCTACGCCATCGCGGTTCAGTTGCTGAACGGGCGTCACCTTGCTGCGTTTCGGGATGGTGATCTTGAGATCACCTGCTTGCGTGGGCATAGCGGTACTGGCGAACAAAACGGCTATCACAGCCAGGAGTAATCGGTTCCTCAGCATGTACTTTCCGCCTTTTGGCGCGGTTATAGAATCAGGCGAAATTTGGATGCCCCAACAGGGTATTTGTTTGCCATCAGATACATCGATTTTCGGTTGTCAACGTAATCGCTCCCCACCTTCGGCGAAAGAATGGCATCTAATCTCGCCGTGAAAACTGCAATGAACTATTCGACGTGGTTCTTCGCCGGTTTGGCTATTACGGGTTTGCTCCAGGCCGGAGTTGTTGATGCCCAGGTTGCAAGCAACCCACCCTCTTCCGCCATGATTGCGCCGAAGGCCGAGAAGGCTACGGAGATCGTCATTGAGCCGAAAAAGCCTGCGCCGCACGACGAGAGTACTGAGGATACAGACATAACCGTGGATCCTATGAGTTTGTTGCCGGACCTTCCGACCGTCCCGAAAACTAACGCAACATTGGTTGGGGGAACCGTCGAGCGACTGGATCGCATTCGCGACAGAGTGACCGTTCGCGTCTTCGGAGGCGGCAAAGAGACGTTCTTGTACGATCCGCGCACGCAAGTGTATCGCGCCGGCAAGTCCGTCACGATCGCTGACCTGAAAGTGGGCGAGAGGATTTACCTCGATACAATCCTGGACGGAAGCACCGTCTTCGCACGGACGATACGATTGAGCGCGGCACGCGCAACAGGTCAAAGCCAGGGGACGGTTCTTAGATATCGCGCTGACAGAGGAGAACTCACCCTGCGTGATGCGCTCTCTCCTGAGCCGATCCATGTGCGTCTCAACTCTTCCACACAATTCAAGCAAGGCGATCGTCAGGTGGCAGCAAGTGCGCTGGTTCCCGGCGCTCTAGTCTCGATCAGCTTCAATGCTGAAGGGGAAGGGAAGAACACGGCCCGCGAGATCGCCATCCTTGCCATGCCGGGGAGCCACTACACGTTCGCGGGACAGGTCGTTCACGTTGATTTGCGTACCGGATTGCTTGTCTTGAACTCATCCACTGACCGCAAGACATATGAAATTTATTTGGATTCCTCCGTCGCGCCGGACGACAACCTACATTCCGGATCGATGGTTACTGTGCAGGCAAATTTCGAAGGATCGCGTTATGTGGCACAAAGTTTGACGATCAACTCCCACTGAGCGTCAGTAAAACATCTTGTCAAGCCGTTCTATTTGAGGAGTCACCACTGCACTATTGCAGCTTCTGGTAGTCGCACACCCCACTAGTCACCTGCTTCGGAGTCGATGGCGGAGTTGCCCAAGGCACATTCTGGAAATCAAAGAACTCAGTCATATCCATCTGCGCGGCATCGCGTTTGGTCAGAGCAGCCACGCCGAAGCGCTTCTCAATGAAAGTCAGGATGGCAGTGAAATCTGCCACCGTGTGAGAAACATAGTTCTTCTTGGTGAAGGGTGAGACCACTATCATCGGCAGGCGGAATCCCGTGTAGTTAAAATCGCAATTCGAACCCCCGGGAACGCTGCAAATGTCGGTCGGGAAAAGGTCGATGGGCGCTATCCCGTCAGGATTGATCGCCGGTTGAGGCGGCACGTGGTCGTACAGTCCTCCGGCTTCATCGTAGGTGAGGATGAAAACGGAGTCTTTCCAGGAAGGACTGGACATGAAGCCGTCGATCAGGCCCTGAACATAAGCTGCTCCAGTCTGCACGTTGTTCTTGGGGTGTTCGTCCAGACCAGAATTGTACCCACCCTCAATCATCGCAACTTGAGGGAGTGTGCCGTTTTGCGCGTCCGTCAGGAACTGCGATGCCGGTACAACATTGGCCGGTAATTGGTTTGGTGGCGCATAGGTTGCGAACATCGTCAGGTACGTTGAGGGAGCTTGTCCGTTCAGCCCCATGTCTGTGACGTAGACCTTCCACGTTATACCTGCCTTCTGCAGAGCGTCGAAGATGGTTGGTGCGGTCAGTGGATGATCGTCGACGCCGGGAACGGTTCCCGGAGGATAAGCAAATCCTTGAGACGTGGCCGCGAGCAAATACATCCGGTTAATCTGGGTGCGATCCATCACCGGTGAGAACCAACGGTCGGATGTCGCGAAATTTGATGCCATGAAGTAGTAGTAGTTCAGATCGGTGGCGTCGTAGTAGCCCATGGCGCGAATTCCGTCGGTGTCGTAGATGGGAGCTTCGTCGGCCGGCGCATTCATCGCATACGAGGCAGCGTTGAAAACATAGCCGTCCATGGTCGCGGTGCTGGAAGTCGGTTGGGTCCGGTTCCAATCGACGTGACTTTCATTCCACGAGGGACTGAGGTTTTGAACACACTCGGTGGCAACGTGGAAGGCCGGTACCATAGTCGTCCCGTCGAAGCTCGGGTTCGATGCACTGGCGGGGAGCCCGTCGAATTGTTGTGCGGGGAATCCATTCGCCGCCCAGTATTGTGGCAACTGCCCGAAATAGGTGTCGAACGAGCGGTTCTCCTGAACCATGAAGACAATATGGTTAACCGACTCGATTCCGGGATTGTTGGGCGGCGGTGGCGTCGACGTGCCGACGACTCCCTGACACCCACATAGCACCGCCAAACACGCAATCGACAATATAAGGAGGCAAAAGCGCAAATTCTGCACTAAGGGCATTTTGGATCCTCTGACGTGAAGTTCTTCTGCAAGCGCAAGGACCCAACTTGGATGAATTTCCGGCCCGGAATGTTGGTTTGAAACACTCGATCGACGATATCCCCCAGAGGTACGCAAACTTAAGTAACCTGTCGAAAAAACTTCTTTCGCCATAAACTCCCTCCGTCCCAGCAAGTTCACGGCTGGCTCCAGAGGAATCTACGGGGTGGCGTCCTCCCTCCTGAGCCAGATCGCGCAAGAACGCACGTGCCTCGGCAACTCCGCTCCTGAGGGCAGATGTGTGTCAGAACTTTGTGTGCTGTAATCCTGCTCCTGTCTATGACAGGTGTATGCGTGGCCGGAACCTCGGTCGTACCCTCTACCACGTTGGCGTCTCTGACTGCGAACAACACCAGCACGGCAGGCAGCTTTTCTACCCAGACGAATGGAAATCTGGGCGCCGGCAACGTCAGTAAAGTTGACGTTCATTCATTGCTCTATCCCGGCGCGAACACCAAGATCTACGCCCATTTGTTGGTGTGGTTTGGCGGCTCAAACCATATGAATGTGGGCTACAAGTCGACGGATGCCGCGCAAGTCCACCGCCAGATCGAAGACATGATCAGCCGCGGAATCGACGGCGTCATTGTCGACTGGTATGGAAAAGACAGCACGACGGATCAGGCAACAAAACTCGTCATGGCTGAGGCGGAAGCGCATCCTGGCTTCACATTCGCGATCATGGTGGATCAAGGCGCGATCAAATGGGACTCCTGCTCAGGTTGTTCGCCGCAGGATGCGCTGATCAGTCATTTGCAATACATCGAAAGAACATATTTCACATCGAAGGCATACATGATGATCGGGGGGCATCCCGTTGTCACGAACTTCGACATCGATCTTTCCTATTCTGTGGACTGGGCTAAAGTGAACGCGTCGCTCTCTTCTCAACCGGCGTTTCTTTTCCAGAACAATGATGGTTTCAGCCACGTCTTGAGCGATGGCAGCTACTCCTGGGTGATGCCGACGACAACGGACTATGGGATGAGTTACCTCAAGAGTTTCTATAACACCGGCGTTGGGTTCCGGAATGAAGAGACCGTGGGAGCGACCTACAAAGGCTTCAATGACTCTTTAGCGGCCTGGGGTTTGGGCCGGGTGATGGGCCAGCAATGCGGACAGACCTGGCTACAGACGTTCTCCAAAATCAATGGAATGTACAACTCGGGAAAGCAGCTATCGGCGCTCCAGTTGGTTACCTGGAACGACTACGAAGAAGGCACTGAGATCGAATCGGGAATCGACAGCTGCGTCAGTATTACGGCCTCGATCTCTGGACACTCACTGCAGTGGACTATCAAGGGAGCGGAAAGCACGATCGACCACTATGTTCCTTACGTCAGTACAGATGGGAAAAATCTGATGGCCTTGGGAGACTTCTATACAGGTACCAATTCGGTGAACCTGTGCAGCTACGGAATCGCAGACGGAAGCTATACCCTTTTCGTTCAAGCCGTAGGAAAGCCCAGCATCAGAAATCAGATTTCGCCAGCTGTGAAGACGACATTGAATTGCAATGGATCTGGAAGCGGAAACTCGGGATTGAGCCTTGGCGCAAGTCCATCATCCACAACTATTGCAGCTGGAGGATCTGGAAAGCTGACAGTGAGTGTGGCGCCGACCTCAGGTTCATTCAATAGTGCAGTTGCACTGACCTGCTCAGGCCTGCCGAGCAGTTTGAAATGTTCATTCTCGCCCCAGTCGGTTGTCCCAGGAGCTAAGAGTGCCAGCTCGGTCTTGACGTTAAGCGACAGTTCCCGGCGTGCCACGAATGACGCCGACAGGGGGCACTTCCTCTATGCCGGTTGGTTGTATGGTTTCGGCTTGTTCGGAGCCGTTTTTGCTGGCAGTATTCAGCGTCGAAACGTCGTTAGAAATATAGGTGGCTGTGCCATCGCCATCGTGATGATTGCTACGTCCGGCTGTGGAGGTGGCAAGTCCACTTCGACCGTTGAATCTGTGGGTCCCAACAGCTACGTCGTAACCATCAACGGGAGTGGCGCCTCCATTCAGCTTTCCACTACCGTTACCGTTACTGTGCAGTAGGGCTTGAGAGGGAATTTCGTTCCAGGTGGTGTGAAGAACGACCGAGCGCCGCGCCCAAGTCAGAGAATTGCGCGTCAGCAGGCGTAACAGCAAAGACTTTGACGGAATCCAACGTGGGAGCCGTCGTACTCGAGAGACATACCGCAGGGTCTGGACCCGCTGCTGGAGCTCAAAATGTCGCAGATATTTCTGCACGACGTTCGGCATGGTCATGCGTAGCGCGGCTGAGAAATTTCTGGTCGCCATTTCAGACTGTTTCCCGGGATCCTGCAACAATCGAAGAAGGCAATCAGCGAGACCCTCCGCTTTGCCGGGCGGATAGAATTCTATGGCTAGTTCTTCACTCAGCGCCATCTGTCGGAAATCAGCGAGATCAGCACTGACGACAGGCACACCAAAGGCGCATGCCAGATGGGCGACGCCGCTGCAGCCGGTTGACGAGGTATAGGGCATCACCGCAACGCTTGCACTCTGGAACAAGTCCGCAAGCTCGTTTTCAGGAATATAGCCGCGAAATTCAATTCGCGAATTACCGGCGTTCTGTTCTTTTATGGAATTGACGTAGCCTGATGCCTGCGGATGATCACCACCTGCGATTACGAGTCTAGCCTCGGGCATCTTGGATGCAAGGAGGTTGAACGCCTCGATCATGAGTTCGAGGCGCTTGTAAGTTCCCCACTTGCCAAAGGCCAGGATGCGATGCGCCGGCGTGCCCCGACGCGAGAAGTCCGGAAACTCTGGCCGCCGGGCCAGCAGTCCGTGAGCTCGCAAGTGGACATTGTCGCGACCATATTTGTCGTTCAGAATTTTGCGATATCCGGGCATCAGCACAGAGACTGAATTGGAGAGGAGGAGCATACGCGTTGCCAGTGCGCCGGCGACGCGGTACAGTCGCTCGTGCCGAACCCCGACGTCCTTCAGTTCAACCGTATCCATGAGGTGGTGCAACGTTACGTGTGTGTAACGTCCGCCAAGGCGCGCCAGTAGTGGAGCCGTAAGGCCACTGAAAGCAATAAACGGATTTCGTCCAAATGTACTAAAGAGTAGATTGAACCAGACCACATCCGGTTTGAGCTGCCGGATCGTTCTCAGTAAACGGAACACCGTCCCCGGATCATCGAAAGACCAGCATCGCCGCACAGAGAATCCTTCCGGTTCTGAATGGTCAAATGCAAGATCATCCGCCAGAACAGTCAGATCGAGAAATGGATTGCGCTGCAATTCCCGCGCGATGTGGAATCCGTATTCGCTCAGTCCACCCGTGCTCGGGGGAAACGTGGTCACTAAACAAATCTTCATTTGCCTCCTGACACGAGCAATAGATTCGATGTGATCCGGGGGAAAGATGTTGTAGACAAGAAACGTGTTAACACTGGGTCTCGCTGATACCCAAAGAGACCGGGAAGGAACTTGTTGAGGTCACATACCACCCTAAGCATTTCGCAAAGACATCATCTCGGATTGTCTCCGCGGTTCTGTCAACCGTACCTGCCGCGACGATCTTTAGCCCCGCCATCCTTCCGAGCCGGAGATAGGCGTCACGGTTGTGACGTACGAACTCGAGAGGGTATTCCGGCTTCCGGCGGTATGCTGCTTCGGGCTCCGCATCCAGAACAAAGGCGCATTTTGGTTTGGGAACCAAAAAAAGAAGTGCACGGACATACAGTCGAATGAGTCGATTGTGGAGCGGCAAGTTGGCTAGTTCGTCGTAAATGTACCTGTCAAAGACCGTCAAGTGAGAAGCCCGCCGCGCTCGCTTCCACAGAAGTAATCTGAGGCTGCAAGCGTCGAGCAAATAGAGCAACAAACGCACGTAAGTCATGGGCCACGAGGCGACGTTCTTGTCACGTCGTGCTATGGGACGGTCGGGCCTGCCGACTCCCGAGTCACCTCTGAAGGCGCGGAGGCTGAGATGTTCTCGAAGTCCAGAAAGCGCCACGACATTGTCCCAGAAAGTGTAAAGCTCAGGTTTGTAGCCCGCGTTCTGAAGCGAGCGGAGCAATTCATTGATCTGGGTACTCTTTCCAGCGCCGTCGATTCCGGAAAAACTGACAATTCTGACGTTGGTGGATCGCATAGGAATACTCATCGTGAAGGGAACGAGCTTTTAACGTGCGCCCGGTGGCCTGCTTGGAGTAGCCGCACTCAAGGCAATTACGGTTCCCACCGCTGCGCCTGCTCCGATAATGGCTCCCACTTTCAGAACGATGACCCGGACCCTACGTTGCTTCGCCGGGGCAATGGCCACGCCGGCAGGATGTGCACCAGTTATGCCGGTCACCTTGGGGGCCTCGGCGGCCGCCGTTCCGACAGGACGCTGCAGTTTCTCATCCTGGGTTTGCGCCTGCGACTCAGGCGGCGGATTCGCAGTTTGAGTTTGAGCAGAGCTGCTATCCTGCCCAGGCTGATGCGGTTCTGGTTGCTGCGATTGCGCCCATAAAGTCCCGGGACTGTCGGGCAACTCTGTGGAAGTCATCGCACCGGTGCTGTTGGCCGAGGTCGATTGCGCAATAACAGGGCAGACCGCCATAGCGCAGCACGCGATACCAAGAAGAACTCGATAAGGCGTTGGCATATATCTCCTCTAGCTGGCTTGCTTCAGCACTCCGAGCTCGCTAAACACGCTCGTGTACCAGGGCGTTTCCTGAGGAACTGCCTCGGCGGGGAGAGCGTGAAAACTCCGTACGGCCTCTTCACAGGTCTGAAAAACTTCGAAGACGCGCGCGACTCGCATCAACTCCAGAATCACTTCCGCTTCGGCAGAAAGGGCGGCCAGTTTCAGGTCGCCATCTCGCTTCAGTACTTCTTCGAGACAGCGGAGCAACATTTCAACTCCAGCGCTCTCCATGGAGCGCACCTGAGAACAATCGAGAACAATTCTCGGCCGATTGGATTCGAGCAGTGGCCCGAGTTCCTGCATGAAAGTATGAACCTCTCGTACGTTCAACATCTCCGGTACTTGCATAACGACTACGGGCCCGCTGGTTAACATGTCTTCACCCCTTCGAGTAACCGCTAAAAATCCAAAGCATCTTTCTGCCAGTGTTACTTTGCAAGTTCTTCCGTCGAGGACAAAATCATTTCGCCCGTTTCAAAATCAGACGGAGGCTGGTTATTTGAGCCGTTTACGTTGTTCCGCCGCATCACAAATGGGTCTGAGATGCGAAGCTTCACGTTGTGACGCAGATTGAACAGACTGTCACCGTCAACGAGAGAGTGAGACAGGTCGAGTCCAATGCCCACGTACGAACAAGAAAGAATCGAACTGTCCTCTACCGCCGTTCCGAAGTCCACACGAGAGTCAGATTCAATATTGCTTCCCCGCGTGATCAGACACTCATCAGCAATCCTGACTCCTCTACCGATGAATGCGGGCGCGACAACTCGTGCCGACCGTTCCACTTGTGCGCCGCCGCCCATCCAAACGCCCGGCTTGATTTCATAGCCCTGCGGGCGGAAGTGACAGCGGTGACTAAGGCTCTCTGTCACGAGACTTCGAACATCACGCGGAGTCTCTAACCGATTCACATACCCGCGAACCTCAAAGTTCACAGTTCGGCTGGTGTTCAAGCCTTCAAACAAGTTGTCTCTTTCGGAGAAGCGTTTTGGGTCCAAAAACCAGAAATGCAGCGGGCCGTCATCGCTGACCGCTCGAGTGACGGTTTCGCCACTTTCCTCATGAACGCCTAGCATGACCTCGATGTCGATCTCCGCATATGCGTCCGCCTGGGCTACCACAACCGACTTGATCCCCTGTTGCTCATACTCCGACAAACGTTGCCCGGCGCGCCTCCACAGATCCGTAAGTTTGGGAGACAAGCCTCTCTGCGGCGCAAACACCGAGATCGCCGATGCTCCCTTCTGCTTCCAGTCATCCGCCAACCGGCTGACAACAGATTGCCCAAGAAGTGTCATGCAGGCGAATGGCGTTTGTCCGTCGTTGTTGAGCCCGTCCGCTCCGACACCATCAGTGGAGATTCTCTCCACCGATGGGACACCTGCGACGATGATTGCGCCAAACATTCCCAACTGACTCCCAGGTACAGTGATGGTATTAACGCGCCTGTCGTGCCGAGGGCTTAACGATGCCGAGAAGATCTGATTCCCGAACGGTCGTCATCGGCTTTGCATTGCGGCGGCGTATTTTTGTCTTTGGAAATAGCAGCGCCCTCATCTTCAGCTTGGCTTTGTGAAGCTGAGACTTGGAGTTCCCGATAGAACAATCCAGGAGCTGTGCGATCTCGTGATGCTGATAGCCTTCGACTTCGTGGAGAGCAAAGATCCGCCGGCAGCCTTCCGGGAGTTCCTGGAGCGCACGCCGGAGTGCGATCCTGTCAACCACGCCACTGAGATCCGGATCGCTCTTTCCGAAATCACGATGTAGCGAGGGCGATTCAGAATTGACCGGTTCGTCAAGAGAAACAGTCGGAGGCGACTTCCGGCGCCGGAGCTTCATGAGAACTGTGTTCACCGCAACGCGGTACAGCCAAGTGGAAAATGCAGCGTCGCCACGAAATGAACCGACAGTCCGAAATACCTGCAGAAAAGCTTCTTGCGTGAGATCCTCCGCTTCAGCGACGTCTTTCGTCATAAGAAGACATACGGAGTAGACGCGATTCTTGTGCTGCTGGAAAAGTGTCGCGAAGGCCTGCTCGTCACCTGCCTGAGCGCGCTTGACCAGGTTGATTTGAGACTCATCCCGTCCCTTGGAGCCGGCCACCGGAATAACATTCGCTTCTGTCGCAGAAATTACACAAGTCGCCACGTTCGGCCTCCTTACAAGTGCTGCAGAAAGTTTGTCCGCGCGAATACCGCGAACATGGATCACAGAGTAGGAAAAGAAGCCCTTTCCTTCTATCGGGTCACATCTGTAAAGGCTTGCAGGAGAGTCTGTAAGGCTACTGACTTGTCCAAAGAGAAAGATCCGCGCAAAGCGCGGATCTCAGAAGAAAACAGTATGTGTCGGGTAACAAACCGATTGACTTTTATCGATCAGTACAGATGGAACTCCACCTCGACGCTGATCTGAACATCCACTGGTCTTCCATCTTTAAGGGCCGGGTTGAATCGCCATTGTTTGACGGCCTCGAGTGCTTTCGCGTCGAGTCCGAATCCCAAGCCTCGAATCACCTTGAGGTCACGGGGATGCCCAGTGGAGTCTACGATCAGCCAGAGCACGCAAGTGCCCTGCTTCTTGGCGCGGCGGGCTTCTTCTGTGTAGTCAGGATCAGGCGAGGAAACTGTGGTGGGTGCTGAAATGCCGCCACCCACGCGATAAACGCCGCCTCCCATACCGCCGCCGCTGCCGGCACCGATGCCCGGTCCATGTCCGACGCCGACGCCACCTCCGGAGCCAGATCCAATCCCGCCCCCGGAACCTGTACCGTTCGAAGGAGGAGCTGCCGGCATCACGGGCGCCGAGGATACTCCCAAATTTAGCATCCGATTTTCAGCCACGTGAACTTGAGGGGGAGCCACCACAGTCGGCTGCACCGCTAGTTTCGGGTGTTCGTTTCTCATGACGATGGCAGGCGGTGTGATTTGCTGCAACGCAGTCTTCGGGGGATTGCCCTTTGGGGCGGGAATGGAGTCGTGATCACCGCCTCCGCCGCCTCCGCTGATTACTTTTTTCGCGACCGGCAAAGCATAGGACTCTGGAGAAGGAGCAATTAGAGTTACGTTCTGCCGCGTGATTCGCTGTGTAATCTGATGACTTACAAAAATCCCACTTAGCAACAACCCCACCACGGCGATGTGGACGATAGCGGAAATAGCGACGCCGTTGGCACGGTAATTGTTGTAATGGCCCCAGATTTGATCTGGTGGCCGCGCAATGCGCGGTGCGTTGCGCACAGCGGGTCGAGATGCTGGAGCGGCATAGCGGCGATCAATAGTCCGCGCCGGCACTCGCAACCAGGCTTCACCGTTATAGGCAGAATTCTGATGACTCGACATTGACTGCTCCTCAAAGGTTGCACCTGCGGTCGTTCCCCGAATAGATGCGCAAAGAAACCACGGGGTTGAATTCTGTAGCTGGCGTGATTTCCTACAGTTACGACGTTCGAAGCAAAGTGGTGAGATTTTTTTTGATCCCACCACCCCTTGCGCACACATTTGTGTGTGCGACCTTGCGTTGCAGCGGTCACAGACGTCCGGCGAGAAGAAGAACCAGCACAACAATTACGATCAGCCCCAGTCCGCCGCTTGGGTAATATCCCCACGAGCGGCTGTAGGGCCAAGTGGGTAGCGCGCCCAACAACATCAAAATCAACAACACCAGAAGGATCGTGTACATAGCACCTCCGTTCAGAAACGCGAATTAACTCAAATTTGGGCCGACTCCAAAACGTCAGGACCGCGGCCCATTCTTCACAATCCTCTACTTGGCAGCGGATTCAGTCCCACTCACCGTGTCGACCTTGCTTGATTCGTGGCTCTGTGCGGAATACCGTCTCACTGCTGTAAGGAATGGTTGGCTGGACGCTGGGGCGTGTACTTTTCCGTCCAAGATGTCGGCGAACGGAATAAACTTGCCGTAAAGAAGCCGCGTCTCATCCTTGTCCTGCGTCAGTGCTGCGCCGCTCAAGTCAACCCCGGCAAATAGGCCACGGGCGCGAGAGTATGTCAGCACTTCCGCGCGCATCTTGATGTCGGTGTCTGCCCCGGCGTCACGTCCGACCGGACCTGCAGCGGCAGATGCTTCGGCGCCAAGCTTGAACTTGCTGGAAAGTAAATGATCCATGCCCGATTGATTCATGACTACCAATACGAGATCGATGGCTTGGCCTCCGAGCTGCAGACCCCAGCTGCCACCGGTAATGGTGATAGGAGCAGGCGCGCTCCAGGCTCCGGATTCCGTCCGGCAGGTTGCAACTCCTTTTCCGTGGTTGCCGCCAAACCCGATAGCGACTTTCACCATAGAAGGAATCACGGCGATGCACTTTGCGCCGCTCATGACTTTGTCCGGGATTGCCTTATCTTTGACGGCCATGATTTCGTCCAATACTTTGGCGGAATTATCGATTCGTTTTGAAATGTCAGATTGCTCCTTCTCATCGGCGGCCCAGCTCACACCAGCTAGAACGCAACAGAAACTTGCAAGCAGAAGAAATTTCGATATTGCGGAAGGAAGTGGTCTCATAGGTGTTCCTCAGTTCTGTGCTCCACACGAGCACGTTCTTTTGTTCCATTGCGTGAATACCGTAACCCGGGCGTCACCACGCTTCTATCCCGCCGAAGCAGTAAGAACAAATGGGACTTTCGGTAGCTTGGGTGAGCGGAATCAGGGCTGAGAAACCGACCTAGGTCCAAGGTACAGGGTTCACCCTATTGCGACCCCGTGTGGGGCGCGAATAATCTGCAATCTCTACTCGACACAACGCCCCCCAAGCGGGTGCCGGTCCTCTGGGACGGATCGGCACCTGCTCCTTCTTTACGGGGTTTTCCGCCAAATACAGGCACCGAAGTCTGCGAATACCAGTTTAGAGGGATGTAACCGAACGCCCGTTGCCGCTAGGCTATACGACGTCCAAAAAGGAGGAGAGCTATGCTTTATTGGGCCTTGGTGTTTCTTGTCGTTGCGCTTATCGCCGGAGTCTTTGGTTTTGCAGGTGTGGCCGTTGCTGCCGCAGGGATTGCCAAGATATTGTTTACGATTTTCCTGGTGCTGTTCCTGATCTCTTTGCTCGCGCATTTCGCACGGGGACGGACCGTACGCTGACCGCAGGGCTGAGGAAAAGAATGCCTGCTTCGTGAAGGAAGCAGGCTTTCCTGTTGAAGCGTCACTTTGTCGAAGTAGCTTTTTGGTTCTTCACTTCCAGTTCATTCACGACCTGCTTGACGTTAGGAACCTGCCCGGCCAGCTTCTCTACTGACGTGCGCTGGGATTGTGAAGGCACGTCTCCTTTCAGAGTGACAACACCGTTGTTTACGTCGTAGCGGACCCCTTCTTTCAAGCGGTGCTGCACGAGCATTGCGCTCAGATTCTTGTCGATACCTGAGTCTAGATCTGAATCGACCTTCTTCGCGGTGCTTTCTTCCCCTCCAGGCCGTACACCGACTTCATTGGCGATCACTTCAGAGCCGGCGATGGATCGAGCGATCGATTCGGCTCGATCCTTGTCGGCGTCGGTGGGGACGTTGCCGCTAAGAGTGACAACGCCTTTATCGCGATCTTGGCTAACCTTCACATCGTTCAAACCAGCCTGGTCAAGGGAGCGCCTGACATCGCTAGTGACATCTGGGGCTTT
>Ga0335082_10003736_pt1 | contig 16559 bp, 17 predicted proteins | sample Lox_Sample_41_FD_206718 | JGI IMG/M metagenome (GOLD analysis project Ga0335082, IMG submission 206718) | Soil microbial communities from Loxahatchee National Wildlife Refuge, Florida, United States - Lox_Sample_4.1 | ecosystem: Environmental > Terrestrial > Soil > Wetlands | place: USA...
AGGCCCACATCATCCACACCCGCCGCCCGTACGTTGTCCACCACGTCCACGACGTTGCCGTACTTGGCGCGCGCGTCCGACTTGATGAAGATCCGCTTGTCAACCTTGTTGGCCAGCCGATCCTTCACCTTCGACGTCAGCTCTTCGATCTTGATCTGATCCGTGCCGAAGTAGATCTTGCCGTCGCGCATGACGGCCACGAGCAGGGAATCTTCCTTGTCGGCATCGGGCATGGGCGTGGGGCTGTTCACCTTCGCCATGTCCACGCTCACGCCCTTCTGCAACATGGGGGTGATGACCATGAAGATGATGAGCAGCACCAGCATCACGTCCACCATGGGGGTGACGTTGATGTTGGAGTTGACCTTCTTGCCTTCGTCGCGTTTCGCTAATGCCATTTTGGTTCAACCTCCTTCTGACTGGGAACCGGGCGCTGTGCGCAGGCTTCCAGCTACCGGCGGACGGTCCGCTTCTTGAGGAAGTAGTCGATCAGCTCGCTGGAGCTGTTGTCCATTTCCACGTCGAAGGCTTCCACCTTGTTGGTGAAGTAGTTGAACATCATCACGGCCGGGATGGCGACGAAGAGTCCGATAGCGGTGGTCACCAGAGCCTCCGAGATACCGCCCGCGACGGCGCCCAGACCGGTGGCTTTCTGCGTCGAAATCTCCTTGAACGCGTTGAGAATGCCGACCACGGTCCCGAAGAGTCCGACGAATGGAGCGGTGGAACCGATGGTAGCCAGGCCACCCAGGCCGCGCTTCAACTCGGCGTGAGTGATGGCTTCGGCGCGCTCCAGCGCACGCTTGGAGGCCTCAATCTGCTCACCTGGGATGTCCGTGGAATCCCCGTGGGCCTTGAATTCCTGCAGGCCGGCGGTAACGACCTTGGCCAGGTGGCTCTTCTTGTTACGCTCGCCGACCTTGATCGCTTCCTCGATCTTGCCTTCACGCAGAGCGCCGGCAACGGCGGGGGCAAAGGCGCGAGACTGTTTGCGGGCAGCACTGAACGCCATCGCGCGATCGATCATCACGCCAATCGACCATCCTGACATGATGAACAGAATGACGACGACGATCTTCGCCAGAATTCCCATCTGTTTCCAGAGGGAGACGGGATCCCAACCCACACTGGCTTCCTGGAAGATCCAGGCAGCCGCCGAGGGTACGTGGCTGAGAGCGTAGGTTGCAACATTAGCTAGGAACATGGGTTTGACTTTTCCTCCTCAGAACTTGGTTATGGCAACCCGAAGCCGGACTGCCGGTGATTCCATAACTCATCCGTTAGATGGCTTTCGTCGCCAGATCCAACGGCCTCCCGAAAATTCTCTTATCCGCCGGCCAGCGTGAAGTTCACGTTGATCGTGGTTTCCACTTCCACCGGCTCACCATTCAGGTAATAGGGCTTGTAGCGCCATTGCTTCACGGCTTCGAGGGCTGACCCGGTCAGCATCGGATGGCCGCTTACCACGTGCAGGTTTTGAATGGTGCCGTCCTTGCCAATGACTGCTGCCAGCACCACTGACCCCTGCACTCGTGCCTGACGGGCAAGTGGCGGATACGTCGGCTGCACCTTATGGATCAGCAATCCCTGGGACACGCCCTGGGACACGCGCACGCGCTGCGGCGTTGCCGCTTTGGGCACGGTTGCCGGAACGTTGCCGATCACGCTGCCCAGCACTCCTCCCATCGCGCCCCCCGGAACGCCACCCGGAACACCGCCTACCACGCCTGCCACACCGGAGCTCGGCGGGGGTTCATCTTCCTTAATCATCTCGATCTTCTTGGGAATTGCGGTCGGAGTGCGCAACTGGCCATTGTCCAACTCGCTCTGGATCTTCTTCACCACTACCGGCGCGGCGGCCGGGGGCGGCGGAGGCGGTGGAGGCGGAGGCGGCGCGACCAGCAGCGTCATCAATTGCTGTTTCGGCAGCGCCTCGGTGAAGATCAATGGCAGCAATACGAGGATGCCAACGAAAATGACCTGCAGCACGAAGGAAAGCGCGGTCGTAGCGCCTTGCTTCGTCCTGATCTTGCCTCCCGATTCCACCAGGCTGTCTTCAAACATGGCGTGTCCTCCCTCGAATGCTCTGGGTTACTTAGACACCGGATATGCGAAATTTGCTCCCCGAAACCATAACTGACAGTCCCAAACTGTAGGCTGCAGTAGCATTCAGGCAGCCTTGGGCGACTGCCCCCAAATCGAGACCCGAAGTATACACCGCAGAGGGCAACTTGCACACTATTTCGACCACTGAGCCCGGCACCCGCTTCCGGGCGAGACCGCCCAGGAAAGCCGCCTACACCTTCGCCTTCACCCGCGCTTTATTGCGGGGTGCCATGCTGCGGGCTACCACCTCTCCCGCCCGCCGTGCCCGCCAATCCTGGTAGGCCACGAGCATGGGCGCCGCTACCGCAATGGAGGAATAGGTTCCGATGAGGATGCCAATGACCAGCGCCAGCGAAAACCCTCGCAGCACCTCACCGCCGAATAAGTACAGCGAGAGCACGGTCAGGAAGGTCAGGCCGGAGGTCAGGACGGTCCGGCTCAGGGTCTGGTTGATGCTCTTGTTGACAATGTCGGCCAATGGCTCGCGGCGCAGCAGTTTGATGTTCTCGCGGATGCGATCGAAGACAACGATGGTGTCGTTCATCGAGTAGCCGATGAGCGTCAGGATGGCGGCAATGACGGTCAGGCTGATTTGTTTGTTCAGCAGGGAGAAGAAGCCGACCGTAATGATGGTGTCGTGGAAACAGGCCACGACCGCACCGACGCCGTAAATCAACTCGAAGCGGAACCACAGATAGACCAGCATGCCGGCAAGGGAGTACAGCGTGGCCATCAGCGCCTGGTGGCGAAGCTGACCGCCGACCTGCGGTCCCACGATCTCCACGTTGCGCACAACGAAATCCGAGGTGTAAAAGCCATCCTTCAGCGAACTGACCACTTCAGGCGGCACCACCCCGCGCAGATCGTCCAAAGAGCCCAGAATGCCCCCGCGGTCCTTATTGCGGAAGTCCTCAATTTTTTGCGCCATGTTGTGGTACTGCGTCGCCGCATCTGCACCCAGGCGCATAGGGTCTTTTTGCAGGAGATACTGCTCCAGGGTTGGCACACCGCTGTTGTTCAGGTCTTGCTTGCCTGCGCCCCCGCCATCCGGCCTCTGCAGGGCCTGGATGATGATGTTCTTGCCCCGGTCGAGCGCGGCTTCGCTGGTTTCCTGCATGCCAAGATCGATCAGGACTTCATTGTCGGAGGCAGGGCCGAAGCGCTGGATGCGCGGGTTCTTCAGGCCGGCGCGGTCCATGTCGGCGCGAATCTGGTCGAGGTTGGGAGTTTGCGCGAACTTAACGTAAACCAGGGTGCCGCCGCGGAACTCCACGCCCAGCGGAATTCCGTGCCAGAAGAAAATGGACAGCAGCCCGGCAACGCTGAAGACGAGTGAAAAGGCAAGGAAATACCACTTCTTGCCCAGAAAATCGATGTTGGTATTGCGAAATAACTCCACCGCTAGCCTCTTATATGCTCAACGCCTCGCCACGCTGATGGCGGTTGAGGATGGACTCAAAAATAACGCGCGAAACAAAAACCGACGTGAACAGGTTGGCTGCCAAACCGAAGCTCAGGGTAACGGCGAAGCCGCGCACCGGCCCGGTCCCGAACAAAAACAGGATGATGGCCGACACGATCGTGGTCACGTGGGTATCAAGAATGGTTGTCCAGGCGTGCGCGAAGCCCTGGTCCACCGCCGAGGGCGGCGTCTTGCCATGCCGCAGCTCCTCGCGAATGCGCTCGAAGATCAGGACGTTGGAATCCACGCCCATGCCGACCGTCAGGATGACGCCTGCGATGCCCGGCAAGGTGAGCGTCGCTCCGGTGAAGCCCAGGAAGCCCAGCAGGATGACCAGGTTCAGGAAAAGTCCCAGGTCGGCGTTGATGCCGGCGGCCCGGTAATAGAACAGCATGAAGATCATGACCGCGATCATGCCGACGATCGCCGCCCTGACGCCCTCACGAATAGAATCCGCGCCCAGTGACGGTCCCACCGTCACTTCCTGCAGATACTTGATGCCTGCCGGCAGCGCCCCGGAGCGCAGCGTCAAGGCCAGGTCCTGGGTCTCTTGCTGGGTAAATGATCCTGTGATGCGGCCCTGATCGTGAATCTGCTCCTGAATGGTGGCGACCGATTTAACACGGTTGTCGAGCACGACCGCAAGCTTGTCGTTCACGTGCGATCCGGTAAAGGCCGCGAAGCGCCGGCCGCCGTCGCCGGTCAAGCTGAAGTTAACATCGGGACGGCCATTCTCATCATGGCCGGCATCCGCGGTACGCAGATCGTTGCCGCTCACCGCCGAAGAGCGGCTGATGAGCCAGTAGACCTCCGGATTTTCCTGACCCTCTTGCGGATGGAGAGCATTGCCCTTCATGAGCACCGTATCCGGCGGCAGCACACCCCCGTTGGCTTGCATCGCCTCCTGCTCGCTTGGATACGGTCCGCCAACCGCCTGCCGGATTTCCAGCATGGCAGTGGACTGCATGATTTCCTTCACCCGGGCGGGATCATCCACGCCCGGCAGTTGTACCAGAATCTGGTAGTCGCCCAGGCCGTGCTCCTGGATCACCGGCTCGGAAACGCCGAGCTGGTCAATGCGGTTGCGAATGGTTTCAATCGCCTGCTGCACCGCTTTCTTCCTGGTGTCTGCGGCGATGGACGGCTTCATCGTGACCGTCCACGAATTCTCCGCCCCGGAAGCCAGGTCATACTCGGGCAGCTTGTCGGTGACAATCCGGCGCAGCTCGGAAGAGGATTCCGGTGGAACACCCTTGATCTGGATCACTTCCGGATTGCTCTGCGGATTTGGTTTGGAAATTTCCGCGTAGGCGATGTTGGCGCTCTTCAGGGCTTCCTTCAGGCGTTCGACCGCGCGGTCGGTGTCGGCGTTAATCGCGTCGTTAACCTGCACCTGAAGAATCAGGTGAGTGCCACCTTTCAGATCGAGCCCGAGATGGATCCGCTTTTGTATGCCGGCCAGCAGACCGCTGCCGCTGAAACTGGATGGGACGCCGAAGATGCCGAACAGAAAGACGATCAGCACCGCGATAATCAAAACTGTTTTGGCGAGAAGATTCTTGTTCATGAGAAAGCTGCAACCCCTGTTATGACTTGGAAGGCCCCTCCGGGGTCGTAAGCGTGACGATCGAGGCACGGGTCACTTCCAGCTTCACGTTGTCCGGAGGGACGCGCAGGACGACGGCATCATCTTTAACCGACATAATGACCCCGCCCAGACCGCCGCTGGTGATGACCTTGTCGCCCGGCTTGATCTCCTTCAGCATCGCCTGCCACTTCTTCTGGCGCCGCTGCTGCGGCATGATCAGGAGGAAATAGAAGATTGCGAAGATCGCAACCATCATCAGGATCGGGGCCGAACCGGCGCCGATACCCTGGGCAAACAAACCTGTGAGTGTCGCCATCGTTTCTTTAAACTCTCACGCCACTTAGACTCGGGCAGCCCTGATCACCTCTGCCTTGCGATCGCTCGCGAGCGCAAGTTCCGCCCCCGGACTGCCGGATACAAACGCGGAGATTGCTGGGAGTTCCAACAGAACCCTGCCGTCTCAGCGTGGTTAGAGACGCAGGCCTAACCTCTATCTTACCGCTTTTGCCGGATTCCGCGCCCACGAACGCCGCTAAGAAACCCTTAAATGCGGGGGCCGGATGCCAGAAAGAAAGCTCGTGAAATCCCCAAGTATTATAGCTTGCCGCACCCGGCGCATGGTGTCAATGTAGTACGTCAGATTGTGGATAGTGTTCAGCGTCTGCGCCAACAGCTCGTTCGACGCATAGAGGTGACGCAGATACGCTCGGGAGTAGCGGGCACAAACCTTGCACGCGCAATTCGGATCGAGCGGACCTTCATCAGTCGTGAAGCGCGCGTTCTTGATGGTCAGCCTTCCTTCCGAAGTGAACAGCAGTCCATGGCGCGCGGCCCGCGTCGGCAGCACGCAGTCCATCATGTCCACGCCCGCCGCCACGTAGCGGACAATCTCCTCCGGCGTGCCGACGCCCATCAGATAGCGGGGCCGGTCTTCCGGCAGGAACTGTACCGCGGCGTCAACCATCTGGTGTGTCATCGCGCGTGGTTCGCCAACGCTCAGGCCCCCAATCGCGTAGCCGGGGAAATCGAGCTCTACCGTACGCTCTGCCGACTCTCGCCGCAGGTCAGCAAACATGCCGCCCTGCACGATGCCGAACAGTGTCTGCGTCTGCCCGTCGCGTTCGGCAAACCACGGCACCTCCTGCTTGTGCGTCTCAAAGTAATTCTTGCTGCGCCGCGCCCAATGCAGGGTCATCTTCATCGAGTCCCTGGTGCGGGCGTATTCTGCCGGATGCTCCGTGCACTCGTCGAACGCCATAATGATGTCCGCTCCCAGTCCGATCTGCGCGGCAATCGCGCTCTCCGGGCTGAAGAAGTGCGACGAACCATCAAGGTGTGAGCGGAACGTCACACCCTCTTCCGTCACCTTTCGCAGATCGCTGAGGCTGAAAACTTGAAAGCCGCCCGAATCGGTGAGGATGGGGCGGTCCCACGCCATGAATTTCTGCACGCCGCCAAGCCGCCGCACCACCCCGACCCCCGGCCGCAGATAAAGGTGGTAGGTGTTGTTGAGCAGGATCTCGACACCCAGCTCCTCCAGCGTGTCCTGTGGGACACTCTTGACCGTTCCCAAGGTTCCCACCGGCATGAAGACCGGCGTCTGCACCTCGCCATGCGGCGTGAAGAAGCGACCCGCGCGGGCCGCGCCATCGCGCGCCTCAATCTGGAAGCGGAAAGACATCGCAGACGATTGTAGCGGGTGTCAGTGTGGTTTCTTGGTCTTGGGGGCGACTCCAAGCAGCCCTTCCAAGGCTGCGCACGGATCGACGGAGCGGCCAAGCTTGGTCCCGAGGTCCTGGAATTTCAGGCGCACTCCGGCAAGCATCTCTTCATCAGACATGAGCCGATCGACAAGTTTCTGCCAGTTTGGGACTGCGCGGTGCTCCAGCACAAGCTTCAGAGCGATATTCTCAAGAAAAAGAAATTCTGCCGCTCCGATGACCGCCTCCATGCGCTTCTTCTCTTCTCTGGTCATGACTCATCGTAATTCGAACTGGATGGATTCGACGAAAATGTGCCGGAGCCTACGCCGCCGCCGCACGCCTCAGCCTCACCTTCTGCCATATCGTGAAGCCCAGGTGGAACAGCATGTTCGTGGGCACCATCAGCGAGATGTACACGATCGGCACCATGTAAACGCTGGTACGCGGAAAGCAATAGCGCGCCACATACAGCACCACGATCACGCTGCGCATGCTGGTGGTGGTCGCCAGCACCCGTCGTGACTCAGGATCGGGGCCACCGATGAACCAGCCGATGAGCATGGCAAGCACCAGCAGCAGCGCCATCGCCAGAATGGTCCCGCGGCCGCGGATCGCATCGAAGGCTTGGCGGCGTGCCAGGCGCGTTTCCCACATCAGGAAGACAAACACCACACTTGCCAGAATGCCCAGCGGCAGCGCGAACTTCGGGGCAATCTTCGGTGCGCGCCGCCCCAGCCACAATCCGGCCAGCAGCGGCAACGCTATGTACAGCAGGATGCTGGCCAGCAAATTCAGGATCGGCCGCTCACTGCGTGTCGCCGCCTGCGGCATCACCTCGACCGCCAGCGGAGCCATGGCAATACTTACTATCGAGAGCACAAAGGTCATGGCGGCGGCGAAGGCCAGCCTTGTTTTGGCCTGACGGGTAAATTGCAGCGCGATCGGCGTTCCCGGAATCGCCGCCAGCAGCAGGATGCCGACGGTGGCGTCGGGCGTCAGCGGAAACAGAAGCACCAGCAACACGCCCAGCGCAGGTACGATGACGCAGTTGGCCAGCAGCGACCGCACCAGCATGGCACGGTTCCGCAGCACCTCCAGCAGCTCTCCCTGTTGGACACGCAGTCCGATGGAAAACATCACCGTTGCAACGAAGAAGTTCAGCAACGGCAATGGCTTGATGAGCACGCATGCCTCCGCGGCAAAGCTTGTCGCTAAAAGAGCCTTTCAGGCTATACCAGAACCCCGCCGGGTCGTGGACCGCGCCACGGGATCATGAAGCTGCGAGTTTGGCCCGCTGCTTCTCCTCGAACCTGGCCTTGCTGACGATAGCGCGCTTGATGGTGCCATGCCCGAGCACCTCCTGTCCGTCGCTCGCCGTAACCCGAAACGTGTAGAAACGTCCGTCGAACTCCTCGACGACTGCTTCGCATTTCACCGTCGCGCCGACGCCGGTCGCAGCGCGATGGATGATGTTGATTGCGGTGCCGACACTGACCTCGTCGCCTTCACAGAACGGCAGCAGCGCTTCGAAGCCCGCCGCTTCCATCCAGCCGATCATGTTGGGGGTGGACAGCACCGGAGGCAGCTCCTCGCGCCATGCCGTAAGAGTGTTCTTGAACTCGACGCGCTTTTCCATTTCGCCGCGCGTGCCGATGGGAACGGGTTTCGCCATGAACTGAGACTATCGCGAAGAGTTGCGAAGTGTCATCCGGAGCAGCAGGCGCGCAGCCGGTTTACGCCTTCTGGCGCCGCTTCAGGTCCTCGATGAACATCTGCTCGACCGGCTTGTCGTAGGTGCGCAGCACATGGCGGACACTGTGCCCGCTCACCAAGTGGCAGACCTCTTCGGCAAGGTTCTTGGCATGGTCTCCAGCGCGCTCCAGCGCCTGGGTCATGAACAGGACGTGGAAGCTTTCCTGGCGGGCGGCACCTTCCTGGTTTTCCAGGTGGCGCAGAAAAATCAGATTACGCAGACGGTCGAGCTCGGCATCGGAGCGCAATACCGCGAGCGCGCGGTCGAGGTCGCGCTGGCCGAACGCGTCATGGACATCGCCCAGCATCTTCTCCAGCCGCGACGCCATCAGGGTAAGGTCCCGAATGTCCTGCAGCTCGATGCGGCTGCCCACCGCGGCGGCACGGTTGGCGCAATTGAGCAGCAAGTCGCCCACGCGCTCCAGGTCGATGATGAACTTCAGGCAGGCCAGCAGTTCGCGGGCATGGTCTTCATCCACCTTGGTGATGACCGAGGTCACGCCCTGATCGATGACGCGATCGAGCGTGTCAAGCTCCTTCTCGCGTTCGCGGACGCCATCCAGAAGCGACGCCACGCCGGTTGCTATGCCCTCGGCCACAATCCCGGCGGCGGCGCGCGCAACGCGACACGCCTGCAGCGTCTGCTCATGCAGCTGCACACTGACTTGTTCCGGGCTCAGAGGCACTGCATCCGCTGAACTCATGGTGGTTTCAAGTGGACGCCAGAGACACTGGACATCTCTTACTGGCACCGACGGGCATCAGCCAGCACGGTGAGCGAGTGAACTGACGAGTACTCACCATCCTAGCAGCGGCCTGTTAATGCTCAATGAAAAAAGTTGTCAAAAGTCCAGCGATGGGCGAGGGAGCTAAAATCGTTCGGCTGGATTGAATCAGGCCCGGGCCGCCTCGGGCTGTCGCGGCAAGGTGAAGTAAAAGACCGAACCATGGTTGAGTTCGCTCTCGGCCTTGATGGTCCCGCCGTGCGCGCGCACCACGTGCTTCACAATCGCAAGCCCCAGGCCAGTCCCACCCGACTCGCGGGAACGGGCCTTGTCCACGCGATAAAAGCGCTCGAACAGCCTCGGCAGGTGTTCGCTGGGAATTCCGCCGCCGAAGTCGCGCACGTAAAACTGCACTCCCTCTTCGGTCTCGCAGGCGCCCACCAGGATCTTCTTGCCCTTGTCGCCATACTTCAAAGCATTGTCGATCAGGTTGGACAGCACCTGATGTATCGCATAGCGGTCCACCGAAACCGGCGACTCAGCCATGTTCATGACCGCTATGTCCACGCCCCGGCTGGCGGCAAGGTCGTGGAATGTTTGCACGGCATCGTCCAGCAGTTCCTGCGCCGTGGTGAGCTGAAAGTTGAAGTCCCGTTCGCCTGACTCGACCCTGGCCAGCACCAACAGGTCTTCCGTCAGCCGCGACATCCGGGTGGCGTTCTTGCGGATGATCTCGATAAACTCGCGCACGTGCTCCGGCACATTGTTGTGGTCGAGCAGGGTCTCGGAGTAACCCTGGATCGATGTCAGCGGCGTTCGCAGTTCGTGCGAAACGTTGGCGATGAAGTCACGCCGCGTCTTTTCCACGCGCTCGATTTCGGTCTGGTCGTGCAGCACCGCCACCGCACCACCTCCCGGCATCGGCGCCGCGGTAACGTCGAAAATGCGCCCGGAAAAAATCTTCGCGGCACGCGCTTCCTCCACGTCGCGGTGTTCGAGCACGCCCTCGACGGCGTTCAGGATTTCCGGATCGCGCACCGACTGGACCAGCGGCTCACCCAGCCGTATTCCGCTCGGGACTAGCCGCTCCATCCGCTGGTTGGCCCACAGGACGCGTCCGTCCGGCGACACCGCCAGCACCGCTTCCTGCATGGAGTTCAGCAGTGTCACCAGCGTCTGCCGGCTGTTCTCCAGCGCGCTGAAGCCGTCCTCCAGTTTGCGCGCCGTCTTGTCGAGCGCAGCGGCGACGTGGGCGATCTCGTCGCCGGATTCTTCTTCAATTCGCGCCGACAAATCGCCGGCGGCAACGCGCTCAGCGAAGTCGGTGATTCGCATCAGCCTGCGGCCAATGGACTCGGTGGCGATAAACGCCAGTAGCATGGCGAGGAGGGCAGCGATCGCCGATCCCTTGAACAGCTCACGACGAATGTGCCGCCGGGCCTGCTGAATGGAAGAGAGGGGAGTGGCCATGCGCACGGCGCCGCCGGAAATCGGCACGGCTACATAGAGCAGTTCGACCCCCAGCGTCTTGCTCATACGGATTGAGCTACCCACCTGACCCTGCAGGGCGGAAACAAACTCCGGCCGCGTGGCGTGGTTTTCCATCGTGGCCGGATCAGCATCGGAGTCCGCCAGAACCTTCCCGGAAGAATCAATGACTGTGATCCGTGCATCGGCCGCATGCGCGGCCTCCCTGGTACTTTCGCTTAGCAATACAGGCGGGGAGCTGGTGACGCGGGTGGCAAACATCTGGGCCTTCTCGCGCAGCGAAGTCTCGATCTGGCTGCGCAGCATGCCTTCCCACGCATGGCGGATGAGGACATCCAGGGTGATGGTACAAGCCGCGATGATCAACAGCGCCGCGAAAAACAGCTTGAGGAAGATGCGACTTCTCACCGTCGGCTCTTTGCGCTAGGTCTTTGGAACCTCGAAGCGATAGCCGGCACCGCGGACCGTCTTCAGATAACGGGGCTCTTCGGGGTCCGCTTCGATCTTCTCACGAATGCGCCGCACGTACACATCCACTGAACGTGGGGTAACGTAATGCGTATCGCGCCAGACGGCGTCGAGCAGTTGATCGCGCGTAAATACGCGTCCGGGATGGCGGGCGAGATACTCCAGCAACCGGAACTCTGTGGCCGTGGTCTGTGTGAGTTTGCCGCGCACGGTCAAGGTCATACCGCCACTGTCAATCTCGATGTCACCCGCCTTGACGATCGCAGGCACCAGTGGGCGCTCGAAGCGGCGCAACACCGCGCGCACCCGCGCAACCATCTCACGCGGGCTGAAGGGCTTGGGAATGTAATCATCTGCGCCCAGCTCGAGTCCCGTAACCCGGTCTGACTCGCTCACTTTCGCCGTCAAAAAGATGACCGGCGTCATGGCCAGCGGCGACGTCTGTCGAATCCGCCGGCAAAGCTCCAGGCCGTCGCCTCCGGGCAGCATGATGTCCAGAAGAAACAGTGCCGGCACCTGCTTTTCGGCTTCTGCGATCACGCCCGCGCTGCTGGCAAAGGTGCGTACCGCGTAACCGGCGGTTTCCAGGTGATGACGAACCAGCCGGGAGATGTCGTTATCGTCCTCCACGGCGAAGATGGTAGGTTTCACGGCTGTATTGTAGCCGAGCGTGGGCGGTGAGCTTTCCGGTGTCGGTATCACAGCCCTAAGTTACTCACATTGGTGTTACAGGATGATGAAACGAAAGCACAACCGGGTGCCTGGAACCTGCATCCTACACAGCAATTTCGTGACGGGTGTGGGGGTGGCACCTTGTTGCGCCCAGAGCCGCCGCCGGTGCGCCTCGCCGAGCCCGGCGCAGTTGCTTCTGTTTCGGCGAACCGTGCGTCCTCACGCGAACGAGCAGCGGTTGCGCTCTCGGTTCTCGGACGGGGAGGCCTGTTCCTTCTCAAGCTCCTGGTTCGCATCGCCGATAACCCAGTTGTGCAGAAGTCGGCGCTCATCTACGGCTTACTGCTGGCCTTGAGCGCGGCGACCCTGGCGGGAATCAGCGAATGGGCTTCCGGCGGATACGACAGCTCTACCAGTGGATACGACACTTCCACAGCAGTGCCCGATTCATCCAGCTCCTTTCCATCGCCCGCAGGCTATGCCAGTAACCGCGCCGGCATTCCTCCCCTTCCCGCTGTTCTGGCGCCGGCAGTAAGCAACGTCGCCTTCTCCACTACCCCGGGATACACCATCCGCCGCACCGTCCCCGAAGTGCGCCTTCAGTTCACGGTCGCCGATGAACGTGGCCGCCTGGTGCAAAACCTCTCCCGCGACGACATTCGCATCCTCGACGACGACTCGCCGGTCGCGAAGCTGCAGGACTTCTCGCGCGATGAAAACCTGCCCTTGCGGCTCGGCATCCTTCTCGACCTCAGCGATTCCGTCAAGCGCGTGCTGCCGCAAGAAAAGGCCGCCGCGCTCGAGTTCCTGGGCCGCGTGCTGCGGCCGGAAACCGATCGCGCTTTCGTCATGTCGTTTGCCGGCAACGTGCAACTCTGGCAGGGCGCAACCGGTGATCGCGCGGGCTTGGTTGACGCGGTGAACCGGGTGCAGCAGCCAGGATGGGGCACGGTGCTCTACGACGCGCTGTATTCGGCCTGCCTCGACCAGCTCGGCAGCAGCGATGAGGGCGTCCTCGTGCATCGTGCCATCGTCGTCCTCACCGACGGGAACGATACACACAGCCTGCACACACTGCGGGATGTGATCGCCGCCGCCCAGCGCAGCGAGATCCAGGTCTACGCCTTGACGGTGCACAAGAAAGGCCTTCGGACGCAAGGCGACCTCGTCCTGCAACGCCTGGCTGAGGAAAGCGGCGGCGGGCTCTTCGTGGCCCAGTCCGCCAAAGAGTTGCAGGCTACATTCGCAGAAATCGAGCAGCAGATGCGCACCCAGTACTACGTCTCATTCCCGCCGCAGTCCACTCCCGGATTCCACGCCCTACAAGTCGAAGTCCGCAGCCCGCAGAACGCCCAGGTGCATGCCCGGCGCGGGTATTACGCCATGGCGCAGTAGGGGGGAGCGAGCGCTCAGTATTGGGGCACTTCGAGGCTCAAACCTTCGATCATGCCAAAATGTTTACGGTTCTTGGTTACCAAGGTGAGTTTCTCTTCGATGGCGATGGCAGCAATGAGCGAATCGAAGACATGCAGGCCGTGAGACTTTGCGTACTGCTTAAGAAGATCGTACGCTCGCGAGCCAGCAGAACCGTTCAGCGGCACGATCACGTAAGCAGACAGAAACGTGTCAATGTCCACCATGTCCCGGTTATCCCGAGCGCCGACTATGAGCTCCAGCGCGGAGATCTGCGAGATCCCCCATCCCTCTGGCAGAGCATCAATGTATTCGAGAGCCTTCGGTTTGCCACGGGAGATATCAATCAGGACATCGCTGTCGATAAGGTAAGGCATGAGGAATACTTGACGGGGTACGGCCTCTAGCCCCGAATATGGCGGCGAAGTTTGCTGATGTATTCGACACTGTCGCCCATGTCGGTGCGGTCCTTCCACATGCCGTAGAAGGCAAAATCGCGAACCGAGGGGGATTTCGCTTTGAGGCGATCGGCATACGAAGGCACCCTCACCTCGACAATTGTCCCTTCATTGATCGCAACTCTCTCAAGGGGCTTGAAGACGCCGTCCTCATATTTAGCAGTGATAGTCATGGGTCTCTGATCGAACCCCTCGCGTCCTTGGACGCTATCAGGTTCCTGGCTTCATGTTATCACTAGAGGGATGATGGCTTCGGCGCACTTCGAGTTCCCCAGTGTTTGGCATCAGCGCTTGGGCAGCGGAGCTAACCCCTAACCCAGCCTTGGCCCCTGCGCTATAATCGTCGCTCTCATTGACACTTTCTCGCCTCAAGAAGATGAGAGTGCGCTACAGCCAGCTCGCTGCTGATTGCAATCTCGCTCTGCGTCTCCGCCGTCATCCCAGCATCAGCGCAGCAGCAAAAGGAATGGACCTGGAAGGACCGCGACGGCAAGGTAAGGTCACTTGCAGACCTCGACGAGATTCTGAAGCAGCACGAACTGTGGGTGACATCGGGAAAGAAGTCTGGAGCTCACGCGGACCTGGGCGGCGCGCGCCTGAGCGGCGCGTTTCTGGTCCACGCGAACCTGAGCGAGGCGAATCTGTCCGGCGCGGACCTTGGCGGCGCGCGTTTGAGCGGCGCGGACCTGACCCGCGCTCTCATAGACCGGGCCAACCTGAGCGGCGCATACCTCTACGAAGCCGACCTGCCCGGCGCGAACCTGAGCTACGCGGACCTTCGCGAAGCAAACCTGAGCCGCGCGGACTTGCACGACGCGTATCTTCGCAACGCGGACCTGAGCAAGGCGAACCTAAGCGAAGCGGATCTGAGCGGCGCAGAGCTGTTCCTCGCGAACCTTGGCCGAGCGCTCTTCGAACCGAAGAGCCTGCCGCCGGTAGAGTCGATAGCCCTAGCGGCCGGCTTAGAGCTGACGACGTACTACGAAAATCCCGGCCCGCTCACCCAGCTCCGCAAGCAGTTTCAGGATGCCGGCTATCGCGAGCAGGAGCGGGCCATAACCTGCGCACTCTGGCGCCGGTCCGTTCGGCTTCGGCCATTCATTGTCCGCTGGTTCTCGTGGGTTGCTTTCGATCTGACCTGCGAGTACGGATTCGCTCCCGGGCGGCCGCTGGGCATCGAGGTGTTGCTGTGTTTGCTGTCCTCAATAATCTACACAGTCTTCATACACCGACCGGGGTATTCTGGCATTCATTTTATTGGTACGCGCTGGTCGCGAGGCATAGCCAACCCCTATCAAATAAGAATCCGGCCGCGCGCGCTTCCCACCGCAAAGTGGTGGAAACTTCCCGTCCTTTGGATACTGCGGGAGTTGCGGGTGCTGCGCGCCGCCATGTTCTTCAGTTTGATGTCGGCCTTTAACTTCACCTTTCGCGACATTAACTTCGGCCGCTGGCTGCGGTTGTTGACCAAGCGTGAATACGACCTCAAGGCCATAGGTTGGGTGAGAACAGTTTCGGGTCTTCAGACGCTCCTCAGTATTTACCTCATTGGGCTCTGGATTAAACTCGGCTATTTCGGCGTGCCGTTCGGATAGCGCGACGCTGGTTACCTTCCCTCCCAAATGTTACTAAAGTACAGTTACCCGACCTGTACTTTCGTAATCTTGACACAGCCTGATTCTGCGATATGCTGGCGACAGGATCGTCCTCGGCGACAGTTGAGGAGGCGTGTCCTCACCCCCGCAGAGCGGGAGCAAGGTGCAATCGTTCTTTGACAGTTTGGAGCTTCAATTGAGGTGGTGCGGCGGTCGGACTAACCAGCTTCTCACAGCCCTCTTTCTTTTGAGCATAGAGACATGCGAGCAATTGAGAGAACGGAAGGTAACCATGCGGGCGGCTACTAAAGGGCCCAGCCTTCGGCGTCTGCGGGTAAAATTAAGTTGTGTTTTTACATGTGTTTGCAAACAAGTTGTTTATTTACAATACTTTGCTAAAGTATTAAAATGATTGGACTTAAAACAGAATAGAATGAATACTTTAGAGTCAAAGTATTCAAAACAAAGAGTTTAGTAATGAAGTATTTTTCTGCGAATACATCAATAACCACTAAAGTGCTGGTTACTGGCTGAGGCCGCCAACCGCCGCATCCCGACAAAAAACAGCGCTGCCCGGATGACAGGGTGAGGGAGTACGTGTCACCGCCCGGTATACGTGGACCATGCCCGCGTGAAGTAGTCGGTCATGGTGAGCGCGAACAGGATGAACAGCCAGAAGATGGAGGCGATGACCGTGACCATGGTCAGCTTGGTGCTGTAGCGCAGATGCATGAAGAAGAGCACGACCAGCGTGCCTTTGACGGTGGCAATCACCAGCGCCAGGACGATGTTGAACACCCCGAGGTCTATGCTGGCCGCGAAAACCGTGGTCGCCGTCAGGACGATCAGGGCGCCCCAGATCGCGATATAGATCCTGGCCGGGATGATGTGCCCTACATAATCGTGTTCGGTTTGGTTCGCCATGCGTCCTCGTTAGCCGCCGGTGTGCCGCTTGCTGATCAGGTAGAGCAGCGGAAAGAGATAAATCCAGACCAGGTCCACAAAGTGCCAGTACAGGCCGACATTCTCAACCGGACTGTAGTACTGGGGAGTAAAGGTTCCCATCATGCCGGCCGCTATCACCCAGGCGATCAGGCCCAGTCCGATGATGACGTGCAGCGCGTGCAGA
>Ga0335082_10003738_pt1 | contig 16557 bp, 16 predicted proteins | sample Lox_Sample_41_FD_206718 | JGI IMG/M metagenome (GOLD analysis project Ga0335082, IMG submission 206718) | Soil microbial communities from Loxahatchee National Wildlife Refuge, Florida, United States - Lox_Sample_4.1 | ecosystem: Environmental > Terrestrial > Soil > Wetlands | place: USA...
TGCTCGCGGACCCCGGCCCGAAGCTCGAGCGCGCGAGCCTCGCGCTCGGCTCGCTCTTCGGGCTCGCGGTTCTCGCGAAGGTCACGGCCGTGCTGATGCTGCCGGTCGTCGTCGCGGTGCTGGCGAGGGCGGCGCAGCGACAGGATCGCTCGCTCTCGAGCGTCGCTGTTGCGGTGGCTCGTTTCGGTGTCGCGAGCGGCGCGATCGCCGGCTGGTACTTCGCGCGCAACTGGGTCGTGCTCGGCACGCCCTACGTCGGCGGCTGGGATCCGTCGCGCGGGAGCGCGTGGATCCAGGACCCGGGGTATCGCACGCCCTCGGACCTCTTCCGCTTCGGCGCCTCGCTCGACCGCCCCATCTACGACGTCTTCACGGGGCTCTGGGACGCGCTCTACGCCTCGTTCTGGCTCGACGGCTTCCTCGGCTCGAGCGCCTTCGCGCAGGCGGCGCCTCCCTGGCACTACGGCTACACGGTCGCGTGTGCGCTGCTCGCGCTGCCGCTGACGGTCGCGATGCTCGCGGGCTTCGCGCGGTCGCTGCGCAGGCCCCGCACGCGCGAGCAGGAGGCGCTGCTGTTCGCGAGCGCGGCCGTCGCTCTCTACGTCGGCGCGATCTTCGCCTTGTATCTCCGCCTTCCCGTCTTCAGCACGGTCAAGAGCAGCTACACCTTGGGACTCGCGCCCTGCTACGGGCTGCTCTTCGCCTGGGGCGTCGATCTGCTGCCGCGGCGGCCCGCGGTGCGCGCGCTCCTCGCCGGCTACCTCGCCGCATGGCTCGCGTTCGTGTTTCGCGCCTACTTCAGCTAGGAGGCCGACTCGAGAGTGGAGCGCTCTCGCGACGCGCTGGAGCTCGTTCTGGTAGGCGGCGGCCATGCGCACGTGCAGGTGCTCCGCCGCCTCGCGATGGCACCGATGCCCGGAACGCGTGTGACCGTCGTGCTCGATCGTCCCGACGCGATCTACTCCGGCATGGTGCCGGGATTCGCAGCGGGCCAGTACCTCGCGCCGGAGCTCGAGATCGACGTCGTGCCGTTGGCGCGTCGTGCCGGCGCGGCGGTGGTGCTCGCGGCCGCGGCGCGCGTCGACGCCGACGCGCATCGCATCGAGCTCGCCGGCCGCCCGCCACTCCACTACGACATCGCGAGCCTCGACGTCGGTGCGTCGCTGCGCGGGCTCGACCTGCCCGGCGTGCGCGAGCACGCGGTCGCGACGCGCCCGATCCGAGACTTCGTCGATCGCCTCGACACGAGGCTCGAGACGCGCTCGCGCGCGGGCCAGACCGCGCGCGTGGTCGTGGTCGGCGGCGGTGCAGCCGGCGTGGAGCTGACCTTCTGCCTCGATGCGCGCCTGCGGGGCGCGGGTCTCCGCGCCGAGCTCATGCTGGTCGAGGCGGCCGGCGAGCTGCTGGCGGGGCAGTCGACCGCGCTGCGGCGCCGCGTGCGCGACGAGTCGCGCCGGCGCTGCGTCTCGATTCTGTGTGGGCGCGAGGCGACGCGCGTGGAAGAGCGCGCCCTCTGGCTCGGCAGCGAGCGCCTCGATGCCGACCTCGTCGTCTGGGCGACGGGCGCCGCCCCGCACGCCTGGCTCGCCGACTCCCCGCTGCCGCGCGACGCGCAGGGCTTCGTGCGCGTCCGCACGACCTTGCAGGTGGAAGGTCACGACCGTCTCTTCGCGGTCGGCGACTGCGCCTCGCTCGTGGAGGCGCCCTGGGTGACGAAGGCCGGCGTCTACGCGGTGCGCGAGGGACCGCTCCTCGATCGCAACCTGCGCGCGCGGATCTCGGGCGCGCCGCTGCGAGCCCACCGGCCGCAGCGGGACTTCCTCGCGCTGCTGAACCTCGGCGACGGGCGCGCGCTCGGGGCGAAGTGGGGCCTCGCGGCGAGCGGACGCTCGCTCTTCCGGCTGAAGGACCACATCGACCGCCGCTTCGTGGAGCGCTTCCGCGTGCTCGACTCCGACGGCGTGCCGGCGCCGGATTTCGCGCGGTCTCCGATGGAGGGCGAGCCGATGGAGTGCGGCGGCTGCGCCGCGAAGCTCGGTGCGACCGCGCTCGGAGACGCGCTCGCGCGTCTCTCGCCCGCGTCGCCCGACGACTCCGTGCTGCTCGGACTCGCCGAGCGAACCGACGCGGCCGCGTGGCGGACCCCGCGCGGCGACGTCGTGCTCGCGAGCGTCGACGCCTTCCGCGCCTTCGCCGACGATCCCTGGCTCGTCGGCCGCGTCGCAGCGGTGAATGCCGTGAGCGACCTCTACGCGCAGGGCGGTCGGCCGCGACACGCGCTCGCGTTGGTGTGCCTTCCCGATGCCGAGGCCTCGCGCGGCGAGGAGCGGCTATTCCAACTGCTCGCCGGCGTGCGCGCGGCCCTCGATCCGCTCGGCGTGTCGCTCGTCGGCGGGCACACGATGCGCGGCGAGGAGCTCCTCGTCGGGCTCTCGATCACGGGCGAGCTCTGCGAGGAGCCGTTGCCGCGCGAACGGCTCGCGCCCGGCGACCGCCTGATCCTCAGCAAGCCGCTTGGCACGGGCGTCGTGCTCGCGGCGAACGGACGGGGGCTCGTGAGCGGCCGTTCGCTCCAGGTCGCGATCGCCGCGATGCTGCGAGACAACGCGGCGGCCTCGCACGTGGCGCGCGCGGCGGGCGCGCACGCCTGCACCGACGTGAGCGGCTTCGGTCTGCTCGGCCATCTCGTGCCGCTGCTGCGCGCGAGCGGCGTGTCGGCGCGGCTCGACGCGGACGCGCTGCCCGCGCTGCCGGGCGCGCGCGCGCTGCTCGAGCGCGGCGTCCGCAGTACCTTCCACGCCCAGAACGAGCGAGACGGCGGCGGCGCGCTCGCGCGGGGAGGACGACGGGGGGACTCCGCGGCCCGCGCGCTGCTCTTCGATCCGCAGACCTCGGGGGGACTCCTCTTCGGGGTTCCGGCGGACCGCGGTGCCGACGCCGTTGCCGCGCTCCGCGCGCGAGGAGTCGCGGATGCGGCATGCATCGGAGAGATTTGCGCCCGGCGCGACGGTGCGGCATGCGTCGAGCTCGTCGAGGGCGCGGCGAGCGACGAGCGAGGGCGGGACGACCCGCCGAGCGAACCTGCTTGACAATCCGGTGCGTTCTGACTACGAAACTCGAAAGAGCCCAGGGGGAATGAGCGGGTGTCGTGATTCTGCCCCGCTCGGTGTTGGACGAGTTCCGCGGCGTCGCGAGGCGCCGCGATCGATGCGAACAGACTGCGGACGCCGGGCGCGAGCCCGAAGCCTGAGCCTCGGAGGGCCGAACCTCTTGATTCGAATCGCGATCGTCGGCGTCGGCAACTGCGCGAGCTCGCTCGTCCAGGGACTCACCTACTACGCGGACAAGCGGCCCGAGGACGCCGTCGGGCTGATGCACTGGGAGATCGGCGGCTACCGGCCTCATGACATCGAGGTCGCGTGCGCATTCGACATCGACCTGCGCAAGGTCGGCAAGGACGTCGCCGAGGCGATCTTCGAGAAGCCGAACTGCACGGCCCGCTTCGGCGGGCGGATCCCGAAGACCGGCGTGCTCGTGCGCATGGGTCGCATCCTCGACGGCGTCTCCGAGCACATGCAGGACTTCCCGGACGATCGGCGCTTCGTGCCGTCGGACCAGCAGCAGCCGACGCGTGCCGACGTCGTGGCGGCGCTGCGCGACTCGCGCACCGACGTGCTGGTGAACTACCTGCCCGTCGGCTCCGAACAGGCCACGCGCTTCTACGCCGACTGCGCGCTCGAAGCGGGCGTCGCGATGGTCAACTGCATGCCGGTCTTCATCGCGAGCGATCCGGTCTACGCCGCGCGCTTCGCGGAGCGCGGCATCCCGATCGTCGGCGACGACATCAAGGCGCAGCTCGGCGCGACCATCACGCATCGCATGTTGACGGATCTCTTCCGCAAGCGCGGCGTCAAGCTCGAGCGCACCTATCAGCTCAACACCGGCGGCAACACCGATTTCCTCAACATGCTGAACCGCAGCCGCCTCACCTCGAAGAAGGTCTCGAAGACGGAGGCGGTGCAGTCGGTCGCGGCGGAGCGCATCGCGGACGAAAACATCCACGTCGGCCCGTCGGACTACGTCGCGTGGCAGAACGACAACAAGGTCTGCTTCCTGCGCATGGAGGGCCGCCTCTTCGGCGACGTGCCGATGCACATCGAGCTGCGTCTCTCGGTCGAGGATTCGCCGAACTCGGCGGGCGTCGCGATCGACGCGATCCGCTGCGCGAAGCTCGCGCTCGAGCGCGGGCAGGGCGGACCGTTGATCGGCCCCTCCTCCTACTTCATGAAGCACCCGCCCGAGCAGGTGAACGACGACGAGGCCTGGCAGCGCGTCGAGGCGTTCATCCGCGGCGAGGTGTAGCCGCGGTCGACTCGCCGAGGCGTCCGGCGAGCTTCGCGTCGAGGTGGCCGGCCTCCACCATCCAGCGGATCGCGTCCGCGTAGCTCTCGCGGGGATCGCGGAAGCGGATGCCGAGGCGGTCGACCTCGGCGGACGTGATCGCCTGCGGCCACATCGTCGCGAAGTCCATCGCCTCGCCGGTCAGCGGGAAGTCGAAGGGGAAGACGTGCTTCACGGCGTCACCCACGCGTCCGAGCGCGCGCAGCAGCGGACCGGGGATGCGGTAGCGGCGCACGCGCCGGCCGGTGAGCTCGTCCATCAGCGCGACCACGTCGGCCCACGGCAGGTAGTGGCCGCCCACGATGAAGCGGCCGGCGGGCTCGCCCTGCGCGAGCAGTGCGACGAGCAGCACGGCGAGATCGCGCGCGTCGACGACGGAGAAGCCGCTCGACGTGATCACCATCAGGTCGCGCAGGAACACGCGCACCGTATGGTTGCCCTCGGAGAGTCCCGGGTCGTCGGGGCCGATCACGCCGCAGGGATACACGCAGCGGATCTGCGCGCCGCGCTCCTGCAGCGCGCGGACGTAGCGCTCGCTGTCGGCTTTCGAACGCGCGTAGGCGCTGCGCGCCTCCGCGAGCGGCGAGTCCGCAGTGATCGCGTTGCCGCCGGGCGACCACAGCGCGCCGCAGCTCGACACGTATACGATCGACTCGATGCCGCGCGCGTGCGCGCCCCCGACGACGTTCTCGACGCCGCGCAGATTTGTGGCGAGCACCTCGCTCGCGCGGCTGGCCTCGAGCGCGACCACCGCCGCCGTGTGGAGCACCGCGTCGCAGCCGTCGAGCGCGCGCTCGACCGTGTCCTTGTCGGTGACGTCGCCCTCGACGACGTCGCTGCAGTCCACGTTGCGCCACCCGAGCACGCGCTCGAGTTTCTCGCGGCTGCGCACGAGGTAGCGCACCGGCCGGCGCGCGCGGCCGAGCGCAACCGCGGCATGAGAGCCGACGAATCCGGTCGCTCCGGTGACGAGGACGCGCATCGGCGGCGGATTCTAACCGCGCCCCGTGTGGAAATCGGCCGCACGGACGCGCCGACCTGTGTACTCTGGCGCGACGTCGCGGCCGTGAGCGATGGAGGCGTCACATGGGGCAGCTCTGCTGGTCGATCGGGTCCGCGCGCGTCACGCGCTTCGTGGAGATGGAAGCCCCGCTCGATGCGAAGGGTTTCTTCCCGAGCTCTTCGCAGGAGGCGTTGGCGCGCCACCGCGCGTGGCTCGAGCCGGGGTTCATGAATCGGAGCGGCGAGCTCCTGCTCTCGATCCACGCGCTGCTCGTCGAGATCGGCGGCATCCGCATCCTGGTCGACACCTGCCTCGGCGAGCACCCGGTGCCGGGCATGGAGGCACTCGCGGGCCGCGGGCGCGCGTTCCTCGACGAGATGGCGCAGGCCGGTGCGCCGCGCGAGTCGATCGACGTCGTGCTCTGCACCCACCTGCACTTCGACCACGTCGGTTGGAACACGCTCCGCGAGGGCACGCGCTGGGTGCCGACCTTCCCGAACGCCCGCTACCTCTTTGCGCGTGCGGAGTGGGAGCACTGGAGCTCGGCCGGCGAGTCGCCCTACGCGCCGACGCTCCTCGACGCCGTGAAGCCGGTGCTCGACGCAGGCCAGGGCGATCTCGTCGCCGTCGATCACCGCGTCTGCGACGGCGTCCGGCTCGTGCCGACGCCCGGGCACACGCCGGGTCACGTCTCGGTGCGGATCGCATCGGGCGGCGCGGAGGCGCTCGTCACGGGCGACGCCACGCACCACCCGGTACAGCTCGCGGAGCCCGACTGGGGCATGGACGCGGACGTCGACTCGAAGCTCGCGGCGGCCACGCGCCGGCGCATGATCGCCGAGCTCGCCGACTCCGACACCTTGGTGATCGGCACGCACTTCGCCGGTCCGACAGCCGGCCACGTCGTGCGCGGCGAATCCGGCACATGGTTCAGGGCGCGTCGCTAGGCGCGCGGGAGGGGGGACTCGGTGGCGTCGTTCATGAGACCGTTCGAGCAGCACACCTACGCGCTGATGCGCATCATGGTGGGAGCGATCTTTCTGTGGCACGGGTCGCAGAAGCTCTTCGGCTACCCGCCGCTTCCGCAGGGGGTCGAGATCCCGGGCTTCGTGACCTGGGTCGGCGGTCCGGTCGAGCTCTTCGGCGGCATCCTGATCATGCTCGGTCTCTTCACGCGCTGGGCCGCATTCATCTGCAGCGGCCAGATGGCCGTGGCCTACTGGATGGCGCACGGCACCAGGCACCTGCTCCCGCAGATCAACGGCGGCGAGCTCGCGGCCGTCTACTGCTTCGTCTTCCTCTACATCGCGTCCCGCGGCGCCGGCATCTGGAGCGTCGACGCCGCGCGCGGCGCCTGACCCGCCCGCGCCGCCTGCCCTAAACTGCGACGCCTTCGGGGGCACGCGTGGCGAGCGAAGACAGCGTCGGGACCGATTTCATCCGCGCGATCGTGGAGCGCGACGTCGCCGCCGGGAAGAACGGCGGCCGCGTCGTCACGCGCTTCCCGCCCGAGCCGAACGGCTACCTCCACATCGGCCACGCGAAGGCGATCTGCCTCGACTTCGGCGTCGCGGCCGAGCACGACGGCACCTGCCATCTGCGCTTCGACGACACCAACCCGACCGCCGAGGAGGTCGAGTACGTCGACGCGATCCGGGCCGACGTGCGCTGGCTCGGCTTCGACTGGGGCGAGCACGAGTACTACGCCTCCGACTACTTCGATCAGCTCTACGCCTTCGCGGTCGAGCTGATCCGGCGCGGCAAGGCCTACGTCTGCGATCTCTCCTCCGAGGAGATCGCCGCCTACCGCGGCACCTTGACCGAGCCCGGCCGCAACAGCCCGTACCGCGAGCGCAAGGTCGCCGAGAATCTCGACCTCTTCGAGCGCATGCGCGCGGGCGAGTTCGAGAACGGCGTGCGCGTGCTGCGCGCGAAGATCGACATGGCGTCGCCGAACCTCGTGATGCGCGATCCCATCCTCTATCGCGTGCACAGGGTCCCACACCACCGCACTGGCACGACCTGGTGCGTCTACCCGATGTACGACTTCGCGCACTGCCTGTCGGACTCGATCGAGTCGATCACGCACTCGCTCTGCACGCTCGAGTTCGTCGACCACCGCGCGCTCTACGACTGGATCCTCGACGCGCTCGAGGTGGACTGCCATCCGCAGCAGATCGAGTTCGCGCGCGGGAACCTCTCGCACACGGTCATGAGCAAGCGCGTGCTGCGCGAGCTCGTCGAAGGCGGTCACGTACGCGGCTGGGACGACCCGCGCATGCCGACGCTCTCCGGCATGCGCCGTCGCGGCTATCCGCCGGACGCGATCCGCCGTTTCTGGCAGGAGATCGGCGTCGCGAAGCGCGACAACATCATCCAGCTCGCGCGCCTCGAGCACGCGATCCGCGAGGAGCTGAACCGCACGGCGGCGCGCGCGATGGCGGTGATCCGCCCGCTGAAGGTCGTGATCGAGAACTACCCCGAGGATCGCAGCGAGGAGCTCGACGCGGTCAACAATCCGGAGGACGCGTCGATGGGGTCTCGCAAGGTGCCCTTCGCGCGCGAGCTGTGGATCGAGCGCGACGACTTCGCCGTCGTGCCGCCGAAGGGCTTCCACCGGCTCTCGCCCGGCAAGGAGGTGCGCCTTCGCTATGCGTACCTCGTCACCTGCACGGGCTACGAGCAGGACGCCGACGGCCACGTGACCCTGGTGCGCTGCCGCTACGACCCGGCGACACGCGGTGGCGACGCCCCGGACGGCCGCAAGGTGCGCGGCACCCTGCACTGGGTGTCGGCGCGCCACGCGGCGCCGGCGGAGGTGCGCCTCTACGACGTGCTCTTCACCGTCGAGGATCCGCTCGGCGAGGCCGGCGATCGCGATTTCACCGCCACGCTCAACCCCGAGTCGCTGTCGGCGCTGCGCGACTGCTGGCTCGAGCCGGCGCTCGCGGGCGCGCAGGTCGGCGCGCGCGTGCAGTTCGAGCGGCTCGGCTACTTCTGCCTCGATCCGGACTCGCGGCCCGGCGCGCCGGTCTGGAACCGCGCCGTGACGCTGAAGGACACCTGGGCGAAGGTCGCCGCGAGAGGCTAGGCGGGCCGTGGCGGAGCGGCGCGCGCGCATCGAGATCGAGTACTGCACCCAGTGCCGCTGGCTCCTGCGCGCGGCCTGGCTCGCGCAGGAGCTCCTCACCACGTTCGAGACGGAGCTCGGAGAGGTGGCGCTCGTCCCCGGCACGGGCGGCGTGCTCGACGTGCGCCTCGACGGCGAGCTGATCTTCTCGCGCAAGCGAGAGGGGCGCTTCCCGGAGAGCAAGGAGCTGAAGCAGTCCATTCGCGACCGCGTCGCGCCCGGCCGCTCGCTCGGACACTCGGACAGCCAGTAGACTGGCGCCGTCAGGAGGACCCCCATGGACTTCGTGAAGCAGCTCGAGGAGATCGAGGCGATCAAGCGCCTCAAGTACCGCTACATGCGCTGCATCGATCAGAAGCTCTGGAACGAGATGGAGACCTGCTTCACGCCGGACGCGACGAGCGCCTACAGCGGCGGGAAGTACGCCTTCCAGGGACGTGACGCGATCATGAAGTTCCTGACGGAGTCGATGTCGCGGCCGACCTTCCTGTCGAGCCACCGCGTACACCAGCCCGAGATCGAGCTGACGAGCCCCACCACCGCGACCGGGAGCTGGGCGCTCGAGGACTGGGTGATCGACGAGCAGCACGGCATCACGATCCACGGTGCGGCCTTCTATCGCGACGAGTACGTGAAGGTCGGCGGCGAGTGGAAGATCCGTCACACGGGCTACGAGCGGACGTTCGAGGAGATGGCGCCGCGCAAGGAGCAGGGCTGGCGCATCACGCAACATGGTTTCTCAAAGTAGGACTGCATCGAGCCAATCTTGCATGCGCAAGTGACGGGCTCACGTCGGCACTTCGGCGTGCCGATACGATCGCGTGGCCCCCTGGCCGCGATGGGAGAGCGCACCATGCGGACGCGACGGGTTCTCGGTCTCGCGATCGTTCTTCTCGCATTCGTTCCGGGCGCCGTCGCCGCCGGAGACCTGTGCGCCTGCCACGACGGAACCGTCGTGCAGGTGGTGGAAGAGGGCGAGGGCGTGTGTGACCAGGCCTGCTCCGAGATGGGAGGCGGGGAGTCGATGCAGCAGACGAACCCGAACGCCGGAACCCCGGATGACGAGGCGCGCGCGGTGCGCCAGGCAGAGCCGAAGCCGACCGCGCCGGACGAGATGCCTGGGCCGAATAGGAAGCCTTAGCTCCGCTCGCTTCGCGAGCTTCGCGCGCCATGGTTTCCCGAGCTTCAAGCGCTTTTCGGCTGCTCGTTCCAGATCATCTCGCGCTACTCGGTCGGCGTCCTCTCTTCTAGCACGCGCAGCAGCTCGCGCAGGAACTGCGCCTGGCGCGCGATCGCTTCGGGCGAGAAGGGGTCGATCCCGAGCAGCTCGCGGTGTAGCGGCGCGAGCGTCGCGTAGCCGAGCACGAGCCCGTGCATGCCCGTCACGAGCCACGGGAGCAGCGCGGGGTCGGCCCTGACGATCGCGTTCTGCCCCGGCGCGAGCAGCAGCGCGCGCTGGAAGAAGGGCCGGTACCAGCGCTCGATCAGCAGCGCGAGCTGCGGACCTCCCGCGAGCGCGGCGTGCTGCACGAGCCGCGCGAGATTCGGATTCGCGGCGTGGAAGGCGATCTCGGCGGCGAGACTGTCGGCGCCGCGCGCGGCCGAGGGCGGACTCGCGAGCGCTCCGTCGAGGAAGCGCAGGAACGGATCGAGCAGCCGCTCGAGCACCGCCTCGTAGAGCTGCCACTTGCTCTCGAAGTGGTTGTAGATGGCCTGCGGCCGGATGCCGACGCAGTCGGCGATCTCACCGAGCGACGTCGCCTCGTAGCCGCGCTCGGCGAAGAGCTGCTCGGCGGCGGCGAGGATGCGTTCGGCGGTCCGGGGCGGCGGCACGCATCTCCTCTTGACCTTACGGGACGATCCGTGCACGCTAGCCGATTGATGGTTGACAATCATTCACAGAGCTCTCGCAAGTCCGCGACGGAACGGCTGTCTCGCGCGCTGTCCGTGGCTGAGGTGTCCGTCTGGGAGGCGGAGTCCGACGTCCTCGTGATCGGCGTCGGCGCGGCGGGTGTGTGCGCCGCGATCGAGGCCGCGAGCGCCGGCGCGAGCGTGCTGTGCCTCGAGCGAGCGGGCGGCACCGGCGGCACCACCGCGGTCTCGGACGGGATGATCTACCTCGGCGGCGGCACTGCGCTCCAGCGCGCCTGCGGCTTCGACGACTCCGTCGAGGAGATGCAGAAGTACCTGCTGGCGTCGTGCGGACCGGAGCCCGACGCCGAGCGCATCCGCGTCTACTGCGAGGAGAGCCCCGGCCACTTCGACTGGCTGGTCGCCCAGGGTGTTCCCTTCAAGGCCGAGTTCTACCCCGAGCGCATGATGGCGCCGGGCGAGCAGGGGCTCACCTACTCGGGAAACGAGCTGGTGTACCCCTACCGCGAGCTCGCGAAGCCCTCGCCGCGGGCGCACATGGCGCAGAAGGAGGGTTCGACGGGCGCCTTCCTGATGCAGCGCCTCGAAGCGGCGGCGCGGCGCGCGGGCGCGCAGATCCGCAGCGGCGTGCTCTGCGAGCGGCTCGTCGCCGACGCCGCGGGCCGCGTGGTCGGCGTGGTCGCGACGCAGGAGGGGCGGACGTGCGCGTTCCGCGCGCGCCGCGGCATCGTGCTGTGCGCGGGAGGCTTCATCAACAACCGCGAGATGGTGCGGCGACACGCGCCGGAGCTGCGGCGCGCGCGCTTCCGCGCGGCCAGCGAGGGCGACGACGGGCGTGGAATCCTGATGGGGCAGGGCGCCGGGGGGGCGGTCTCCCGCATGCAGATGGGCTCGGTGACGTTGCCCTTCTATCCGCCGAAGTCGCTCATGCGGGGCATCTTCGTCAACCGCGCGGCACAGCGCTTCATGCCCGAGGACGTCTACCAGGGCCGCGCGGGCGAGCTCGCGCTCCTCCATCAGGACGGCCGAGTCTGGCTCGTGCTCGACGACGAGACCTTTGCGCGGCCGGTCTTCGCGGGCGGGGAGGTCGTCGCGGGCGAGAGCCTCGCGGAGCTCGAGCGCGAGATCGGCTTCCCGGACGGTGCGCTCCAGGCGACGGTCGCGCTCTACAACCGCTTCGCGGAGCGGGGTGAGGATCCGCTCTTCCACAAGGCGGCCGAGTACCTGAAGCCGCTGGCGAAGCCTCCCTTCGGCGCGATCGACCTCTCCTGGGACAAGGCGATCTACGCCGCCTTCACGCTCGGCGGGCTCGCCACCGACGCGCGCGCGCGCGTGCTGACGCCGGACGGTGTGGTGGTGCCGGGACTGTTCGCGGCAGGCCGCACGGCCGCGTCGATCTCGTCGCCCGGCTATAGCAGCGGCACCTCGATCGGCGAGGCGATGATCTTCGGCCGCATCGCGGGCCGCGAGGCCGCCAGGGCCTGAGCGCGCACCGCTCGAGAGGAAGCGATGGTCGAGTACCACCCCTACGCAGAAGAGATCATCGTCGACCCCTACCCGATCTACCGGCGCATGCGCGCCGAGCAGCCGGCGTGCTTCGTGGAGGAGTACGGCGCCTGGTTCCTCTCGCGCTTCGAGGACATCTGGAGGGTCGGCCCCGACTTCCAGCACTTCTCCGCGTTGCAGGGCACGACGCCGAACCATCTGCTCACCAAGGACACGCCGCTGAACCTCTCGTTCGCGAGCATGGACCCGCCGCAGCACTCGAAGTACCGCGCGCAGGTGAGCGAGCACTTCAAGCCCGGCGCCGTCGCCAAGGTGGAGGAGAAGCTCGCGGGAATCGTGAAGGGGCTGGTCGACGACTTCATCGAGCGCGGCGAGTGCGATCTCGTGCAGGACCTCGCCGCCCGCGTGTCGGTGCGCGGCGCGCTCAGCGTGGCGGGCCTGCCGCTCTCGATCGCGGACACCGCCTCGGGCTGGGTCAATGGCATCTTCCACCGGCGGGACGGGCATCGCGGCGCCACCGAGGTAGGTCAGAAGGCGATGCGCGAGATGTTCTTCGCCCTGCTCGAGCACGTGAAGGACGCGCGCAAGAACCCGGAGAAGGCGGAGGGCGTGCTGCGCACCTTGCTCACCACCGACGTGGCCGGCGATCGCATGGACGACTTCCGCATCGCGTCGCTCCTGTCCGTCGTGCTGATCGGCGGCACCGACACGCTCCCGAAGGCGCTCGCCGCCACCTTCTACCGGCTGTGGAAGAACCCCGAGCAGCGGCGCGAGCTCGCGCGCGACCGCAGCCTGGTACAGGACGCCTTCCTCGAGGGGCTGCGCATCGACACGCCGACGCAGCACCTCGGCCGCACCGTCACGAAGGAGACCCGGTTTCACGGGCACACCTTCCGGCCCGGTCAGCGCGTGATGCTGATGTGGGCCTCCGCGAACCGAGACGAGCGCGAGTTCCCGGACCCCGACCGCTACGACATGAAGCGGCGTCCGCCGCGCATGCTCGCCTTCGGCCACGGCGTCCACATGTGCCTCGGCAAGCACGTGGCGCTGATGGAGGCTCGCCTCACCCTCGACGAGGTGATGCGGCGCTTGCCCGAGTACGAGATCGACCTCGCGCGCGCCGAACGGACGCGCACGGAGTTCGTGCAGGGCTGGGTGAAGCTGCCCGCGACCTTCGCCGCGCGGAACGCGAAGTAGAAGCTATGCTGCGCCCCCGTGCGCCGCGGCCGCGGCGTCTCGGAGGGAACCATGGGCGCTCGCGTCGCGCTGACTCTCTTGTCGCTGCTCGGCATGCCGGCGCTCGCGCAGGCCCACCCGGGCCACGGCATCGACCCGAGCGGCGCCTCGCTCGCGCACTACTTCGGCGAGCCGGAGCACGCCCTGCCTCTCCTCGGTGTCGTTACCCTCGCCGCGGTCCTGTGGGGTCTCGCGGCGCTCGCACGACGCCCGAGCTGAGCGCGCTCCGGCCCGCCGGCTCGCCTCTCCACGCTACTCCGCCGGCTGCTTGAACAGCACCAGGTTCTCCAGGAAGGCGACCACTTCCTGCTGCTGCGCGACCGAGAGCGCCTGGAAGCGCCCACGCGACCCGGCGGCCTCGCCGCCGTGCAGCGCGATCGCGCCGGCGAGTGTGGTGGCGCGGCCGTCGTGCATCCACGGCCCCGTCGTGCCGACGCCCCAGAGGTTCTCGGTCAGGAAGACGGAGGGCCCCGTGCCCTTCTCGTCGATGCTCTCGGCCATGTCCGGGCCGATGTCGTGGCGCTTCAGGTCGCCGTAGAGCTCGACCTGTGCGTTGCCGCGCGAGTCGCGCGCGATCGAGCCGAGGCGGAAGACCACGTTGCCCGCGGCATCCTTGATCTGGTTGTCGGGCTGGTCCTTTGTCAGGTCGAAGCGCACGGGCAGAGCGGGATCCACCTCGAGTGCAACCGGCTTGTCACCGCTCGGGAACACCGCGTCGCGATACGCGGGATGCTGGCTCGGCTCCTTGAAGATCGGATCCTCGAGCCGCAGGCGCGGCGTGTGGCAGTCCGCGCAGCCGACCGACGCGAACGTCGACTGGCCGTTGCGGATCGCCGTGGTCTCCGCGTTCGTGAGCGGCGGGATCAGCCCGAGCCTCGCGAGCTCGACGCGCGTCGTCGGCCGCGGCTGCGACGCGATGTAGACGGCGAGCGCCGTCTGGTCGCCGACCGTCATCTCGTCGGTCACATGATCGCCGTCGCCGTCGATTCCCTTGCCCACCAGCTCGACCGCCTGCATGCCGATCTCGTTGTGCGAGGCGTCGCGGTTGAAGTTGCGGATCGACGCGACGACGCCCTTCCACTGGAACGGGCGCACCACGAGGTCCGAGCTCACCCCCGCGACCTTCGACGTGTCGAAGCTCGGCTTGCAGGGCGAGCCGGCCGGACGCGCCGTGATCGTGCCGAACGACACGCCCTTCGCGAGCAGCGGCAGGCTCACCGTGCGCCCCGTCGCGCAGGCGGCGCGACCCACGCCGTCGCGGATCCGCTCCATCACGGTGGTCATCTCCTCGGCCAGGTGCTGCACGGCGCCGGCGCCGAAGAGATGCGGCGTGTTGCGCTGGATGAAGTGGGTGATGTCGGCCGAGTGCTGCGGGTCGCGGTGCACGTTCTCCGAGATGCCGCCCGCGCCATCGTCGCTCGGGTTGTTGTGGCACGAGTTGCAGCTCGACGCGTTGGGCCCGGTCTCGCGCGCGGGAACGTGGTTCGCCCACTCGCCGAAGCCGCGAAGATCGGCGCGTGGCGTGCGCGTGAAGCGCTCCCCCCGCCCGACGTTCGCGCCGACGCCGTCGAGCGCGTTGAAGACCGTTTCGAACAGCACGTCGCCGCCTTCGAAGGCCATCTCGAAGGCATCGGCCGGGTTCCCTGACCGCAGCAGGGTCACGAGTGCGTGTTGATCGACGTGCTCGGCCGCGGGCTCGTGGACGTCCTTTGCGGCATCGACCTCGTCGGCGCGGGCCGCCGGTACGAGCAGGCTGAGGCACAGGGGCGCGAGGCGGACGAATCCGCAGCGCATTCTCGTCTGGGACATGACGGTGTCTCCCGCCGAGATCGGCTCTCGGCAAGAAGCCCGGTCCCGTCCGCATCCGGGATCGCGTGCACGTTAGGCGCGTGCGCCGCGTCGTCGCGGTGATCCATCTCACCGAAATGAGGGAGGCGCGGCAGGTTCGAAGCAGCGCGATGGCAGCCCGCTCAGCGTCGGAGCCGCGCGGGTGCGGATCGCACCCGACTGGCATAGCCTGCGTGTCCTTTCCGAGGTGATCATGGAGAAGATCTGCACGGTGCTCTGGAAGCCGGACGGCGTCTCCGACGACGCCTTCCGCGACGCGCTGCTGTCGGAGGCGCCGGAGCTCGCGCGCGCCGGCGCGAAGTCCCTGCGAATCGACGTCGTCGACGGACACGTGGCCGCCGGCACGAAGGTGCGAGTGGGCCGCATGGACCCGCCGAAGTCGGCCTGCGTCCACTACTGGCTCCACGACGCCGATGCGCGCGGGCCGATCGAGGCCCGGCTCGCGCGGCGCGCGTCGAAGCTGGCCGCCTTCCTGGTGGTGGAGTCCGAGCCGATCCGCAACACGACGCACGTGGCTCCGCTCGGGCAGCGCACGCCGGGATTCGACCTCGTCACCTGCATCGAGCCGAAGGACGGCCTGTCCTACGACGAGTTCATCACGCTCTGGCACGAGGAGCATCGCGCCGTCGCGCTCGAGACGCAGAGCAGCTTCGGCTACGTGCGCAACGAGATCGTGCGCGCGCTGACACCGGGCGCGCCGGGTTGGGCGGCGATCGTCGAGGAGCACTTCCCGATCGAGGCGCTGACCGACCCGCTCGTGTGGTACGCGGCCGAAGGCTCGAAGGACCGCTATCGCCGCCACCTCGAGCGCATGATGCAGAGCTGCATGGCCTTCCTCGCCATCGATCGCGTCGAGGCGCATCCGATGAGCGAGTACGTCTTTCAAAGATAGGAGCGCGACGGTGAAGCTCTACGACTCCTTCGGACCGAATCCGCGGCTCGTCCGCATGTTCCTGGCCGAGAAGAACCTGACGCTGCCGAGTGTGCAGGTCGACATCATGGCCGGCGAGAATCGCGGCGAGGCGTATCGGAAGAAGAATCCGTTCGGCCAGCTGCCCGCGCTCGAGCTCGACGACGGCCGCGTGATCGGCGAGACGGTCGTGATCTGCGAGTACCTCGAGGAGAAGCACCCGCAGCCCGTCCTGGTCGGCGCGACGCCCGAGGAGCGCGCCGAGACGCGCATGTGGACGCGGCGCGCCGTGCTCCACGTGATCGAGCCGATGTCGAACGCGTTCCGCTACAAGGAAGCGCTGGCGATGTTCAAGGACCGCATGCGCACGATCCCGCAGGCCGCCGACGACCTGAAGGCGCTCGCGCAGGACGGCCTCGAGCTCTTCGACCAGAGCCTCGCGGGCCGGACCTGGATCGCCGGCTCGCGCTTCACGCTGGCCGACATCGCGCTCTACGCGATGCTCGACTTCTTCTCGGGCGTGGGGCAGCCGCTCGACCCGGCGCTCGCGAACCTCGGCGCCTGGTTCCGGCGCGTCGGGGCGCGGCCGTCGGCGGACGCCAGCGTTCACCCGAATGCGAAGGCCGCGAAGATGAGAGCGTGAGTCACCAG
>Ga0335082_10003739_pt1 | contig 16556 bp, 12 predicted proteins | sample Lox_Sample_41_FD_206718 | JGI IMG/M metagenome (GOLD analysis project Ga0335082, IMG submission 206718) | Soil microbial communities from Loxahatchee National Wildlife Refuge, Florida, United States - Lox_Sample_4.1 | ecosystem: Environmental > Terrestrial > Soil > Wetlands | place: USA...
CGGCCGGCGGAAATCGAGGCCCTGGGTCGCCGCCAGCAGCTCGATGGCCACGATCGCCGCCGCGTTGGCGGCCATGTCGAGCAGGCGGCGGGCGCCATGCGTCGCCATCGAGACGTGGTCTTCCTGGTTGGCGCTGGTGGGCACGGTGTCGACCGAGGCGGGATGGGCAAGCAGCCGGTTCTCGGCCGCCAGGGCCGCCGCCGTCACCTGCGCGATCATGAAACCCGAATTGAGCCCGGATTCGTTGACCAGAAAGGCCGGCAGGCCGCTCATCTTGGGATCGACCAGGATCGCGGTGCGCCGCTCGGAGATGTTGCCGATTTCGCACAGCGCCATCGCCAGCTGATCGGCGGCGAACGCCACCGGCTCGGCGTGGAAATTGCCGCCCGAGACCACCGAGCCGTCGTCGAGCACCAGCGGATTGTCGGTGACGCCGGAGGCTTCGGTTGCGAGCGTGCGCGCCGCGGCGCGGATGATGTCGAGAGCGGCGCCCATCACCTGCGGCTGGCAGCGGAAGGAATAGGGGTCTTGCACCTTGTCGTCGGCATGGGGGGCGCGGTGGGATTCGCGGATCTCGCTGCCGGCGATCAGCGCGCGCAGCATCCCCGCCACGGCGATCTGGCCCGGCTGGCCGCGCAGCGCATGGATGCGGGCGTCGAACGGCGTGTCCGAACCCTTGAACGCATCGGTCGACAGCGCGCCCGCGACGATGGCGGCGGCGAACACCTTCTCGGTCTCGAACAGCCCGGCCAGCGCCAGCGCGGTGGATACCTGCGTGCCGTTGACGAGGGCCAGCCCTTCCTTGGGACCCAGGCGGATGGGTTCGAGGCCGGCGCGCTTGAGCGCGAAGGCGGCGGGCAGCTCCTCGCCTTCGACGCGCGCCGTGCCGATGCCGAGCAGCACGCCGGCCAGATGGGCCAGCGGCGCCAGATCGCCCGAAGCGCCCACCGAGCCCTTGGAGGGAATGGAGGGGCAAATTCCCGCATCGACCAGGCGCGCCAGCAACTCCACCGTCTCCCGCCGGACGCCGGAGGCGCCGCGGGCCAGAGAGGCGATCTTGAGCACCAGAATGAGGCGAACGATGTCGTCGGGCAGCAAGGGGCCGATGCCGCAGGCATGGCTGAGCACCAGATTGCGCTGCAGGGCTTCCAGATCGCGGGGCGCGATGGCGACGTTCGCCAGAAGCCCGAAGCCGGTGTTGACGCCATAGACCGTGGCGCCGCTGGCGACGATTGCGGCGATCGCCGCCGCGCCCTTGTCGATCCGCGCCAGCGCCTCGGGCGGCAGTTCGAGGCGGACGGGCACTTCGTACACCGCGCGCAAGTCGGCCAGCGTCAGCGGTTCCGCAATCTTCATGGCCCGTCTCCGATCGAAGGCAGATGCAGGTGCTTTTCCCGCGCCGTTTGCAGCGCCAGCTCATAGCCGGCATCGGCATGGCGCATGACCCCGGTGGCCGGATCGTTCCACAGCACCCGTTCGAGCCGGGCGCGCGCCGCGGGCGTGCCGTCGGCGACGATCACCACGCCGGCGTGCTGCGAATAGCCCATGCCGACGCCGCCGCCGTGATGGATCGACACCCAGGTGGCGCCGGAGGCCGTGTTGAGCAGCGCATTGAGCAGCGGCCAGTCCGACACCGCGTCCGAGCCGTCGCGCATGGCCTCGGTTTCGCGGTTGGGGCTGGCTACCGACCCGGAGTCCAGGTGGTCGCGGCCGATGACGATGGGCGCCTTCACTTCGCCCGACGCCACCATGTCGTTGAACCTGATCCCGGCGCGATGGCGCTCGTCGAGGCCGATCCAGCAGATGCGCGCCGGCAGACCTTGGAACTTGATGCGCTGCCGCGCCATGTCGAGCCAACGGTGGAGATGGGCGTTGGCCGGAAACAGCGCTTTGAGGGCCTCATCGGTGCGCCAGATGTCTTCGGGATCGCCCGACAGCGCCGCCCAGCGGAAGGGGCCGATGCCGCGGCAGAACAAGGGCCGCACATAGGCCGGCACGAAGCCCGGGAAATCGAAGGCGTCGTCCACGCCTTCGTCCTTGGCCACCTGGCGGATGTTGTTGCCGTAGTCGAACACCGGGATGGCTTGCGCGGCGAACGCCAGCATGGCGCGCACGTGCTTGGCGATGGAGGCGCGCGCCGCCCGCGCCACGGCGGCGGGATCGCCGGCACGCTTTTCCTCCCATTCGGCGACGGTCCAGCCTTCCGGCAGATAGCCGTTGGCCGGATCGTGGGCGCTGGTCTGGTCGGTGACGGCATCGGGCCTGACGCCGCGGCGCACCAGCTCGGGCAGCACTTCGGCGGCATTGCCGACCAGCCCCACCGACAGCGGCTTCTTCGCCGCCGCCGATTTGGCGATCAGCGCGAGGGCCTGGTTGAGATTGTCGGTGGCGCGGTCGAGGTATTTCGTTTCCAGCCGTTTCTCGATGCGCGAACGCTGGCATTCGACCGCCAGCATGGATGCCCCCGCCATGACCGCCGCCAGCGGCTGCGCCCCGCCCATGCCGCCAAGACCGGCGGTGAGGATCCAACGCCCAGAGAGGTCGCCGCCGTAATGCCGCCGGCCCATTTCGGCGAAGGTTTCGTAGGTACCCTGTACGATTCCCTGGCTGCCGATGTAGATCCAGGACCCGGCCGTCATCTGGCCGTACATCATCAGGCCCTTGCGGTCGAGCTCCCGGAAATGCTCCCAATTTGCCCATTTGGGCACGAGATTGGAGTTGGCGATCAGCACCCGCGGCGCGTCTTCTTGGGTGCGGAAAACGCCGACCGGCTTGCCCGACTGGATCAGCAGGGTTTCGTCCGGTTCGAGCGCCCTCAGCGTCTCGACGATGCGGTCGAAGCACTGCCAGTTGCGCGCGGCGCGGCCGATCCCGCCGTAGACGACCAGCTCCTGCGGCCGCTCGGCCACCTCCGGATCGAGGTTGTTCATCAGCATACGGAGCGCCGCTTCGGCGCCCCAGGTCTTGCAGCTCCGCTCCGCACCGTGCGGCGCGCGCACGACGCGGGCGTTCCTCCCGTCGCTCATGCCTTGTCCCCGTGTGTGTCCGAGACGCCGGCGAGATAGCGGTCGGCGAGCAGATCGGCGCCGATCCAATAGGCCAGTTCCGCCGGCTGGGCGACGTTCCATACGGCGAGATCGGCGGCCTTGCCCGCCTCCAGCGTGCCGGTTGCAGACGACAGCCCCAACGCCTGCGCCGCGTGGCGCGTCATCCCGGCCAGGGCTTCTTCCGGCCCGAGATCGAACAAAGTGCAAGCCAGGTTGAGCACGGTCAAAGGCGACGTCACGGGCGCGGTGCCGGGGTTGCAGTCGCTGGCGACAGCAACCGGCACGCCGGCGCGCCGCAGCGCTTCGGCGGGCGGCTTCGCGGTCTGGCGCAGAAAATAGAAAGCCGCGGGCAGCAGGACCGCCACCGTCCCCGCCAGCGCCATCGCGGCGATGCCGTTTTCGCCCAGGAATTCCAGGTGATCGGCGGACAGCGCCTTGTGCTTGGCGGCAAGGGTCGCGCCGCCGCAATCCGAAAGCTGCTCGGCATGAAGCTTGACACGCAGGCCGTGCGCCGCAGCAGCGGCGAACACGCGTTCGATCTCGGCCGGCGAAAAGGCGATGGACTCGCAGAATCCGTCCACCGCATCGGCTTCGGACGCCAGCGCGGGGATCATCTGCCGGCAGACCAGATCGATGTAGCCCGCACGGTCGCCCGCGAATTCCGGCGGCAGGGCATGGGCCCCCAGCAACGTGCGTGACACCCGCAGCTTGGCCTCGCGGCCGACACGCGACGCCGCCCGCAGCATCTTTCGCTCGTTTTCGACATCGAGGCCGTAGCCCGACTTGATCTCGACGGTAGTGACGCCCTGCCGCGCCATCTGCCGGGCCCGGGTTGCGGCCGATCTTACGAGTTCGTCTTCGCTGGCCGCCCGTGTCGCCCGCACCGTGGACAGGATGCCACCGCCCGCCCGCGCAATCTCTTCATAGCTCGCCCCTCGCGCCCGCATCTTCCACTCGCGCGCACGATTGCCGCCGAAGACGAGGTGCGTATGGCAATCGATCAGCCCGGGCGTCACCCAGGCGCCGCCGAGCCGCCTCACCCGGCGCGCCAGCCGCTCCGGCGCCCCCGGCAGCGACGCCGCGCGATCGACATAGGCGAGCCGACCCGCCGCAATGCCGACGGCCGCATCGCGCACGGCGCCGCAAGAGGCGTTCCGGTGCGGGTCCATGGTCGCCGCGTGGCAATCCAGAAGCAAGACGTCCCACATCGCAAGTGCGCCGTTTGGCCCAGGTTAGCGATTGTAATCCGGGATACGAGGATAATCTTCGATGCCGGTGCCTTCCGAATGCCAGCCGGAAATGTCCGAAAACCGGGGCCGGCGTTCGATTCGTGACCTCCTCGGGGCGAATCGCGAGGCGGATATGACCGTGCCGAAGGCACAGCCGAAAGGCGAATCGAGCACGCCGCGACCGGGCGCCGACAAAGCTGCGGGCGGCACGGCGCAGCTGCGCCTTCGATCTCGCGACGCGCGCTGACGGCGACGCGCCGGTTTGCAGAAGTCCTTGTCGGTTATGTAACGTGCGCGGCCAGCTGGACCACCTTATCGGTTTCCTCCATGAGCAGAGATGTCGTGTGGAGCAAAGTCCCGGCGATCACGCTGGGGTTCTGGGTCATCAAGATCGCCGCCACGACGCTCGGCGAAACCGGCGGCGATGCCGTCACCATGACTTGGCTTGGAGAAACGACATCGCACGCAAATCCCAACGGCTATCTGATCGGCACCGCCATCTTCTTCTGCCTTCTCGTCATGCTGGTCGTGCTTCAGATCGTCGCCAAGCGTTTCCACGCTTTTCTCTACTGGGCGACGATCGTCGCCTCGACCACGGCGGGCACGACCATGGCGGATTTCGCCGACCGCTCGCTCGGCGCCGGCTATCCCGGCGGCTCGCTTCTATTGCTCGGTTGCGTGATGGCTTCGCTCGGCCTGTGGTACCGGTTTGAAGGCACTGTCTCGGTCACCACGGTCAACACACCCAGGGTCGAAGCCTTCTACTGGGCCACCATCACCTTCTCGCAGACGCTGGGAACGGCGCTGGGCGACTGGACGGCGGATTCGGGGCTCGGATACGCCGGCGGCGCACTGGTGTTCGGGGCGGCGCTCGCCATCGCCGCCGCCGCCTATTTCCTGACCAGCGCCTCGCGCGTTCTGCTGTTCTGGGCGGCCTTCATCCTGACACGGCCGTTGGGCGCCACGGTCGGCGATTTCCTCGACAAGCCCCTTGACCAAGGCGGCCTTGCCTTCAGCCGCCCGCTGGCATCGGCGGTGATCGGCGCGTTCCTGGTCTTGTGCATCCTGATTATCCCGCAGAGGCCCGGGAGCCACCCGCGCCGCGAGACCTGAGGGCGGTTTCGCTAATCCGATGCGCTGCGCTTGGCGGCGGGTTTGGAACGCGGCGCGATCTCGGTGAGGTGCTGGTAGAGCTCGGCATAGCAACGGCCGCTGCGCTTCCACGAGAAATCGGCCTTCATGCCCTGTTCCTGCATCGAGCGCCATGCCTCGCGGTCCGCGAACAGCGCAATGGCCCGCTTGACGGCGCGGATGAGCCCCTCCTCCGTCACCTCGTCGAACAAAAAGCCGGTCGCGACCCTGGCCGCCAGCGCCGCCTCGTTGGCGTCGATGATGGTGTCGGCGAGGCCGCCGGTGCGCGACCCCACGGGCACGCAGCCGTAGCGCAAGCCGTACATCTGCGTCAGACCGCAGGGTTCGAACCGCGACGGGATGAGGATCGCATCGGCGCCGCCCTGCAAGAGATGCGACAGGGCCTCGTCGTAGCCGATCTTGACCCCGATGCGGCCCTTGTGGCGCGCGGCCGCGGCGGCGAACCGCGGCTCCAGCTTGGGATCGCCCGAGCCCAGCACCGCCAGCCGGCCGCCCATCGCCACCAGATCGCCAGCGACCGCGGCCAGCACGTCCATGCCCTTCTGGCTGGTGAGACGGCTGACGACGCAGAACAGCGGCGCGTCGCTCCGGTCGAGCCCGAGCGTCTGTTCGACGGCGCGCCGGTTTTCCTGGCGCAACTCCAGCGTCGTGGCATCGAAGATGGAGGCCAGATGCGGATCGGCGGCGGGGTCCCAGGTCTCGGTGTCGATGCCGTTGACGATCCCGACGACGCGGTCGCGCCGCGCCTCGATAAGGCCTTCCAGCCCCATGCCGAACTCAGGCGTGCGGATCTGTTCGGCATAGGTCGGGCTCACGGTGGTGATCGCGTCGGCCGCCTGCAGGCCGGCCTTGAGGAAACCGACGCCGCCGTAATACTCGACGCCCTCGATGGAGAACGCCTCCGGCGGCAGGCCGAGGGAGGGGAAAATCTCGGCCGGAAAGCGGCCGGGAAACGCGACGTTATGGATGGTGACCACGCTGGGCACGCGCGGGGAGCCGCCGTAGCGCAGATAGGCCGGAGCCATCGCCGCCTGCCAGTCGTGGGCGTGGAGCAAGTCGAATTCGCCGCCGCGCGCGCAATCGGCCGCGGCCCGGCCGAGGGCGGCGAACCGGAGCCAGTTGTCCGGCCATTGCGTGCCGCTCGGATCGGCATAAGGCCCGCCGTCGCGCGACGACAGCCTGGGCGCGTCGAGAATCAGAAGGTCGAGGCCGCCCGCCGCGCCGCCGAGCAGCCGCGCCTCTACTCCAAGAAGGCTCGGGTAATGGTGCACCAGACGGGTCTTGCGCAGGGCGCGCATCACCTCGGGATAGCCCGGGACCATCGTGGTCAGCCGCACGCCGTAAGGCGCCAGCGCGGCCGGCAGCGCGCCTACGACATCGGCCAGCCCGCCGGTCTTGACCAGCGGGAAGATCTCGGAAGCGACGGAGAGAACGCGTATCGTCATCGGGCCAAGCGGTCGATCATCGCCTGGGTAATCAGGCAGACGCCCTTCTCCGAGCGGCGGAAACGCTGCGCATCGAGCTCTGGATGCTCGCCGACCACGAGGCCCTCGGGGACGCGCACGCCGCGGTCGAGCACCACGCGCCGCAACCGGGCGCCCCGGCCGATGACGCAGCGCGGCAGCACGACCGACTCCTCGATGTAGGAAAAGCTGTTCGAGCGCACGCCGGTGAAGATCAGGCAGCGGCGCAGATGCGAGCCCGAGATGATGCAATCGCCCGACACCAGCGAGGCGACGGCGCTGCCGCGGCGGCCGTCCTGGTCGTGGACGAACTTGGCCGGCGGGGTGATCTCGGCATAGGTCCACAACGGCCAGCTCTGGTCGTAAAGGTCGAGCTGCGGCACGACGGCCGTCAGGTCGATGTTGGCTTCCCAATAGGCGTCGACGGTCCCCACGTCGCGCCAATAGCTCTGAGTCTCGCCGCCGGTCCGCACGCAGGAATCGGAAAAGCGGTGCGCCACCGCTTTTCCCGCCTTCACCAGATGCGGGATGATGTCCTTGCCGAAATCGTGCGACGAGCCCGGCATGGCGGCGTCGCGCCTCAGCTCCTCGAACAGGCGGCTGGTATTGAAGACGTAGACTCCCATCGAGGCGAGGCAGGCATCCGGCCGCCCGGGTATGCCCGGCGGCCTGGCGGGCTTCTCGAGGAATCCGGTTATGACGTCGTTCTTGTCGACCACCATGATGCCGAAGGCGCTCGCCTCGCTCTTGGGCACTTCGAGGCAGCCGACGGTCACGTCGGCGCCGGATTCGACGTGCTGAATCAGCATCAGCTCGTAGTCCATCTTGTAGATGTGATCCCCGGCCAGGATCACCATGTACTGCGGCCGGTAGCTCTCGATGATGTCGATGTTCTGATAGACGGCGTCGGCCGTGCCCAGGTACCACTGGCCTTCCGACACCCGCTGCGAGGCGGGCAGGATGTCGAAGCTCTCGTTGCGCTCCGGCCGGAAGAAGGCCCAGCCCTGTTGGAGGTGGCGGATCAGCGAATGCGCCTTGTACTGGGTGGCCACCGCGATGCGGCGGATGCCCGAATTGACGGCGTTCGACAGCGCGAAATCGATGATCCTCGCCTTGCCGCCGAAATAGACGGCCGGCTTGGCGCGTTTGTCGGTGAGCTCGTGCAGGCGGCTGCCGCGGCCGCCCGCCAGGACGTAGGCCATCGTATCGCGCGCCAGGGGATGTCTGCGGTTTCGATCCATGAGCAGTCTGTTCCTTGGGGCACGCTTCTCCGGCTGCGCACCCCGGTCAGGCGACGGAGCGGGGCGGAAAAGCGAGGCCAAATCCGGTCTTACACGATGAACAAGACACCGGGAACACCCTGGCGACCCCATCCGGAAGGGACGGCAACCGGCATGGCTGCGCAGGCCTCCCGCCGGCCGGCCAAGGCCGGTCGTGCGGAGCTGCCAGGACGTACCGCGTGCCTTTAGCCTCGACGCGGGGGCACGGGCAAGGGCCGCCTGCTCCCGCCGACCAGCCCCCGACGACGGCGCGACAAGCGGCCGCTGGGCCCCCTGCGGAAAGATGAGCACCCGGGCACGGCCGCGGCGATCGAGCCTCCTTGGGCCGGCCCGCCCGCCGGCTACAGGAACGGTTCGGCGCGCTTGATGAGCTCGTCCAGGCCGGGCTCGTCGTCGTTCAGCGGCTTGCCGGGATGGATGATGCCGAGCTGGCAGTTTTCCGCAGCCTCGACGAGCTGGGCATAGGTGCCCGCCCCGACATCGGCAATGTACGCCTGCTTGTTGGCATCGTAGGCGAACATCTTGTTGTTGAGCTGAGTGCATTCGTTGCAGGACGAGCAGCGCGCGGTCTCGATGTACGCCGCACCGGGCGAGGGTTCCGCTGGTTCGGTCTTCGCTTCCGCGGCGGCGGGCGCCGGCTCCCCCTTCGCCTGCGGGACCGGCGGCGGCGCGGCCTGCGCCTGCCGCTCTTCCCATGCCTGGCGCTCCTGCCGAAGCAGCCGTTCGGCGTGCGAATTGTGGACGCCTCCCAGCTCCTGCAGCCGATGCCAGTTGTCGAGGCACTGCCGGGCGGCGCCCATGGCCCGCCGGTCGGTGATCAGGCGCGACAGCCTGTTCGCCTCGTCGGCGGCAAAAACGAAGGGAACACCGTCCATGTCGTTGTCCGGCTCCCGGGCGATCCACTCGGCCGCGGGAACCATGCGGGCGGGCTCGAAGCCGTCGGGTGCCGCGATGAAGCGATGACAATAGCGGGGAAGCGCGATGAGGAAATCGATATAGGTGAACGCGACGTCCTGACGGACGCGTTGCAGCTCGCGGTCCGCGTATTCGAGCGGCACGGCCGGCCAATCCGCTTCTGCTTGCGGGTTGTTTTCCAGCGAGAAGCGGGATGCCAGATCCGGCCCGGCGCCCGGATCGTGGCTGAAGGCGGGAAAGGCGCGCGATTGCATCGCCGCCGCCGCGTCGAGATAGGGCGGCAGCCCGCTTCCCGGCGATCCCGCATAGATGGAGAACAACGCCGGTCCCTCGAAGGCCAGGCCCCGCATCAGCCGCTCGCGCAGCCGGTAGAGGTTCGAGCTTGCCGATTGCAGCACGAACACGTCGCCGAGCCCGATCACCAGGCCCGCCAGCTGCGTGCTGCGGACGCCCAAGGCCGAGGGACTGTCGCCGGCCGGCGAACCGGCAACGATGTCGTCCGCCATGACCGCGATCTTGAGCGGTATCGCCGAGGACAGCACGGCCAGCAGGCCGGTGTTGTCGAACGGCGTGGCGCCGCCGCCGACGATGAGGAGATAATCGGGGAACTGAGCCCGATCCTGCGGGCTCAGCGCATCGGCATCGAAGCCGGCGAACAGCGCATCGTGCCGCGCTTCGTTGTAGGTCCCCTCGATCTCCAGCCGGGCGATCGCCATGGCTTTGACCAGCTCGACCATGTCGTGGAGCCGCGCCCGGTAGGCCGTCAATGCGTCGCCGCAGGTCTCGAAGCGGAACCCATAGGGCTCGGGGCGCGGCTCCGCCGCAGGCACGGCGAAAAAGCGCTGCCGCTCGAGGACGGACAAAGCCCATTCGATTCTCGTGCGGCGGCTCTTCGGCAGCGCGTCGCGCGGCGTGGACTTGGGCAGCAGCTCGGAGAGCCTGCCGAAATCGACCAGCCCCTGATGCGCGGGCCCGACCGACGCCCGAAGCTGCGCCGCGCTGCGGCCTTCGGCCGAGCGCAGGTAATCCGCACGGAGAACGCCGGCGAGCCCGGCCATCAGCCGCCCGCTTGCATCGCGGAAGCGGCGCGCCTTCTTTTCCTGTGCTGCGGCCCACAGATGGGCGACGAGCTCGCCCGCGGCGGCAGCATCGCAGTCGAGCACGGGTCCGTCGAGTTCCAGCGCGGCGCGCGCCGCCTGCAGCAGAGCGTCGTCCGAGCGATCGAGGCGGGCGGCGGCCTTGTCCCACAGCTGCGACAGAAGCCCCGTCTCGCCCGCCGCCGAAAGCGCGCGGATCTCCCGTTCGAGGCGCAGCACGGTACGGCGGAGCCGCTCGTGCTCGATTCCGGTCGGCGCGATCTTCTGCAGCAACGCGTCGATCGCACCGGACAGCGAAAGGACCGGGGCGCCGGCGGCATCGTCGCCGGTCAGCACAAGCGGGAAATCGTAACGCAGTTGCGCCAGGCTCGCGTAAGGCGCGAGCGAGGCCGGCCGCACGCCTGCGAGCGACAGGCTGCCGGCGCCCGGCTGGCCGCCGGTCAGGTGGAAACTCAGCGGATCGACCGCCTGGGCGTCAAGTGTCGCTTCCATTCGCATCGCTCAAATCTCCGCCGCGCTCGGGCAGATTCTTCGCTTCGTCGGGCCACACGGTGAACCGGTCGAACTCGGCCTCCAGCCCGGCGCGCACCATGGCCGCCGTGCGCAATCCGCCGGACAGGCGCAGGTCCTCGTAACAAGGCACTTCAGGGTTGCGGTAGAGAATGCCCACCGGAATGGGGTCTTCCACCGAGGCGATCTCGCGCGCCCGGTCGATGTCGGCCGGGTCGTGCTCCAGCCGGTTCTTGTAGACCTTGGCGAGGCCGTCGCTGACGGCAAGCCCGCGCGCGTGGGTGACGAGCGTTATCCTGCCGGGATCGTGCAGCCAGGGATCGAACAGCTTGGGCAGGTATTCGGAGCAGCGCTGGATCACCCGCACGAAGGACAGGCCCTTGTGGAGGAAGGCGGCGTTCAGGATCTCGTAGAGCGCTTCGGGAATCCAATCGACGGCCTGGGCGACGAAGGAGACGTTCTGGATGCCGAGCGTGACGGTGAGCGGATTGAGCGCGTCGAGATAGGCGCCGCGCGGCGTGGTGTTGCTCTTGAGGCCGCGCGGCGAGGTGGGGGAGGCCTGCTTCTTGGTCAGCCCGTAGACGTGGTTGTCGTGCAGCACCACCGTCAGGTTCATGTTGTAACGGACGGCGTGAATCCAGTGCGCGGTGCCGATGCTGCAGCAATCGCCGTCGCCGGTGATGACGAAAACGTCGAGGTCGGGCCTGGCCATCTTGATGCCTTCGGCCACCGGCAGGGCGCGGCCGTGGATGCCGTGGAAGCCGTAGGTGCCCATGTAGTGCGGCAGGCGGCTCGAGCAGCCGATGCCGGACACGAACACGGTCTTCTCCGGCCTCAGATTGTGATCGCGGCACAGGCGCTGCATGACCGTGAGGATGGCATTGTCGCCGCAGCCGGTGCACCAGCGCGGCACTTCGCCCTGATAGTCCTCCAGGCTGTGCTGCTCCTCGTAGAACCGCAGCAGGCACGGATCGGGGCTGGCGGTCATGTTCATGGCTTCAACCTCGCACGCAGGATGTCGGCCAGGATGCCGGGCTTGATCGGGCGGCCGCGCACCTCGGTCCAGCAGTCGACATCGACGAGATAGCGGGCGCGCAGCATGGTCGCCAGCGCCGAATAGCGACGGTTGTCGGCATCGATCAGCTCATCGTCGGGATCGTCGGACCAGTTCGACTCGACGGTCATCACCCTGCCGAAGCGCGCCATGACCTCCTTCAGGCCCGAAGCCGTCGGCTGCAGGAACTGCAGGTGCAGCGAGGAGACTTTCAGCCCCTCGGCGCGCAGGCGGCCGACCGCTTCTTCGATGGCGCCCTTGGTCGAGCCCCAGCCGATCACCAACAGATCGCCGCTGTCGCCGCCGAACGGCTCGGGGAGCTTCAACGTCTTCTGCAGGGCAGCCAGCTTCTGGCTGCGGCGGCGCAGGCCCTCCTCGTTGAGCAGCGGATCGTAGGCGACGTGGCTCCTGCGGTCGTGCGCCAGGCCGGTCAGGGTGTGCATGCCGCCCGGCTGGCCCGGCACGAAGCGCCGCGACAGGCCGGTGACGGCATCCCAATCGTAGGGCTTGGCGCCCTCCGGCACGGCGCTCTGGTCGACCGGCGGCGCCAGCCAGTCGTCGCGGAACTCCGGCCGGACGAACGGCTGCTGCCCGGTCGCCAGGTTGGCGTCGGAGAGGATCACCACTACCGTGTTGAACAGCTCGGCGATCTTGCGGGCGGTGATGACGGAATAGAAGCAGTCCTCGATGCTCGACGGCGCCATCACCACCTTGGGCGCATCGCCGTGGCTGCCGTAGATGGCGGCCAGCAGGTCGCCCTGCTCGGCCTTGGTGGGTTGGCCGGTGGAGGGGCCGCCGCGCTGCACGTTGATGACCACCAGCGGAATCTCGGCCATTACGGCGAGGCCGATCGCTTCCTGCTTGAGCGAATAGCCGGGACCCGAGGTGACGGTGACGGCGCATTTGCCGGCATAGGAGGCGCCGATGGCGAAGGTGCAGGCGGCGATCTCGTCCTCGGCCTGGTGGATCACTCCGCCCACCCGTTCGAACACCTCGCTCAGGTAATGCGAGACCGAGGTGGCCGGCGTGATCGGATACATGGCGCAGATCTCCATGCCCGAGGCGAGCACGCCCAGCGCCAGCGCCGTGTTGCCGTTGATGACGAGCTGCGGCACCTGCGAGCGCACCGCTGGTATGGCGAAGCGGAAATCGAGATTGTCCTCGGCCCACTGCCAGCCGGCGTCGAACAGCTTGGTGTTCGACTCGACGATTTTGCGGTCCTTCTTGCGGAAGGTGATGGCGATCTGTTCTTGCGCCACCGTGCGGTCGAGGCTGTAGATGTTGCACAGCATGCCCAGCGCGAACATGTTCTTGCCGCGGTGGGGATCGGCGACCAGCCGCCGGCATTCGCGGTCCATCGGGATTTCGTGGACGCGGTAGCCGGCCTTCACCAACTGGTCGCATGTCGCCGCGTAGGACGCGGCAATCTTGTCGTCGCGATCCTCGCGCCACATGCTCTCGAGCAGCACGATGCAGCCGGCCTTCAGCTCGCCGGCGCGCACGCGGCCGAGCAGAACCTGCTCGTTGAAGGCCACGACGAGGTCGGCCTCGTCGCCGCCGTTGGTGATCGGGCGCGAGCCGATGCGCACCCGGTTGCCGCTGGCGCCGGCGACGCTGCGCGCCGGGGGCTGAATCTCGGCCGGGATGATCTCAACGGTCCACACGCCGTTGCCCGACTTGGCGGCGACGGAGCCGAGCGACTGGCCGCAGCGCTGGGCGCCTTCGCCGGAATCGCTGACGATCTCGACGATGCTCTCGGCAAGCTCGACGACCGGCTTGGCGCGGCGCGGCGCGGGCCCGCTATTGGCCGATTCCGGTTCAAGTGCCGTGACGTCGTTCATGGTGTCCTCATGCCGGAACGCGCCGGTCGGGTTCCCGCAGGCGCACGAAATTCCGTTCTCCGAGATCGATTCCGAACAGGCGTTCGGCCGGTTCGCCGCGATAGACCACATTGCTGTCGCGCAGCCCGAGGAACCGCTTCATGCTCGCGGCCGCCTTGCGGCCGGCGCCCATCGCCTCGATCACCGTGGCCGCGCCGGTCACGATGTCGCCGCCGGCGAAGACGCCCAGCATCGACGTGGCCAGGTCGTCGTCGACCGCGATGTAGCCGCGCTTGTCGAGCCTGAGCTTCGAGGTCTGCCCGATAATCGGATTGGCGTTGGTGCCGATGGCGTAGACCACGGTCTCGCAGGCGAACTCGAACTCGCTGCTCTTGACCGGGACCGGACGGCGGCGGCCGGAATCGTCGGGCTCGCCCAGCTCCATGCGGATGCAGCGCAGGCCGCGCACGCCGCGCCCCCCGTCGTCGAGGATCGCCACCGGGCTGGTCAGCCAATGAAACCGGATGCCTTCCTCCTCGGCATGGTGCATTTCCTCGGCCCGCGCCGGAGCTTCCGCCTCGGTGCGCCGGTAGATGCAATGAACCTCCTCGGCGCCGAGCCTGAGGCTGACGCGCATGGCGTCCATCGCCGTGTTGCCAGCCCCGATGACGGCGACGCGCCGGCCGAGCTGCAGCGGCGTGTCGTGCTTGGGGAAGTCGCTGGCGTGCATCAGGTTGCAGCGGGTGAGAAGCTCGTTCGCCGACAGCACGCCGTCGAGCGATTCGCCCGGAATGCCCATGAAGCTCGGATAGCCCGCGCCGGTGCCGATGAACACCGCGTCGTAGCCCAACTCGACGATCAGCTGCTCGATGGTGAACAGGCGGCCGACCAGCGTGTTGCATTCGAACTCGATGCCCAGCGCCATGAGCTTGGCGATCTCCGCATCGACCACGCTGTTGGGCAGCCGGAATCCGGGAATGCCGTATTTCAGGACGCCGCCGGCCTCATGGAAGGCCTCGAACACGGTGACCTCGCAACCGGCCTTGGCCATATCGGCGGCGCAGGCCATGCCGGACGGCCCCGATCCGACGACGGCAACGCGCCGGCCGCACGGCTCGATATAGGGCGTGTTGATCCAACCTTCGCGAATGGCCAGATCGCCGACGAAGCGCTCGAGCCGCCCGATCGCCACCGGCTCCAGCGACTCGCCGACGGTACAGACGCCTTCGCATTGCGTCTCCTGCGGACAGACCCGCCCGCAGACGGCGGGCAACAGGTTGGTTTCGGCGATGACGTCATAGGCGCCGCGGAAATTCTTCTCGGCGACCTTCCGGATGAACTCCGGAATGTCGATCGCCACCGGGCAGCCGCGCACGCAGGGCCGTTCGGGGCAAAGCAGGCAGCGCTCGGCCTCGCGCAGCGCGTCCTTGAGGGCATAGCCGCACGCCACCTCCTCGAAATTCGTCCGGCGCAGGTCGGCCGCCTGCTCCGGCATCGGCGTGCGCTCCTGGGGGATGGTGCGGATCGTCTTCTTGTTGGCCATGACGCTGTCCCTCGCCGCCTACACGTTCGCGTTGCGGATGCGGCAGTTTTCCTGCCGGCGCTCCTCGGCCAGCTTTTCGGACGGCGCATAGCGCTTGAGCCGCTCCATCAGGTCGTCGAAATCGACCTTGTGCCCGTCGAAATCCGGACCGTCGACGCAGGCGAAGAACATCTTGTCCCCCACCTTGACGCGGCAGCCGCCGCACATCCCCGTGCCGTCGACCATGATCGGGTTGAGGCTGACCGTCGTCTTGATGCCGCGGGTGGACGCGACGCAGCTTTTCATCATCACCGGCGGACCGATGGCGATCACCTCGTCGACATCGTCGTGCCGGCTGAGCGCCTGGTTGATGCCGGCGGTGACGATGCCCTTGAGGCCGGCCGAACCGTCGTCGGTGCAGACGATCAGCTCGTCGCACACGGCGCGGAACTTGTCCTCCCAGAAGATCAGCGACTTGGTGCGGAAACCGAGCACGCCCACGACATAGGCGCCGCTCTCCTTGTGGGCGCGCGCCTGCGGGTAGACCGGCGCGACGCCGAGCCCGCCGCCGACGCAGAGGACTTTTTTGGCGCCGCCGACATGGCTGGGGATGCCCATCGGCCCAACGACGGCATAGAGGCTGCCGCCGGCGCGGCATTCCCGTTGCATCTGGCGTGTGGTTTTTCCGACCGCCTGGATGACGAGGGTGACGGTGCCGCGCTCGCGGTCGAAATCGGCGATGGTGAGGGGGATGCGCTCGCCTTCGGCACCCGCCATGACGATGACGAACTGGCCGGCCCTGGCGGCACGCGCCAACAGGGTATGCCGGATTTCCAGGAGAAACGTCGTTTCTGAGAAATCCTGGCGGGCGACAATCTCGAAACGGCGACTGCGCTCGGCAGGGCCGGCGGGCTGGCTCATCGATGACCCCATGTGCCGCGGATTGTATCAATTTCCCCCGTGACATACGGGGCCGCGGGCGGCATTGATCGAAGTCAAATAGTCGCGCCGGAAGTCCAATTATCATGCATGGCTGATCTGTGCCGCGCGCGACCCGCCCGGGGCGCGGTTGATGCTGGGGCGCCACATGCTGGACGTCGATTACTATCGGGACGAAGCCGAGAAATACCGCAAGCAGGCCGAACAGGTCGCGGACGAGCAGATCAGGAAAGAGCTGCTCGAACTGGCTGCCGTCTGCGAGCGCGTCGCCAACAAGATCAAGGATCGCATGCCGGCCGGCTGACGGGCTTCCGTTCGTCGTGTTCCCCTACAATCGGCGGCGCCGGACGCCTTCGCTGCACAGCACCTTCGTGGCCTGCCTGCGAGCGCCTGCCCTGGCCTGCCGACGCGCGGACCGAAGACCGCTCGCCGGCCCACATGTGCATTCGTTTGCCGCAATTCCAGACCAACTCCGAGAAGGGCGTTGGCACGGCGGCGGATCGCCTTGCGGCCGCTTTTTTTTGGGGG
>Ga0335082_10003740_pt1 | contig 16549 bp, 14 predicted proteins | sample Lox_Sample_41_FD_206718 | JGI IMG/M metagenome (GOLD analysis project Ga0335082, IMG submission 206718) | Soil microbial communities from Loxahatchee National Wildlife Refuge, Florida, United States - Lox_Sample_4.1 | ecosystem: Environmental > Terrestrial > Soil > Wetlands | place: USA...
ATGCAGAAGCGCGCGGGACTGGCACGGGCGATGGCGCTCGATCCCGACATCCTCTTCCTCGACGAGCCGTCGGCCGGGCTCGACCCCGTCAGCTCCCGGCTGCTGGACGATCTGATTCTCCAGCTTCGCGACAGTCTCCGCTGCACCGTGGTCGCCGTGACGCACGAGCTGGCGAGCATCTTCACCATCGCCGACAATTCCGTCTATCTCGACGCCGAGACGCGGACCATGCTCGCCCACGGTAACCCGCGGACGCTCCTGGCGGAGTCGAAGGACCCCAAGATCCACGCCTTCCTCACCCGGGGCGGGCAGGAGGCTGGGGCCGCCCCGGCCGGCGCCCGGTCATGAGCAAGCGGGCGAACCCGACCCTCATCGGAGCGTTCGTGGTGGGCGCGCTAGCGCTCGCCGTGATCGGGCTCATCACGCTGGGCGGGATGCAGCTCTTCAAGAAGGAGCTGCCCTTCGTCATGTTTTTCGAGGGCTCGATCGGCGGCCTCGACGTCGGGGCGCCGGTCGAGATCAGAGGCGTCAGGATCGGCACCGTCACGAAGATCCGCCTCTTCGTCAAGAACAAGATCGGGGTCTATGTCTCCGTCGATCCTTCGCTCTTGCCCAAGGGGGAGGGTACCGTACGTGCGAAGGGCGTCGCAGCCGTGGACGAGCTGATCCAGCAGGGCCTGCGGGCGCAGCTCAAGACGCAGAGTCTCCTCACGGGTCTGCTTCTCGTGTATCTCGACTTCTTCCCGGGCACGCCGATCACGCTGGTGAGCCTCGACCCGGACGTCAAGGAGATCCCGACCATTCCGACCACGCTCGAGCAGTTCCAGGCTCGCATCGAGGCCGTGCTCAACAAGCTTGGCACGATCGACCTCGACGAGGTGATCAAGAACGTGAGCCTGACCCTCAAGGGCGCCAAGGATCTCATGTCGTCCCCGGAGCTCAGGGACGCCATCATCTCCGCCAACACGACGCTGAAATCGGCCAACGCCGCGATCCAGGACGCCCAGGTCGTGCTCAAGCATCTCGACGCGAAGGTCGAGACCCTCGGTACGAACGCCGACGCGGCGCTGACCGACACGCGCGCACTCCTGGTCGACGCGAGGAAGTCCCTCGCGAAGATCGACGCCGAGGTCGGGCCGTTGGCGGCATCGATCAAGGACGCGAGCACATCCGCCCAGGGTACCCTCCGCGGCGTGGACCGGACGGTGGCCGGCGATTCGCGCGTGGGTGCCGAGGTTCTCCGCGCCCTGCGGGACGTCGCGGACGCCGCTCGGTCTCTGAAAGCGTTGGCCGACTATCTCGAGAGCCACCCGGAAGGTCTGCTCCGCGGCAAGGGAAGTCCAGAAAGCAAATGAAGATTCTCGGTCGGCGTGCCCTCTTCCCGCTGGTCCTCGTCATCACCTTGCAGGCCGCCGGCTGCCTGGGAGGCACCTCCGCCCCGCCGCGGCTCTACGTCCTGGCGGCGGTCGATGGACCTGTCGTCTCCGGTGACCGCGCGCTGTCCGTCGGGGTAGGCCCGGTGAGCCTGGCCGGCTATCTCGACCGGCCGCAGATCGTCACGCGACCGGCCGCCGACAAGATCGACGTGGCCGAGTTCGACCGGTGGGGGGAGCCACTGCGAGACGCGATCGCCCGCGTCCTCGCCGAGGACTTGTCGCGCCAGCTGCCGGCGGCCAAGATCTCGATGTTTCCCTGGCGAGGCCTCGAGGCCGTCCGCTACCAGGTCGTCGTCGAGATCACGCGCTTCGACGGCCCGGCGGCCGGCGATACGGCGCTCGAGGCGCGCTGGGGCATTCTCGACGCCGCCAGCGGGAAGGAGGTCGCGGCGAAGACCACGCGGCTCGCCGAGCCAGCCGGCGGCGCCGGGTACAGCATGACCGTCTCGGCCATGAGCCGGGCGCTCGGCGCCTTGAGTCGCGACATCGCGCAGACCCTGCTCGTGCTGCCGCGGTAAGAGAGAACTTACTTCCTCCTGGTCAAAGACACCGCGGCTGGCAGGTTGGTCATCTCGGGTATCGCGGTGCCCTTCATCTGGTCGCCCTCGAGAGCGAGCGCGAACTTCACGCGGGTTCCTTCGGTACCTGCGACCGAATGCTTCGTGTAGACACCGGACGCCTCAAGGTTGGGAGCCGAGAACGACGTGACGGTACCCTCGGCATCCCCCCAGAGGATGTTGGAGGTCGTCCTGTAGCTGCACTTCCACCGGATCGTCTCACCGTCCGCCGTGAACTCCATCACGGTCCGCGCCGACGCGCCGAAGTTGATCGTGCCCTCCCAGACCCCGAGCACCTTCGCCCGGGCCTGGTCCTGGGCCCGAACCACCGAGACGGCCGCCAGGCCGAACGCGACCGCCGCCGCCAGTCCCACCCCGATGATCGCTCGCATGACATGCATGGTGGACAACCCCCGCGCCGACATCTATGGGACCTTGGTCCTAGTCCGAGAGACCCCCTCGCCTGCCGCTCAGCCGGGCGGGCGTGGTAGCGGGGAAGGAGAGGCCAGGTGGAGACGAAGGAACCGGTCATCGAGACGCGACGGGGTCGGGTGCGGGGTGCAGTGGAGGGATACGTCCGGGTGTTCCGCGGGATCCCGTTCGCGAAGCCTCCCGTCGGGGCGCGGCGGTTCGGGGCGCCCGAGGCGCCGCAGCCCTGGCCTGGCGTTCGCGATGCGACACGCTTCGGACCCGCCTCCCACCAGGCCAGCCGCCCCCTGGCCCCGATCCTCGGCATCCTCGTCGACGAGGAGAGCGAGGACTGCCTCACCCTCAATGTGTGGACCCCCGCACCGGGCGATGGCGCCCGGCGGCCGGTCATGGTGTGGATCCACGGCGGCGCCTGGGTCATCGGGTCGGGATCGGAGCGGACGTACGATGCCTCCCACCTCGTACGGCGCGGCGACGTGGTGGTGGTCACCATCAACTATCGCCTGGGGCCGTTCGGGTTCCTCCGGACCCGGGAGCTCGGGGGCGGGCTCGACGCCACCGGCAACGAGGCCATGCTGGACCAGGTGGCGGCCCTCGAGTGGGTCCGCGACGAGATCGCGGCCTTCGGCGGCGATCCCGGCAACGTCACGGTCTTCGGCGAGTCCGCCGGCTCGGTGAACATCGCGTGCCTGCTCACGATGCCGCGGGCCCGCGGCCTCTTTCACCGCGCCGTCCTCCAGAGCGGGTCGCTCAACCTGACGCGTCCGCCGTCGGTGGCCCTCGACGCCGCCCGGCAGGTCCTGGCGGAGCTGGGCATCGCACCGGAGCACGCCCACCGGCTGCGCGACGTGCCGGCCAAGGACCTGATGGCCGCGGCGAACGCCGTGGCTGGACGCTCCGTGATCCCGCCGTTCTCGCCGGTGGCCGACGGCGAGCTGATTCCGGCCCGTCCGTTCGCGGCCATTGCCGAGGGGTCGGCCCGGGGCGTCCCCCTGATCGTGGGAACCAACCTCGAGGAGATGAAGCTCTACCGCTTCCTCGACCCCTCGCTGGAGCGGCTGGACGACGCGGCCCTGGTCCAGCGCTGCGGCCTGCTCCTCCCCGGCACCGGCCCCGACGGGCGTGCTCACGCGGAGCGCGCGGTGGAGGCTTATCGCACGGCCCGCCGGGCGCGGGGCGAGGACGCCTCGGCGGTCGAGACCTGGCTCGCCATCTCCACCGACCACATCTTCCGGGCCGGCGCCCTCAAGCTCGCCGAGCTCCACGCCCGTCACACGCCCGACGTCTTCGTCTACCAGTTCGCGTGGAAGGGGGCCGAGCCCGGCCGGCCGCAGGGCGCCGTGCACGCCCTCGACCTGCCGTTCGTGTTCGGCACGCTGGCGACGTCGGAGATCGGCGCGATCGCCGGCCGCGTCCCGGCGGCCGAGGCCCTTTCCGGGCAGATGCAGGACGCCTGGACCGCCTTCGCCCGGAGCGGCCGGCCGCGCGCCGCCGGGCTTCCGGAGTGGCCGGCCTACGCCCCGCTTCGCCGGGCCACCATGGTCCTTGCGGATCCGCCCGGGCTCGTCGATGCGCCCCACGAGCCGGAGCGGGCCGTGTGGGACGCGTTCCTGGGCTGACGGTTTCCCGGTTCCCCTTGACGCCGGGGTTGTTCGCGGTGTATCGAGGGTGGGCAATGATTCTCACCCCGCGCTGCATCCCGGGATGACAGGAGACGCCATGAAGATACAGCTCATAGGAGCGCTGCTCGCGCTCTCGATCACCGCGCCGGCGCTGGCCGCCATCAAGGAAGAGCCGGTCACCTACAAGGACGGCGAGACGACCATGAAGGGGGTCGTCGTGTACGACACCGCCAAGGCCGGCAAGCGTCCCGGCATCATCATGGTGCACGAATGGTGGGGCATCACGAAGCACGTGCACAACGAGGCGCGCGGATTCGCCAGCCAGGGCTACACCGTCTTCATCGCCGACATGTATGGCGATGCCAAGACGGCCGACAATCCGAAGGACGCCGGTGCGCTGTCGAGCTCGGTCATGAAGAACCCGCAGACGATGGAATCGCGCTTCAACGCCGCGCGCGAGCAGCTCGCCAAGCAGCCGAGCGTCGACCCCACGCGCATCGGCGCGGTCGGCTACTGCTTCGGCGGCGCGGTGGTGCTCAACATGGCGCGGGCGGGTGCTGATCTTGCGGGCGTCGCCGGCTTCCACGCCTCCCTCGGCCTCAACACGCCCGCGCCCGCGCCCGGGACGGTGAAGGCCAAGATCCTGGTCCTCAACGGCGCCGACGATCCCTTCGTGAAGAAGGAGCAGTACGTGACGTTCAAGAGCGAGCTGGACGCGGCGAAGGCCGACTACAAGGTGATCGAGTATCCCGGCGCGGTGCACGCCTTCACGAACCCCGAGGCGACGGCGCTCGGCGAGAAGTTCAAGCTGCCGCTGCGCTATGACGCGAAGGCGAACGAGGAAGCGAAGGCCGAGGCGTCGAAGTTCTTCGCCGGGGTCTTCAAGCAGTAGGCCCTAGCGCTTCTCGATGGTGCGGATCACCGCCGTGTAGTATGCCTCGCTCCATCCCGCGGCGGCGGTGGCCTCGAGCAGCCGCCGCGCCGTGGCCGCCTGCTCGAGCACGACCCCCGCGGACTCGGCCAGCTGGATGGCGTAAGACAGGTCCTTCAGGATGTACCGCGTGGGGAAGGCGCCCTCCGTCGGGTGATGGTCGGGCAGCAGCGACTTCATCCCGTGATTGCGGAGGACGAAGCTGTCCGCAGACCCCTTGGCGAGCGTCTCGAACAGCACGCGCGGCTCCACTGCGCCGGAGGCGCGGGCCACCGCGAGGGCCTCCGCGAGGGCGACCACCGTCTGGGCGACCACCATGTTGTTCATGAGCTTCACCGCCTGGCCCGCGCCGACCCTTCCGCAGTGGGTCACCTCCGAGCCCATGCACCCCAGGAGCGGGCGGAGCCGGGCGAAAAGCACTGGGTCCCCGCCCACCATGATGCTGAGCGTGCCGTCGCGGGCGGCCTGCGCGGTGCGCGCGATCGGCGCGTCGGCGAAGGCGGCGCCGCGCGCGCCGAACGCCTGGTGGAGCTCGCGCGCGAGGGCCACCGGACAGGTGCTCATGTCGACCACCGTCTGGCCCGGCTCCACGAGGGCGGCGAGGCCTCCGCCGGCGCCGAGGCAGACCGCGCGCACCTGGGGCTCTCCCGGCAGGCACAGGAACACGATCTCCGCGCGGCGCGCCACCTCGGCCACCGAGGCCGCGGCCTGCACGCCGTCGGCCGCGAGCGCGTCGAGCGGCGCCGGCCGCTCGTCGAAGGCCACCACCGTGGCCCCCGACTTTTTCGCCAGGTTTCGACACATCGCCTCGCCCATGACCCCGAGCCCGACGAATCCGAGCACTCCTGCCGTCGCCATGCTGCCGCTCAGGCCGCGACCTTCATGCGGCAGAAGCAGGAGGCCTTCACCGGCACCTCCGACCGTGCCAGCGCCAGGTCGAGGCGCTGCTTGATCAGGGCGGCCTCGACCGTCTCGCCGCGCCGGGTCAGGCACTCGTGCAGCCCGTGCAGGCTCCAGAGGTTGTCGGGATGCTGGCAGGCCCGGCTGAGCTTGCCGTCGAGGCCGAGATCCGAGCGGTAGATCGCCTCGGCCTCGGCGACCCGGCCCTGTTCCAGCAACAGCGCGCCGAGCGCGTGCCGGGTCGGCTGCATCCAGCCCCACGGCTCATCGTAGGGCAGCGTGTCGTCGAGCTCGACCGAGCGGCGCAGGTGAGCGAAGGCGACCTCGTGGTTGCCGCGCCGGTACTCGATCTCGCCGTTGAGCATCGCCTCGGCCACCTCGAGCAGGTCCCGGACGGTGTTGTTGTGCACCCGCCGGCTCTCCGGCACCCGCAGCTTCGCCTCGATGAACGCCGCCTTGGCCGCCTCGGCCTGGGCGATATGGCCGAGCGCCGAGTGGGCCACCGCCTGGGCGTAGAGCATCATCGCCGTCGTCGAGCAGTAGAGCTCCCGGTCACGGGGCAGCTCCTGGGCGATGATCTCGTGCCACTTGCCGAAGCGCACCAGCACGTGCTGCTTCATCGGCAGGTAGCCCTCGACGAAATCGGCCATCGGCGGCGAGGGGATGCGCAGGAGCGCCTCGGGCGTGGTGTCGATCAGCTCCTGCGCCGCCGCCATGGCCGCCCCGTACTGGCCGAGGAACATCGCCCCGTAGACCGCGAAGTGGTAGTCGTGGGTACGATACAGCGCGTAGACGTTCATCGCCCCCTCGCGGGCGAGGAACTTGCGGTCGGCGGCGATCGCCTTCTGGTTGTAGACCAGCACGTCGCGATAGTGGCCGCAGAGCACGTCGATGTGGGTCGGCATGTGGATCAGGTGCCCGGCATCCGGCACCAGATCGCGCAGCCGGTCGCCCGCCCGCAGCGCGCGCTGCGGGAAGGGCGACATCTCCATCAGGTGGACGTAGAGATGGAGGAGCCCCGGGTGGTCCCACGAAGCGGGGATGTCGCGGAAGGCGCCCTCCAGCACCTCGACTGCTTCCGCCGTGCCGGCGCCCTCGGCGATGCCGCCGGTCTTGAGGTCCCACATCTTCCAGGGCGTCAGGTTCAGGATCGACTCGGCGAAGACGTGGCGCACCTCGAGATCGTCGCGGTTGGAGCGGAACACCTCGCGCATGGCGTTCGCATAGGCGGCGTCCCACGGCGCCTGGTCCTCGATGGTCTCGCGCTGCGGATAGCGTGTGGGCAGGGCGCGGATCAGCGCCTGCTCGACCGGGCTGGCGCCGCCGGCATGGGCCAGGGCGCCCTGCATCGCATCATAGGCGGCGGCAAGCGCGGCGGCCTTGCCGGCCGGATCGTAGAGGTGCCAGGGCAGGTTGTAGTTCGGCCCGGCCGCGTAGGAGATACCCCAATAGGCCATGGCGCAGTCGGGGTCGAGCTCCAGCACCTTCTTGAAGCAGGCGATCGCCTCGGCGTGGTTGAAGCCGTAGAGCCAGTTGAGGCCTCGGTCGAACCAGAGCTGGGCGTCGGGCGCGGCGGTGGTGACCTTGCGGGTGTACGAGCCGAGGTCGTAGTAGTCCATGTGTTCCTCCATTGGTGCGGCAGTGGCGCCGACGATCTGGCTCCCTGGGGCGTTCCGGCCCGGCCGATTATGCCACGGGAACGGGCCGGCTGCGGTCCTATCGCGGGTCGAAGAACACGAGCCGGGGCACGGCGCGGCCGCGCTCGATCCGCAGAATCGCGTAGGAGTAACGGGCCTGGGTCCGCTTGTCCGTGGGGGATCCCGGATTCACGAGCCACTGCCTGCCGCGCCGGTCGCACAGCGGCTGGTGGCTGTGCCCGAAACAGATGACGTCGACCGGCTCGTTCTCGAAGGCACGAACGCTGCGGCCGATCGTGGTGCCGTGCGTCCCGTCGCCGTGCACCATCCCGATGCGCACGCCGCCCAGCGTGAGGATCTTCCGCCGGCCGAACCGCTCCACGAGGGCCGGAGGATCGTTGTTGCCCGCGACCGCCTCGAGCGGCGCTATGTCCTCGAGGAGGTGCGGGACTTCCTGGCCGGTGAAATCCCCGAGATGCAGGATCAGCTCCACGTGCTCCCCGCCGAGCCGGCGACGGAGCTCCGCCGGGAGCCGATCACCGAAGCGGGGCAGATGGGTGTCCGATACCACCGCGATCTTCATGCGAGGCCCGTCGTGGACCGAATTTCATGGCTCACCTCTCCGAGACGCTGTGGCATCGGCTCCTGGAGCTCGGCGTCGCGATTATGTCACAGGGACGCGGGCCCACGCCCGAGGCGATGGCGGCCGGAGAGGGGCAACAGGGTACACTTCGGGCGTGAACCCGGAATACATGATGCGACGGGTGGTCTTCCTCGACATCGACGGCGTGCTCGCCCCGATCCGCCGCTGGGATCGGTACGGGGACCTCGAGCCTGCGTGCATCGCGGTGCTGAACGAGATCGTCGCGACCGCTCGCGCCGATGTCGTGGTCTCGTCCACCTGGCGGCATGGCAGGACGGTCGCCGAGCTGCAGGCGATGCTGGAAGCGGAGGGGTTCACCGGTCGCGTCGTCGACAAGACTCCGACCGTCGCTCCCGGCGCCGAGCGTGGAGAGGAGATCGCGGCCTGGCTCGCCGAGCATGCCGTGGACGGCTATGTGATCATCGACGATCACGTCGACATGGGAGAGCTCCGCACCGAGCTCGTCCTGACGCATCCGGGCCACGGGCTACGACCAGCCGACGCGCCGCGAGCCATCGAGATACTCATGCGACTCGGCTGCTAGGGACGAGAGGTCGCCCCACCGCTCGCGGGTGGGGGGGCCCGCACCAGGCCGCGATCGAGTTCGGCGAGGCAGGAATCGCCAGCTTTCTAGTGGACTGGAAAAGAGATTCGGACGGCGGTATCCTCGGGTCCCTCATTCGACCCTTCACTGCTGCCTTTGGAGGGGCACATGCGAGCGTGGACCGTGGACGCCGATGACATCCACGTCGCCGAAGATTTCGACGAATCTCTCCTTCACCGGACAGCGGAGATCGACAGTTTCCTGAGTCCGGATCGAGACGACAAGTTTATCGTCATCGGAACGAAGGGCTTCGGGAAGACGCTGCTCCTCAAGGCCAAGCGGATTCTCTACCAGCAGGACAGACGGGCCGCCTGTCTTCCCACCGGAAGCCTCCTCGACAAGCCGATCGGCGACAAGATCTTCGGCAGCGAGGCGCTGGCATTCTTCGCAGGCTCGCCTCTGCCGTGGTCGAAGTTGTGGTTGACGGCGATTGCCGTCGCCACTCTCAAGCACCTGGGCCAGACCGGGGGGCTGAGGGTCGGTCCGAAGCTGGCGGGCTTGATCGCCGATGGCCATTTGCGCAGCGTTGTTGACCACTTTGTGCGCCTGCTCGACTTCAACCCGAGCGACCTTCAGCGCTGTGCCACCGATACCGATGGCCGGCTTGTGCCGCTGCTGCGGGCGGTCGCGTCCCCGGTAGCGATCTTCATCGACGGGGTCGACGAGTATTTCAACAAGCACATCGAGGGTATCAAGGCTAGCCCGAGCGTCACGGGGCAACTCTCGCCAAATGTGTGGTATTTCGCGCAACTCGGTCTCGTCGAGGTCGCCTATCAGCTTCGACGCATCAATCACCATCTGAAGGTCTTCGCCGCTGTGCGCAAGGAGGCGTACTCCCGCCTGCCACAGACAACGGTCATGGCGCAGCAATATCGCGGGAGCGCGGTCGACATCGTCTACTCCACCGAGAGCCTTCGGGAGATCTTCGTCAACAACATTCGTCTCGAGAAGAGCGACCGGATGGTTCGTCCGGAGCGGCGGGTGGACCCGGTCGAGGCCTTCCTCGGGCGGGCGAAGGTCGTTCATACCTACACACGCGAGGAAGAGGACGCCTTCGAGTATGTGTGTCGTCACACGCTACTCAGGCCGCGCGATCTGATGACCATCGGGGAGCGCCTGTCGGCTCTGCGACCGGAAGAGCGGGGGCAGGAGCACCGCTTGAAGGAAGTGGTGAACCAGGCGGCCGCCGAGATCGCATACGAGTATCTGGCCGAGATCGCGCCATACCTTGGCGACCTCGATCTCGAGCGCTTTCTGCGGCGGCTCCCGGCACATGTGCTGACGCGAGATGAGGTTGAAGCCCTTTTCCACGAGCACAACGGAGGGAGTGGTGGATTCGAGGAGCGGCATGTGTTCTGTGCCCTCTATCGAGTCGGCCTGCTCGGGTACGTTCACCACGATTGGGTGCGCGGGGAGTGGGTACAGCGATTCTTGCGGCCGGGCGAGGGCACGCTCGCACCTGACGGCGTTCTCCCTCGCGCGACGGACTACTTTGTGCATCCGGCTCTATCGGACGTGATCGGCCGTATCAATCCGGGGTACCTCGACCGCATCGAGCGGGTGACCATTGTCGGCTACGGACGGCCGTGGCGTGAGGCCTCGAGCGCGGTCAGCGTCCCGACGGTGCGCGCGCTCTGTGTGCTGAAGGGAGACATCCACGGGTTCGGGGTGCTGATGCGGGCCGGGAAGGACGGGCCCGTCCGGGAGGCACTGGAGGAAGCGGTGAAGCGGAACGCCGAGGGGGCAGTATGTGCCGAGGCGGGCGCGGGCGACTCCGTGCTGATCGCCCACGAGGATCCAGCCGAGCTGGCCCAGACCGCGCGGCATCTCATCGACGAGGTGTACCGCGCGCCGGGGCAGCCTCGCCTTCGCGTTGCGCTGCACTATGGTCAGGTGCACGTTCGGCAGCGGGTCGGTGACAGGCTGCCCAGCATCGGCGGCGGGGAAGCTATTCTTCTCGCGACCCGGGTCGAGCCACACGTCGATCCGGGGCAGATCTGGGCCACGGAGGAATTCCGTCAGCAGCTCTTCCAGCGGCCGTCCCTCTGGCGAACGACTCCTGTGCCCGGACCAGGGGACGGCGACCGTTTCAACATCAGGAAAGAGGGCGGAAGCGAGCCGGACCTGTGGGTCCGACTCTACCGGCTCGAGTTCTAATCGGGACAGGTGGGCTGTCAAGTGAGGGTGCGCGGTGTCGCGATCGAGGGGTGACGAGGTGGGGGGCTACCGGCTCGGCATCGACATCGGCGGGACGTTCACCGACTTCAGCCTCCTCGACGAGAGAACCGGTGAGCTCTCCAGCTTCAAGTCTCCGACGGTGCCGGGCGATCCCGGCCGCGGAGTTCTCGACGGCGTCCGGGCCCTCGTGGCCGAGCGGGCCTTCGACCCGGGGGTGCTGCGCTATCTGGTCCACGGCACGACCATCGCCATCAACACCGTCATCCAGCGCAACGGGGCCTCGCTGGGGCTCCTCGTCACTGCGGGCTTCGGCGACCTGCTCGAGATCCAGCGGCTGCGGCTCGCGAGCCCCGTGAACTTCACGGCCACGCGCCCGCTCCCACTGGTCCCGCGCTATCGCGTGGGCGAGGTGACCGAGCGCATCCTGACCGACGGCACCGTCGACACCCCGCTCGACCGCGAGGAGCTCCTGCGCGAGGCGACGCGGCTCGTCGAGCGGGAAGGTGCCGAGGCCCTCGTCGTGTCGTTCGTCAATGCCTACCGCGCCCCCGCACACGAGGCCGAAGCGCGCAAGGTGCTGGCAGAGCGTTTTCCCGGTCTCCACGTCACCTGCTCACACGAGGTGTGGCCGCAGATCCGGGAGTACGAGCGCACGATGGTGGCGATCCTGAGCGCCTACGTGCGGCCTCGCGTGCACCAGTACCTGGGGCGGCTCGAGCGGGAGCTGGGCGGGGTCGGCGTGCGCGTGCCGCTGTACATCACGAAGTCGAACGGGGGCGTGACGACGGCCCGGGACGCGCGCCACGCCACCGCGGAGACGATGCTCTCGGGCCCGGCTTCGGGCGTCATCGGGGCGACGTACGTCTGCGTCCGGGCCGGCTACCGCGACCTGATTACCTTCGACATGGGTGGCACCAGCGCCGACATTGCACTGGTGAGAGATGGTCGGCCGGTGTACTCGACCAGCGAAACCGTCGGCGACTTTCCGATCGTCATGCCGGTGGTCGGCGTGTCGTCGATCGGGGCGGGCGGGGGTTCCATCGCGTGGCTCGACCCCGTCGGGGTCTTGAAGGTCGGCCCGCGGAGCGCCGGCGCCGATCCCGGTCCGGCCTGCTACGGCCGTGGCGCGACCGAGCCGGCGTTGTCCGACGCCTTCCTCCTGTGCGGCTTCCTCAACCCCGACAACTTCGTCGGGGGGCGGCTGCGACTTCATCCCGACAAGGCCGCGCTGGCCATGCGGCCGCTCGGCGAGGCGCTCGGCCTCGACGTGCACGAGGCCGCCGAGGCGGTGGTCGAGGTGGCCACCGCGAACATGTACGCGGCATTCTCGAACGTGCTCGCCCGGCACGGGCTCGACCCGCGCGACTTCGCCCTCGCCGCCTTCGGCGGCGCCGGCCCCGTCGAGGCGTGCTTCCTGGCCGAGGAGTTCCACATCCCGCGCGTCATCGTGCCGCCGTCGCCCGGCACGCTCTGCGCTCAGGGCGCTCTGATGGCCGACGTCAAGAGCGACTACGTGAAGACGATTCACCGGAAGCTCTCCGCGACCCCGGGAAAGCTGCTCGCGGCCGAGTGCGCGGAGCTGTCCGACCGCGCGAAGCGCTGGCTCCGCGAGGAGGCGCCCGCCGTCTCGGAGAGCACGATCACCCACAGTGCCGACCTCCGTTACGTGGGGCAGGCCTTCCAGATCGAGGTGCCGATCGACCCCGCGTGGCTCGAGGAGCCCGGCACCGACCGCCTGCGGGCCGCGTTCCACGATCGCCACGACCGCCTGTACGCCCACGCCGACCGAGCCGCCGACGTCGAGCTGATCGACCTGCGGGCGACCATAACCGGCGCCACGCCGAAGCCCGCGCTCAAGGCGGGGCCGACCGGACGCGGTCCGGCGACGCCGGCGGGAAGACGCCCGATCCACTACCGGAAGCAGCGCCACGACGCCGCGGTGTACCACAGGCGCGACCTCATGGCGGGCCAGCACCTCGATGGCCCGGCGGTCGTCGAGCAAGAGGACACCACGACGCTGGTGCCGGCGGGCTTCCGCGCTTCCGTCGACGCGTTCGGCAACCTCGTCATCGAGGGCAAATGACCATGGCCATCGACCGGGTCATGCTCGAGATCCTGCGCAATCACTACCAGGCGGTGGTCGAGGACATGGCGCGGATCATGGAGCGCACCGCCTACACGACCTTCGTGAAAGAGACCGCGGACTTCTCGACGGGGCTCGTGTCGACGGGCGGGGAGTACGTGGCCTATCCCTGGAACCTGGGCGCCTCGTCGTATCTCGGGCTCAACATGGCCCAGACTCTCGCTTACTTCGATCACTACGACGACGGCGACATCGTCATCTGTAACGACGCGTATCTGTCGGGCCCGTTGTGCACGCATCTGCCGGACATCCACATCCTCCGCCCAATCTTCCACGAGGGGCGCGTCATCTGCTGGGGCTACGCCTTCGTCCACTCCTCCGACATCGGAGGCGCGGTGCCGGCGAGCGTCTGGCCGCGGGCGACCGAGATCTTCCAGGAAGGGCTACGGCTTCGACCGACCAAGCTCTTCCGGGGCGGCGTCCTCCAGGAAGACGTCAAGAACCTGATCTCCGACAACTGCCGCATCCCCGAGGTCAACTGGGGCGACATCAAGGCGATGGTGGCCGCCGTCAGCTCGTGCGAACGGCGAATCCGGGAAATGATCGGCAAGTTCGGCTCCGCCACGGTGGTGGAGGGGATCGACGCGGTCCTCGATTACGCCGAGCAGCGGGCGCGGGCGTCGATCCGGAAGATCCCCGACGGCACCTATCGGTTCACCGAGTACATGGAGGACGACCTCCGCTCGGAGGTGCCGGTTCGCATCCAGGTCGCCCTGACGATCGCGGGCGATTCGATCCATCTCGATTTCACCGGCACCGATCCCCAGGTGGGCTCGGCGCTCAACATCGCGAGCCACGGGGTGACGCATCCGTTCCTGTGCCAGGCGATCAACGCCTACCTCGTCACCGACGATCCGGGAATCCCCAAGGCCTCCAGCATTCTCCGGCCGGTGCGGGTGACGGCGCCGGCCGGCAGTCTCGTCAATGCGCTCTTCCCGTCGCCGATCGGCGTGCGCTACGGGACCGTGCTGAGAGTCTTCGACGCGGTTCTCGGCGCGCTCGCCCAGGCGCTCCCCGGGCGGGTGCCCGCCGCGCCGGCGGGAGGGATCTCGCCCGTGGTGGCCTCGATCCTTGATCTCACAACCGGCCAGCGGCAGGTTCAGGTCGTCGAGCCCATGCTGGGCGGCGGCGGGGGTCGCCCCGAGATGGACGGGATCAGCGGCGCCGATTCAACCGCGGGCTTCCTCCGGAACACGCCGGTCGAGAGCATCGAGGCCGAGGTGCCGATCGTCATGCGCCGCTATCACCTGATTCCCGACACGGGCGGCGCGGGCGAATACCGCGGCGGCCTCGCCGTCCGCCTCGACTTTCAGGTGTTTCACCCGCACGCCATCGTGACGGCGCGCGGGATGGAGCGATGCCGCCTGGAGCCCTGGGGCGTGGCCGGTGGCCGGGCGGGGACGATGGGGAGCTGCGTGGTCAACCGCGGGACACCGCGAGCGCGCGACATCGGCAAGGTCGACGTGCTGCACCTCGAGCCCGGCGACGTGGTGAGCTTCTTCTCGCCGAGCGGGGGTGGCCACGGCGATCCGCGCCGCCGGGATCCGGAGGCGGTACGGGCGGACGTGCGCGCGGGGTTCCTCGGCGTGGAGAGGGCCCGCGAGGCGTACGGTGTCGCGCTGGCCGACGGTCAGGTCGATGCGGAGGCGACGGCAAGACGGCGCGCGGCCATGCCCGCCTCGCCCAGCGCGGGATTCGACTACGGCGAGCGTCGGGCCGAGATGGAGCGACGCTGGCCACCGGCGATCCAGGATGCCGCTCACCGGGTCCTCGGGAGCGTACCGCCGGCGGTGCGCGATTGGGGCAAGCACCAGATCTACGAGCGGATTCGCGAGATCGCGGTTGCCCGCCCGCCCAGCCTGGCCGACGTGGACGAGGCCTGGGCCGACATCCGGACGCGCCTGGACCGCGCGCTCGGGGAGACGTGATCCAGGGTCAGCCTGGCCGTTCTCGGCAGCCGCCGCCCCGGGCGGCTATCTGCCCGCGAGGCCCGGGCGATCTGCCCGCACTCGCGCGCGGCGAGTGCCGTAACACCCGAGAAAACCGAGAAGTCCGAGCCCCCGCCCCCATGGCACTGTCAATGCTGAGCCTTCGGGCAGGAGGTCAATCGTCATGGACAATCAATGGCGTTCGATCCCGGGCCGCGTGACCCTGACCGCTCTCACCTTGCTGGCGGCTACAAGCTTCACCGGCCTCCTCGCTGCTCCCGCGGCCGGCGCCCCCATTCGGCCGACGGAGGTGGAGAGCCCCATCGAGCGCGGATGCGAGGACCTTTGCGCATCGCGTTAGTCGGCGAGCGGGCCAGGCGGTAGACGCGGCTCAGGGCCGGGCCTCCCGCTGGGGGGTGGAGAGTCGCTTCACGGCCTGCGGTCCTCCCAGTCCTCCCAGGCGACTCTGTGCGTCTCGAGATAGCTGCTGACCGCCTCACTAAGGGTCGGGAAGAAGATCTCCTCGCCAAGCCGTGCGAAGAGCCCGAATCGCTTCAGCTTGTCCTTGACGGGATCCTTCATCTCGGCAAAGCACAGCTCGATGCCGGCTGCGTGCAAGGTCTCGTCCAATTCGGCCAGCATGTCGGCGGAGGTGACGTCCACGCTGGTGACCGGTTCCGCCGCGACCACCAGCCAGCGCACGGGCGTAGGTGATGTAACCACCGCGTCCAGCACCCGATCATGGAACAGCTCGGCATTGGCGAAGAACAGGGGCGCATCCCATCGAAACAGGACCAAGCCGGGGATGCGACGCGCGTCGGGATAGCGCGTGATGTCGTGGTAGCCCTTGACGCCCTCGGCGCGTCCCAGAACCGCGGAGTACGGCCGCCAGCCATCCCACAGAAATTCGATGACGGCGATTACGATCGCGAGGCCGATGCCTGGAATCGCGCCCAGCACGGTCACGCCGACAGTACAGACGATCGATAGCCAGAACTCCCAGCGCTGGATGCGGTAGATCCGGCGCAAGTCGGTGAATTCGAACAGTCCGATCGCTGCCGCGATCACGACCGCAGCCAGTGCGCTGGTGGGCAAATTCTGCAGCAGGGCCGGCGCCACCAGCAGCAGCAGGGCAACCGTGAGCGCCCCGACGACTCCGGTCAGCTGGGTTCTGGCGCCTGCAGCCTCGGCCACGGGGGTGCGCGACGAGCTGCTGCTGATCGGAAAGCCCTGGAAGAATCCGGCGGCCAGGTTGGCGATGCCGAGCCCCACCATCTCCTGGTTCGGGTCGACATAGGTGCGGGTCCGCGCCGCATAGACCCGCGAGAGCACGCTGGTGTCGGCGAACGAGACGAGGGCAACGGCGCAACCGCCGATGACGACGGGGATGATATCGGGGTAGGTGATCCACGGAATGGCGAACGCAGGCAGGCCCTGGGGCAGCGGACCGAGGACCGACACGTCAGCGCGCGCGGCAAGGTCCAGCGCGCCAACGGCGACGGTCGCTCCGACCACGGCGATCAGGATACCCGGCACGCGGG
>Ga0335082_10003742_pt1 | contig 16548 bp, 12 predicted proteins | sample Lox_Sample_41_FD_206718 | JGI IMG/M metagenome (GOLD analysis project Ga0335082, IMG submission 206718) | Soil microbial communities from Loxahatchee National Wildlife Refuge, Florida, United States - Lox_Sample_4.1 | ecosystem: Environmental > Terrestrial > Soil > Wetlands | place: USA...
GCATGCGCTCGGGTCGGACTGGCTGATGTGGCCGTAGCCGTCATGGATCAGCAGCACGGCGTTGCCCAGCCGCCGCTCGGCGAGCTTGGCGTTGGCCAGGGGCGTCGTCGGGTCGAACCTGGTGCCGATGAGCAGGATCGGGTTGGCGGTAGCGGCGGTCCAGGGTCCGGTGTAGCGGTCCGCGCTGCGGGTCGGCCAGGCGGCGCACGCGGCCTCCAGCCAGCCCATAACCGGTCCCCCGATGCGGCTTACCGTTTCGAGCCGGTGCACGACCTGCGGCCACTGCCGGGCGTTCTGCCGGGCGGGACTGTCAGCGCACAGCAGCGCGGTGTTCTGCTCGAAGGCTCGGTGGAACGGCTCCGCGGCGGAGCCCCGGACGATGGTCTCCGCCGCGGAGGCGTCGCCTTGCACCATGGCGTCGATCACTCCCGCGGCGTCCCGCCAGATCCCGGGGGTGGGCAGCAGGGCCAGCTTCAGGAGGGTCAGCGTCTCGCCGTAAGTGAGCTCGCCCGGCGGCTCGGCGGACGGCGCGGGGATCGGGTGATGACGCAACTGCTGCAGCATGGCCTCGACCCGCTTCTCGACCGGGCCGTGGCCGGCCAGCGCGCAGCTGGCCGGGCCCACCCGCTCGCACAGCGCCAGGAACTCGTGGAAGGCCTGGTCCGTGGAGGTGAGAATGTTCGCCAGGACGGTGGCGAGGTCAGCGGTATAGCTGACCGGGTCCTCCAGGCCGTCAAGGGCCATGGCCCGCACTCGGTGCGGGAACATGTTGGCGTAGGTCTGTCCGAGGAAGGTACCCGTCGACTCCCCGTAGAAGGTCAGACGCGAGTCTCCGACGAGGCCGCGGAGGTAGTCGAGGTCCCGGGCCGTGTCGGCGGTGGAGATGTGGGCCAGCAGGTCACCGTTGCGCGCGCCGCACGCTGCGCGAGAGCGACGGACTTCGCCAGGTAGCGCTGCTCGTCATGGCGGGTGGTCGGCACGGGCATGCCCTGCCAGAACGCCTCTCGCTCGGCGCTGCTGGCGAAGCAGCTCACTGGCGCGCTGCCGCCGGAGCCGCGTGGGTCCCAGCCGACTATGTCGAACCGGCCGCCGGTAGAGCGCGCCTACGGTGGAACCGCCCAGTTCGCGACGGGGTAGTCCTGTTTGGTGCAGAGCTTTCCATGGTGCGCGCTTCTTTCGGAGGCGGCGTGCCGGGGAAGTCCAAATGCCCCGACGGACCGTGCTTGGCGCACCTGTACTTATTGCCATCAGGCGACTAGGCAGGTGTGTAGGGGTGATGTGTGCGGTGTGGAGATCCGGTGGAGACAACGAAATGGCTATCTTCCTTGGGGAGGCCCGGCCTACTGTAGGGAAAGAGGTGCCTGCTCGTTCCGGACACCGGCACCCTCTGAATAGCCCATCCTGTTCACCTTTGGCCAGCGTCGTGGCTGTGATGTATTCACGGCCATCCAGTGTCAGCGCCACAGCGCCAGGAGAATGACAATGGATACCCAAGTTCCCGGATCAGCCCAGCCAGATGTCGCGCCGTCGGCCGCCCGGCCGGGGAACGGGATGGGCGTGGCCGCCCTCGTTCTCGGCGTGGCCAGCCTGGTCGCCGCCGTGTCCTTTGTCCTGTTTCCCCTGGGCCTGCTGGGAGGCCTGGTCGCCGCCATCCTCGGCGGTATCGCCGTTACCCGCGGACGGGCCGGCGGTGCGACGAATTCAGGACCGGCCATCGCGGGGATCGTGTGCGGTGTCGTGGCGCTGGTGATCGCCATCGTGTTTGCGGTGCGCTTCGGTACGTTCATAGCACGCAATACGAATGTCTTTACTACGTTCGACAATTGCATCGCCAGGGCCGGAAACCGCAGCGCCGTCTCCGATTGCATCGCCCAGTTCGCGAACGACGTCCGGCCATGAGCTCCGCCCGGCCACCTCGAGCCGGGCGATCCTGATCCCGGCCGGGCAGCCGGTGATCAGGACGGCCCGGGCAATTGCTAGGCCCGCATCGTGTCCTTGTCGGGCGTGACCGTCGACCTGGCCGGGCTCAAGGCGGGCCGTGACTGGGCCGGCGTGGCTGCCGGAGGGCTGGCGGGCTGGGCGGGCAGGAACCAGACGGCCAGGACGGCCCCGGCCGCGGCGACCCCGCCGGCCACCAGGCAGCCGATAGACAGCCCGTGCAGGAACGCGTTGCTGGCGGCGGTGTGGATGGCCTGGCCGAGAGCGTCATGCCCGGCCGCGCTGACCTGTCCGGCCGCGGCGTACGCGGCGCCGAGCGACTGGTGCGCGATGGCCGAGATCCCGTGCGGCAGCCCGGCCGGCAGGCTGGCGGTCAGCCGGGAGCCGTACAGCGACGCGTAGACGCTGCCGATCACGGCCACGCCGAGGGTCCCGCCCAGCAGCCGGGTCGAGTCGTTCACCGCCGAACCCACTCCGGCCTGCTGCCGGGACACCGCGCCCATGATGGACTCGGTGGCGGGCGCCGAGGTCAGGCCCATCCCCAGCCCGTACAGCACCATCTGGACGGCGATGATCCCGTAGCCGATGGTCGAGGTGGTCGACGCGGCGACCCACCCGTAGAACGCCGCCATGGCGACGAGCCCGAGGGTGACGATGACCTTTGTACCTGCCCGCACCGCGAGCTGCGTCCCGGCCACCGAACCAGCGCCGACCGCCAGCGCCACCGGCAGCAGGTGCACGCCGGTAGACAGCGGCCCGTACCCGCGGACGAACTGGAAATACTGCGTCATCAGGAAGATGAAGCCGAACAGCGTGAAGAACGCCACGGTCACCGCGCCGCTCGCCGCGCTGAACCGCATGTTGCGGAACAGTCGCACGTCGAGCATCGGGTGGGCGATCCGCCGCTCCCAGCCGATGAACGCGGCCAGCAGTACGGCGGAGACGGCGAACCCGAGCAGGCTGCGCACGCTGGTCCACCCGTAATCCGGCGCCTCGATGATGGTGAACACCAGCAATCCCATGGTTGCGGCCGACAGCACCAGGCCCGCGAGGTCCACCCGCGCTGACTCCGGGTTCTTCGAGGCCGGGACGCTGACCGCTACCAACGCGATGGCGGCCGCCGCGACCGGGGCCATGGCAATGAAGATGCTGGTCCAGCTGAAGCTTTCGAGCAGCCAGCCGCCGACGATGGGGCCGAGCGCGATCGCGACCCCGGCGATCGCGCCCCATAGGCCGATGGCGCGGGCCCGTTCCCGGCGCTGGGTGAAGACGTTGGAGATCAGCGAGAGCGTGGCCGGGAAGGTCATGGCGGCGCCGAGCCCCATGACGGCCCGCGCCGCGATCAGCTGGGCCGGGCTGGTGGTGAAGCCGCCGACCAGGCTGGCCGCGCCGAACACGGTGAGCCCGGCCAGCAGCATCCCCTTACGGCCGAACCGGTCCGACAGGCTGCCGAACGTCAGCAGCAGCGCGGCGAAGGCGAGGTTGAAGGCGTCGACCACCCATTGCAGCTGGGTGGTGGTGGCGTGCAGCTCGCGGACCAGGGAGGGGAGCGCCACGTTGACCATCGTGGTGTCGAGGTTGATCGCGAATGCGGCGAGAAGCAGAGCGACGAGGATTATCGGTTTGGATCGCATGATTGAGATGTTCAACTAAAAACTTTAAAAAGTCAAGCAATATAACTTTAAAGTAAACCAGGCTTCGGCTACGCTGGGCGGCATGCGCAGCTATGGCCAGTACTGTTCGGTCGCCAAGGCCCTGGACGTGATCGGTGACCGGTGGAGCCTGCTGATCATCAGGGAGCTCCTGCTGCAGGGCCCGTGCCGGTACACCGACCTGAGGAACGGGCTGCCCGGCATCGCCACCAACCTGCTCTCCGACCGTCTCCGCGAACTCGAGGCCGCAGGCCTGATCCGGCGCGAGGAGGCCGCGCCCCCGGTGGCAACGACGCTGTTCCACCTGACCGAGGCCGGCGCCGGGCTGGAGCCGGCGCTCAGTGCTCTGGGCGCGTGGGGAATCAGGTACATGGTCCAGCCCGCCGACGGCGACGAGTTCCGCAGCCACTGGTTCGCCTTCCCGGTCGCGCTCTTCCTGCACGACAGCGAACCGGACGGGCCGCCGCTCTCGATCGAGCTGCGCCCCGGCGGCCGTCCGGCGGTCGTCGAGATCTCCGGCGGCGAGGTCCGCACCAAACCCGGCGAAGCGCCATCCCCCGACCTGGTCCTGGAGGGATCCCCGCGGCTCATCCTCGGCCTGCTATCGGCTCACCTCACCCCAGCCGAGGCCCGCGATCGCGGCCTGACCATCACCGGCGACCCCACCCTCCTGCGCCGCCTCCAGCCGGAACCGGCCCCGCTAGGCTGACGGTGGCCTCGGCGGTGACCCCGCCAGCTTCGACCTGGCCGCAGCCCACGCGGCGGTGGCGGCCGTCTGACTATCCGCCGCGTCCTGATCAGCCCTTCGTAGCGATGATGTAGGCGTTGACGATGTCGCCGTCGACGTGCTTCGCCTCGACCGAGGTGAAGCCCGCCTCGCCGAGCATCTTCCGCGCCGTCTGCTCACCCCACATCGTGCCGAGGCCCATCCCGCCGTCGGCCAGTGAGACGGTCATGCAGTGCATGCACGAGACGGTGTACAGGTACGTGGCGAGCGGGTGGCTCAGGTTTTCCGCCAGCTTGCTCGAGGCCGAGGTGTCGACGCAGAGGTAGATGCCGCCGGGCCGCAGGGCGGCGGCGATCCCGGCGAGCATCAGGTCCGGCCGCGCCTGGTCATGCACCGCGTCGAAGGTGGTCACGAAGTCGAACCGGGCGTTCTCGCCCAGGCGGGCGGCGTCGCGGTGCTCGAAGCGCGCGTTCGCCAGGCCGCGGCGTCCGGCCTCCGCGCGCGCGGAGGCGATCCCGGCAGCGGCGAAGTCGAACCCGGTGAAACGCGACCGGGGAAACGCCGCGGCCATCAGGTTGATCGCGTGGCCGGACCCGCAGCCGACATCCGCGACGTCGATACCGTCGCTGAGCCTGGCGACGAGGCCCGGGACGAGCGGGAGCGTCACGTCGATCAGCGTGGCGTCGTGGACGGCGCCGCTGTCCTCGGCCATGACGGCCTGGAATCTCGGGAAGGCCGAGTACGGCACCCCGCCGCCGTGCCGGAAGCACTCCACGATCTGGTCTTCCACCATCGCCAGCAGTCCGATGTACTGCATCCCGGCGGCGAGGTTCTGCATGCCGGCCGCCCGGGTGAGCCAGGCGGCATGCCCGGCGGGCAGCGAATAGGTTCCCGCCTCGCTGTCGTGCTCGACGATCCGGCCGGTGGTCATCACCGCCAGCCACTCCCGGACGTACCGCTCGTCGAGCCCCGCGGTCGAGGCGATCTCGGCGCTCGTCGCCGCGGACATTCCCGCCATGGCGTCGAACAACCCGGTCCGGTGGCCGACGCTCACCATCAGGGCCAGCGCGGCCTCGTTCATGGTCCGGAGCATCCGCTCCGCGAATTCCTCCGCCAACCTGACCTGCCCTCCTGGTCGCGAGCTCGACCGCGGGCGGGGCCGTCGCCGGCCAGATACCGCCCTAGCGGGCCACCCTAACCACGGTCAGCGAGTTGGCCGGCACCAGGTAGCTGAACACGCAGGCACTACATGTAGAGCCCGCCGTTGACCGGGTAGACCTGCCCGGTGATGTAGGACGACTCGGGATCGGCCAGGAACTCCACCACCCGGGCGACCTCGTTGGGCTCGCCGAGCCGCCCCACCGGGATGTTCGCGATGAGCTTCTCCATCACGTCACCCGGCACCGCAGCGGTCATGTCCGTGGTGATGTAGCCGGGGGTGACCGCGTTGACCGTGATGCCCTTCGCCGCGGTCTCCAGCGCCAGGCTCATCGTCAGCCCGAAGAGCCCGGACTTGGCCGACGCGTAGTTGGCCTGGCCGAACCCGCCGGACGAGCCGATCACCGAGGAGATGTTGATGATGCGGCCGTAGCCGCGATCGAGCATGGTCTGCAGGACCCCCTGGGACAGGTAGAACGCGCCGGACAGGTTGACGTGGATGACGTGGTCCCACTCCTGCCAGGACATCTTCCGCACCGTCTTGTCCACCGTGATGCCAGCGTTGTTGACCAGGATGTCCAGGTGCCCGTACTGGCCCAGGACCTCGTCGATCACCCGCCCGCAGTCATCGTGACGGCCGATGTTGCCCTGGTGGATGCTCACGCCGCGGTCGGCGTACTTGTCCGCGAACTGCCGGGCGGCCTCGGCATTACTCGAATAACCGGCCGCGACGCGCACGCCGCGGTTCATCAGCCGTTCGCAGATGGCCAGCCCGATCCCGCGGATCCCCCCGGTTACCAGTGCGACCTGCCCGTTCATGTCGGCCATGTCTTAAACCTCCGTTCGGTGTCGTACGAGCGGGCAGACGGCCGCGATCAGCCGAACACGTACTGCCCAGGAGCGTCCCCGATGGCCGGGTGCTTCCTGCTGCCCATATGCGGCGGCTTGATAAGTTCGCCCGCGCGCGATTCGGACCAGACGGTCCAGTCCTCCCACCACGAGCCGCGGTGCTTGCTGTTCGCGGCGCGCCAGCCCTCGGCGTCGAAGCCGTCATCATCGGCCGCCTCGTACCATGCCTTCGGGCCGGGCGGATTGACGATGCCGGCGATGTGCCCGCCGCTGGACAGCACGTAACGGACGTTGCCGCCCATCAGCGCGCCGGTCTTGTACGACGCGTGCCAGGGCACGATGTGATCGTTGATCGCGCCGACCACGTAGGTGTCGTTCTTCACCGTGGTCAGCGACAGCCGCTGGCCGACCAGCTCCATCTCGCCCCTGGCCAGCTCGTTCCGCATGTACAGCGAGCGCAGGTAGAACGAGTGCATGGCGGAGGGCATGCGCGTGCTGTCGCCGTTCCAGGCCAGGATGTCGAACGCCGGCGGATCCTGGCCCATCAGCCAGTTGGAGACCACGTAGTTGAAGATCAGGTCGTTGGCCCGCAGCATGTCGAAGGTACCCGCCATCTGGCTGGCATCCAGGACGCCCTTCTTCGCCATCTGCTTTTCCAGCCGCTGCACCGTCTTCTCGTCGGTGAAGGCGCCGAGGATGCCGGGCTCACTGTAGTCGAGCAGCGTGTTGAGCAGGGTGATGGAACCGATCCTGTCGTCGCCCTTCTCGGCGAGGTAGGCGGCCAGCATGGCGGTCAGCGCCCCGCCCAGGCACAGACCGATGATGTCGATCTTGGGCGCGCCGGTGATCTCGGTGATGACGTCGAGCGCTTCCCGCGGGCCGTGGATGAGGTAGTCGTCCAGGGTCGTGCCGCCCATGGAGGCGTCCGGGTTGCGGTAGGAGATCGCGAACACGGTGCGCCCGTGCTGCACGGCCCACTCCAGGAAGCTGCGGCCGGGCGCCAGGTCCATGATGTAGTACTTGTTGATCCACGGCGGGCTGGCCAGCACCGGGATCGCGTGGACCTTGGGCGTCTGCGGCGCGTACTGGATGAGCTCCATCAGGTTGTTCTTGAACACGACCTTGCCCGGCGTGGCGGCCAGGTTCTCGCCCACCTTGAACGGCCGGGTGTCGACCTGCCGCGGGCGGCCGTTGTTGTTGAGCATGTCGTCGACGAGGTGGCTGGTGCCGGCGACCACGCTGGCTCCGCCGGTCTCGAACATCCGCTTCAGCGCCGCCGGGTTGGTCGGCAGGAAGTTCGTCGGCGCGAGGGCGTCCATCAGGAAGCCGGTCGCGAGCGCCGCCTTGGCATCGTCCATGGCGTTACCGGAGCCCGCCTCGAGCAGTTCGCTGACCAGCCTCGACGTGGCCAGGTGGACCTGCCGGATGGCGAAGAAGGCCGGATTGTCCGTCCACGTCCGGTCCGCGAACCGCTTGTCGTTTTCCGGCACCGGAACCGGCGGCGGCGTGTCCATTCCCATCCAGCGAGCCGCGGCCACCGGCCCGGCCATCGCCATGCTGGTCCAGAAGCGCATCGCAGCGGATGCCGTGGCAGTGGGCTTGGCGGCGGCCCGCCTCATTACCGCGAGCGTGGAGGCGCCCAGCCCGGCCGCGTCCACCGAGCCGAGCACGTCGGCGTCCGGGGCGAGTGCCGACGCCGCTGACTCCGCGGTCTGCCACGCCGTTTCCTGTGCGGTCATGTCCCGTGCCTTCCTCGGTATGGTGTGCTGCCCAGGGAACCCCTCCGACGCTACTTCGCCCCGGTAACCCGCGTAAAGATGGCAGTCCGGCTCGTAGTCGCGTGAGGTGACGCTATGGGCGCGCCCAGTCCTGGTGCAGAGCCGAAGGTCCTCTCGATCCGAGCCCTTGTACCGTGCGCACGGGCACGGCTTCCCGGCATGAACCCGCCGAAACCGGGACACCCTGAACATTACCGCCAGTGAGTGAGCGGAACCGGGCCGCGGCTCAGCACGGTGCGGATGGCGAAGACGCTATGCCCCGTGACAACGGCCGGGATGGCCAGGATCTCGTCCAGCAGGATCTTCTCGTAGTCGGCCAGGTCCTGCGCCGCGACCTCGACCAGGAAGTCGTCGGACCCCGTGACCACGTAGCAGGCCACCACGGCCGGGATCGCCATCAGGGCGCGCTCGATCTGGTCCGACGTCGCCCGCGAATGCCCGTCGACCCGCAGCCCGACGAACGCGGTCAGGCCGAGCCCGGCTCTGGTCCGGCTGATCTCCGCTCGGTAGCCCTCGATGATGCCGCTGGCCTCGAGCGCCTTGACCCGGCGCAGGCAGGCCGAGGGGGACAGCGAGACCGTCTCGGCCAGGTCGATGTTGGCGATGCGGCCGTCGCGCTGCAAGGTGGCGAGGATGGCGCGGTCGGTACGGTCCCCAGGTGCTGGCATGAAAATCATCATAACGCCATCATGACCGCACAGTATTGCGTCGAGAGCGCTTAACAGCACAATCTTTGCCATCGTATGCGAGCCGTTTTCGCCGATGATTGACGTATGAGCACCTCACCGGCACGAACCCTCCCGCTGTCAGTCCCGCGAGCCAGCGCGCTGTACATCGGCGCCCTGTTCGGCCCGGGCCTCCTGCTGCTGCCCGGCCTGGCCGCGCAGCAGGCCGGGCCGGCCTCGATCATCGCCTGGGTGGCGCTGCTCGGCCTGTCCGCCATCTTCGCCACCGTGTTCGCCGCGCTCGGCCGTCAAGTGCCGGGCGCGGCCGGCGCGGCCGGGTACGCCGCCGCCGGTCTCGGCCGCCGGGCCGCCGCGATGACCCGGTGGTGGTTCGGTGTCGGCGTCGTCTCCGGCGCGCCGATCGTCTGCCTCATCGGCGCCAGCTACGTGACCGCGCTGACCGGGGGCGGCCCGCTGGCCCGCGGCGCCGTCGCGGCCGGCCTGCTGCTCGCGGTGCTCGGCCTGGCGCTCGGCGGCGTCCGTGCCAGCACGATGGCCCAGTTGCTGCTCGTCGCGCTGCTGATCGTCGTGGTGGTCACCGCGGTGGCCGGCTCGTCGTCCGCGGCCCGTCCGGCCAACTGGACCCCGTTCGCCCCGCACGGCTGGCTGTCCATCGGCCGGGCGGCCGCCACCCTGATGCTCTCGTTCGTCGGCTGGGAGGCCGTGGCCCCGCTGACCGGGCGGTTGCGCGCGGGCCAGCTGTCCCGGGTCATCGGCATCGCGTTCACCGTGACCGCCGTGCTCTACCTGGGCCTGGCCGTCGCCACGGTCAGCTGCCTCGGCCACGGCGCGGACCTGAACGTGCCACTCGCCGACCTGCTGCAGCTGGCCATCGGCCCGGTCGGGCGGGCGGTGGCCGCCGTGGCCGCGCTGGTCCTCACCGCCGGCTCGGTGAACGCCTACATTTCGGGGGCGACCGAGATGCTGCGCGAGCTGACCGCCGTACCCGGTCAGAAGGGGCCGAACGGGCCTGGCCGGCCGCCCCGGCTTTCCGCTCACGCCCTGCTCGGCATCATCGCCCTGGCCGGCCTGCTGCTCATCGGACTGTCCGCGCTGCGGCTGGCCGACATCGTCGCCCTGGTCAGCGTGCCGACCGCGATGTTCCTGTGCGTGTACCTCAGCTGCACCGCGGCCGCGACCCGCATCCTGACCGGGCCGGCCCGGGTGGCCGCCGCCGTCGCGGTGCTGGCGGTGCTCGCGGTCCTGGCCTTCTGCGGCTGGCAGGCCCTGCTGGCCGTCGCGGTCGTCGCCGCGGTGGCCAGCTATCGCCCGGCGGCGGCTGGCCGGGCGATGCGGACGGTCACCTCCTCGCTCCGGCCGGTCCAGCCGGACCCGATCATCCGTGGTGGGTGATGACCGCTGGGCCGTGAGCCGGGAGCCTTTCGGCAGGCCCTACCTGAGCGAAGGGACGCGGCGATGGCGGAGTTCACCCTGGGAGCCCGGGCCAGCTGCTCGGACGGCTTCTGCGGCGTGGTCAGCCGGACGATCCTGGATCCGGGCGCCCGGACGGTCACGCACCTGGTGATCGGCCCCCGGCACGGCGAGGGAGGCCGCCTCGTGCCGCTGGACCTGGTCGAGGCGGCGGCGGGCGAGATCAGGCTGCGGTGCACGCTGGACGAGTACAGCCGGCTCGATCCGGCCGAGGAGACCGAGCTGGTGGACGGCGGGTACGGCGGCGTGGGGGTGGGCGGTTCCGCGTCCGTCATGGGCATGGAGATGGGCCTGGGGTACAGCACCCCGCTGGTGGTCGAGCACGCCGTCCCGCTGGGAGAGATCGAGGTGGAGCGCCATGAGAGCGTGCACGCCGTGGACGGCCACATCGGGCAGGTGGAGGGCTTCGTGGTGGATCCAGCCGACCAGAAGGTGACCCACGTCCTGCTCAAGGAGGGCCACCTGTGGGGCCGCAGGCAGGTGGCCATCCCGGTCAGCGCCGTCGCGTCTGTCGACGCCGGGATCCGGCTCAACATCACGAAGCAGCAGGTCGAGGATCTGCCGCCACTCGGCCACACCGGATGATGGAAGACGTGACGCGCCGGGGATGGCTGCGGCCCGGGAGCCCGCTCCGGACATCCCAGGGGGCTGCGATCGCCGGCATCGTCTTCGGCTTGTTCCTGATCGCGGCGCTGGTGCTGCTCCGGGTCTCGGTCCCGGCCCGTCCCGAGCTGGCCGGGGCCTGGCTGGCCGATCCCCGGCGGCGGACGGCGGTGGCCGTCGCCCTGAACCTCGTCCCGTTCGCCGGGATCGCCTTCCTGTGGTTCATCGGCGTGCTGCGGGACCGGATCGGCGAGCGCGAGGATCGCCTGTTCGCCACCGTGTTCCTGGGCAGCGGCCTGCTGTTCGTCGGCATGCTGTTCGTGGCCGCGGCGGTGGCCGGCGCGACCATCGCCGCCTCGTCGTCGGTCCGGGCCGGCGCGGACTCGCTGGCGCTGAGCCGCAACCTCACCGGGAGCCTGCTGAACGTCTACGCGATGCGGATGGCGGCGGTGTTCACGCTCACCACCGTGAACATCGCGCGCCGTACCGCGATCGTGTCCCGGTGGCTCATCCTGGCCGGCCTGGCCTGCGCCCTGATCCTGCTGGTCGGCATCGGGATATCGCCCTGGGTGGAGCTGCTGTTCCCGGCCTGGATCCTCGCGCTCAGCCTGGATATCCTGATCGCAGCACCACCACCGAGCGAGGCCCGGCCGTAACGGTGTCCCCGGGCTTGTGCTCGTCATCCGGCACCTCCGGCGGGGACGCCAGGTCGTAGCTGTCGATCTCGACCCGCCAGCGCGCCTGCGGCCTGGTATCCGGCAGCGCGAAGTCGAGCGGCTCCCACCAGGAGTTCACCAGGACCAGGAAGTCGTCGTCGACCAGGAGGGTGCCGTCCTCGGCCCGGTCGGGGGCATCGGACCCGTCCAGGTAGATGGCGATAGCCCGGGCGTTCGGATCGGCCCAGTTGCCGCCGTCCATCGGCGTGCCCGCCGGGGTGAACCACTGCAGCTGGGTGGCTTCGACGCCGGTCAGGAAGCGCCGGCGGCGGAAGACCGGGTGAGCGCGCCGGAGCGCGATCAGGTTCTTGGTGAAGTCCATCAGCGCGGTGTCGGCGCTGGCCCAGTCGAACCAGGTGATCTCGTTGTCCTGGCAGTAGGCGTTGTTGTTGCCCTGCTGGGTGCGGCCCATCTCGTCGCCGCCGAGCAGCAGCGGCACCCCGAACGACAGCATCAGCGTGCTGAGCATGGCCCGCGACTGCCGGGCTCGCACGGCCAGGATGCCGGGGTCGGCGGTGGGACCCTCCGTCCCGCAGTTCCAGGACCGGTTGTCGCTGGTCCCGTCGCGGTTGTCCTCGCCGTTGTCCTCGTTGTGCTTGTCGTCGTAGGAGACCAGGTCGCGCAGTGTGAAGCCGTCGTGGACGGTGATCAAGTTCACCGAGGCGGTGGGGCGGCGGCCGGACGTGCCGTACAGGTCAGCGGAGCCGGCGAAACGGGTGGCGAACTCGCCGATGCCGACCGGGGTGCTGCGCCAGAAGTCGCGCATCGTGTCGCGGTACTTGCCGTTCCACTCCCGCCACAGCGGCGGGAACCGGCCGAGGTCGTAGCTGTCCATCTGGCCCACGTCCCACGGTTCGGCGGTGAGCTTGACCCGCGACACCACCGGATCCTGGGCGACCATGTCCAGGAAGGCCGACCATTTGTCGAAGGCACCCGCCTGGCGGGCCAGCGTCGGGGCCAGGTCGAACCGGAACCCGTCGGCGTGCATCTCCAGTACCCAGTAGCGAAGCGAGTCCATGATCAGCTGCAGCGTGATCGGATCGCCGGTGTTCAGCGAGTTGCCGCAGCCGGTCGTGTCGATGTAGACGCCGGGGTCGCCGGGCTCGGTCCGGTAGTACGCGGTGTTGTCGATGCCGCGGAAGCACAGCGCGGGACCATCGGGGCCGGCCTCCGCGGTGTGGTTGAACACCACGTCGAGCACCACTTCCAGGCCGGCCCGGTGCAGCGCGTCCACCATCGACTTGAACTCGGCGACCTGGCCGCCGGGCCGCCCGGCCCGCACGGCGGCCGAGTAGCCGTTGTGCGGGGCGAAGTAGCCGATCGTGTTGTAGCCCCAGTAGTTCGTCAGGCCCCGGCCGAGAAGGAACGATTCGGGCACGTTCTGGTGCACGGGCAGCAGTTCGACGGTGGTGACGCCCAGGTCGAGCAGGTGCGCGATAGCGGCGTCGTGGGCCAGGCCGGCGTAGGTCCCGCGCAACTCCGGGGGAACGTCCGGGTGGCGCATGGTGAAGCCCTTGACGTGGATCTCGTACAGCACGGTGTCCGAGGTGCGGTGCCGGGTCCTGTTCTCGTCCTGCCAGGCGTACCCGGAGTCCACGACCAGGCTCCGCGGCACGTGCGCGGCGGAGTCCAGGCGGCTGGGCCTGGCCGGGTCGGTTTCGTCCTGGCCGAGTACCTCCGGCCCGAACACGACCGATCCGCTGATGGCCTTGGCGTACGGGTCGAGCAGCAGCTTGGCCGGGTTGCACCGCCGGCCCCGGGCCGGGTCCCAGCGCCCGGCGACGCGGTAGCCGTAGGCCTGCCCGGGGCCGACGCCGGGCACGAAGGCGTGCCAGACGTCGGCGTCGTTGTCCCGCAGCGGAATCTGCGTCTCCACGCCGGCGTCGTCGAACAGGCACAGCGTGACGCTCTCGGCGACGCTCGAGGCGATCGCGAAGTTCGTGCCCGCGACGCCGAGTAGCTCGCCCGGCGCGGCGCCAAGCGGGAAGGGCCTGCCGGGCAAGGTAACATCCGAGCCGATGGCCTGCATGCTGCTCATCACTGACCCTCTTACTTCGGGGCTAGGTCACGCAAGATGTCGCCGAGCGCCCGGACCGCGCCGTGGCGGCGCAGGACCAGGTCGGCGACCAGGCCGGTCCAGCCGGTCTGATGGAAGGCGCCGATCGCGGCGCCGTTATCGCCGTGGAAGTACTCGCTGAAGATCAGGTTGTCCTTCCAGGCGGGATCGGTCTGCATCCGCTCGGTCCCGCCGAAGCAGGCCCGCCGCCCGTTCTCGTCCCTGGTGAACAAGGAGATGAGCCGGTCCTGGAGGTCGGCCGTGATCAGGTCCAGGGTGAGCCGCTGGCCCGACCCGGTCGGGTACTCGAGCTCCAGGTCACTGCCGTAGAACCGGTGGTAGCGCTCCAGTGACTCGACGACCAGGTAGTTGACCGGCATCCAGATCGGGCCGCGCCAGTTGGAGTTGCCGCCGAACATGGACGTGGTCGACTCGGCCGGCTCGTAGTCGATGGACGAGTGGTAGCCCTCGACGTCGAAATGGTAGGGGTGGTCGCGGTGGTACGCCGACAGCGCGCGCAGCCCGTGCGGGGACAGGAACTCGCGCTCATCGAACAGCTTGGCGAACATCTGCTCGAGCTGGTTCGGCCGGGCCACCGACAGCAGGAGCCGCTGGCTGGCGCCCTCGCCGCGCAGCTGCGGCGTCTCCGTCAGCTTGTCGATGTCGCCGACCCCCTCATGCTCGAGGAAACGCATGAACATCTTGTTCATGGTCATCGCCTGCTGCAGCATGCTGCCGTCGATGACCGCCGCGGCCAGCGCCGGGATGATGCCGACCATGGACCGGACCTTGACCGGAACGGAGTAGCCGTGGGAGGTGGTGAGCCGGTCATAGAACAGCCCGTCGGCGTCGTCCCACAGGCCCTGGCTGTCCAGGGCGTTCCTGATGCCCGCGAAATGCTCGAGGAACTTCAGCACCAGATCCTGCCCCTGGCGTCGGCCGGACCAGCTCAGGACGCCTGCGATGGCAGCCATGGCCAACGCGTAGGAGCCCATCCAGCCGGTAGCGTCCGACTGCTCCAGGAGGTACCCGGCCGGCAGGTGGGAGCGGTCGATCGGGCCGATGTTGTCCAGGCCGAGGAAACCGCCCTCGAAGACGTTGTTGCCTCCGGCGTCCTCCATGTTCACCCACCAGGTGAAGTTGACCAGCAGCTTGTCGAATACCCGGGACAGGAAGTCCAGGTCGCGGCCGCCGTCGATGGCCCATACCTGCAGCGCCGCCCAGGCGTGTACGGGCGGGTTGACGTCGCCGAAATCCCACTCGTACGCCGGCAGCGCCCCGTTCGGGTGCTGGAACCACTCCCGGCAGACCAGGATCAGCTGGTACTTGGCGAACGCCGGGTCCAGGTGAGCCAGCGGGACCGTGTGGAAGGCCAGGTCCCAGGCGGCGAACCAGGGATACTCCCACTTGTCCGGCATGGAGATGATGTCGAACCCGTCGAAGTTACGCCACCTGGCGTTCCGCCCGCTCTTGCGCGACTCCGGCGGTTCCGGCTGGGTAGGGTCGCCGTCCAGCCAGCGGGTGACGTCGTAGTAGAACAGCTGCTTGCTCCACAGCAGGCCGGCGGACGCCTGCCGTAGTACCAGCGCCTCGTCCGCGCTGGCGCCGGCCGGGGTGAGCTCGGCGTAGAATTCGTCCGCCTCGGCCCGCCGCAGGGCCATCACCTCGTCGAAGCCGGCGCCGAGCGCGACGGTGCGCTCCTCGCCGTGACCGGCCGGGCGCAGCCGCAGCCGCAGTTCGGCGGTCTGCCCGGCCGGCACGGTCAGCCGGTACCAGAACGCGCACTTGGTGCCGGCCCGCTCGGGATTGACGGTGGGCGCGCCGTGGACGACGTGGTCGTTGATGCCGTCCTTGGGGTAGGGGCTGACCTGGTGCGTGCCGTACAGCCGGGCCATGTTGGTCTCGTTGTCGCAGAACAGCAGCTCCGGCTCGGAACCGTCGGGGCCGGCGGCGCCGATCAGCTCCATGGTGCCCGCGATCGGGTGCTCGATCCTGACCGACGCCTCGGCCGAGGCGGACAGGCCGGGCTTGGGCTGGCCGGCATCCCAGGCCCAGGTGTTGCGGAACCAGGCGGTGGGCAGCACGTGGATGGTGTCGGCCTCCGGGCCGGCGTTGGTGACCTGGATGGCCATCAGCAGGTCGTCCGGGCCGGCCTTGGCGTAATGCACCTCGGTGATCCAGTACCGGTCACCGTCGAACGCGCCGGTGTCAAGCAGCTCGTACTCGGGCTGGTAGCGGCTCCGGCGGGCGTTGGTGTCGATCAGGTCCTGGTACGGGAACGCCTGCTGCGGATAGTGGTAACGCCACCGGTTCCACGCGTGGCTGGGCAGGGCGTCCAGGTACCACCAGTACTCCTTGACGTCCTCGCCGTGGTTGCCCTGCGGGCCGGTGAGCCCGAACGCGCGCTCCTTCAGGATGGGGTCGCGCCCGTTCCACAGCGCCGCTGGATGTCGCAGAACCCGGCCAGGCCGTCCTCCCCCCACCGGTAGGCCCGCGACCGGGCATGATCGTGCGGCAGGTAATCCCACGCGTTGCCGTCGGCACTGTAGTCCTCCCGGACCGTCCCCCACTGCCGCTCGCTGACATACGGCCCCCACCGGTACCACTCTCCCGCCTGCAAGAGCCCGTCCTCCAGCCGGCCGAATCCGTCCACCCGCTCACGTTCGGCGCCCATGGCCGCCCCTCTCGCTCGCCTGTACCGCCACGTTGCCTTTGTAGAAGCCGGCACCCGTCGAAGCAATCACCCGCGATGGATGACTACCCCGGCCCCGGTTCTTTGCCCGGATTCCGGTGCCGCATGCCCCTCCGCTCGTCACCTCGACGTCCCGATCACACGTATTCCCGGCGGCGCATCCAGGCCAGCGTCGCCCAGCCCCACACCGGAGGCAAGTAGGAGGTGAAGAACCGCTGGATGA
>Ga0335082_10003743_pt1 | contig 16547 bp, 12 predicted proteins | sample Lox_Sample_41_FD_206718 | JGI IMG/M metagenome (GOLD analysis project Ga0335082, IMG submission 206718) | Soil microbial communities from Loxahatchee National Wildlife Refuge, Florida, United States - Lox_Sample_4.1 | ecosystem: Environmental > Terrestrial > Soil > Wetlands | place: USA...
CGACTCCTGGACGCCGCGCTCGTCATCGACTGCGAGGATGTGCCCCATTCGCCGGCGGGCGAGGGTAACAGCTCTGGGATTACAAGCCCGGGAGTTCCACGAGCACAAGCGTCTCCCCTGGCTCGGCCGACTCGACGGCGAGGGAGCCGCCTTGGGCGCGGACGACGGACTCGACCGCGGCAACGGCCAGGGTGTTGTCGGCCGGCGAGAGGCCCGGCTCGGCGGACGCGGCGGCGCCGGAGCGCATGCGCAGGAGGATCCGCAGCCGCGGGCCCAGCTGCTGACTTCGCTCGCCTTCGCCTCGCTGCGCGCCGCCCGATGCGGCTTGCGGCTGCGCGTCGCCCGAGGCGACTTGAGCTCCCGACCCGGGGCGGTGCCGGGTGGCTACGTAGAGGTCGCCCCGGTCGGGGATCCAGGCGAGGGCCTGGTCGAGGAGCAACCCGAACGCGAAGCGCAGCTGGTCGCTGTCCGCGAGGGCCATCGGGTGCTCGCGGTCGAGCTCCTCGAGCACCACGAGGCGTCGCTCCTGGATTCGGCGCCGCTGGAGCTCGAGCAGTCGCGCCAGCATTGCCGAGACGTCGACGGGTCGCAGCACCGGCGCCGGCAGCGAGCCCAGGCGCTCGAGAGTGTCGAGCACCGACTCGATGCGGCGCGTGTCGGCATCGACCCGCTCGGCGAACTGGCGACGGAACTCCGCGTCGTCGAAACGGCTCGGCAGCATCTGCGCGTAGCTGCGGATGCCGACGAGCGGATTGCCGACCTCGTGTGCCACCGCGCCAGCGAGGCGGCGCACGCTCGGGTCGGGCTCGGGAATGACGCGGACGGTTGGTTGCTCTGTGGCACGTCCTGATGAACTTCGCTCCATCTGTTGACTTCGCTCGCCTTCGGTGGCTTGCGGGGGATACTCCGCACGGGCTCCTTGCCCCGGAGGCGATGGGACCTGGTCCTGCTCGGCACCAACCCCCTGCCACAGAGGTGGGATGGCGCGGTCCAGTGCGGGGTGCGGCTCCTCCACGAGCTCGGCCACCAGCTCGGGGGCGAGGGGGGGGACGGGGTCGAAGCGAAGATCGGTGGCGCAGATCGGGTCCGAGCGGGTGGCGGCGAGGGTGCGTCGGATCACGGCCTCGAGCTCGCGCAGGTTGCCGGGCCAGCCGTGAGAGCGCAGCCTCGCGATCGCGTCGGGCGTGAAGTCGCGCGGCGGCTCGGCGTGGGCGGCGCACCAGCCTGCGACGGCGGAGCGCGCGATGCGCTCGATCGCCTCGGGCCGCTCGCGCAGGGGAGGAAGTCGGATCTCGAGCCCGGCGAGAGCGCGGCCGAGGTCGGGATCGAGCCGCTCCTCCTCCGTCTCGGGATCGCCCGCGGTCGCGATCCAGCGCAGCTGCGCGCCTGCGAGCGTGCCGGCCGGCGGGCCGTGCTCGATCCAGCCTCGGACCTCGCGCTGGGCGCCCGGCCCGAGGAGGTCCAGGTCCTCGATGCAGACGGTCGCGACGTCTCCGGCGCGCAGCTCGCCCACCTCCGGGGCGGCGAGCGCTCCGAGCAGAGCGCGCGCGTTGGCGGCGCCCCCTGTGGCGACCGACGCGAAGGCTCCGGGCGCGCCGCCGGCCGCCATCCAGTGCACGTAGCGGGCGACCAGGCTGCGGCCCGTGCCGCGCTCCCCGCGTACCAGGAGCGGGACGTCGCGCCGGCGCGGATCGAGCGCCGTCAGCAGGGCGGGGAGCTCGACGTCGCCGAGCCAGCGGCTGAAGCGGGCCGCCAACGCGTCGCGGCGCCGCCGATCGGTCAGCGCCGCGGAGGAGCGTCGCGCGAGCGCCCTGCGCACGCGCCGGCGGAGCTCGCCCGCGTCGCTCGAGAGGGCGACGACCTCGGCGGGGAGGGCGTCGAAGAGGCGCCGCACCTCGGCGACGTCGCGGGGCGTGGCGAGCAGGATCCAGACCGTCGACGCCGGGAGCCGGGCGCCGAGCCGGTGCGTCAGCTCGAGCTCCGGCTCGAAGTCCCCCGCGACGCCGAGCAGCACGGCGCGCGGCGCCGGTTCGTTCTCCAGCACGCTGGCGGCGCTCGGATCCGCTGCGAGGAGATCCACGGCGCCCGCGGCGCGCCGCAGCGCCTCGCGCCAGCGCGGGTCCCGGTGGAGGATCCACAGTCGAGCCATCGTCGTCTCCGAGCCCGGATCGCACGAATCCGCCGAGGTCCCGGGGCAAGCGACGTGCCAACGACACGCGCTCGCAAGCGACCCGCATGCGCCCGCGCAACGCGGGCCGGCACCGCAAGATTGGCACCCGGATCGACGCGAGTCGCGTGCGCAACGCAGGCGCGGATCACGGGCGTCGGACTCGCCAAAATGGGAAGCGCGCTGCCTCCGGTTGCCCCCGCGATGGCCCTCTGCGAGATTCCATCGAGACCCATGCGGCGGAGCCCCGACTTGGCGCGGACCCTCGGCGGCGTGATCGACTCCGGACCGGAGGTACGGCTGCGCAACTGGTTCGAGCGGCCCTACGACGACGCCATCGCCGCCGCTCGGACCTGCTACTCGCCGCGCGTGATCGACGCCGAGGAGATCACCGAGCGGCAGCGGCGAAATATCGGGCCGCTGACCTTCGAGGGTGGCCACCACACCGTCTACCAGCACGCGACCTTCGAGTTCTCGCTCTCCGGGATCTCGCGTCAGCTCGTCTGGTGCTTCCTCCACGCCTTTCCTTTCTACAACACGGAGCAACAGAGCCAGCGCTACGTGCGGCTCGACGAGGCGCGCGCGCACGTGCCGCCCGCCCTCGCGGGCGAGCCGCGCGCGGTCTATGAGGCGGCAGTGCTCGACGCCTGGCGCGCCTACCGGGAGCTTTCGGCGCGGCTCGAGCCGCGCGCGGGGGCGATTCTCGCGGAGCTCTGGCGGCTGGACCGGCGCAAGAACGAGGCATTCGGCCGCGACGTCGCCAAGGAGGCGGGCAAGAAGGCGATCGAGACCGCGCGCTACGTGCTCCCGATCGCGTGCCACACCGCGATGGTCTACACGGTGTCGGGCATCGTGCTGCACCGGCTGCGCAGGATGGCCGCCGCCTGCGATGCGCCCGACGAGGCGCGCGAGGTGGTGGGCCGCATGCTGGCCGAGGTGGAGCGGGTGGATCCCGCCTTCTTCGGCGAGGTGGGCGAGCCGCCGCTCGAGCCCGGCGAGGTGCTCGAGGGCCGCGTGGCGCCGCCCGGGCTCGGCGATCCCGCCGCCCTCGAGGCGTTCGACAAGTCGCTCGGCGGCCGGCGCGCGCGGCTCGTCGACTGGAGCGCGCGGGCGCCGCAGGTGGTCGCGGACGCGGTGCGGCGCGTGGTCGGGCGCAGCGATCTCGACGACGCCGAGGCGATCGGCCTGGCGCTCGATCCGGCGCGCAACCCGCACCGCCTCGACACGCTCAACGTCTCGGCGCACGTGCCGGTGATGCGCGCGCTCGAGCACGCGCACTACACCTTCCGCAAGAAGCTCTCGCACAGCGCCGACTCGCAGGACCAGCGGCATCGCATGGTGCCCGGCTCGCGGCCCCTGCTCTCGCGCACCGTCCCCGCCCGCGCCGACGCGGTGGAGCCGGAGCTGATCGAGGCAGACCCGGGCTGCCACGCGCTGTTCCACGAGGCCGTCGAGGCGGCCTTCGACGCGCGCCGCCGGCTGCTCGCGCTCGGCGTCGCGCCCGAGCTGGCGCTCTACGTGCTCCCGAACGCGCTGGCCGTGCGCTTCGAAGAGTCGGGATCGCTGCTGCAGCTCTTGCACAAGTGGACGATGCGAACCTGCCTGAACGCGCAGCGGGAGATCTACGAAGCGTCGATGGACGAGGTCGAGCAGGTGCGCACCGTGCATCCCGACCTGGTGCACCACGTCGGGCCGCCCTGCTTCGTGCGCGACGGCCTCGCGCGACCGCGCTGCACCGAGGGGAGCCACTTCTGCGGCATCCCGGTCTGGCGCAGCTTCCCCGAGGTGGAGCGTCGGATCTGATGGGCCGCCCCCTGGCCGCGCTCGCGCTCGCGGCGCTCGCGCTCGGCGCGCCCGCGGCGGGGGCCGTCGAGATCGAGGGCACCTGGTACGTGTTGGTCCACTACCAGGACAAGGAGTCGCCGAAGCCCGACGCCTGGCGCTGGGAGGACCGCGTCTGGAAGTTCGAGAAGAAGGGCGATCAGCTGGTCTGGACCGAGTACCCGATCGTGGTCTTCCAGGACGAGAGCGGCCGCTTCGAGGGGCTCGGCGGGAGCCACGCCGCGCGCGTCGTCGGCGCCTGGGATCCGAGCCCCGCGCAGCTCGCCGACATCAAGGACGGGCTCCAGGTGAACCAGCGCGGGGTCAAGACGAAGACGCTGCGCGCGAACGGCCCGGGCTGGAGCTCGAGCGAGGGAGCGGGCCCCGCCTCGGCGACCGTGATCACCTACACCGAGCACTGGTCGATCGCCGGCACCCCCGATCTTCCGGCGTTCGAGCGCGACGACTCGATGGGCGGCGGCAGCGCGGAGGAACTCGCGGGACACACGGAGTACAAGAGCGAGACGCAGGCCGAGGATGGCGACGAGCTGCGCGGCAGCTTCGAGCGCGACGGCACCCGCATCGGGACCTTCCGCATGATCCGCTCGGGCCAGACCGAAGCGGTGAAGGGAAGCGGGCTCACGCAGGGGCAGCGGGTGATGCAGATGTTCGCGTCCCAGGCCGGCATGACCCTGAGCGCCGAGCAGATCACGGCGCTGACGAGCGGCAAGCTCGCGCCGGGGACGCCGGTGCCCGAGGACGTGCGTACCAACGTGCGGGCCGAGATCCGCCGCAGCGTCGAGGAAGCCTTCCGCCAGCAGAGCACGGATCCGCGCACGGCTAGCAGCCAGGTCGACAGTCTGACCCGCAAGATCGAGCATCTGATCCTCGACGAAGGCAAGAGCCCCGAGGAGGTGCAGGAGATGCTCAAGCGGGGCGAGGTCACGCCGTAGACCCACGCGCGTGGACGCGGACAACGGCGACCGGTAACTTGGCCCCGTCGCCGCCCGCGGAGCCGCCGCCATGCCCGCCAAGCTGAATCCGATCGCCCAGCAGCTCAACGAGCGCCTCGCCGAGAGCGCGCCCGAGGTGTTGGCGATGCTCTCCGATCTCGGTCGCCGCCTCTACTTCCCGAAGGGCATCCTCTCGCAGACGGCTGAGGCCAAGGAGAAGGCGAAGCGCTTCAACGCGACGATTGGCATCGCTACCGAGGGCGGCGGGCCGATGTACCTGCCCTCGATCCACCGCCACCTCGCCGACGTGTCGCCGGGCGACGCCTACAACTACGCGCCGCCGGCGGGGCGCGCGAGCCTGCGCGAGCGCTGGCGCGAGAAGCTCCTCGAGGAGAACCCCTCGATGCGCGGCAAGGCGTTCGGTCTTCCGATCGTGACGAGCGCGCTCACGCACGGCCTCGCGCTGGTCGGCGACCTCTTCGTCGGAGCCGGCGACCGGATCCTGCTGCCCGACCAGCTCTGGGGAAACTACCGGCTCACCTACGAGGTGCGGCTCGGCGCCGAGATCGCCACCTACCCCTTCTACGCCGGCAAGGGGTTCAACCTGACGGGCTTTGCGAACGCGCTCGCCGAGCAGGCGCGCGGCCGCGAGAAGCTCGTCGTGCTTCTGAACTTCCCGAACAACCCGACCGGCTACATGCCGACGCCGGCCGAGGGCGCCGCGCTCGCCGACGCGCTCGCGGCGCAGGCGGTGCGCGGTACGCGGATCGTCGCGGTCCTCGACGACGCCTACTTCGGCCTCTTCTACCACCTCGGCGCTCCCTCGATGACCGAGTCGCTCTTCGGCCTGCTCGCGAACCGCCATCCGAACCTGCTCGCGCTCAAGCTCGACGGCGCGACCAAGGAGCTCTTCGTGTGGGGGCTGCGCTGCGGCTTCCTCACCATCGCTCCCGGCGACCCGAAGAGCGCGGCGGCGGCGTGTGAGGTGCTCGACGCCAAGGCGCGCGGGGCGATCCGCGGCGCGCTGTCGAACAGCCCGATGCTCTCGCAGACGCTCGTCGAGAAGGCGCTCGACGCGTCCTCGGTGGCCGCCGAGCGCAAGGAGAAAGCGGCGGCGCTGCGTGCGCGCGCCGCGCGCGTGCACGAGGTCGTGCAGCGGCCCGAGTTCCGCGAGAGCTTCGAGGCCTATCCGTTCAACAGCGGCTACTTCATGTGCGTGAAGGTGAAGGGCGTCGACGCCGAGCGGTTGCGCCTGCACCTGCTCGACGCGCACGCGGTCGGGCTGATCGCGACGAGCCCGAGCGACATCCGCGTCGCCTTCTCGTGCCTCGAGCTCCCGGAGATCGAGCCGCTCTTCGAGACGCTGCACCGGGCGATTCAGGAGCTACGAAGCTCCTCCTAGGGCTGGCCGCCGAGGACTTCCAGGATGCGCACCGTCGTGTGGACGCCGCGCTCGAGGTTCTCGATCGAGACGCGCTCGTTCTGGCCGTGGATCCCGCGCGTCTCGCTCGGTGGGAGCCAGCGGGGCACGAAGCCGTAGGCGATGATGCCGATGTCGCGGAAGTAGTGCGCGTCGGTGAAGCCCGCGATCACGCGCGGCAGCACCGCGGCGCCGGGATCGACCTCGGCGGCGACCGTCTGGATCGCGCGGAAGAGCTCGGTGTCCGAGGGGGAGTTCCGCGTCTCGAACGAGAGCATGGTGTCGACCGAGATCGTCGGGTCGGCGACCACCGCGCGCAGCCGATCGACGAAGGCGTCGCAGCGATCGCCGGGGAGCAGCCGCACGTCGAGCTCGGCGCGCGCCTCCTCGGGCACGACGTTGGTGCGCGAGCCGGCCGAGAGCACCGTGATCGAGATCGTGTCGCGCACCAGCGCCGCTCGCGCCGGATCGGCGAGGAAGCGGCGGCGGAACTCCGGGTCGTTGGCGAGCGCAGCGCCGAGGTCGCGGTAGCCGGCGCGGTCGTCGGGGTCCGCGATCGGCGCGAGCGCCGCGAACATGGCGGCGACCTCGGGCGCGACGCGGATCTCCATCTCGACGTCGAGGCGGCGCACCCGCTCGAGGGCCGCGACGAGGCGCGGTACGGCGCCGTAGGGGCCTGCGGTCGAGGCATGGCCCGCGGCGCCGTGCGCCACGAGGCGAGTCCAGCACGGCGCCTTCTCCGAGACGTCGATCCCCCACACGTTGGGGTCGCCGGCCTCGCCGACCAGGATGCCGCCGCCCTCGGTGAGCAGGTACTCGGCGCCGCTCAAGAGCTCCTTGTGCTCGCCGGCGATGTAGCCGGCGCCGTCCCTGCCGCCCGTCTCCTCGTCCGGGGTCGCGAGCAGGATCACGTCGCGGTCGAGCTTCACGCCGCGCCGCGCGAGGTCGACCATCGCGAGGAGGTGGACGATCGTCACGCCCTTGGCGTCGAGTGCGCCGCGCCCGACCACGAACCCGCCCGCGACGAGGCCCGAGAAGGGGTCGACCGCCCAGCCGTCGCCCTCGGCGGGGACCACGTCGAGGTGCGAGAGCAGGACGATCGGCGGCCGCTTGCCCGTCCCGCGCAGGCGCCCCCAGGCGGCTGCCCGGCCCACCTTGGAGCCGCCCGAAGGCGTCGGGACGAACTTCGCCTCAAGGCCCTCCTTCTCCATGACGGCCACGAGCATCCTGGCGAGCGGCGCTTCGTCCCCTGGGGGGTTCACTGTGTTGATGCGCACCGCGCGGGACAGGAGCTCCGCCGATGCAGGACCCAGGTCCCGGGAGGGATCGGGATAGTCACGGCTGCGGAACGGCCACAGTGCGCGGGCATCGGTAGCGCTGAACGCGAGGGTGAGGCAGAAGAGCAGGCCAGGAGCTGCGAGGGCGCGCCTCGGGCTCGTCCAGGACCCGACTGCGCTCGTCCGCACGACGGCGATCACAGCCAAGAAGGAATGAAGGACTGTCACTTACAGTTGCCCGCTGCGTTCGCCGATGCGCTAACCGTAGCGTCCGCGCCGTGGGGACAGGAGGGGGCCGGTGGACGTCTCGGACGTCTGTGCAGCCTCGCGCTGCAGATCCGTGGACGATGGGGGATCCGCGACGGGGTCAGCCGGGGGCGCCGAAGGGCCCCGCGAGGGCCGGGGACGCCGCCTCGCGGTCTTAGCGGCCGCCGCGACGGGATTCTCGCTGGGCGTCGGCTTCTCGCTCTTCCTCCACAGCTCCGTGGTCCGAGTGAACCCGTTCGCGCCGGGGCGGGTGACACCCCCGGGCGACGCGCCGAGCCGCTCGCTCCCCGACCTCTTCGAGCCGCTCGCCGACGAGCCGCTCCCGCTCGTCGAGCGGCCGAGCGCAGAGCCGGACGAGGGCGCGTTCGAGGACGAGGTGGCCCTCGCCACTCCGGCTGCCGAGCCGGTCGCCGCTCCCGTCGAGGCTCCGGTCCAGACGCAGACCCCTGCGCCTCCGGTGGCCGCCGTGACCTCGCCGTCCACTGCCGTCTACGCGACCGCGGCCCGCCGTCCGGCGCCCGCGATCGGCGCCATCGTCGAGGACGAGCTCCGGGCCGGCGACTCGCTCTCGAGCTCGCTCCAGCGCCACGGCATCTCGGCCAAGACCGTCGACCTGATCCAGCGCGAGCTGCGACCCTACTTCGACTTCCGGCGCGCCCGGCCGGGCCACCGCTTCCGGCTGGTCGGGGACGCCGACGGGTCGCTCGTCTCCTTCCACTATCGCGTGTCGGACAAGGAGCGCTACTGGCTCGAATCGGACGGGGACGGCTGGAAGGCGTGGCGCGCCGACGCGAGCGTGGTCCGCCGCCGCGCGAGGCTCGCCGGCACCGTCTCGACGACGCTCTTCGACGCCGTTCACGACCTCGGCGAGAGCCCGCAGCTCGCCTCCGACTTCGCGGCGATCTTCGCCTGGGACGTCGACTTCGCCAAGGCGGTCCGCCCGGGCGACGAGTTCCGCATCCTCTACGAGCGCAACTACTCCCCGCGCGGCGAGGGGGGCATCGAGAAGTACCTGGGCCCGGGCCGCATCCTCGCCGCCCGCTACAAGGGCGCCGGCAGCGAGGTCTCGGCCGTCTACTACGAGACCGAGCCGGGCCACGGCGCCTACTACCGCACCGACGGGTCCTCGGTGAAGCAAGCCTTCCTGGCGGCTCCGCTGAACTTCAGCCGCATTACCTCCGCCTTCACCCACGCTCGCCTGCACCCGATCCTCGGGATCTGGCGGCCGCATCCGGGGATCGACTACGCCGCGCCGGTCGGGACGCCGATCTGGGCCGTCGCCAACGGCCGCGTGACCTTCGCCGGCTGGGCCGGAGGCTACGGCCGCCTCGTCAAGATCGAGCACGCCGGGGGCTACGAGTCCTACTACGCGCACATGTCGCGCTTCGCCGACGGGCTCCACGTGGGCAGCGTCGTGCGCCAGAAGCAGGTGATCGGCTTCGTCGGCGCGAGCGGCCTCGCGACCGGCCCCCACGTCTGCTTCCGCGTCACCAAGGACGGCAACTACGTCGATCCCTCGCGCGCCCGCATGCCGAGCGGCGACGCGATTCCGGTTCGCCAGCGCCAGGAGTTCGAGACGGTCCGCGACCATCTGCTCGCCGGCCTCGGCCCGGCGCCCATCGCCGCGACCGACGAGGCGATGTAGCCGCGCCGCGGGGTCCGGGGGCGCTCTACCGTGCCTCCCAGGGCTGTGCGACGATCCGCGCCATGGGCGACGGCATCCCCCCGGCCGGCTCGCACGCCAGCGTCCCGTCGCGTCCCTCGAGCGCATCCGTCGCGCTCGAGGCGCGCCTCGCGGCAGCCGGCCGTTCGCTCGGCGCCCGCGAGGCGGCGCACGGCGCGGCGCTCGAGGCCGCGCGACGCCGCTGCGAGGCGCTGCGCGCGCTCGCGCTCGGCGCGGTCGAGGCCTTCCACGCGGCGGCCCGCGACGCGGGCGCGCCGCACCTGAAGCTCGAGGTCGGCGCCGCGCGGCTCGACGAGAAGCACGTGCGCGCCTTCGAGTTCGAGGTGCGGCGCGGGCGCCACGTCGGGATCGTGGTCGTGAAGTCGCGCGGCGAGGTCACGCTCGTCGGCCCCTTCCGCACCGGGAAAACCGAGGGCCCCTGCCGATCGCTCCTGGTCGACGCCGAGGTCGAGACCGCCGAGGCGCTCGGCGACTTCCTCGAGCGGCTCGCCGAGGAGGCCGCCACGCCGTGACGCTCGAGCGCCGCGCGGCCGCCGAGCTCGAGCGGCCGATCGAGTCCCTCGACGACCTCGTCGACTACTTCCGCGCCGGCGAGAAGCCCCGCGACCGCTGGCGGGTCGGGATCGAGCACGAGAAGCTCACGCTCCGCACCGGGAGCTGGGAGCCGGTGCCCTACGAAGGCCCGCGCGGTATCGAGGCGCTGCTCGCGCGGCTCGGTCAGGAGCCCGGCTGGACGCCGCTCGCCGAGGACGGGCGGCTCATGGGTTTCGACGGCGACGGCCTCGGCGTGTCGCTCGAGCCGGGCGCGCAGGTCGAGCTCAACGGCCGCCCGGTCGCGAACCTGCTCGAGACCCGCGCCGAGCTCGATGCGCATCTCGCGCTCCTGCGCCGGCTTGCGGAGCCGCTCGACATCACCTTCTTTGGCCTCGGCGCGCAGCCCTTCCATCCGGTCAAGGAGCTGCCGCAGGTTCCGCGCGAGCGCTACCGGATCATGCGCCGCTACCTGCCCGCACGGGGCGAGCTCGCGCTCGACATGATGCACGCCACCGCCTCGCTGCAGGCGAGCTTCGACTACGCCGACGAGGCGGACATGGTCGACAAGCTGCGCACGGCGCTCGCGGTGACCCCGATCGCCGCGGCGCTCTTCGCGAACGCGAGCATCGCGCTCGGCCGGCCGAGCGGTTTCGTGTCGCGGCGCCTGCACATCTGGCGCCACACCGATCCGGATCGCAGCGGGCTCCTGCCGTTCGCCTTCGACGCGGACTTCGGCTACCGGCGCTACGCCGAGTGGGCGCTCGACGTCCCGATGTTCTTCCTGGTGCGGGACGGCGTCTACCTCCCGATGGAGGGCAAGCCCTTCCGGCGCTTCTGGCGCGAAGGCCACGAGGGCGAGCGAGCGACGCTCGCCGACTTTGAGCGGCATCTGACCACGCTCTTCCCCGACGTGCGCTTGAAGCGCCTGATCGAGGTGCGCTGCGCCGACTGCCCGCCGGCAGAGCTCCTGTGCGCGGTCCCCGCGCTGTGGAAGGGCATCCTCTACGATCGAGACGCGCGCGCCGCGGCGCGCGCGCTGGCCGGCGCGTGGACCCCCGCGCAGCGCGACGACGTACACGCCGATGTGGCGCGCCGCGGACTCGCGGCGGTGGCTCCCGCGCGCGGCGGGCGCGCGGGGGATCGCTCCGAGCCGCTCCTCCCGCTTGCCCGCGAGCTCGTCGCGATCGCGCGCGCCGGCCTGCGGCGACCGACGGGGGGCGAGGGCGTCCTGCTCGAGCCGCTCGAGGCGCTGCTCGAGCGGGGAAAGAGCCCCGGGCAGATCGTGCTCGAGCGCTGGCAGGGCGAGTGGGCCGGCAGCCCGGATCGCTTGATCGAGTACGCGCGCTACTGATAGAGTGCGCCGACGCGGAGGGAAGGCGATGAGCCAGAGCTTCAAGATCTCCTTCTCGCTCGAAGAGAGCGACATCGCCTATTTTCGCAAGCTCTTCCAGAACGCGCGCAAGCAGGTCGACGAGCAGGACACCGGCCAGGTCGTCTCGGCGGTGCAGGGGCTGATCGAGCGGGTTCGCCAGACCAAGAAGGTGCCGACCTTCGTGCGCGAGGCGATCGCCACGCTCGAGGACTTGATCAAGATGATCCAGGACCCCGACTACGAGCTGCCGAAGGCCCCGCGCACCGAGGTGCTGGCGGCGCTCTCCTACTTCGCCAATCCCGAGGACCTGATCCCCGACCAGGTACCCGGCCTCGGCTTCCTCGACGACGCGATCATGATCAAGATCATGGAGAACGAGTTCAAGCACGAGCTCTGGGGCTACCGCCAGTTCGTGAAGTTCCGCAGCGGCGCCGAGCAGAGGCCGTGGACCAGCGTGGCGCGCCAGCGCCTGCCGGAGCGCCTCCTCGACCAGCGCCGCAAGCTGCGGGCCGAGGTCGACCGCCGGAAGAAGGAGCGGTCCTTCTCCTGGTGGTAGACTCCGCGCGCTGAGGCTGCGATGACCACGTCCCCCCGCGCGCGCATCCTGATCGTCGACGACGAGGAAGCCATCCTCGAGACGATGGCGTTCACGTTCGAGGACGACTACGAGGTCCTCACCGCCACCAACGCTCGCCAGGCGCTCGAAGAGCTCGACGCGCACGCGCCGGTCGCCGCCGTCGTCACCGACCAGCGCATGCCGGAGATGACCGGCGTCGAGTTCCTCGCGGTCGTCTGCGAGCGGCACCCCAACACCACGCGCATCATCCTGACGGGCTACGCGGACGGCGACGCGATGGTGCGCGCCATCAACGAGGGGCACGTCTACGCCTACGTCACCAAGCCGTGGGAGCCCGAGGAGCTGAAGCAGCTCGTGCATCGCGCCGTCGAGCTGCACCGGCTGCGCCTGCAGAACGAGCGGCTGCTCGAGGACCTGAAGCGCGCGAACGTCTTCCTCGGCGCGGCGATCGACGAGATCCCGGTGGGCGCATTGGTCGTCGACGCCGCCGGAATGGTGCGGGCGGCCAATCGGCCGGGCCGCGAGTACCTCGGGCTCGAGGCCGACCCGAGCGGGCGCCCGCTCGACGACGTGCTCGGCAGTCCGGCGCTCGGCGAGCTGCGCGACGTCACGCACCGCCTGTGCGAACGCGGCGCCTCGCCCTACGAGGAGCTCGAGCTCTCGCCGCGCGGCGTCTCGCTGCGCCTGCGCGTCGCGGTGCGCACGCTCGGGGACGGCGCGGGGCGCCCGCTCGGGCGCGTCGTGCTGATGCGCGAGATCTCCCACGAGCCGCTGCGGCGGCGCTTCGAGGAGATCCTCTCGGAGATCAAGTCGACGCGCGACGGGCTGCGCCCGCGCCTCGAGCAGGCGCTGCAGGAGCTCGGAGGATTCGCGACCAAGGTGAAGCAGAGCGGGGTCGGATCGCCCGGCATGGCGGAGCTCGAGGAGCGCATCTCGCGCACGCGCACCGCGATCGAGAACTGGACAGCCGTCGACGACGCGCTCGTGCGCGAGGGCTACCCGGACGCGCGGCTCCTGGTCGAGCGCATGCGGGTCGCCCTCTCCCGCTGGCCGCTGCCCGAGGAGCTGCCGGAGCGCGTGCACGCGCTCGCCAAGCGGGTCGACACCTACTACCAGACGGGCGAGAACCCTGGCCAGCCCGTCCTCTAAGCCGCTGCGCGCGGACGAGCCCGCGCCGGCGCTCCGACCGGCCGCGGCGGGCGCTCCGCAGCTCGAGTTCCCGATCGAGCGGATCGGCCAGAGCGTGCGGATGACCTGGGCCTTCTACGCGCGCGAGGTGCGCTTCGAGCGGCGCAGCGGGGAGGGCTCCGTGGCGCTCTTCCCCGAGACCTTCTCGTTCCACCTCGATCGCCACGATCCCTCGGAGCTGAACCTGCAGCTCGAGGACCTGTGGTCGGACCCGCGGCGCATCGGCGTCGGCGCCACCCGCCGCGAGGCGCAGGACGTGATGCGCCGCATGCTGGCAGCGGCGCCGGGCTACCTCGAACGCGTGCTCGAGGACCTCGAGCGCAGCGGCCGGCTGGTCGGCCCGGCGAGCCTGCGGGTCCACGCAGACGCGGTGGTGCTCTCGGTGATGATCGCTCGCTTCGTGCGCGAGAAGCAGCTCGACGCGCACCCGGAGGCGCGCTTCCTGCGCCTCCACCTGCGCAAGCTCGTGTGGCGCTCGGCGTGGGCGCTGGTCCGCGAGGGCGTGGCGCCCGAATCGCTCGAGGCGTGGCTGGCCGGCGAGCTGCCGAGCGCGCGCGACCCTTCGGAGCGCCAGCTCCTCGCGGCGCTCGGCAGCGACTCCGACGGCGAGGTCGAGCCGATCCTGCTCGCGATCGCCGAGCGCGCCTTCTACCGCTGGCTCGGCGACACCTGCCTCGACACCGACAACGGCGCCTTCGAGACCGAGGACTCGCCGTTCGGCCGCCGCGAGGACGAGGTGCTCGCGGTCGCGAGCACCGATCCCCAGGGCCGGCTGCGCCGGACGCGCCACCTCTCGCCCTTCCTGCGGCGGCGCGGCAGCCGCGACTGCCAGCGGCTCCTGCGCAGGCTCGAGGTCTGGTTCCTGCGCCAGTACGACGTGCCGCGCGCTGCCGCGGTGATCCGCCACGAGGAGGATCTGACGCGCGGCCGCAATCGGCCCGACGCGATCCTCTCCTGGCACTCGTCCGGGAACTACCTCGCGGCGATCGCGCTCCTCGTCTGGCCCTTCGTGGGCGCGGCCTTCGCGTACGACCACGCGCCGCTCCTCTTCGACGTTGCCGCCTCCCTGCAGACGGTGGCCGTGATCGGGGCCGCGCTCTGGTACCTCCTCTATCGCTTCGTCTGGCAGAAGGACTTGGCCTTCTTCCACGGGGCTGTGCCTCGGATCGGGGCAGGCATCATCGTCGGCTATCTGCCGGTCTTCCTGATCGACGAGGTGTGGGATCTGGCGCGGCGCCCGTGGTTCCCCCTCGGGGTCACGGTCGTCCTGCTCGCCGTCACGACGCTCCTCTACATCTATGTCGAGGTGCGCCGGCGCATCGAGGACCCGCGCGAGGCGTTCGCGCGCGCCGAGCGCCTGTTCCTTCTCGGCATCGTCGAGGCGCTCGCCCTTGGCGTCGTGATCACGAGCCTGCTCGGGACCTTCATGGTAGTGCGCGTGTGGGAGAACGAGCAGAACCTCGGCATCGACGCCGTCCGTGCCGCCACACCCGCCTTCATCGGCGAGCTGCCCCGCATCATGGGGGTGGCGCCCGTCTACGTCTATCCGACCGCGATCCTGCTGATGACGTGCTTCTCCTTCTTCATCGGCACCTTCCTCCAGCTCCTGTGGGAGGACCTGCCGATCACCGAGCCCCTCTAGAAGCCCGCTCCCCCGTCCGCGGCATCCAATCATCCTCGCGCGGCGATCGGGCGAGGGTTACGCTCGTCCGGGCCGCGCGGCGATCGGCTCGCGGAGGAACCATGCGGTCGTCCGTTCCCATCGAGATGTACACCAAGCAGGCCTGTCCCTACTGCGACAGCGCCAAGCGCCTGCTCGCCGCCAAGGGCCAGACCTGGACCGAGATCGACATCGAGCGCGAGCCGGCGCGGCGCCGCGAGATGATCGAGCGCAGCCGACGCTCGACCGTGCCGCAGATCTGGATCGGCGACCGCTACGTCGGCGGCTTCGACGACCTCGCCGCGCTCGAGGACGCGGGCGAGCTCGATCCGCTGCTGGGGATCGGCGGCGGCGGTTCGAGCCGGGCGGCGCCCGAGAGAGTGCGGCTCGCGATCGTCGGAAGCGGGCCGGCCGGCTACACCGCCGCGCTCTACGCCGGCCGCGCCGAGCTCGCCCCGGTGGTGGTGGCCGGGCTCATGGCGGGCGGCCAGCTGATGCTCACGACCGACGTCGAGAACTATCCCGGGTTCCCAGAGTCGGTGACCGGACCCGAGCTGATGGAGCGCTTCCAGAAGCAGGCGGAGCGCTTCGGCGCTCGCATCGTCGCCGAGGACGCCACGCGGATCGACCTCTCGCGGCGCCCGTTCCGGATCGAGACCAGCGAGCGCGCGTTCCTCGCCGACGCGCTCGTGCTCGCGCCCGGCGCCACCGCCAAGTGGCTCGGCATCCCCTCCGAGCAGCGCCTCATGAACCGTGGCCTCTCGGCGTGCGCCACTTGCGACGGCGCGCTCTACAAGGGAAAGGCGATGGCGGTCGTCGGGGGGGGCGACACCGCGATGGAGGAGGCGCTCTTCCTCACGCGCTATGGGTCCAAGGTGACCGTGATCCACCGCCGCGATCAGCTGCGCGCTTCCAAGATCATGCAGGAGCGCGCGCGCGCGCACCCGAAGATCGACTTCGCCTGGAACGCCGAGGTGGACGAGGTGCTCGGCGGCGAGTTCGTCACCGGCGTGCGGCTGCGCGACACGCGCACCGGCGCGAAGCGCGAGCTCGCCGTCGAGGCCGTGTTCGTCGCGATCGGGCACAAGCCCAACACGGAGCTCGTGGCCGGCCAGCTCGCGCTCGACGCGGTCGGCTACATCAAGGTCGAGCCCGGCAGCTCGCGGACCTCGGTCGAGGGCGCCTTCGCCTGCGGGGACGCGATCGACCCGACCTACCGGCAGGCGGTGACGGCGGCGGGGACGGGCTGCATGGCCGCGATCGACGCGGAGCGCTGGCTGGCCTCGCAGGGGCTCGAGTGAGCGAATTTCCGCGCTTGGGACCGAGTCGCAGCGAGGCGGAGCCTGAGGAGCGGAGCCCACCAGTTCGGATGAGCCTCACCAAGGATCGACTCGAGCAGCTGATCGCGCGCTCGACCGACATCGTCGTCGCCACCGACCGCAAGGGCGTCGTCGTCTACTACAACGACGGCGCGAGCAAGATCCTGGGCTACGCGCCCGCCGAGATCCTCGGCCGCTTCGTCGGCCAGCTCTACCCGAGCCTCGGGGAGGCCAAGCGCGTGATGGCGGCGATGCGCGGCCCGGAGCACAGCAAGCCCGGCATCGTCGAGACCTTCCGCACCACCTTC
>Ga0335082_10003746_pt1 | contig 16539 bp, 19 predicted proteins | sample Lox_Sample_41_FD_206718 | JGI IMG/M metagenome (GOLD analysis project Ga0335082, IMG submission 206718) | Soil microbial communities from Loxahatchee National Wildlife Refuge, Florida, United States - Lox_Sample_4.1 | ecosystem: Environmental > Terrestrial > Soil > Wetlands | place: USA...
CGGAAGATGGTGGGCTTGAGCATAACTCGATTCTATCGGGCTGGACGAACCGGGTTATTTGTTCAGCTTGAGGTTGATGGTGACCACCGCGTGCTGGTTGTAGACGTCGAGCCGCTTGGTGCCGCTGGTGGCGCCGTTGTGCTCGGCGTGAATCTCGTAGGGGCTGTTGGTGCTGAGGCCCGCGAAGTGGTACGCGCCGTCGGCTTTGGTGACGAAGCTGCGAATCTGCAGAGTGCGCGTATCGCTAAGCTGAACGACTGCGCCATCCACGGGACGGGAATCGGCGCCTGTCACCACGCCCTTCACCGCACGCGTTGCGCTATCGTTACCTTCCTGGAAGCCAAAGGCCACGGAAGCGAGGGGAGCCAGAATGAATATCAACGCCAGCGTTCTCAGGCTCATCTAATGGTTGGATTCGTTCTCGAGCATGAAGGTTACGTCCACGCGTTCACCCTCGCTGGTGACCTCGGCGGTCTTTTCATCGGGCTGGAATCCCTTCGCCGTCGCGCGTACCTTGTAGGTGGCTGCGATGCCCGGCACGCGGAAGGCAAACTCGCCGCGATCGTCGGATATCGCGTGGGTGATGCGAAGCTTGATCTGTGAACCGTCGGCCAGCTTCGGCGTGATAGTGACCTCGGCGCCCTGCAGGGCAAGACCAGGCTCGCGGAAGACCGTGCCGCTCACGATCGAATAGGGCTCAGCAGCCTTCTTGTCGCGGGCGAAGAGGCCCACCACGGTCAGCAGAATGAGAGCCGCGAGGACAACTCTACTTCCATTCCTCTTCGTCTTCTTCCTCCTCATCCTCGTCGTCGTCCTCATCCTCGTCCTCGTCGTCCTCGTCGAAGCTGAAGTCCTCGTCCTCGTCGTCCTCGTCGTCCTCATCGTCACTCGGCGCGAGTTCGAGCGGATCGGTTGCGACTACGTTCAGAGTGGCGCCGCACTCATCGCAGGAGATGGTCTCACCTTCATCCAGTTCATCTTCTTCGACGTCGATGGCTGCGTCACAGACGGGGCAGTTCACCATGTAGCTTCTTCCCTCCCAGGAAACGTGCTGCCTTTTCAATTATCGGATGAGCCCGAACCAGGTTTTGGGGCTGAGCCTGGCCCGCAGCCGGCAATGCCGCAAGTTCGCGCCGCCGCAACGTAGACGGAACGACCCCCTTCCAAAAAAGATACACGAAAGGAGGCGGCCGGTGGGCCCAGTTCTTTCGTAGTGCTTTGGATCGGTTTGGCCGTGCTATACCACGGGGTCGCCGTGGACTTCCACTTCGCGGGCGTCGATGCCAACCGGGTCGGGGCGCGGCAGCCCGCCGGTCCAGTTTGCCCAGCCCCAAAAAAGCGCGGTGGAGGAACTCAGCACGCCCGCGACGGCGCCGATGGTACGTGGGCCGTACTGCGTGGATGCGATGCCGGCAGCGGTCATGGATAGCATCATGGTGCTCCAGGTCAACGTTTCCATGGTCGAAAACACACGGCCACGGTACTGGTCGTCCACATAACGCAGCAGGTAGGAGTAGTTCAGCACGGAGTTCACCGCGATGGCGGCGCGCGACAGCATGATGAACGTCAGCGCGAGGGCGAACATTTTCGCCTGGCTGAAGAAGACATAGGCTCCACCGTGGATCAGGTAGCCGAGGAAGATGGTCAGCTTGTAGCCGGCGAAGGAGAGACGCTTGCCAAGCCAGTGACCGGCGGAGCCGCCCAGGAGCAGGCCGACGCCGGCGCAACCCCAGATGATACCGATGCCCGCGGCGCCGCGGTTGAATACGATCTCTCCGAACAGGGTGAACAGAATCTGTGCCGCACCTCCACCCGAGGCCCAGCCGACGGCCAACAGTACGATGGCGAACACCAGAGGCACCGAGCGCATGTAACGGAGGCCCTCGCGGTATTCGTGAACTGGACGGACCACATCGGTCTCGGTGAGGTCTTTTCGCTCGGCGCGGAAGCTCTGGTTCTTCGGGGCGCTCAGCCTGCCGATGGCCCAGGCCGAAAACACGAACGAGAGCGCGTTGAAGACGAACGCCCATTCGTAGCCCACCGCGATGCCAACAGCGCCGAGGAACGCGCCGATCGACAGCGTGAGCCACTGCGTAGTCTGAGTGAGCGCGTTGGCGGTGTTGAGTTCCTCACGGCTGGCAATGGTGGGCAGAATCGACGAGCGGCCGGCCGTGAAGAACGGCGAGGCCACCATGAGCAGTCCGCTGAAGAGGTAAAGCAGCCAGATGCCGTGGCCCTTCGCCGCGAGGATGAAGCCGAGGGCGATCACAGCGCGCACCAGGTCGCTGGCGATCATGATGCGCTTGCGGTCGAAGCGGTCAAGCAGGACGCCGGCCAGCGGACCCATGGCGATGCCAGGCACGGCGCGCGACAGCATGATGAACGTCACCACGAGGCCTGATTTCGTCAGCGCCATTGCCAGCGCAAAGACAGCGATGTTGTTAAAGTGATCGCCGATTTCGCTCACAATCTGGCCCATCCACGTATAGCGGTAGTTGCGGTTGCGAGCAAGCAGTCGCAGAAATTCGCGCATCAGCCGCGCTCCGTCACGTAGACGCCCGCCAACACCAATGCGCCGCCGCTCGCCAGCGACGCCGTCACCGGCTCGCCCAGCAGCGGCACGGCAAGCAATGTGGCCAGCGGGGGTTGCAGATAGGCGAACGCCGACACGCGCGAGGCCGGCATATGCGTCAGCGCGTAGCAATAGATCAAGTAGCTGATCACTGAAGGGAAGATCGCCATGTAGAGCAGGCTCAGCCAGCCCCCGGTGCTGACGGCGCCGTAGGAAAACCCACGCGGAGGCCACAGCCACGGCGTCAGCGACAGGAATGCCGCAAAAAAGGAGATCGCGTTCAGAGTGACAACGTCGCACCGCGCCGTGACGTGCTTGCCGAGCACGCTGTACAACGCGATCGCGGCCGCGCTCAACAGAATGATCATGTCGCCGGAGAAGGTGGCCACCGAATGGCCGCTCGCTTCCCTCTGCAACACCACCACGCCCGCGATCGCGATGAGCATGCCCAGCAACTTGCGCAACGTCACGCGCTCCTGGCGAATCGACGCCGCGATGAGCAGCACCATGATCGGCGCCGTCGCGCTCAAAATCGACGCGTGCGCGATGCTGGTACGCTGCACGCCGAACGCGAACAGCAACTGATTCAGCGTAATGCCGATCACTCCAAGCAGCGCGAGCAGACCGAGGTCGCCGCGCGAGAGTCTGGGACGCGGACCCGTATGCCAGATCGCCAGCAAAACCGCGGCGGCCACGGCGGTGCGCACCGCGGTCAACTGCGCCGGCGGGAACTCACGCAGTGCGAATCGTGCGACGGTATAGTTCAGAGAATAGAAGAAGACCATCGCGCCGACCAGCGAATAGAGCCGCAGGTGCGATGAGCCGCTCATCGGCCGACGACTTCCTGCCGCACGGTGATCGAATCGAGGTATTCGCGGTCGATCTCGTATCCAAAGCCGGGCTCGTCGCGAATCGCGATGGCGCCTTGCGCGCTGATCTCAACGGGCGGAATGACAATGTCGCGCGCCCAGTAACGCTGGCTGGCGGAGACATCGCCGGGCAGCACAAAACCCGGCAGGGTCGAGAGCGCGATGTTGTGCGCGCGGCCAATGCCGGATTCCAGCATTCCGCCGCACCACACCGGGATGTTCGCAGCGCGCGCGACGTCATGAATACGGCGGGCCTCGCAGAAACCGCCCACGCGGCCCAGCTTGATGTTGATGATATGGCAGGCGCGCAGCCGGATCGCCTGTTCGGCGTGATGCACAGTGCGAATCGATTCGTCGAGGCAGATGGGCGTCGCCAGCTTCGCCTGCAGTTCAGCATGGTCGATGATGTCGTCGTGCGCCAGCGGCTGCTCAATCATCATTAGATAGAAATCGTCGAGCCGCCGCAGATGATCGGCATCGGCCAGCGTATAGGCGGAGTTCGCGTCAGCCATCAGTGGTGTGCGCGGGAAGCGCTTGCGCACCTCGTTCACCACGTTCACGTCCCAGCCAGGCTTGATCTTGATCTTGACGCGCTGATAGCCGGCAGTGACCTCGGTCTCGATGCGCCGCAGCAGCTCATCCACCGATTCCTGAATGCCGATAGAGACGCCGCAGGGAATCTCGCGTCGTGCCCCGCCACCGATCTGCTGCCACAGCGGTACGCCGTTGCGCCGCGCCTCCAGATCGCACATCGCCGCTTCGAGCCCGCCGCGCGCCATCCGATGTCCGCGAATGCCACTGGCGCGGCCGGTGGTGGCGAAATCGCGCAGGATCAGCCACGCGGAATCGGTCCACTCCTCGTTGTAGAACGGCTCTTCGCTGCAAGTGACCTCACCCCAGCCGGAAAGACCCTCCGAACGAACCTCCACCAGAACGATCCGGCGCTCCGAGGTGCGACCGAAGCTGGTCTCGAAAGGCCGCACCAGCGGCATGCGAATCTCGCGCAGTACGATCCTGTCTATTCCGGTTCCCATTGGCCCAGCAGATAGGTTCCCGCCTCGTCCGACCTCTCGAAGCCCACGACGGCATTGCCCTCGGCGAAAGCACGTTCCAGCATCTCGCCCGTGGCCGTCTGAATCGCACGCGCCCGCGCCGGGTCCGCCGTGCGCAGCTCGGCGATGTTTGCCGGCACCGCCACCCGCACCGTCACCGGCCGGCTCCGCCGCGGCGAGCGTAGCCACCACTCCGCCACGCAGCGATCCGTTGGCAACCCTCCATGCAGCGGACTGCTGGTGGCGCCGTATTGGTTGTGCACGTACCGCCGCGCGATCGCGCCCAGCCGCTCAATGTTGAAGAATGCGTTCTTCAGTTCCAGGGGATCGAAGGTCCACTCGATCAGATCGATGCCTCGAGCGAGCGCGTCATCGCGTTGCGCCATCTTGAGAGCGCGGCCGACGCCGGTGTTGCGATACTCCGCCAGGACACCCAGCATGTGGCTGTGCAAGTACGCGCCACCGTCGCGCTTCACGCCCGGAATGGCGATGCAGAACCCCACCATGCGATCGCCGTCGAAAGCGCCCAGCACCTGGCCGCCGATCCTGCTCGCCACCACGAACAACCGTACGGGCAGCATGTCGACGTCTTCGAATCCCCAGATGATGCCCTGCAGCCGCACCGCCTCACGAAACTCGTGATGCGCGGTGAGCTCGCGAATCTCAGGCATCGGACCGTTTGGCCTCCTGCCACAGCTCTTCCATTTCCTCGATGCGCGCCTCAGTCAGCTTGCGCCCGCGGCCGGCGAGCTGCTCTTCCACATAACCGAAGCGCTTTCGAAATTTCGCATTTGTTCCGCGCAGCGCCTGTTCGGGATCCACCTTCAGGAATCGAGCGATGTTCACGATGACGAAGAGCATGTCGCCCAGTTCATCCGCCACCTGTGCCGGATCGCTGCCGTTGCGCGCGCTGCGCAGCTCATCCAGCTCCTCATGCAGCTTGTCGATCACCTGTTCCACGTTCGCCCAGTCGAAGCCGACTCCCGCCGCCTTCGAAGCGATCTGCTGTGCTTCCACCAGCGCGGGCATGTTGCGCGGCACCGACGACAGCAACGCTTTGGGCGCATCGCCGCGCTGTTTCTTCTCCTCGTCCTTGATCTGGTCCCAGCGCACTTTCACGTCATCCGGCGTCTTCGCTTCAGCGTCGCCGAACACGTGCGGATGCCGCCGGATCAACTTCTGGCAGATTGCGTCGAGCGCGTCGGAGATTGTGAACCGGCCCTCTTCCTGGGCCATCTGGGCATAGAAGACGGCTTGCAGAAGGAAATCGCCCAGCTCTTCGGCCAGCCCGCGCCAGTCGCGCCGGTCAATGGCGTCGAGCACCTCGTAGGTCTCTTCCAGCGTGTAAGGCTTGATGGTATCGAACGTTTGTTCGCGGTCCCACGGACAGCCGCCGGGCGCCCGGAGCCGCGCCATCAACGCGACCAGACGGTCGAACTTTGCTCCTGCCGTGGACTCGTCTGACATGGGAAAAATGGGAGAAATCGGGCCGATTTCCCAATGTATCACGCACCGCGTGACGCGCCCGGAACATAATGGATTATCCCCGCATGCGAGTCGGAATCATTGGTACGGGCGCCATTGCCCACAAGCACGCCGAAGCGTACCGCAACATTGGCTACAAGCTGATTGCGTGCGCGAACCGCAGCGCCGAGGCCGGGCTGCGCTTTGCCAGGCTCCATGACTGCGAGTTTATGCCGTCCTGGGAAGACCTCTGTCGCGACGCCCGGCTTGACTTCATTGACGTGTGCACGTTTCCCAATTTCCGCCTCGAACCCGTGCGCGCCTGCGCCGAAGCGGGCCGTCACATCCAGGTTCAGAAACCGATCGCGACGAACGTTGCGACCGCACATGAAATGGTGGAGATCGCGGCGCGTGCCGGCATCGTGTTGAACGTGGTCAGCCAGCACCGTTTCGACGATTCCGTGCAGTTTCTGCATCGCGCCATCGCCGAAGGCCGGCTGGGTCGAATTCTCCAGGCCGACGCGTACGTGAAGTGGCATCGCCCGCCTTCCTACTACGCGCGTCCCGGCAAAGGCGCCTGGGACATCGAAGGCGGCGGCGCGCTGATCAATCAAGCCATCCATCAGGTGGACGTGCTGCTGTTTCTCATCGGCGCAGTTGCTGAGGTATCTGGCATGTGGCAGATCGGTACACTGCATGCCATCGCTTCGGAAGACGTCATCTCCGCGGTGCTGCGCTATGCTTCAGGCGCAACCGGCGTCATTCAGGCCTCCACCGCGCTCTGGCCCGGCTACAGCGAACGCGTTGAGATTCACGGCACGAAAGGCACGGCGATTGTCACCGGCGACAAGCTCACAACGTGGGATGTGCAAAACGACTTGGGCGAGCCGGCGCCGCTGGCATGTGATGTCGCTTCCGGCGCCTCCGATCCCATGGCCATTTCCCTCGCGCCCTTCGAGCGCCAGTTCCTCGATTTCGGCGAAGCGATTCGGACCGGACGCCAGCCGTGTTCTTCGGGCGGAGAGGGCCTCAAAGCGCTTGAAGTCGTAACATCGATTTACCAGTCGTGCCGCGAAGTTCGCACCATTACGCTCCAATGAGGGATAACGAAGAGAATGACTGAACGCCCGTGGTGGGAAGTGCGGGTCCCGGCGTCGAGTGCAAATCTCGGGCCCGGATTCGACGCGCTGGGACTCGCCCTGGAGATCTACCTGACGTGCCGCTTCCGGCGCGCCGAGCGTTTGACGATTCGTTCATACGGGCGCGACGCCGAATCGATCCCGGTCACCGCGGAGAACCTCATCTGGCAAACCGCGCTCGCCGTCGCCGCCGACACTGGCTGTGAACTGCCGCCCGTTGAGCTCGAAATCGATAACGACATTCCCCTTGGCAAGGGACTCGGGTCGAGTGCGGCCGCGCTCACCGCAGGCGTCGTCATTGCCGACCGGTTGCTCGACCTGCGCTGGAAGGCACTGCGGATTCTCGACGAGGCAGCCCGCATTGAAGGTCACCCCGATAACGTTGCGGCGTGCGTGCTCGGCTCGATTGTGGCCAGCGCGATCGACGGCGGCGGCGTGGCGCGCGCGGTACGGGTGGAGCTTCCCAGGAGCTACGGGATCGCCATTGTCGTGCCCGATTTCATACTGCCCACGGTGCAGGCGCGCGCGGTGCTGCCCGCCTCCTACAGCCGCCAGGACGCGGTTTTCAATGTGCAGCGTTCCGCTCTGCTAATTGCCGCGCTGGCTACGGGCACCACCAGCGCCTTCCCGGCGGCGCTGCAGGACCGCCTGCACCAGCCCTACCGCGCCCCGCTTGTGCCGGGTCTGGAAGAGATCATGAGACTGCGCGCGCCCGGCCTGCTTGGCTCCGTGCTCAGCGGCGCCGGCCCGTCCATCCTTGTCTTCTATGAACGTGGATACGAGGGAGTTACCGACCTCATTTGCCAGATCTTCGAGCACCACGGACACGCGGCGGAAGTATTGATGGCCGGCATCGCCGATCACGGCTACGAGTTGAAGCAGATCGATCGCTGAGGATCAACCCGCGAAGAAATCCCGGGCACGCGCCAGAAAAGCCTTCATCTCCCCACGCTTTACCACGGCGTCAAGGAAGCCGTGCGAGAGCAGGAACTCGCTGGTCTGGAATCCCTCGGGCAATTTCTGGCGAATCGTCTGCTCAATCACGCGCGGGCCCGCGAAACCGATCTGCGCTCCCGGCTCCGCAACGTTCAGGTCTCCGAGCATCGCAAAGCTCGCGGTAACGCCGCCGGTGGTCGGGTCTGTCAGTACGCTGAGGAACGGAACGCCCGCCTCATCAAGGCGCATCAGCGCAGCGGAAATCTTGGCGAGTTGCATCAGGCTGACCGCGCCCTCCTGCATGCGCGCGCCGCCGGACGCGGACACGATGATCAACGGCGTACGATCCTTCAGCGAACGCTCGATGGCTCGGGCGATTACCTCGCCGACCACCGCGCCCATGCTCCCGCCGATGAACCTCAGTTCGAGCACGCAAACGTACACCGGCCGGCCGTTGAGTTTCCCGGACACCGAAATGACGGCGTCTTTCAACGACGTCGCGGTTTGCATACCCGCAAGACGCTCGGTGTACGGCTTGGAATCGACAAAGCCGAGCGGATCGAGCGAGACCAGGTCCGTGTCCAGCTCTTCATACAGGCCGTCGTCCAGCAGGCTCGCGAGGCGCGAGCGAGCGTCAATGCGGAAATGCCAGTCGCACTTCGGACACACCTGCAGGTTGTCCTCGAGCGCCTTGCGCCAGATGATCTCGCCACAGTGTTCGCATTTCTGCCAAAGCCCTTCCGTGCGGACGCGGCGCTCGCCCTCGGCAGGCGGCGGGCCCACGGGAGGCTTCTGTCGTGTGAACCAGGCCACTGACCTTCTAGTTTGGCACAGCGGAGCCCCGGTCAGGTCCACTGAATCCGTCCCTCTCGCCCGATCAGCAGGAAGAAGGCCAGCGCTCCCAGCAGCAGAACCCCACCTACGCTCACAAAGGCGAGGTGGAACGACCCGGTCTGCTGCACGACCATTCCGGTGATCCAGGGCACGGTCACGCCGGCCAGATTGCCGAATGCGTTCTGCAACCCGGTCCATTTGGCCGCGGCTTCGGGTCCGGCCAGCGTTTGGGTCGCCGCCCAGATGTTCGAGCTGTAGAAGCCCAGCGAGACACATGCCACAATCATGAGCGCCATCGCCGCCCGCTCGTCACGAATCGCCGATGACGGCACCAGAATCGTGGCGAATGCAAGCCCGAGCGATACGAACATTCTGCGCACGCCGATCGCCCGGGCGCCCCCCACGATCAACCGGTCCGAGAGCCATCCGCCCGCCAGCGATGAAGTCGCCAGCGCGGCGAAAGGCAGCCAGCCGTACAGGGCCATTGCGTGCCTGCTATAGTGCCGCTCCATCAGCAGATACGGCGGCATCCAGGTCAACAGGAAGTACCAGGCGTAGTTGCCGGCAAACAACGCGAGGAACGATCCCCACGATTCCCGCCGCCGCAGAATCGAGCCGAATCCGATGCTCTCGCCCTCTGTGGCCGACTCGGTCGCCACGCGCGGCGCCACCATCATCCACGGCAACAGCCACAGCAGGCTCGCCCCTCCGATCGCGATGAACATCACCCGCCATCCGTAGCGCTCCAGAATCAGCCCGCCAATCAGCACCCCGAGCGCCGGTCCGGATCGCGACCCCGCGTCGATTAAGGCATTGGCCATCCCGCGCCGTTCTTCACGGAAGTTCGCCGCGATGATCCTGGAGTAAGACGGATAAGCCACGGCCTCGCTCATCCCCAGCACCAACCGCAGCACGAACAGAGCGCCGAGCGTCGAGACAATTCCGGTGCAACACGTCGCCACAGACCACACCAGGTAGCACACGCCGTAAACGCGCACCACGTCGTAGCGGTCGATCAGCCATCCCGCCGCAATCTGGAACAGTGCATAGGTCCAGAAGAACGCGGAAAAAAGCAGCCCCAGCCGTTCCGGCGGCACATGCAACTCGGCGCTGATATCGCGACCGGCCACCGACAAATTGCCGCGATCGACGTAGTTGATCGCCACCGACACCACCAGCAGAGCCAGCACCATCCAGTGCCCGCGCGTCGCCGGTCTGGCATTCATGCGTGTGAGTGTATCAGGCCTGGTCTTCGCAAATTCTCTTGCGACTGGCGGCGCCCCGTAGTACGATCCCTCAATGCTCAACCGCATATTCGGACCGCCTGCAGCGCTTTTGTTTTGTTTTTTCGCAATTCCTGCGTCGTCGCAGACTTCCGGAACCGTCCACACGTACTACATTGCGGCCGATGAGGTCGAGTGGAATTACACGCCTCTGGGCATCGACCGCATGATGGGGATGCCGTTCATGGGTTATGCCAAACTCTTCTCTGAGCGTGGCCCGCACCGCATTGGCAGCACCTACCTGAAAGCGCTCTACCGCGAGTACACCGACGACGCGTTCACAACTCTCAACAAGCGTGCCCCGGAGGAAGAGTACCTGGGAATACTCGGTCCGATATTGCGCTCCGAGGTGGGCGACACGATTCGCGTGGTATTCAGGAACAACGCAAGCCATCCCTTCACCATGCATCCCCACGGCGTCTTCTACGAAAAGCCGTCCGAAGGCGCCGGATACGATGACGGCTCCTCATTCCCTGACAAGAATGGCGTCCCGCCGGGCAAGACTCACGTCTACACCTGGCAGGTGCCGGAGCGAGCCGGCCCGGGCCCCGGCGACCCCAGCTCCATCGTGTGGCTCTATCATTCCCACGCCAACGAGTTGAAGGACGTCGAGAGTGGCCTGGTCGGGGCGATCATCGTCACGCGCAAGGGCATGGCCGGGCCCGGCGGCCGCCCGAAGGATGTCGACCGCGAGTTTGTGAGCCTCTTTATGCTCGTCGACGAGAACTCAAGCTGGTACCTGCAACACAATATCGATACCTACACCAGCGATCCCAAAGGAGTAAGGAAGCTGGAGTTCGCGCCCGCTGACGACGAGGGCAACTTCTCTCCGTTCGGTTCGGGCTTCGCCGGCGTGAATTTCCGGTCTTCGATCAACGGGTACATGTTCGCGAACATGCCGGTCATGGTTATGAAGAAGGGAGAGCGCGTCCGCTGGTATGTGGTTACGATGGGGGAATTCGCGAACTTCCACACGCCGCACTGGCACGGCAACGTGGTGCTGCAGGGCGGCCACCGGACTGACGTGATCAACATCGGACCCGCGCAGATGGAAACCGTGGACATGGTTCCCGACGACCCGGGCACGTGGATGTATCACTGCCATGTGGACGAACATATGGAAGCCGGGATGGTGGCGCTCTATCGCGTCGATCCCTGACCGGGCCATCACGGCATGCCCTTGCACCGGTGCGCATCAACTGATACGATGACCCCGGCTGAGAGGCGATTATGCTGAAGCTTTGCTCGATCGGTATCGTAACTGGAACGATTCTGTTTTCGGCAGCGGCTCAGGAAAAGCCAATCCCGAAACAGGCGGAGCGGGGCCGCGAGCTGTTTCTCAACTCGCCCAAAGGCAGGCCCTGCGCAGGTTGTCACACCATGGCCGGACTCGGCACCGCCGTGGGACCGGATCTGAAGCCGCTGGCGTCCGTCGTCCCCCCGCGAGGCATGGTGATGGCCATCAAAATGGACATGACCGAGAACGTGCAGGAGGTCAAGACCTCCTCCGGCTCCTTCTACGGCATCCTCAAGCAGAAGGAAGGCGACGAAGTGCAGATCTGGGACCTCACCCAGTCGCCGCCCACGCTGCGCAAGCTGAACCCGAAGGAAATCGTTTCCATGGCGCGCACCGAAAAATGGGGACACCCGCCGACCTCGGCCGGCTACACGGGGCAGGAACTCGCGGACATCATCGGTTTCCTAAAGTGGGCCGCCAGCGGCTCAACCAAAGAAGTCAAAGTGGACGACGTCGAGTAGGGGCACCGACAGCTCTGAGCGAATCGCGTGGATCTGTCGGCGGCCCTAACCGACACAACCACTTGAAAATGTTTGTGGTTACGGGTTATTCTGGACGAGCCGTCCCTGGAGGCCGGCCGAGTTGGAGAGCCTATGGCAAGCACCGTCTGGAAAGGCCACGTCACCTTCGGTCTTGTTTCGTTCCCGGTGAAACTGTACACCGCCGCGCGCAGCGAGACCATCAGCTTCAATCAGTTGCATCGCGAAGATCACAGCCGCGTGAAGCAGGTGCTCTACTGCCAGGCCGAGGATAAGCCCATAGCCCGCGCCGACATCGTCAAGGGTTACGAGTACGAAAAGGGCCGCTGGGTGGTGGTGGAAGACGAAGAGATCAAGCGCATGGCGCCGCCCAGCGCAAAAGCAATGGAAATCCTGGAGTTTGTGAAGTCCTCCGACGTCGATCCCGTCTATTTCGAAAGCTCCTACTACATGGCGCCCGACGAGGCCGGCGAACGCCCCTACGCGCTGCTCTACGAGGCCCTCCAGCGCACCGGCTATACCGGCGTGGCCAAGATCGCCATGCACAACCGCGAGCACATCGCGCTCTTCCGGCCCGGCCCCAAAGGCCTCATGATGCACACCATGTACTATGCCGACGAGGTGCGCGCCGCCGACGAGTTCCGCACGGACACCTCACTGGTGAAGGACAAGGAGCTCAACCTGGCCAAAATGCTCATCGAATCGCTGGCGGCCGAGTTCGAGCCTGAGAAATACCACGACACCTACCGCGACAACCTGCGCGCCATGATCGACGCCAAGATCGAGGGCAAGGAGGTGGTGGCCCCGCCCGAGCCCGAAACAGCCCGCGTCATCGACATCATGGAAGCGCTGAAACAGAGCCTGGCCATCGCGAAAAAGCCCGCCGCGATCGCAGAACCGATTCCGTCCGAAGCTCCCCGCCGCCGCGCCACTGCAAAGCGCAAGGCCGCCGGATAGCCCGCGGACCCGGGAACACCTCTGTTCCTCCGGCTTGTTTTCAGAGAAAAACCTCGCCGCGATCGCCGATAAGCACATTAGGACGACAACGTCCTTCCGAGCCGCGGAGAGGCTATGGTCAGTCTGAAACGCCACCTCGACTTCAATGAAGAACGCATTGCGCTACGTCGCGTAATCTCGCTGCTGCTGAACGGCATCGCCACCCGTGCGGTTCGGGGAGATCGCGGCGAATACGAAGCGTTTCAGAAGACCATGCAGCGCATCCAGGAATCCACCGGCGCCGAAGCCTCGGCCGACGAGCTTCTGGTGACCGCCGGATCGGCCCTGCAGGCTCTGGACGAATTCAGCCAGCGGACCACGCAGACCATTCGCAAGCAGGGCATCGAGCTGCAGAACATCATCTCAATGCTCACCCGCACGGTCATCAGCATCAGTGCCGGAAGCGACCGCTCCACCGAGCGCCTTCAGGAAATCAGCCAGCAACTGGCAAAGGCGGTGGAACTGGAAGACGTCCAACAGTTGAAGGTAAGACTCGACGACTGCCTGGGACATCTTCGCGAGGAGTGCCTGCGGCAGAAGAAAGAGACGGATGAGATCGTCACCGCTCTTCAGAGCGAGATCAAGAACTCCGAGGAACGCGCCAGCGCGAATGAGCCGTTGGACCTCGACCCCATTACCGGCCTCCCCTCCCAGGAGACGGCGGAAGCAACGTTCCAGGATCTGGTCAGGAAGCCCGGAAAGCGTTTTGTGGTGGTGGCCGTGGTCAACCGGATGCAGCCAATCAATGCGCGATTCGGACACAGCGTGGGCAACCAGGTCCTGCGGACATTCAAGGAGTTCTTCCAGCACGAACTCGGTCCTCAGGATCGCCTGTTTCGCTGGAGCGGCCCCGCTCTGGTTGCGGTACTGGAAAGAACCGAGGCGCTGGAGATTGTGCGGGCCGAGGTGCGCCGCATGCTGAACAAGCCGCTGGAGAACACCACCTTCGACGTTGGCGGACGCGAGGTGTTGATTCCCGTATCGGCGTCGTGGTCGGTGTTCATGCTGATCCCCCCCGTCACCACTGCGAACCGTCAGATCCAGACCTTCATCGCGAGTCAGGGAGTTCGCGACTATGCCTGAAGAATTCGAGGTGAATGACCAATCCCTGCTGGCCGAATCGGATTACGAGATGCTCGCGCGCCAGCTTCAGGAGACGCTCGATCGCAATACACGTCTGTTCGACGCCATGCTCGCGCACAGCCGCGACGGGATACTGCTGACCGGTCCCGACGGGCGCATCGTCCGCATCGTACGGTCCCTTGCCGGCTACGGCCCCATCGAACTGGCCGGAATGCTGCTGGAAACGATCATTCATCCCGACGACCACGAGAAATTGCGTGCATGCTACCGGCGGCTGGTCAGCCGCATGTCCGCCAGTGAGGAGATCGAAGTCCGCGCCATGCGCATCGACGGCTCCTATATCTGGGTTGACGCCACCATCACCGATATGCTGGATGTCCCGGACGTCCAGGCGATCGTCTGCAATTACTCTGACATGACGCGCCGGAAGGAACAGGAACTGAAGGCTGCCGAATTCGAAGCCATCGTCCGCAATTCCGAATATGCGATCTTCTCCAAGGATGTCGACGGCAACATCGTCACCTGGAATCATGGGGCCGAGAAGGTCTTCGGCTGGGGCGGGGAAGAAGTCGTCGGCCGCCACGTGCATGTCCTCGTTCCCGAAGACCTGCGCGAGGAAGAGCGAAACATCAGGCAACACGCGTGCGAAACGGGCGAGACGGTCGAGGTCTGCACCGAGAGGCTGCACAAAGACGGTTCGCGCGTGTCGATCGAACTCCAGCTCTCCCCGGTCCGGAATCACGACGGTCAGATCTGGCGTCTGATCCACATCTCACGCCGCGCCCGCTGACCTCAGCAGCTCTTCCGCATAGAGCGCCCCTGCGGGCGTCTCTTCGTGCTTGAAAAACACGTAGCAATCGCGGCCGTCGGCGCACAACTGGCGCACGCGCTCCGCGATCTCCCGCCTTTCCTCGGGCAAGTACTCGGTCTTCCGCAACCGCGAATACACGAACCCGGCCGTCAGCACCTCGGGAATCACCAGCTTGTCCGATTCGGCCAGACACAGCGCCGCACCGTGGCGCTCCAACACGCCGTAAGCCTCCGCGTTCAGCCAGGAAGCGTTCCGGAACTCGAAGGCGCACGCAAGTCCGTCAGGCAGGCCTTTCAGGAACTCTTCCAGAACCCCGATGTCGGCGCGAAACTGCGGCGGCAACTGGAACAGCACCGGCCCCAGCCTTTTCGCGATCCGCAGCGGCTCCAGCGCGCGAAAAAACAACTCGGTGAACTCGGCCTTCTGCAGCCGCTGGATGTGCGTGATGCGCATGTGCGCCTTGGGACAGAACACAAAGCCCACGGGAGTGGCTTTGATCCACGCCTCCAGCGTCGATGCCGATGCCAGCCGCCGGAAGGTGTAATTGATCTCCACCGCGTTCAGCCGCCCGGCGTAGTATTCGAGGAACCCCTTCGACGCCAGCTTCGCCGGGTAGAAATCCGGCTTCCACGACGCATACGCAAACCCCGAAGTGCCGCAGAACAACCGAGCCATGCAGCTTATGGTACGCCACCGCGCTACGGTAAGATCGATTCCGTACCATGAAACACCATCTCCTCGCTTTTCTGCTCGCCGCAGCTGCACTTGTCGCGCAAGCCGCGCCGCTCCGCATCGAACAGGGCTACGTTGACGCCAATGGCGTGCTCATCTACTACGAGGCGTTCGGCCACGGCAGCCCGCTGGTCATCGTCCACGGCGGACCGGGCGCATCGCACGACTACTTCCTCCCTTACCTCGCCCCGCTCGCGCGCAACCACCAGCTCATCTTCATCGATGAGCGCGGCTCCGGCAAATCGCAGAAGCTCGACGATCCGGCAGGCTACACGGTAGAAGCCATGGTCGAAGACCTGGAGGCCGTGCGCAAGGATCTCGGTCTCGGGCGCATTGCGCTGTTCGGCCATTCCTACGGCGGCGTACTCGCCCAGGCCTACGCGCTCAAATACCAGCAAAATCTCAGTAGCCTGATCCTGTGCAGCACCTTCTTCAGCACACAGAGGATGAACGAGGTCTTCCAGAAACAGCTCGCGGCTATGCCCGCCGAACTGCGCGAGCGCATCCAGAAGCTGGAAGCCGCCGGCCTCTTCGGTCACGGCAGGGACTACGAGAAGAACCGCTATCCCACCGACTACATGATCGCCGCGTGGGGCGAAGGATACTTCCCCTATCTCTACCAGCGCCGCCCCGATCCCAACTACGACCCCATCGCCAACGGCAACATGTCCTGGGATCTCTACCGCGAAATGTGGGGCTCCGACGGCGAATACGTCATCGACGGCAATCTGAAATCGGTCGAATACGAAAAGCGCCTGCCCTCAGTGCGTGTGCGCACACTCATCACCGCGGGGGATCACGACGAGTGCGACCCGGCCCTGGCGAAGGAAATGGGTCAGCTCATCCGCGGCTCGCGCGTGGTGATCCTTCCGCAAAGCGGGCACATGACCTTCGTCGATCAGCCCGATCTCTTCATTCGGACGATCAACGATTTCCTGGCAGGCAAATAATGGCGCGAACTCTGGTCTACCTGAAAGTGGAACTCGAACACG
>Ga0335082_10003747_pt1 | contig 16538 bp, 11 predicted proteins | sample Lox_Sample_41_FD_206718 | JGI IMG/M metagenome (GOLD analysis project Ga0335082, IMG submission 206718) | Soil microbial communities from Loxahatchee National Wildlife Refuge, Florida, United States - Lox_Sample_4.1 | ecosystem: Environmental > Terrestrial > Soil > Wetlands | place: USA...
CGGTTTTTTGCAGGCTGGGCAGACGAGGATTTCTAGCAAGTCCTGGGGAATCATGGCTGCCATTTTACGCTCTTTTACCATCGTAATTTCAACCACCTGGAGTGCGTCAGTTGACTCAGCCCCGGAACCGCAGTTGACTTTCAGAGTGTCGCACGAGTAGATTTTCCACGCAGTTGTTCTGCTCTTTGCCAATTCCTTGGTTCGCGCACCCTCGTCCCCACGGACGGGGAGGGAAGCGGGTGAGAAGCCCGCGCTGCCGCGCAACTGTAAGCGAGGACATGGGCGACCGGTCACTGGGAAATCCCGGGAAGGCTGGTTGCAGAAGCTGGACAGCAGCGACTGTCCTGACTCGCCAAGCCAGGAGACTGGCGCGAACCGTCCACACAACCCCTTTCGCGTGTTAAAGGAGGAGTGCATGCGGTTCTTCGGTGTTTTTCTCAGCGTTCTCGCCTGTGTGCTGGCAGCATCTGCCAGCGAACTCAAGATAAAAGTCGTTGACCCGCAATCTGCCGCAGTCAGTGATGCGCGGGTGGAACTCTCTGGCGCTGGCGAGACTTCCCTGACCGTAGGCACCACGTCTGCGGAAGGCCTGGTGATTTTTCGGGATGTCTCCGCGCCACCCTACCGCGCCCGGGTCCTGGCGCCCGGGTTTGCGGTCGAGACAGTCGGTGTTCCAGCATCGTCCGATCTCATTACCGTGACTCTGCGTGTGGCCCCGGCGGCGGAAACTGTGGTCGTGACCGCGACCCGCGGTCCGGTGCCGAGCGACATCTCAGGGGCGGATGTGGCCACGCTCAGCGCGGGCGAAATCCAACTCATCCATCCCATCGCCTCCAACGATGCGCTGCGCTTCCTGCCCGGGGCCGTCGTGGATACCAGCGGACAGCGAGGCGGCCTCGGCTCCCTTTTCGTGCGCGGGGGCGACTCTCGCTACAACAAGGTGATCGTGGATGGCGTGACCATCAACGAGCCCGGCGGACGGTTCGACTTCGGCAACCTGCCGTTGACCGAAACGGACCGCCTGGAATTTGTGCGTGGTGCGCAGGGCACGCTGTATGGATCCGATGCCATGACCAGCGTTGTGCAGGTGTGGACCCGCACCGGCAGCACGCCCACCCCCGAGCTTCGCTTGGGGGCCGATGGCGGGAACTTCGCCACTGCTAACGGGTACCTCTCGCTTGCCGGAGCGCGTGGGCGCTACGACTACAACCTTTTTGCGGAACAGTTCAACACCAGCGGCAGCGGCCCCAACGACGATTACTCGGATTCGCTGCAGGGCGGAAATGTCGGCCTCGCGGTGAATGAGCAAGTGTCCTTGCGCTTGCGGGCCCGCCACTCCAACAGCCGCTCGGGAGTGCAAAACGAGTGGAACTTTAACGGACAGCCGCTGATGCAGCCGGATCTCGACCAGTTCGGCCGGCTCAATGACACGCTGGTCAGCCTTGAGCTCAGCGTCGCCGGACCATCCCGATGGCAGCATCACCTGACCGGCTTCGAGTTCAACTTGAAGCGGACGAACGTGGACCGGGTAGACGATCCAGGAAGAGTGTCGCCTGCTTTTGGCGAGGTCGACTTCCCCTTCGACAGCGTGGCGAATCTGAACCGCGCCGGTTTGGAATATCAAGGCAGCTACACCGAGCGGACCTGGGCGCAGACCACATTCGGCTATCGCTTCGAGGATGAGAACGGCTTCGTAGGCGACCCCACCGCGCCGCCGATGGATCATGGCCTGCGGCTGAACCACGACGCTTATGTGCAGCAGGAGCTCACGGTGGGACGTTTGTCGGCAGTTGGAGGCGTTCGCTTCGTGCACAACGGCAGTTTCGGCAACACTGGTATTCCTCGGATTGCCTTGAGCCTGCAGGCCGTGCGGGGCGGCGCCGCACTCTCGGGGACCCGCCTGCGTTTTTCCTATGCGACCGGGATCAAGGAACCTCTGCTGGAGGAGTCGTTCGCCAGCGGACCCTTCACCGTGCCGAATCCCAATTTGAAGCCGGAGAGGAACCGGTCTTTTGAAGCAGGACTGCAGCAGCGCTTTTTCGGGGGAAACTACGTTCTCACGGCCACGTACTACCACAACCTGTTTCGCGATCAGATTGAGTTCGCCACCGACCCGAACACGTTTGTCGGCCAGTACGAGAACGTAAACGAATCGCTGGCGCACGGCGCAGAAGTTGAATTCCAGGCCAAGCTCAGGAGCCACCTGTCGTTCAATGCAGGCTACACCTATACGTCGACGCAGATCCTCAACGCGCCGCTGTGCACGCCGGCGAACTTCTGCGATCCGCTGCTTTCGACCGGACAGCCGCTGCTCCGCCGTCCGAAACATTCCGCTACGACTCTGTTGACTTATCTGGGAAGGCGGTGGGGAGGCAACCTCGGGGGAAGCTTTGTGGGACGGCGGGCCGACTCCGACTTCTTCGGATTCGGATTTACGCACGCGCCCGGTTACGTACTGCTCGATGCCGGTGGCTGGTACGCGGTGAATTCCCGCGCGACGGCCTATGTCAACATCGGCAATCTTCTCGACCGCAGCTACAACGAGGTCGTCGGCTATCCGGCGCTGGGCGCGAACGTGCGCGCCGGGATGCGGTTCCGGATCGGAGGGGACTGAACGAGTCCAACTCTCGGTGTTACAATTCCGCCGGCCAGACTCAAACCTTCCGGAGGACCTATGTCTGTGACGGGTAGCTGCCAGCGTTGGATTGTCCGCGCCTTGGGAACCTTCGTGCCAGCCGTCTTGTTGCTGGCCATCCTGGCTCCGGATCTCTCGGCACGCAGCGTGCAGAATGCTGCATCCGATCCGCGTCTGCAAAAGGCGTACCGCTTTCAGCAGGATGGCTGGACCTACGTTCATCTTGAGGGTTCGCCCTCGGAGATCGGCTTTCAGCACGGCTTTCTCCTGGCTCCCGAGATCCAGGACGCTTTTGAAGCTCTCCGGTTGTACGACACCCATACCACTCGCCGGGATTGGGGGTTCTTCCGCAAGGCTGCCCGTGAGATGCTCTGGCCCCGCATTGACGTCGAATACCAGCAGGAGCTGCAGGGAATCGTCGAGGGGCTAAAGGCGGGCGGAGGGAATCTCGACCTCTATGACGTCGTTGCGCTCAACGCTTTCGAGGAGCTGCCGGAGTACTACGTTCCCTGGCTCAACAAACGGGAGCATGCGCAGAACGCGCCTGTCCTGCTTCCGCCCGGCAACTGCAGCGCATTTATTGCGACCGGAAGCCTGACCCGGGACGGTCAAATCGTGATTGCCCACAACAACTGGACCAGCTACCTGGCTGGTTCCCGCTGGGTCGTAATGTTCGACATCGTGCCGGCGCGTGGCAACCGCATCCTCATGGACGGCTTCCCTGGCGTGATTACCAGCGACGATGATTTCGGCGTCAATTCTGCCGGCATCATGATTGCCGAAACCACGATCACTCAATTCGAGGGATGGAACCCCAACGGTAAGCCCGAATTCGTGCGCTCCCGTAAGGCACTGCAATATGCCAACTCGATTGACGACTACGTCCGCATCATCAAGGAGGGCAATAATGGCGGCTATGCCAATGACTGGCTCATTGGCGACCGCAAGACCGGGGAAATCGCCTACCTTGAGCTCGGACTGAAGAACACTCCCCTGTGGCGTACAAAGGATGGATACTTCATAAGCTCCAACTTTGCGCGGGACCCGAAGGTGCTTGCGGAAGAAACCACCTTCGATCCCAACGACAAGTCGTCCTCACCCAATGCCCGGCGCGTCCGCTGGGAGGAGTTGATGCGACAGAGCAAGGGCCGCATCGACGTAGAGATGGCGGAGAAATTTCTCGGCGACCACTTTGATTCTTACGAGAAAAAAGAGAAGGCGGACGAACGTTCCCTGTGCGGGCATGTGGAAGTGAGCTCCCAGGGTGCGCCGCAATGGAATTGGGGTCCCTACTACCCGGGTGGCGCGGTGCAGGGTAAGGCAACCGACAGCTCTCTCGCGGGCAAGATGAGCTTGCGGGCCCGTGCCGGGCACCCCTGCGGCGAAGACTTCATCGCCAAAGACTTTCTCGACCGGCACCACGAATATGACTGGGAGAAGCCGGTGCTTCGCGACATGAAGGCGGGCCCGTGGACGACTTTCACGGCGGGGCAGACGTCAGCCCGGTAGTGTGGTTGGTATGCGACGTTGAGGGTGCTGCCTAGACCTTCACACGGGAGCTCTGCCGAAACTCCCTGACTTGCGGCCTTTCCGAGGTTCTCATCGAGTCTGCAGATGCCGTCTTGCCGTTGTGGTTCCCTGACGATCCACAGGTGTTTGCCAGGGGTAACGCTGCGGCCGAGTGGCTCCCTTCGTACTTCCGCCGCGCCAGCAGCAGTTTCTCCAAGTCTTCTCCCTCCAGGGGTTGCTGGCGGCCCAGGAGGTGGGTGACGAGCGCCACCTTGGCAAAGTGCTCCACGGTCTCCATCTTCATGTAAGCGTGATGCAAGGTGTCAGCGTAAGCAACCACGCCGTGGTTGGACATCAGGATCGCGTCATACTCAGGAATCAGCGGTTTGAGGGTTTCCCCCAGTTCCGGGGTTCCGGGAGTTCCATAGCGGGCGAGAGGGATCGAGCCCAGCCCGATTACGACTTCGCATACCAACGGCTGGTTCAATGCAATTCCGGCGGCTGCGAACCCGGTGGCGGTGGGGGGATGCGCATGCACGATGCCATGCACATCCGGGCGCAGCCGGTAGATCAGCAGGTGCATGGCAATTTCACTGGAAACATTGTGCTGCCCCCGCAGCAGCCCGCCCTCCATGTCCACGACTACCATGTCAGACGGGCGCAGAAAACCCTTGCTCATGGCCGTCGGTGTGGCGAGGATGCGATCCTCGTCCAGGCGCACGGAGAGGTTCCCGTCCATAGCCGCTACGTACCCGCTGTGATACAGCATCTTGCCGAATTGCGCGATTTCGCGTCGATGTTGACGTTCGCTGGGCATACGAAAGCACGGGGGGGTGGCTCGCGTATGGTAACGCAGGCGCACCGCGGAAAACAATCCTTTGTTTACTGGCTGCCTCAGAGGCAACCTGCTCTCACTACTATAATCGACAGCCGTGCAGGTTTCCGAGTTCAATTACCATCTGCCCCCGGAACTCATCGCCCAGGAACCACTTCCAGAACGCTCGGCCTCCCGCTTGCTTCACCTGGACCGTGCCTCCGGAGACTTCAGGGACCTGTACTTTCGCGACCTGCCAGACCTGCTGCGCAAAGATGACCTGGTCATCTTCAATAACACCCGGGTGTTTCCCGCACGATTGTACGGTCGCAGATCGGGCACCAAGGCGCAGCCCGTGAGCCCTAGAAACCCTGCGGCGCAGGGATTTTTGAAGGGCCAAATCGAGGTCCTGCTCACGCATCAGGTTTCCCGCGAACCGAACGTCTGGGAATGCCTGGTCCGGCCGGGCCGGAAGATTGGAGTCGGGGAACAGCTGTTCCTTGGCCCCGAGGACGAACTGCAAGCGGAAGTCATCGGCCGCGGGACATTCGGCGAGCGGCAGATCCGTTTCGCGCCGACCCCGGATTTCTTTGCTATGGTCGAGCGCCTGGGACACGTGCCGCTGCCTCCGTATATTGACCGCCCGGATTGCCGCGAGGACCGCGAACGCTACCAGACGGTTTACGCGTGCGAACGCGGCTCGGTGGCCGCACCCACAGCGGGATTGCACTTCACGGAAGAGATTCTTGACCAGTTGCATCGGCGGGGCATCGAGACGGCAGAGATCACTCTGCACGTGGGCCTGGGTACATTCCAACCCGTGCATGCGGACCGGGTGGAAGACCACCACCTCCATCGCGAGTCGTACGAGATTCCGAGCCTGGCCGCTGAAAAGATCAACCGCTCCCTGGACCTGGGACGGCGTGTGGTCGCGGTTGGCACAACCACGGTCCGCACCCTGGAGCATTCCGCAGCACAGTTGGAAAGGTCTGGGATCCAGGCTGGCAGCGGGGAGGCGGATATATTCATCTATCCGGGCCACGCTTTCCGGGTCGTGGGGGCGCTGCTCACCAACTTTCACCTCCCTCAATCCACCCTGCTCATGCTGGTGTGCGCCCTTGGAGGTCAGGAGCGGGTGCTGGCCGCCTACAGACACGCCGTGGAAGAGCAATACCGCTTCTATTCTTATGGCGACTGCATGCTGGTGGAGTGAGCCCGGTACAAGGCGATATACTGGGCCTCTCGCCGGGGTGAGACATGGGCATACAGGCAGTGTCAAGACAGGCTTCGATCAAAGACTTCGTCTCCGAGCTACGTACCTTTCCGGAGCCGGCGTTCAAGCGCACCGATGAGATCATCCAGTTCCTGCAACGCACGCCCGTTGCCTCCGAATCGCTAGCGCCCTATTTGACTTGGGACCGGCAGCACTACACCCGCAACCTGATCGACAAGACGCCACTATATGAGTTGATTGCGATCTGTTGGGAAGTTGGCCAGGTCAGTTCAGTGCACAACCATCGCGACCAGAACTGCTGGATGGCGGTGCCGATCGGCCGGTTACTGGTTGAGAACTACCGCCTGGTGTCCCAGGACCTTCAAAAAGGTACCTGCCAACTGGAAACAGCCGACACGGTCGAGATGAATCCCACTCATCCCTGTGCCGTCGATCCCCTGGAACCGGTGCACCGCGTCTACAATCCGCGCGAGTTCAATCAGCGAGCGGTCAGCCTGCACGTTTATTCTCGGCCTTTTGACAGCTGCGTGGTCTACTCGCCGGAGCAGGGCACTTGCGGAGAAATCAAACTCCACTACAACACCGAATATGGAGAAGTGAAGTTGCGATGAAGCGAAGGTTGTCCCGGGTGATGGTCGGCGGTTTGCTCGCGTTGGCCAGTTTGTATTTCGCTAAATACGCCCTACTGCGTAAACCGCCGCCAGTGCCGGCGACCCAATTACCAACGCCTCAGACGGAAGAACCCAAGCCGGAGATAAAGGCGGCAACCCCCGAAGATCCCGGTCCAATCGCGACCGTGATTTCACCCTTAAACACCTGGACGAAAGACACCAAGCTGGGGCAAATGGAAACACCCATTGCTGTGAATTCAGCACCAAGCGCCGCCGATCACGTTACAGTCAGCTCTCCGCTTCATCCTCAGAACTTCTTACACGGCACATTTCAGGTAAGAGAATATGCCAGGGCCGATTTTATGGTGCCGCCCTACGCGAAGAGTCCCAGGTTGTATGGCCGCTTCAGTTCCCGTCCAGCGATGCCCGATGGTGCTCCCGCGGCGCGTGACAGCGCCCGGGTGGAGATTCTTCTATTAACCGCGGAAGAACACGATGATTTCCTTCACGGGCGGCATTGCACCGTGACCCGCGCCGCCAGCCCCGCCGCCAGCCAAACCATAGACTGGGCGCGCTTGCCTCAACCTCTCGCCAGCCCCGGAAGTACTACCTTATGTTTCACAATCCCGACCCGGGCAGCGCGAAAGTGGTCGACGCCGACTTCACGATCGTTTCGGAGTAAAGGCAACGAGGTTACGATTGTTGCGCTCCTCGAGCAGCTGCTTTGGCGATCCACGGTTCCCCGATACCCACCGTCACGCGGATCGTACCCTTCAGCGTGCCTTTCTCGGCGAAGTTGCGGACGGTCTTTACCAGTGCGTACGTGACCTCCTGGCCCTTCGCGGCCAGCAGAACTCCCTGTACGGAACGCAGGTCCTCGCTGAGTACCATTCCCGTCCGCAGGTCGCGGACTTCGATGACTCGTAGCTCGGTCGCCTGGCGAGCAGGCTGGAAGTCGGTGAGGGCGGCCACAAACCGCGGCTCATACTCTCCGGGATTGTTCGTCAGTTCGGAGATGGCTTCGGCCTTACTTGACCCACTGCTCAGCAGATGGTCAAAGGCCAAGCCAACCTTCAACATACGCGCCCCATTGGTGACGGCTTCGGCTCCTGGTGTCGGGTTTCTCAAGAGGCTGCCTCTGGACTCGCTCTGTCGAAGGATCATCTCCGCGACCGGTTCCAGGCGTGGGATCCGGGCCAGCAGATCATGCCCGACACGAGCATGCTGGCCGTAACGCTCCTGGTCCTCCGGGCTGAGACGCTGGCCGGCATGGATAGCCTCGAGAAGATCGGGCGTCAGCGTAACGCACCCCATTTCCGACAGCAGGGCGGCCATCTCGTATTGCCACAGATCGCTGAAGCCGAGCTTGGCAGCGATGTGTTTGACGTACTGCTGGATGCGGAAACCCTTGTTGAACGCCACCGGATTGGCCAGACTGAGAACCTCGCTCAGAACGCGGACGGCGCCGGCCAGAGTGTTCTCCAGCAGTTCCTTCTCGCTGCGTACCAGGTGATACTGCACGACGCAGGCACGCAGGGTGAGGATCATCTGGTCCGGGGTCACCGGTTTGTTGAGGAAGCGGAAGATCCGGCCCTCGTTCACCGCCCGCATGGCCGCCTCCATGTCAGCGTAGCCGGTCAACATGACGCGAATGCAATCCGGCGACATGGCGCGCACCCGCGACAACAGTTCCGCCCCGTCCATCCCGGGCATACGCATGTCGGAGACGATGACCGGGTAAGGGCCACATTTCTCAAACTTCTCCAGGCCTTCTTCAGGGCTGCTTGCGAGATCGGTGTCGAACTCGCGGTAGAGGGAACGGCGCAAACCCTCCAGCACCAGGGGTTCGTCGTCGACAAACAAGACTCTCGGCTTCTCGACCTTGCCTTCGGCCGGGGGTACACTCGGATTCATTTTCTGACCTCCTCCTTCACCCCGCGGAACTGGAGAGGCAGCCAAACGAAGAAGGTCGTGCCTTTGCCCAGTTCCGTATCGAACCAGATCTTTCCTCCATGTTTGTTCACTACGATGTCGTGGCAGATGGCCAAGCCCTGCCCAGTCCCCTCACCTACCTGCTTGGTGGTGAAGAAAGGTTCAAACACGCGCGCCCGAGCATGCTCGGGAATTCCGCAGCCGTTGTCCTCGATTTCGATCTGTACCCCATCGGCAGTCGTCCGGGTGCGAACCAGCAGCTTGCCGCGCAGTCCGGGATTGGCGCGGGACGCGTCCCGCATGGCGTGGGCCGCATTGATCATAAGGTTCAGAAACACCTGATTGATTTCGTCGGGGACACATTCGACTCGCGGCAGTTCCTGCAGGAACTCGGTTCCCACGTCGGCGACGTGCTTCAGCTCGTTGTGGGCCACGGTGAGAGTCGTGTCCAAAGCATCGTTGAGGTCCACCCGCTCCTTTTCGCCATAGCTGGAATGCGAGAACTTTCTCATGGCGCCCACGATCCGGCTGATCCGTCGAATCCCTTCCAGGGACTGCGAGATTGCATTCGGGACCTCCCGCTGCAGGAAGGTCCACTCCTGCGATTGAGTGGCAAGAGCAGGCTGTGGCGGGGCTGCCGCAGCTCCGACGGGCGTTTCCGGCCGCGCAGGGGCTCCCATCTCCATCACCGCTTCCACCTGCGCCCAGGCATCCCGCAGGAACGAGACGTTATCGGAGAGATACTGCACCGGCGTGTTGATCTCGTGAGCGATGCCGGCTGCCAGTTGCCCGATGGCGCCAAGCTTCTCGGTCTGGGCCGCCAGTTTGCGCGAGCTGATGTCACGCGCCGTGATGACCTGCGCCTCGATCTCGCCATGCACGTTGCGGATGAAGCTGCCGTGCGACTCCAGGCTGGCGTAGGTGCCGTCCTTGCGCCGCATGCGGTACTCGATCATTCTGCCCACGCCGGTTCGGATGGCTTCTTCGGCAGTGTGTTTGACCATTTCCCGGTCGTCGGGATGGATCTGATCAAACGCCACGGTCTTGCTTAACTCATGCGGACTCAACCCCAGTACGCGTTGATAGGCGGGATTGTTGTAGATGCGATGCCCGGAGTTGTTCACCACGGCAATAAGATCGGCGCTGTTCTCCGCAATCAGGCGGAACATCTGTTCGGAACGGCTCTGGGCTTCTTCGGCACGCTTGCGGTCGGAAACGTCAAGAAACGTGACCACCGCCCCGGTGAGATTTCCGGCTTTGAACATGGGGTGGGACCAGTATTCGGCCAGGAAGTTGGTGCCGTCCGCCCGCCACAGGATTTCGTTGTTGGAGTGGATGGGCCTGCCTTCTTTCGCCGCAGCAGCAAGCGCGCAGTCTTCCTGAGCATACGGCGCGCCATCGGCGTGGGAATGATGGATCAGTTGGTGAATGTTGGTGCCCAGCAGGTCCCATTGCGATTCGTAACCTAGAAGGCGGAGGCAGGCCGGATTGCAGAAGGTGCAGTGCCCGTTCAAATCAATGCCGTAAATGGCTTCGGCCGTGGAACTCAGCAGGGCCAGATATTCTTCCTTGCCCTCCTGGATCGCCTGCTGGGCAGAGATCAGGTCGGTGATGTCCATCGCAATCCCGATCATGCGCCGGGTGCCGTCGTGGATGACGACCCCGCGGCAGTCGAGCCAGGAACTTCCCCCCTCCGGCCGAACCACCCGGAATTGTGCGGCGTAGTCCTGGCCGCCAGCCTTGACTTCTTCGGCAGCCGCCTCAACCCGTGGCCGGTCATCGGGATGCAGCCGGGCGAGAAATTCTTCCAGGGTGCCACCGAAGGTCTCCCGCGTATATCCGAACTGGCGGTACATCTCTTCTGACCAGCTCAGGGTGCCGCTTTCCAGCTCCCAGTCCCACCAGCCCAGACTCAATCCTGATCGCTGGGCCAGTTCGTGGCGTCGTTGCCAATCGCGCAGGGCCTGTTCGGCCTTCTTCCGCTCCGAGATGTCGCGCAGCATGACCTGATGGGCAGGCTCGTCTTCCCATACAAAAGGAATGCCCACGCTTTCCACGTCGACCGCCGAACCGTCGAGCCTTATAAGAATATTTTCGAAAGGAGGAGATACTGTTCCGCTGAGGTAACGCTGCTCGATATGCTGTCTGAGCGCCTCACGCCGGTCCGGGTGAATGATGTCAAGAAGGCTTCTTCCCACGAGTTGGCCCGGGCTGTCTGCTCGAAGAAGTTTCAAGCAGGCGGGATTGGTAAATAGAATCTGCCGGCCGTCGTGAACCAGGATGGCGTCGGGAGAGGCCTCAACCAGGTCGCGGAACATGCGATCCTTTTGGGCGAGTGCGTCGGTTGCCTCTTCCTGCAGCCGCAGTACCTCCTCCGTCCGGGCCGACAGCCACCGGTCAACCGTGGAAGTCAATAGGGCAGCGGCCAGAATGATCAGGGTGACCAGCACGATGGCGAAGTTCGACACCGAAGAAATGTGCGTGGCATTGATCAGGTCATCTACGGTGGCGGATGGCGTCAGCGTCAATCCCGCCATGCCGCTGTAGTGCACCGAGACCATCGCCAGGCCCATGACCAGGCAGCTTCCCAGTCTGAACCGCCAGCGGTAGCATTCGCTTTCTGCCTGCCAGGTAAAACGCATGGCGACGGCAGAAACCGCGGGTCCGAGCACCGCCGAAACCGCAACCCATCGTGGATCATAGTGCTCCCTCGCGGGCATGCGTATGGCCAGCATGCCGATGTAGTGCATGGCGACGATGCCTCCGCCCATGAGCAAGCTGCCTGCGGTGAATATTCCGGGAGTCAAACGCTTGCGACTTACCACCCACAGGCCTACCAATGCTCCCAGCACCGCAGCCAACAATGACAAGGCTACGGTGGGCAGGTGGTAATAGATGGGGATGGGCAAGCGGTAGGCGAGCATGCCGGTGTAGTGCATCGACCAGATACCCGTCCCCATGGCAAACGCGCCGCCCAGCAACCAGGCGGTCCGCACCATGCCCTTGGCCCGGGTGACGCGTCCAGCCATGTCCAGCGCAACGTAGGACGCCATTAGCGCGATCACCACCGACAATCCCACCAGCCGGTAGTCGTAGGTTGCGGGAATCGTCGCCAGCGAGTCTGCCATGTGCTCTGCCGGATCTTGCCAAAGGGCACACCACTGCTGAAGACAGCAGCTACTTGGGTCTTCGGCATGGGGACAGGCGGCATTAGACGTCGCGGTTCCGGTGGAGTGACTTTGGTTTCGGCAGAGGATTGTCGCCGTGGTCCCCTGCTAAACTTATGGTTTGCCGCTCAAGAAACAATCCCCGCAAGCCCGCGAAAGCGCCCAGCTGAATGTGGTGAACGGCAAATCCTCTGCCGCCCCCAATCAGCCGGGCAAGGGCGAAGGTAAACCCGATCGCATCTTCCTGCTGGACGCCATGTCGTTTATCTTCCGCGCCTACCATGCCATGGCACGTACGCGTGGCATGTCCACCAAAACGGGGGTCCCCACCGCGGCGACCTACGTTTTCGTCAACATGCTGCGCAAACTGCGGGACGACTTTTCTCCCCATTATCTGGCGGCGGTATTTGACGTAGCTGCGCCCACTTTCCGAGACCAGCAAGCCGGGGCCATCACCAGCGTTCGCAAGTTTGATCTGAAGACGCAAACCTTCCAGGAGATCGAGTACAAGGGCTATAAGGCCAACCGGGCGGAGATGCCGGCTGATCTGGCGCAGCAGATCCCCTATATCCGACGGGCCCTCGAGGCGTATCGCATTCCGATCCTCGAAATCCCCGGCTACGAGGCGGACGACGTCATCGGCACTCTGGCCCGCAAGGCCGCGGAAGCCACGCGGGAAGTCTATGTCGTTTCCAATGACAAGGACATGCTGCAGTTGGTCAATGACCGGATTTGCGTTCTCAATCCGCCCAAGGACAACCTGATCTGCGACGCGAAGAAAGTGGAAGAAATTCTCGGTGTTCCCCCCGAGCGCGTAATCGATGTGATGGCGCTGCGCGGCGACTCCGTCGACAACGTCCCCGGCGCTCCCGGCATCGGCGACAAAGGTTCGGTCGATCTCATTCAGAGGTTTGGCACGGTCGAAGCAGCCCTGGATCGTGCGGCCGAGGTAGAGAAGCGAACCTACCGCGAGTCGCTGCAGAACAATCGCGAAAACATTCTTCTCAGCAAACAGCTGGTGACGATTGATCGCAATGTCCCGATCGAACTTGACGTGAACGCCATGCAAGCCGGCGAACCCGACATCGAGGCCCTGCGCACCCTGTTCACCGAGCTGGAGTTCACCTCGCTGCTGAGGGATCTCCTACCGGTTGCCGAAGTTGGCGAAGCGCGCTACACCGAAGCCAAGTCTGCCGCTGATGTAGAGGCAGTCTTGCGGGCAATGCCGCCAGGAGGCGCATTGGCAGTAGCTGTGGTTTCGGAATCGGAAGCCGAGGATGGTCCCGAGGAAGAAGAAGGCGACCCGGCGGAAGGCTTGCTACCACTCACCAGCGACGTGTCACCGTCGCCCCAGCCTCAACCCATTGCCATCTCTTCCGTGCCGGGCGTGGCGCTGACTGTCTCGGCGAACGCGGAAGCTGCCGTGTCGAGACTCAAGTCGGCTCTGGCCGACTCCAGCCTGCCCAAGGCAATTCACGACTGGAAGAGTACGACACAAGTCTTGGAAGGCCAGGAGATCACACTGTACAACGTACAGCACGATCCTATGCTGTACTCGTACCTGCTCGACCCAACCTACTCGGCCCACGGATTAGGGGATGTCGCTCTGCGCCGCCTCAACCTGAAGCTCAGCGGCAACCTGCCGGAAGCTGCCGATATGACCGGCCGGCTGGCCAAGATCCTTCGCCGCGACGTCGAGGAAGCCGGTCTGCTGAAACTCTATCAGGAGATTGATCTGCCACTGGTGCCCGTGCTGACACGCATGGAACAGGCCGGCGTAAAGATCGACCGCGGAGCTTTGGCAGAAATGTCGGCTCGCCTGGAGCATGAAATCGACGTCAAGGCCCGGGAGATTTACGCGGCCGCCGGCTGCGAGTTCAATATTAGTTCTCCCAAGCAGCTTGGGGACGTGCTGTTCAACAAATTGAACCTGCCCAAACCGGTGAAGTACGGCAAAGGCAAGACGATCTCGACCGCCGTGGACGTACTGGAAGGTCTGGCCGAGGAGCATGCCGTGCCCCGGATGGTGCTCGAATACCGGCAACTGACCAAGCTGAAGTCCACATACGTGGATGCCCTGCCTGCGCTGCTGAATCCCGGAACCGGACGGTTGCACACCACGTTTGACCAAGCGGGCACGGCCACGGGCAGACTCTCTTCGGCCAATCCAAACCTGCAGAACATCCCCATACGCACTGAACTGGGCCGCGAGATTCGTGCTGCCTTCACGGCCGATCCCGGGCATGTCCTGCTGGCGGCGGATTATTCGCAGATTGAGCTGCGCCTGCTGGCGCATTTCTCCAAAGACGCGCTGCTGGTAGAAGCGTTTCGCCGAGGGGATGACATTCACAACCTCACTGCCTCCCAGGTCTTCGGAGTACCTCCCCTGATGGTGACGGCGGACCAGCGGCGCCAGGCCAAAGTGGTGAACTTTGGCATCGTGTACGGCCTGTCAGCATTCGGCCTGTCGCAGAATCTGGGCATCGAACCCGCCGAGGCCAAGCAGTTCATCGAGGCGTACTTCGAGAAATACAAGGGTGTGAGGAAGTTCATTGACGATACGCTGGACGAGGCCCGCCGCACCCAGCAGGTGAAAACGCTTTTCGGCCGGGTACGGCCGATCCCCGACATCAACAGCAAGAACTTCAACCTGCGGGGATTCGCCGAAAGGACCGCAGTCAACACGCCGTTGCAAGGTACGGCAGCGGATCTGATCAAGATCGCAATGATCCGGATCGACGCGGCACTGTTGGCGCGCGGCTTGAAGTCACGAATGACCCTGCAGGTGCACGACGAACTTGTCTTCGAAGTGCCAGAATGCGAGATCAACGAGATGCGAACGCTGGTGAAGGAGCAGATGGAGAAGGTCCATACGCTGACGGTGCCGTTATTGGTGGAGGTCGGTGTGGGAGCGAATTGGCGGGATTTGGAGTGAAATGCCGCCGCTGATCTGCGCAGGTAGCGCTGATCAGTTCACAGGAACGTCGCCTGACTCTCGCTGGGCAGCCTCTCGCAGCATTCTTCGCTCTCTGGCCGCGACGATTCGTCTGGCCCGGACGAGCCTGCGCAGGACGAACCAGTACAAGAACCAGAGCAGGGTTGCAATCGCGGCCAACCACAGCCCCAGGCTCCACAGTGCTCCCAGACTGTTGACAAGTCCGCTCATGAACTCTGCTGCACCATGTCTCTGAATTCGGTAGTAGTGGCAGCCATTGGCAAAAGTCGCGGCAGCAGGTCTCCCGCCTTTCCGAGATAACACTCGTCAAACGACGCCCGATTCCCTGGCTCTTCCCGCCCGACGTAGCAGGTCCGGGCCCGGTGACGGACGTGCGCCACGAAACTGGCCGCAGGTTCCACCACTCCCGAAGTACCGATCGCCAGGAAAATCGTACAACCGTTCAGCGCGTCGTAAATGCGCTCCATCTCAAACGGTACCTCCCCGAACCAGCAGATGTGAGGCCTGATCCGGCCGCCGCAGTCGCAACGCGGGACTTCCGCGGCGGGGTCGTAGGTGAGCGAGTCCGCAAACGGCGGGCGCGTGCAGGTATCGCAACGGCTCTTAAACAGCTCGCCATGCATGTGTACCACGCGGCGAGTGCCCGCTTGCTCGTGAAGATTGTCCACATTCTGTGTACAGAGGAAGAGGCGATCGCCCAGCGACTCCTCCAGGCGGGTGAGGGCGTAGTGGCCGGGATTTGGTTTGGCCTCCGCAGCGACCCGCCGGCGCATCGAATAGAACTCCCAGACCAGACGTGGATCGCGCCGCCATGCGTAAGGGGAGGCGACCTCTTCAATGCGGTAGTTCCGCCACAGCCCGCCGACGCCACGAAAGGTCGGGATGCCGCTTTCGGCGCTTACTCCGGCTCCGGTGAGGAGGAACACGCGATCGCTGGGACGAATGAGAATCATTGCACGCCCAGCGCGTTCCGGATCGCTCCCGCAATGCTCTCGGTCAGGGCCTTCATCTTTACCTCCGACTCGGCTTCCACCATGACTCGCGCCAGCGCTTCGGTACCGGAGTAGCGGACGACCACCCGTCCGTTGCCGTCCAGCTCGCGCTGCGCAGCGTCGATGGCCCGCTGGATTTCCGGCACCTGTGTGAACGGAGTCTTCTCTCGCACCCGCACATTCTCGATCGTCTGAGGAAACACCTTGAGGTCACCCACCAGTTCCGTCAGGGGCTTGCCGCTGCGGGCCAGAATTTCCATGACCCGAAGCGCGGTGAGCAGGCCGTCACCGGTGGTCGCTTCGCCGTCGCGAAAGATGATATGTCCTGACTGCTCGCCGCCCAGAATGGCGCCGCTCTTGAGCATCTCCTCCAGCACATACTTGTCGCCAACGTTGGCGCGCAACATGCGGATGCCCGACTTCCGCAGCGCGATCTCCAGACCCATGTTTGACATTGTCGTGGCCACCACGGTCGATCCGGCCAGAACTCCCCGCGCTTGCATCTCCCGGGCGACGAGAAGCAGGACGGCGTCTCCATTGACCACGCGGCCGTCCGCGTCACTGAAAAGGGCGCGATCAGCGTCTCCGTCAAAGGTGATGCCCAAGTCGAACTGCCCTTTGCTCCGCGATATTTCTCGGCCGACCGCCTCCGGGTGCAGGGCGCCGCAGCTCTCGTTGATGTTCTTCC
>Ga0335082_10003748_pt1 | contig 16536 bp, 11 predicted proteins | sample Lox_Sample_41_FD_206718 | JGI IMG/M metagenome (GOLD analysis project Ga0335082, IMG submission 206718) | Soil microbial communities from Loxahatchee National Wildlife Refuge, Florida, United States - Lox_Sample_4.1 | ecosystem: Environmental > Terrestrial > Soil > Wetlands | place: USA...
CACTGTCAGCTCAATCAGTTCTTGCGGCTCGGGCTGATCAAACACCGTCCCGGCGCGCGCTGGATACTTCACGGGCTCGCCGGGTTCCTCCGACAGGCCCAGCACGGGTTTCCAGGCCTTTCCAGTTGCTGTGTCCCCTGCTTCTGCCATGCCGATCGTCGTCCCGCGCCCTTTCGTTCAAACCCTGTAGCTCCGTATTATAGAAACGTGAGGTTCCTTCGCCCTTTCAGTCTGGCTGCGCTGTCCGCACTCGTCTTCCTCTCAGGATGCGATCGTGGCGCCCACCCCGGCCAGACCGGCAAAGTCGCCCCCGACTTCACTGTCAGCGACGGCGACAACACCATCCGCCTCGCCAACTACCGCGGTAAAGTCGTCCTGCTCAACTTCTGGTGGAGTCAGTGCCCGCCCTGTGTCCAGGAGACACCCGCCCTCATCCAACTCCATCACGAGCGCCCCGATCTTGCCATCCTCGCCGTCAGCATCGACGAAGACCCGGGCTCCTACCGCCGTTTCCTGAAACGCTTTCAGGTTGACCTCAACACCGTCCGCGATCCCGACCAAGCGGTTGCAAAACTCTACGGCACCGAGGGCTGGCCCGAGACCTACATCATCGATCGCAAGGGCATCATCCGACGCAAAATCGTAGGCGACCCCGACTGGTCCAACCCCGAGATCCGTCACTACCTCAGCACGCTCTAGAACCAACCAGTCCCCGGTCCCTCCTCCCTAGTCCAGTCCTTGCTAAAATCTCCCCATGACCACGGTGGACATCCTGCTTCGCTACGCCACTCCGCCAACCGAGGCCGTTGCATCCGCGCTCGCCAGGACGCGCGAGGTCTACGGCGTTCGCCGCCTCAGCTTCGATCGCGCCGCGCACACCCTGCGCGTGGAGTACGATGCCACCCGCCTCAGCGCCGCTGAAGTCATCCAGCTCGTCCGCAGCTCCGGCCTGCAGGTCATTGAAGAAGTGCCGCTTGCGGTCGCGCCGCCTCCGCAAAAACCCGCTCCCGCCGCATGACGCTTCGTTTGCGCCTGTGCCTTATCCCTGATAATCTGTAAAAGGTTTCTTGAACGAAGCCACGGGTGCGCGCCCTTAGCTCAGTTGGATAGAGCGACTGACTACGAATCAGTAGGTCGGGAGTTCGAATCTCTCAGGGCGCGCCATAACACCTCAAGAAAATCAAGAGATTAGCAAAAGGCCTTCCGGGGCCTTTTGCTTTTGTCAATTCTGTGTCAGTGCTGTGTCAGAGATCGGCCAGTCACCTTCCCTGCCATCCGTTCAGCAAATCATGTCAGCGGAAGGGCGGCAGGGATGCGAGTGCAGGGCGAAGACTCGTCAAAGGGACGAGTTGCCGACAACTGGACCTAAATCACAAATGCTCATCCAAGAATTGCGAAGGTTTGTTGTCGGCCTAAGACACCAAGGTGTAGTTAGTGTGATCTGTGGGACTTCCAATAATTGCTATCGGCACTATAAGATGCCGCCATGAAAGCACGTGCTGGTAAGTTCACCGTATGTATGGCGACGGTCCTCGCCGCTTCAACCGCGTGCCTGCCAGTTCTCGGGCAGGCATCTTTCCCGGCAAAGAATCTAGAGATCAAACCGCCCACAACAACGATGAAGTGGACGGGCGATGTGGACGAACTCCTGAAGCATCGTGTGATTCGTGTGGGGGTTCCGTCCTCCAAAACTCTCTATTACACCGTGAAGGGCGTGCAGTATGGTACGGCATACGAGACGGGCAAAGAGTTTGAAAAGTATCTCAACAAGAAATATCCCCAGACGAACAAGAACATAAAGGTGCTCGTTATGTTCTTCGTAACGCCGCGGGGAGAGGCTGCTGCGCGCCTCCAGAATGGAACTCTCGATATCCTGGCCGGCGGAGTCGGTGTCTCGGCGGAGCGGCAAAAGGTCATCGACTTCTCCGATCCCATCTATAGCGACATCAAGGAAATTGTTGTCACCGCGCCCAACGGGCCGCAGATCCATTCCCTCGATGACCTCGCGGACAAGCCGGTTTATGTTCGCAAGAGCTCCACTTACTACGAGCACCTGCAGAGCCTGAACGAGCGATTCAAGAAGGAAGGCAAGGCCGCCGTAAATGTGCAGCCGGTGCCGGAAGACATAGGCGACGAAGATCTGCTCGATATGGTCAATGCCAGCCTGGTGCCGACGATCGTGGTGAATGGCTGGACGGCGAAGCTGTGGAAGGGCCTACTGCCCAAAATGCAGGTTCACGACGACGTTCCGCTCAGCACTGGCGGAGAATTTGCATGGGCCGTGCGCAAGAACTCACCGAAACTTCTGGCGGACATCAACGATTTCTTCAAGACCCACAAACAGGGCACGGCCTTCGGACAGCAACTGCTTTCACGATACGTGGGCGGCACATACATGCTGAAGCAGGCCGTGTCTGAAACGGCGATGAAGCAGTTCCAGGCCACGGCCGCACAGTTCCAGAAATATGCCGGCCAATACCAGATGGACTATCTGCTCATGATGGCGGAAGGCTTCCAGGAGTCGGGTCTTAACCAGACTGTGAAGAGTCCCGTAGGGGCTATAGGTGTAATGCAATTGATGCCCGCAACCGGGAAGGAGATGAATGTTGGCGATATCACCCAGCAGGATCCGAACATTCATGCGGGTATCAAGTACTTCCACCAAATGGAAGAGAGGTACTTTGGCAATGAGCCTATGGATGAGCTGAACAAGGTGCTGTTCACCTTCGCCGCTTACAATTGCGGCCCGGGACGCGTGAAGCAATTGCGTGCGGAGGCAGCAACGAAAGGTCTCGATCCCAACGTCTGGATCAACAACGTGGAGGTGATTGCGGCAGACCGGATCGGAATGGAGACGGTGGCCTATGTCTCGAATATTTACAAGTACTATGTGGCGTATAAGCTTCTCGCCGTGCAGGATGAGCAGCGCCGCAAGGCGCGGGAGTCAATCGCCGGGCAGAAGTAAACGGTGTGAAAAAAGAGGGTCGGTCGATTGTAGCGGGAAGAGTGACCGGTCACACAGACACTGAGGGCAATTCGCCGGTCCGGTAAACCACAGGCAAATCCGGATTGGACAAACCACCAGCGATCACTCTCACCACCAAAGCCGCCAGAACAGATAGCGAAAGCCCGGCGTGTGCGCCATCACCTTGAAGACCACCAGCAGAGCGACAGCCATCGCGGTCACCAGGTACCACGCCGCAGCCGCAATCACGAGCCAGAAAAGCACAAAGGTGATCCAGCCAACGGCCAGCTTCGCGATGCGGAGCGCGTTCGAATCCAAACTGACCGATTCGGCTGCCCCGGCGTTAAACACGAAACACCCGCTCAGATCGGCTGTCGTATCCGCAGGCTGCGAATCCAGAGGACGGCATTGGTCGCGCTTGAGATTGCGCGGACGGTAGGGCTCTTCGTCCCTGGCGGTTCTCTCGAGCCGCCGCACGGCCGAGCCATGAATGATCGCGCCTTTCGGAATCGTCCGTGGTCTGCCATACGGAACGCGCCATTGAATCTTCTCGTCTTCCTTGTCGTAGTACTGCTGCGGAAACAATTGCAGCAACCACCAGACACCCTTCAGCGAATCATGGATGCAGTGATCCTCTTTCGGTGGCGGCGTGAAAATTCTATCTGCGATGTATCTCCCGCTCGGCGTCCCAAGCACCATCTGGACTCGCTCCTGGCAGAGTTCGGCGCCATGCTTTTGAATCTCGCCGATCATCCACCGAAGCGCTTCGTTGGCCGGTGCCGTCTCCCATTGCGGGTAGCTGCCACCCACGTCAGAGTGCGCGCCCGGAAACCATACCTGTGCGATGTCCTGCTGGATTCCCTGTTCACGAAGCTCTTCCGGCCACTCCGGATGCGTAATCGGGACAGGAGGACCCCAGAGGTTGTCGCGGTAGTAGGCGCGGCGCTCGTCGATGCTGATGGCGTGGCGTCCGACCTGCACGATGGGATTCTGTGCCATGCTCAGCAGGCGCACTGGCTCGTAAATCCAGCCCACCGACGACACCGTGTCCCACACACCCATGAACCGGATCTTTACTCTGCGCGAATAGGCCTGCGCAAAGGCAAAATTGTGCTCGATCGAGTGCGAAACAACTCCGCCGCGTGCTCTCGGCGCCTTCTTGAGCATCTCGCGCTTGCCCTGCAACGCGTCGTGAAACATGTTCCATGCATACGGCAAGTGGCCTTCGTTGCCCCGGCAAAGCAGCCCATAGCCATGCAGCATGCCCGCCAGGGCGCGAGCCGTGTAAGCTCCGCGCGAAAAACCGAAGATGTAGATCTCGTCGCCGTCGTTGTAGACCTCCATCAGGTAGTGATACGCGTCGAGCACATTGGCCCTGAACCCTGCTCCGAATGCGAGTCCCTTCACCTTCGACCAGTAGCGGGGGATGGCGTGCCTTATCGTCGGGTCGCCCATCGTGCCTACGCCAGGATGATAGTAGGCGATCTGCTTGTCGGTGATGCGCAGCGCCGTGTACAGCTTCACGACATTCGAGTTTGCCTCTTCGCTGTCATGCGAATCTGCAAACTCATTCCCGGTCCCGTCGCAGAAGATGAAGATCTTCTTCTTGTTCGGGTGCGGCTGCTTGGCGTCGATCTTCGCTTGATCATAGCAATCAATGGCAGGCGTAGGAGACAACGGGGTAGTGACCGGCATGGGGATCTCCGTTGGATTTGGGAGTTTGAAGCCCGGATGATCAGGTGATGCTACCGCACCCAACCGTTGGGTGGCGAGTGGATTCGTACCTCCCCATTCGCGGGTGCACGCCTATCCCCTGCGCGCCACGACCTGCACCTCCGCCACAGTCTGTTGAGCCAGAGCGGGGCTAATCAGCGTGGGTCTTGCCGGCTCAGGCGCGGAAGGCACAGACAGAGAACTCCCCGAAGAAAAGTTCCCGAGTATTCTCATGAACCAGAACAGGCGTGTCCACCTGCCAAAACTCTCAGTCACCCGACCTGCGCAGACATAGCCTTAAAGCCGGTTGCATAGAGCCTGTCTTGAAGCGGCGCGGCTTCAGTCGTGCCACTGGTTCACTGCGGGTGCCCGTTCTTTCGCGCAGCTTCATCGCGAAGGGTGGGACCCTGACCTCGCTGACCGCGCGCAGCGCGGCTAACTCCGCCAGCACCGCTAACGGTCGGTACGCCTCAGCACGTCGGGTGCGGGTTCTTGAATGCAACCTCGATCGGCAGCCAATCCGAAAGCCGCTTCGCATCCACCTCCGCATCTCCTGCCTGGTTGCTGAGCGACGAGCGCGCAAGCGCCACGTTGATCTTGATCTTTCCCTTCACGCAGTAGGCCCCGAGAAACTTCCCCAGCCCCTTGCTTGCCTCGTCCATGTAGTCAGCCGGCAGCGTACCCTCCGCGCCGCTGATGTCCACCGGAGCCATGATCATCTGGTTCATGATCGGCCCGCTCTTCTTGATTCCTGACGCGTCGAATCGCACCACCAGGGTGGCTCGTTTCTCCACCATTTCGGGGTTCGCCGTGTACTTGACCGCCGGAATAGTAACACCCGCCGGGTTCGGCTTGGCTGGCGGCGCGTCAAACGCGATATGGTACGGGGCCCCTTGCCACTTGGGCTTTGCGGGAACGTCGGCAGTCTTCTCCCCCTTGTTGCCGCACCCTGCCAGAAACACGAATACTCCGAGCGCCAGTACGATGCCCTTTCTCAAGTCGTCCTCCTCTTTCTTCTCGAGCGACGCGCTAGAATATCACTCCGCGCTTCGTTGGATTGTGATCTCGAAAGGCTGTCAGTTCTGCAACGTCATCGACCGACCTGGCCAAAGGCTCTCGCCCGCAATCACGTCGCAGATCTCCTTAGGTCGCCTAACTTCCGCGCCAGGTAAAACGTGTGGCATCCCGGTCCGATCATAGGATTGCCTTGAAAGAATGGAGCGGCATCCCACTCCCGAATCCACTCGAATCCCGCTCCGTGGAAGACGCGATGAATCTCGTCCGAACTCCAGCAGACCTCTTCCACTCGTTCGTGTCTTCGCCGCCAGCGGCTCCCCTCGCGAATAAAGAACTCCACATCGCTCCATGCCCGGTTGGTCCCGGCACTATGGCTATTCCGCATCACCATCACGACGCCCGGTCTCTCCATCCAGACCGTTCCCGACCAGTAGCGCCGGAATCCCGCCAAGTTGTTCACGTCAAAAAAGAAATGGCCGCCGGGCCGCAGCGCTCGCTCCACGGCCTTCGCTGCCATCTTCAGGTCCGCGCGGCGCGGAACGTGATTGAGCGCGTCATACTCGCATGTGATGAGGTCCACCGCCTGCGGAAGCCTGAAACTCCGCATATCCCCGCGGATCACACGCACGGTCAAGTGTGCGCGTCTCGACTTTTCGCGAACAATGCGGCACATCTGCGGTGACAGATCCACCGCATACATCTTGATTCCCTTGCGCGCCAGCATCAGCGCCGTCGTTCCCGTGCCGCACGCGAGGTCGCAGGCACTCGCGGCCTGCGGCAGAATTCCGCTTAGAATTCGCTCGCGCGCCACGTTCACAGCCGATCGCGAATCAGCAAAGAATTGGTCGTAATACTGCGCCAGCCATCGATAGGGTTTCACCATCGCATTTCACAACCCGCTCAAGTCCCGATCCCTCGCGCGTCACCCCTTCCCCAGCACCGTCTTCAGCATCGTTCCCAGCCCGTTCCACGTGATCTGAACACCAATGCAGAGCAGCACAAAGGCGATCACGCGCAGAATGCCGTGTGCCGTCTGCTGCGGAACGCGCGCAGTGATCAGGGGCGCGTGCCCGTAGCACAGATAGACCGCCCATGCCAGAAGCAGCACCGCAATCACGATTCCCGCATGCGCTTCGATGTTCGGCAGCAGTTCCCTCACCTGGGCGTGGGCGCTCAGCGTCACCATCACCACGATGCAACCCGGCCCGGCAGTAATCGGAAACGTAAATGGATAAAAGGCCTTCTGCTCGAGCGATCGGATCCCTCCTTCTTCCGCTTCAGCCTCTTCTGCCTTTTCCTGGGGCTTGTCCTGGTTCAGCAGGTTCCAGCCCATGGCCGCCAGCGTCAGTCCGCCAGCAACCTGCACAACGGGCAGAGAAATGCCGAAGAACTTCAGCAGGGCTGTCCCAACCAGTTGGATTGTCAGAAGGAAAATGGTCGTGTTGATCGCAATCTTCCGCGCCAGCGAACGGTAAACATCCGCGGGCGCACTCCCGGCGACGCTCAAAAACACCAGTGCGCTTCCCAGCGGGTTGACCAGCGGAAGAAGCGCACTGAACGCGAGGCCGAAAAACTTGCTCAGTTCACTCACGGCACTGCAGTATACCAACCAATCGTCGGCATCGAGGGCTCCTTCCCGCGCCTCACGGCGTCATGCCGAATGCGACGAGCCTGTTCGAGGCCCCCAGATACACATGTCCGTTGACAACCGTCGGCGGAACCCACCGAACAATGGAGGTAAGGCTCGGGCTCACGTAGAGTTCCTTGCTCACATTCGTGGCGTCGGCCGCACGTAGTGTGGGTGGTACAGTACCGCCTGAGGCCGTCGTGCCAAGATCAATCGTCCACACGATCCCGTTGCTGTTTCCATTCGAAGACACAACAGGGTCCGCCCCCGGCCATTGATAGGTAAAGGTCCCCTTCGATGCGGGGGCCGTGCTCAGCATGCCGGTGCTCGCATTCAGCACAAACATCTTTAACACGTCGCTGTTTGCTGCGAAGTATAGATTCTGCTGCCACATCGCCGGCGTGCTGAAGCAGGGGGAGCTGGAACCAAGCTGATTGGGTAGCCGCTGCAGGATGTTGTCGCTGCTTGCGCCCATCCCGCCAAGTGAATCCCGATTAAGAACATAGATCGGATTCGGCTTCCCGCAGGCGATTACTTCATGCGGGTACTGCCCGTTCTGATCCGGCACGAGAATCAGGCCCCCCGACCCCAAATCCTTGTCCCCTTTGACCCCGTCTCCGTTGGGCCCGTAGTCCAGGGTATACCAGTCAAACGGAGTGAAGTGGTCGAGTTCCTGCAGCATCGGGCTCAACTTCACAATACTCTCGCCGAAGTTGTTCGTGCTTACTGATCCATTGCCCGTTGAAATATAGATGTTCCCTCCACTGTCAGCCGCGGGCGCAGCGCCCGACATCCAGATGCCACCCTGGCTCCCCGTGGGAGTCACATCAAACACAGCTTTTTGGTCAAGCGTCACCGCATCGAACGCGAACAGAATTCCATGGTACGGCGTTATATCCTTGATCGATCCAAAGCCCACGTACACCATGCCATTCGCAAACAGCAGTCCGGGACGCTGGAACTTCATCTTCACCTGAAGATTCGGATGACTGATCACCTGCGACACGCTCATCTCCGCGCCCGTAATCAGGCTAAGTTCATGCAGGCGATGGGGGAAGGATTGCGCGCTATTCTCCGACGTGTTCGAAACCACATAGATCACCTGCCGCACGGGGTCGATTACAGGAGTACTCAGGATTCCGGTCTGCGACGAGATTCCCAGGCTGCTTCCGGCCACCGCCGTAACTCCGGTCGAAAGAAAACTCTTCTTCCAGAGTTGCGTCCCTGTATCCGCATCGAACGCATACACGCTGTCGTTGTTCGTCGCTACATAGACGACGTTGCGCGCCTTGCCCCCGATCGTCAGGCCGTTCATATACAGCGGCTGTCCCCAGATGCTGCCGTCCAGCGATGCCGCCCATAGTTGACCGAACTTCCCCGAACTCACGCTTGCTGGCGTCAGCACAAACTCATTCACCTGCCGCCCCGTTCCGTCTGCTCCGCCCTTCCGCATCGTGTAGTTGACCACCTTAACCGTCGCGGTTACCGTACCCGTCTTCGTTGAATCCGCGGTAGCCGTTGCCGTGATCTTGCACGAACTCGCCGTGGCAGGCGCGGTGAACAGGCCTCCGCTCGTGATGCTTCCGCACGTCGTGGACCATGTCGAAGCCTGGCTCGCGCTGAACTGCGTCTTGCCCAGTGCGTAGGTTGTTACGCTGCTCGGCGTGATCGTGACCTGGCCGGTGCTCGCTGTCCCGGTGCCGGTCAACGCAACATTCTGCGGACTTCCGCTGCCGCTATCCGTAAAGCTCAGCAATGCACTGCGCGTTCCGGCCGCAGTCGGTTTGAACGTGACAGAAGCTGAGCAGCTCGACGATGCGGCCAGGCTCGCTCCGCACGTCTTGCTCGCAATCGCAAAGTCTCCCGCATTCGTTCCCGAGATCCCAACGCTGCTGATCGTGATCGCGGACGACGTCCCATTCGTCAACGTCGCGGACTGTGCCGCGCTCGTAGCGCCCACCGTCGTGCTTGCAAACGTCAGGCCAGTCGGGCTCGCCGATACGCTGCCCGATCCTCCGGTCCCAAGCCCGGTGAGCGCCACGCTCTGCGGACTGTTGGTCGCTGAGTCGTTGAACACAAGAGTCGCTGCACGGTTTCCCATGGTTGTCGGCGCAAAGACGATCGTCGCCGTGCAACTCGCAGACGCCGCCAGCGAAGACCCGCACGTCTTGCTGCTGATCAGGAAGTCTCCCGGGTTCGTCCCTGACATCGCGATGCTGCTGATTGTGATCGTACTCGTACCGCTGTTCGTCAGCGTCACCGGCTTCGGGCCGCCCTTATTGCCCACCGCAACCTTCACCCAGTTCAAGCTCGTGGGAGAGACGCTGGCACTACCCGAGCCAGACACCCCGGTTCCCGAGAGCGTGACTTTCTGCGGACTGTTGCTCGCGCCGTCCGCAAAACTGAGTGTCGCCGATCGCGCACCCGATGCACCTGGCTTGAATGTGATTGACACCGTGCAACTCGCAGAGCTGCCCAGGCTGCTCCCGCAGGTTTTGCTCGAAATGGCAAAGTCTCCGGCATTCGTGCCCGAGATCGCGACGCTGCTGATCGCAATTGACGATGACAGCCCATTCGTCAGCGTTGTCGACTTCGCCGCGCTCGTCGACCCAACGGTTACGCTGCCAAACGCGATCGATGTCGGACTCACAGAGACAGTTCCGCTCGCAGAGACCCCCGTACCGGTCAGTGCAACCGTCCCCGCGCCGGAACCGTTGAAGTTCATCGTTGCGCTGCGGGTGCCGGTCGCCGTCGGCGCAAAGACCACATTCACCGTGCAACTCGATGACGCAGCAAGCGACGTGCCGCATGTCTTGCTGAAGACCTTGAAATCCCCCGGATTGGCACCCGTAAACGTGATGCTGCTGATCGTGATTGCCGAGGTGTTGGTGTTGGAGAGGGTCACCACCCTTTGCCCGCTCGTGTTCCCAAGTGCGACAGTGGCCCACGTCTCGCTCGTCGGCGACACCGAAACGGCCGCAAGACAGTTCGCTCCCTGCAATGCGCCCAGGGCAATCGCGCATCGCACGGCTGCGCTCCGCCAGCGCCTCGCGATGGGTGCCCCCATGCGGCTCCGCACATCGGTTCGAACAACACAAGGCAGACTTGCACAAAGGCTGGCAGGATCATTGGTGTTCATTGACACCCTCCGGACGGAGACGCTCTGGCCCGAGCAAAAGGGGAAGCTCCACACCGACTGCGCGAACGATTGTTAAGGCTTTCGTTCGGAAAAGGAAGAGGCTTTTCGACCTGCTTGCAGGACGCCTCTGGCGTCCCGATAACTGTCACGCTAGCTACGATGCGATGAGATTGCCAAGGGTTGTCGTCGGAGTCATTTGCACCAGTTCTGTTGACTGGCAAGAAAGGTCCTGCTGAAAGATCTCCGGTTCCGTTCCTGGAAGCCTCATTCGCAATCCGCACAATAAAAAGCGGACCTGCCTGCAGGCGGGCCCGCTCTCCCTTCCTGCGATTCACTTACGGCTTGAAGCTCTTGGCCTCAGTTACCTCCACGGTCGCCTGCACCGGAAGCTGGTCGCTCGATCCGCCCGCTAGAATACGCACCTGCTCCTTCTCCACGTGCCACGAATGACTGGGTGCATCCCAGTACGCCAGGTCCCGCGCCTTCAGATCGATCGTGACTTCCTTTTCCTCTCCGGCAGCGATCCTCACCCGCTTGAACCCCTTAAGTTCCAGTTGCGGCCTAGTAACAGCGGAGCCGAGATGCTGCACATACACCTGCACCACCTCGTCGCTGGCACGCTTGCCCGTGTTCTTCACCTTTACGTGAACCGCCGTACTCTCGTCGGCGCTCATCTTGGCCGCGCTCAGGCTCAGCCCGCGATAGGCAAATGCCGTGTAGCTCAGCCCGTAGCCGAAGGCGTAAAGCGGCTTCTGCTTGCTGTAGAGATACGTGCTGCCGTGCACAATGTTGTAGTCGAGAATCGGCAACAACTGCGCATCACCCGTGGGCCACGTCTGCGTCAGTCTTCCCGCCGGCGAATACTCGCCAAACAGGACATCCGCCAGGCCATGCCCTTCCTCCTGGCTGTTATGCGTCATGTGCACAATCGCGGGCACATTCTGCTGGCTCCAGACAATTGCGTACGGAAAGCTTGCCCGCAGAACCTCGATCGTCCGGGGATTGGCGGCGAATACCTTCTTCACCAACTCTTCCTGCTCCAGCGCAATCGTCTTTCGGTCCACATCCTCTTTTCCGTTCGACGGCGTCGGGCACTGGTCCCATCCCGCGTTGCACTCCGGGTGATTGCCCACCACCACGATCGCCACATCGGACTTCTTTGCGAGATCCCCTGCTTCTTCAGCATTCGATCCGTCTGCAAACAGCACCCTAACGCCCGAGCCCGCCCCCTCGCGCACGCCCTCAACGATGCTCACGCCATAGGGATACGTACCGCTGTACCAGTCCTGCAGAACCTGGTCAATCCACGGGCCGATGATCGCAATCGTCTTCAGCTTCGTCCGATCCAGCGGAAGCGTATTCTTCTCGTTCTTCAGCAGCACGATCGATTCGTCCGTCGCCTGCCGCGCCAGCGCCACGCTCGATGGCCGCAGCCACGGCGGAGCCTCCCCGCCCGTGTCGCGCCCGATCTTCGCATACGGATCGACGCCAGTAGGATCCATCTCGCCCAGCCTCAGGTACACGGTCAGCAGATTCTTCAGTGCCGCATCCATGTCGGCTTCTGTCAGCAGTCCATCCTTCAGCGCCTTGGTCAGGTCCGGCTTGTACGTGTCCAGAAAATGATTGATGCCCGCCTTCACCGCCGCCGCCGAGCCTTTTTCCTTGTCCGGATACGTCTTGTGCGACGAGATCAGCAATCCGAGCGCGCCGCCGTCTGTGCAGATCAGCCCGTCGTTCCCCCACTCCTTGATCATCACGTCCTTCAGCACCGGATGAACCATCATGGGAGTGCCGTTCCAGGCGTTGTAGGCCGCCATCACCGCGCGCGATCCGCCTTCCTCAAAACCCATCCGAAACGGCACAGAGTAGTATTCGCGGAACAGGCGCTCATTGAAATCGGAAGAAGTGTGCGTGCGCCCGTCTTCGTTCTCGTTCGCAAGAAAATGCTTCATCAGTGAAGCAGCCTGCCAGTGCTTGGGGTCCGGCCCTTGAAGTCCCTGCGCAAAGGCTACCGTCAGTGTCCCCACAAGGAATGGATCTTCCCCGTACGACTCCTCAGTTCTCCCCCAGCGCGGATCACGGCTCAAATCCGCATTGGGCGCTCGCACCACGACGCCCCCACGATCGAACACCGGATTCTGGTAGTAGTAGCGCGCCTCGTAGCCCTCGAGCGCGGCGACCTTTTTCAGAAGTTCCGGATCCCACGTTGCCCCCAACCCTTTCTCCTGCGGAAACGTCGTTGTCGGCACCGGCTGTCTGCCATGCCCGCCCCAGCCACCCGGCCCTCCCAGCGCCAGCCCGTGCAATCCCTCGACTTGCCCCGAGAATTCCACCCCCAGCCGCGGAATCTTCGGATGGTCCGACATCAGTAGAACCTTCTCATCCAGCGTCAACCGCCCCAGCAGGTCCTGAATGCGCGCGCCATCCGAGAGTGAGGTGTCCCGGAATGGATACTTCTCCTGGGCACTGGCTCCAATCGCTCCGCTCATCATCACCGCCAACATCAACGCGCATGCTGCCTCTATGCGCACCCGCATCGCAATTGCCTCCTTGTTTCGAACAACGAAGACTATCACAGCGGAGCGCGCTTGGCGCTTGAGTAAACCGATTGAGGACCCCTCCGAAGGCCTGGACCGCCAAGGCCCCTTCCCTTCACACCCTCCGTCGCCCTGTTCGCGTCAGTTCACGAAATGTTTGACTGACCTACTCGCAGCGCAGGGCGGCCATGGGGTCGATAGCCGTGGCGCGGCGGACGGGAATGACGCAGGCAATCGCAGCAACGGCGATAAGCACCAACGAGACCGCCAGGATAATGAGTGGATTGCGCGTGCCGCTCTCGATCCAGAGAGCGATGAGCCGGTTGAGGCTGATACTCAGAGCCAGCCCGAGAACGATTCCGATTCCTACGCTGGTTCCAGCTGACAGGCCGACAAGGCTCAGCACATCGCGGCGGCGCGCTCCGAGAGCGATGCGTACGCCAAGCTCGCTTGTCCGTTGCAGGACGGTATACGACACAACACTGTAGAGGCCCACTGCTGCCAGAGTGAGCCCCAGAAAAGCAAACGCTCCGAAGAGAATGGAAATCAGTCGCCCGCGTTGAAATTCCGGCTCGCGCTGGATCCAGCCCTGAAGGTCGCGAACATCCCCTCCGACCTGCTGGTCCGGATCGATGGTAGCGATCTGCTGGCGAATGCTGTGAAGTTGGGCGAGTGGCTCGCCCTGGGTGCGAACCAGGACCTGCGTGAATGGAGGCATCACCAGGGTGTAAGGCGCGTACACTGCCGGTGCGACCGGCTTTTCGAGTCCGTCATTCAGCGAATCGCCCACAACACCGATGATCTGCAGCCAACCGGTGATGCCATTTGCGGCTAGCAGCATGGGAGGGAGTGTGGCGAATTGAGGAACGCGCATCGAATGTCCCACGGCATCCGCGCCCGCGAGATAGTGACGCACGAACGCCTGATTCACCAGGACCAAGGCGGCTCCGCGCGCTATCTCGCTCCGGTCCCAAATACGGCCGCCACGAAACGGAATCTGCAAAGTGGAGAAGTACTCCGGGCTGACGAACTCGACGTGAGCCTCCTGCGTCTGGGTGGCCGGTTTACCGAGGATCTCAATGGGAACCCTCCAGCCGCTGTTGGGTGGAGTGGCATTGGTGGAGATTCCGGCCGAAAGAACGCCGGGCATCGTCGCGATCTTCTTCTGAAGCTCGGCAAAGAATTGGGCACGATCAGCCCAGTTTGTGTGCGCGTTATCCCGAATGGGAATTGTGACGGACATCGTGTGCTTTGGCTCATAGCCCAGCGGAACCGTGTTCATGCGAACAAAGCTGTGAATTGCCGCGCCTGCCCCGGTCATCAGCAGGAAAGTGAGAGCGATCTGGCCCGCGATCAGGGCTGTATGCATCCGCCTGCCTTTCACACTCCCGGTGAGGCGACGGGGGCCGGCCTGCATCACCTGGCTGATCTGCGGTTGCGACGATTGGAGCGCGGGGAAAAGGCCGAAGATAATTCCGCTGATAACTGCCAGGCCCACGCTGAAAACGAGGACAGGAAGGTTGACGTGGAAGTCGGCTTCGTAGGGATAGGAGTGGTCGGGAAGCCTGGGGATGATGAACCCGATGGATCGATATGCGACGAACACTCCCAATCCGGCCCCGATACCAGACAAGAGCAGCGACTCGGTTATGAGTTGGCGTACGATGCGGAACTGGCTTGCGCCAACTGCAGAACGGACGGCAAATTCATGCTGACGGGCTGTGCTGCGCGCAAGCAGAAGAATCGAGACATTGCCGCAGCCGATGGCTAGCAACAGCGCAACTGCCCCGAAGAGCAGGTACATTGTCTTCTTTAGATCGTGGGTGTAGGTGTCCGCGATTCCGCGCACGCTGATCTTGAATTGCTTTGGGAAGACGTTCGGGGTCTGCTTGTCGAACTCCTGAAAAAGCGGCTGGATTTCGGCAGCGGAAGCAGCGAAACTCACGCCGGGCTTTAACTTGAGCTGTGGACTGTAGCGATGCGTCTGGTCCGACTCCATTTTCAGCGGGATGTAGACGTCTCCATCCCTCCATGTGAAGCGCACCGGCATGACACCCAGAATCGAGTACGTCTTATGGTTGAGCTGGATCGTTTTTCCGACTACCGCGGGATCGCCGCGGTAATGCCGCTGCCAGAACTTGTAGCCCAGGACCGCCACAGGCTGCGGATCCTGCCCGTCGGGGACATCGGCCGGCATGATGTACCGGCCGAGGAGTGGTGATAGCCCGAGGAATTGAAAATGAGATCCCGACAACTCATCAACAACCACGTCGTCGGGTACGTCATTGCCTGTGACGGTCTGGTTCGTATAGTTCGAAGCCACCACGTCCTCCACGGCGTGGGTCTGGCGCAGTTGGCGAATTTGCGGTCCCGTCAGATTCCAGGTCCCCTCATGGCCGGCATTGTCTGTGATCCAGACATCGCAGATTCGCTCGATCCCGGCGTACGGCCAGGGATGGAGCACGGCATCGTACAGGATGCTATAGACGGCTACCGTCGCACCGATGCCAAGCGTGAGTGAAAGGACTGCGGTGAGGGAGAAGGTTGGATTCCGGATGATTTGCCGGAATGCGAAGCGAAGATCCTGGAGCACAACTCGCATCAGCGCCTCCTTTTATCGTGAGGAAAAGCCAGCCCGATATCAGATCGTTGGGATTTCGCTGCCAGGTCTCTGGGTCAGCTCGAGCGATGTCCGATGGACGCGCTGCGCTGAAGAAGGCTCGCCTCCGGTGCATGAATCTTATGCCATGAGTCGAGAGAAAGCGAAGCGGAGACGGAATTCCACCACTGTGGCGCCGGTCACCCCCGGGAGAATATCCGCGGCCGCTCGTGCCTGTTCAGAAACGCTCTGCATTTCACCCGTTCAGAAAATCTCCCTTGGCATGAAAACAAAAGGGGCGAAGCTACGCGCTTCACCCCTTTGGATTGCGGCTCATCGCGATGTCAGTAAAGCCTGAAATTCACCTCGATGCTCATCATCACCGGCACCGGCGTCCTTCCATCCTTCATCGCCGGCTTGAACTTGTACTTCCTCACCGCTTCCAGGGCCTTCTCATCCAGGCCCATTCCCAGCGGGCGAACCACCCTCGGATTCTGAGGATTCCCTTGCGCATCGACAATCAGCGAAATCAGGCAAACACCCTGGTACTTCGCGCGCCGCGCTTCATCCGAGAATTCGGCCTCCGGCGTGAAGATCGGCACCGGAGCGGAAATTCCGCCGCCCACGCGATAAACGCCGCCCCCCGTGTTCCCGCCGTATCCCGGCCCATAGCCATTGCCTGTTCCGGAGCCCAGGCCGCCGCCGTACCCGCTGCCCATGCCTCCGCCACCACCTGACCCGTTCGCCGCGAGAGTGACATTCGCCGAGTTCTTCACGCCAAAGTTCGGCAAATTCGGATTGTCGGGAAGAGTAATGTCCTTTTGCACGTCAATCGCAGGCTGGAAGGCCAGTTTCGGCTCGTGCAATTGAACCTCGGGAGGAACGATCGGGTCCTTCTCCCGCGGGGGCAGTTTGCCCTTCATCGGATCCACAATGTCA
>Ga0335082_10003749_pt1 | contig 16536 bp, 11 predicted proteins | sample Lox_Sample_41_FD_206718 | JGI IMG/M metagenome (GOLD analysis project Ga0335082, IMG submission 206718) | Soil microbial communities from Loxahatchee National Wildlife Refuge, Florida, United States - Lox_Sample_4.1 | ecosystem: Environmental > Terrestrial > Soil > Wetlands | place: USA...
AGGAGAGATAGCGATAGACGTCCGGGGATCCGTCGTATCCCTGGCCAACGAAGGTGATGTCTGTGTCCTCGTCGGCGAAGTGCCAGCTGAGCGACGCGGCCAAGACGAGCGCATTTTCGTAGGCCTGCTCGGTGACCGCCGCGGGCCCGGGATTGTCAAAGACGATACGCAGTTTGCGCTCATCCTCCCGGCTGAACTCCCGCACTTTGAGGGAGCCTGACTTGGCCGTCGCCTTCCAGTCCACATGGCGGGCCGAGTCCTCCGGCATAGATTCGCGAATACGGTAGAGGTCGTACCCGCGACCACGGACAAAGCTCTCGAACTCTCCCGTGATCAGGGGGAGTACTTCGAAGAACTCATCGGTGGGTTCTACCCGAGGGTAGACAATGAGCTCGCGCAGCAGTGGCACGCGGCGGGTCTTGGTCAGAAAAGCGAAGGGGAAGCGAGTGGCGAGGCCAAAGGCGTCTTGCCGGTAACGTCCGCGGCGGTGGAAACGCAATTCGAGATCCGCCTTGAGGTCCCCGCCGGCAGCCACGTAGGGAAAGTAGGCCGAGCCTTCGAAGAGGTTGGGAGCCGCCGCTGCGGGTGGCACGCGCCGCAGTTTGCGGTCAGGCAGGCGGATCCAGGGCTGGGCCGCCGCACGCCACGGAGGAAATGAAAAAGAAGTCGGCGTCCATTGCCAGTGTTGGTGTTTCTCCTTCTTCAGCGAGACTACGCTTATGGAGAAAGCCGGCAGCCAGCGTCGCGGGTTGCGCACGATGATCCGGCCCGACACTGCCCGCCCCGCGAAAACATGCTCGGGCAGATGGATGTCCAACTCCAGGTCACGCAGCTCGAGGGCCGACGCCATGCCGGACACCACAATTGCTGCCAGCATCGCCGCCACCACGATATAGAGCAGGTTGTTGCCGGTGTTCAAGGCGGCAATGCCGATGACCAGCACCGCCACGACGTAAGCAATTCCCGCCCGGGTCACGTCATAGTCGAAGGCGTCGCGAAAGCGGGCTGCGGCTACGCGGCGTGCCAGGTAAGGCACGGTGGTCAGGCCCACGATCACCGCCAGCAACAACGCCGCCGAGGCCAGAATCAGCGTCGCCCATAGGTTCCCCGACTCGCGGGAAACCGTGGAGAAGAGGGCGGCCGCGAAGGCCAGAACCAGTCCGACGATCGCCAGCAGGAAACGGACCCAGACTTCCGGGACATCCACATTCAGCCGATGAGAAAAGCGCCGAAATGCAGAGGAACGCGGCTCCGCCACAGGCTTGGATGCAGCCAGCATGGTGACTTTTCTGAGGGTAGCACCGGGGCGGGAACGCTTCAATCGGGATCGCGGTGACCAGAGAGTTTCCGCAACCAGGCGTTGGCCTTTGCCGTGGCTGCATCGGCCGCGCGATCGACCCTCGGAAAACGCTGGCGTAACCTGGTCAACAGATGGTGGGCCCAGACATACTCCGACGAGAGGATAATCAGGCCGATCAGAAGAAACAGGATGCCTTGAAGGATGGGAAGAAACAGGCCCGCCATTCCCAGCAGGATGAAGCCCCAGCCCACCAGAAGAACCACGATCCTTTTGAGGCGGGCATTCATCCGGTTAAATACGAATCTATCAGCTTTAGCGGACGCGGAAGGAGTCACGCAGGTGGCCCTGCCCGCATCAGGAACTCTGACACCGCCCGGTTGAATTCCTCCGGTACTTCCTCGTACGGCAGGTGGCCGACTCCTTGCATGAGCAGGAGGCGGGAGTTGTGCAGGTGTTTTTGCAGCGTAGTCGCGGAAGTGGGATCGACGGCTGCATCCAGACTGCCCCAGATCAGCAGGGTTCGAATATGGGCGATCTGCGAAAGACTCGATTCCAACGCCTTCAAATCGCGGTTCCAGGACCTCAGCACTCCCAAAGCATACTCGAACGATCCTGGCTGTTGGGCGGGCGCCCGATAGCCATCGAGCGTTCCCGGTGAGATGCGGCGTGTGTCGCCGAACAGCCGACGGAAGTAGAAGTCGTGCAGAATCAGCCCTCGTCGCATGACATAGGGAAAGAATGGTGCGACCGGAGGACTGGTGAAGAGGAGCGACAATCCCTTGCCGCGCGCCGACCATGGGTTCACTGGTGCCACGAGGATCAAGCTCCGGATCCGAGGAGGCGCCTCGGCTGCCGCCATCATCGCCACGGCGCCTCCGTGCGAAGTCCCCAGAAGATCGCAAGCGGAAACGCCGAGGGCATCCATGAAATGAAGCAGCCTTGCGGCACTGGCGTGCATGGAGCAATCCATGCCGCGGGGCCGATCGGAATATCCAGTGCCGGGCAGGTCCACGGCGTATACCGTCCGTTGCCGGGAAAGTACAGGCATGGCATGCCGCCAGGAGAACGAATATCCCATCAGACCGTGGACCAGCAATAAAGGAGGGCCGGATCCGGCAAATACGTAATGCCACTTGACACCATCCACCAGCATCTGCCGGCCTTCCGGTGGAACGCCTGGTTGTTGGCTCGCCGCGTCCGGCGGGCGATTTAGAGCATCGGGGATTTGTTCCGGAGGCAACGTTTTTCTCGCCGCAGGCTTCTATTTAACTGATATCGCCTCTGTCGCTTCTGTAAAGGGAGGGCCTCGGTCCTCCCTCTTTTTGCGTCTCTCCGCGCCCCGGCTCAGGCGGCGCGCCGCTTCTTTCCCAGCAACTTCTTCAGCACCCGGATACCTTTGTCCACGTGCTGCTCCTGCAGCAGGAACGGTGGCAGGAAGCGCAGAACGGTGTCCTGAGTGCTATTGAAGAGAACACCTTCCGCTAGGGCCTGCTCCACAATGGGACGGGCAGGCGCGTCAAGTTGCAGGCCTTGAATCAGGCCGCGGCCGCGGACTTCCTGGGCAGCTGCGTAGCGCTCCGCCAGAGACTGCAACTGCTCCTTCAGGTAAGCGCCAACCCGGCTGACATTTTCCAAGAGCTTCTCTTCTTCAATGACGGAGAGATACTCCAGCGCGACGCGGCAGGCCAACGGACCGCCCCCAAACGTCGTCCCATGCTGCCCGGCAGAGATGGCTGAGGCGAACTCTTCTCTCGCCAGAAAGGCGCCTAAGGGAATTCCGGCTGCGATCGGCTTGGCAATGGCCACGATATCCGGTTGAACGCCGAACGATTGGAAGGCAAACATGCTCCCGGTGCGGCCCAGGCCGCACTGAATCTCATCGAAGATCAAGGCGGCGTGATGGCGACTGGCGAGAGCGCGGCACTCCCGCAGGAACTCGACCGAGCATTCGCGAATCCCCCCTTCTCCGAAGATCGGCTCCAGGACGATCGCACAGGTTAAATCCGTGACCGCACCCTGCAGAGCGCCGATATCGTTGCGCGGCACAAACCGGACGTCCTCCAAAAGGGGTTCGAAACCTTTTCGATACTTGTCTTGGCCGGTGAGCGACATCGCCCCAAAGGTGCGACCGTGATAGGAGCCTTCCAGGGCGACCAACTGGCATTTTTCCTCTCCTCCGTGGCGATGCCCGGCCAGCCGCGCCAGCTTGATGGCGCCTTCGACTGCTTCGGTTCCGCTGTTGGAGAAGAACGCCCGTTGCTGGCCCGCATAACCGCACAACTTCTCCGCCAGCCGCCCCTGATACTCGTTGAAGTACAGGTTCGAGAGATGGATGGCACGAGCGGCCTGCTCGCGGATGACCTTGACGATCCTCGGGTGGGCGTGGCCGAGCGCGTTGACCCCCAGGCCTGCCACGAAATCCAGGTAGCGCTTCCCTTCCAGGTCAAATAGGAAGACTCCCTTACCCCTTGCGACAACCAGGGGATAGCGATTGTAGGTCTGAAGCAGGAATTGGCGTTCGCGCTCGATGACTTCAACTTCGGCCGGGGTTGTCATGGGGAGAACTTGATTTTACCCGAACTGAAACCCGTGCAAATCCAAGGAGAAACAAGGGATTTGTTTAACAATGACTTACCAAATATCAGAGGCGACATTCCAAAAATTGTACCCCCACTATGGATTCTGCTCTACAATGCTGGAAGTAGCTGCATTCATTAGATCTTACGAGTTCTGAGATGGGCCGAGCCGTGGCAGTTGACGTGCACTTCCGAGCAGCAGATGGTTCCAGCCCGCGGCTGGGGATGCCGGCTCCATCCATGAACAAGGATTTCCAAGTCCGCTTCACGGCAATCGCCTTAGCCCTGCTGACCGCTGCCGCGGTGACCTATGCGGGGTACAACTTCCAGGCGGAACGCAACTTTCAGGTGCCCTACGACGGCGTATGGTGGACCGAGCATGACGGCTATCTAGCCGCTCAACGGGTGGAAGCAGATGGCCCTGGAACCCGGGCGGGCATTAAGGTCGGCGACCAGCTCACCGCTATAGACCAGCATTCGGTCACCACGACGGCGGGTCTGACCCACCAGCTTTATCGCGTCGGCGCCTGGTCGAAGACCACCTACTCGCTGGTGCGCCAGTCGGTGCCGGTGGACGTGGTGCTCATTCCCGTGCCCGCTGAGCGTTCGCAATACAACTGGCTCCGCCTGATTGGCCTGATTTACCTGGGAGTGGGGCTGTACGTGTTGCTCCGCCGTTGGACTGCGCCCGGTTCCACGCACTTTTACATCTTCTGCCTGGTCTCGTTCATCTTTTACGCCTTCCACTACACCGGGAAACTTAACCCGTTTGACTGGACGATTTACTGGGGCAACGTCTGCGCCTGGCTGCTGCAGCCCGCGCTGTTCCTGCATTTTGTGCTGACGTTCCCGGAGAAACGGCGTTTCGTTCGCGAACATGGCTGGGTTGTCCCCGCGATTTATGCGCCGGGGGCCTTGCTGCTGGGCGTGCACATCGTGGCGCTGATCTGGCTGAGGGCGAGCGAAGTGCTGCGCTGGAACCTTGACCGGCTGCAAATGGGCTACCTGGCAGTCTTCTTCATCGCCGCCGCGGTGGTGCTGGTCTACAGCTACCGCCGGGCGAGCACGCCGATTCTACGCCAGCAGTTGAAGTGGATCACGCGCGGGACCATTCTAGCGATCACACCGTTCACCCTGTTCTATGTGGTGCCCTTCCTGTTGGGTGTGCTGCCGGCCAACTCGATGAAGGTCTCGGTGCTGTCACTGGGCATCCTGCCCCTCACGTTCGGGTACGCCATCTTCCGCTATCGCCTGATGGACGTAGACCTGATCTTCAAGCGCGGCATGGCGTATACGCTGGCGGCGGCAGCCATCGCAGGTGCGTACTTTGCCGTGGTTGCGGGCGTTGCCGAAATCGTCCACGCGCGAGTCCCGAGCTCCGGTCCGCTGGGCCTCGTGCTCGCCATCGTAGTCACTGCGCTCCTGTTCGATCCCGTCCGCAAGTGGATTCAGGACGGCATTGACCAGTTCTTCTATCGCACGCGCTACGACTACCGCAAGACGCTGATCGAATTCGGACGGGAGTTAAGCGCAGAAACTGACCTGGACGAGATGCTGAGCTCGCTTGTGGACCGCTTGTCCCGCACGCTACTGGTGGACCGCCTGGCGATTTTCCTCTCCGCAAACGAGCCGCCGCAGCGGTTTGCGCTGGCCAAGTCGTTCGGCATGAGTCAGACCGCCGGCTTGGACCTGAGTTTCCTAAGTCTGCCTCGGCCCGAAATTGGGGCCGGGCACCTGTTCTTCGACAATACGCACCAGGTGCCGCGCGAAACTCCGAGCGCGCAGCAAACCATCGCCAAGCTGGACCTGAACTACTACATTCCCTGCCGAGCGCAAAAGCAGACCGTCGCCGTGCTGGGCCTGGGGAAGACGGTGGAAGGAGACTTCCTCTCCAGCGAGGATGTCGAGTTGCTGGAAACCCTGGCCGGTTACCTGGGCATCGCCATACAGAACGCGCGGCTGTACGCCTCGCTGGAACAGAAAGTCGTTGAATACGAGCGGCTGAAGGATTTCAACGAGAACATCGTGGAGTCGATCAACGTCGGGGTGCTGGCTGTGGACCTGGCCGACCGCATCGAATCCTGGAACTCGCAGATGGAAGTGATGTATGCCCTACCGCGGTGGCAGGCGTTGACGCGCCCCCTGAGCGAGGTCTTTCCCGCCAAGTTTGTGGAGGAGTTTTATCGTGTACGGCAGAACCCCGGGATCCACAATCTCTACAAATTCCGCCTGGGTACCCCGAGCGGAGAAAACCGCGTGGTCAATGTCGCCATTGCGCCGCTGGTGACCAGGAAGTTCAATGTCATTGGACGCCTCATCATCATGGATGACATCACCCAACGCGTGGAGATGGAAGCGCAGTTGTCGCAGGCCGACAAACTTTCATCGATTGGCCTGTTAGCCGCAGGCGTGGCGCACGAAGTCAACACACCTCTTGCCGTAATCTCCTCCTACGCGCAGATGTTGGCAAAGCAGGTGCAAGGCGATCCGCAAAAGAGCGCGCTGCTCGAAAAGATTACCCGGCAGACTTTCCGCGCTTCCGAAATCGTAAACAACCTGCTGAACTTCTCGCGCACCAGCGGCACCGAGTTCACCAAGGTGGACGTCAACCGGGTCATTCACGATACCTTGGCTCTGCTCGAACACCAGTTCAAGACTTCGAAGATCCGCGTACAGAACGAACTGGCCGAACATCTGCCAACCATTCAAGGCAATCCTGGCCGGTTGCAACAGGTTTTCCTGAATCTGTTCCTGAATGCCAAGGACGCGATGGCCGGCGGCGGCACGCTGCGCATCACCTCGAGCAACGGAGAGGGAGTCAGCGTGGTTGTATCGGACACGGGTTCCGGTATTGCGCAAGAGCACATTCATCGCATCTACGACCCGTTTTTCACCACCAAGGTTTCGCGCGAGGGACAACCGCGCGGCACCGGCCTGGGCCTGTCCGTGACCTACGGGATCATCCAGGAGCACGCCGGCAAGATTCGTGTGGAGAGCCGCCCGAACCAAGGCACTACCTTCTATCTCGATTTCCCTCTGGCACGGGAGGCGGTCAATGTCTGAAGCCGCCGTCATCACGCGTCCCACCAATGGGAGTTCCTCCGCCTCCGCCGGTTCGGTGTTGATCATCGACGATGAGGCGGCCATCCGCGAATCGCTCGAGACCCTGCTCGAAATGGAGGGCTACAGCGTCGAGTCCGCGGCCACCGGCGAAGAAGGGTTAACGCGCATTGGGGAACGTAACTTCGACCTGGTGCTTCTCGACCTGGCACTGCCGGACCGCAGTGGCATGGAGCTGCTGGCTGAAGTTCACGTCCAGGATCCGCAACTCACCATCATCATGATCACCGCCTATGGCACGGTGGAAAATGCCGTCAAGGCGATGCAGGTAGGGGCGGCCAACTTCATTCAAAAGCCCTGGGACAATGAAAAACTGCTCGCCGACGTGCGGGCGGCGATCGCCCGCCGGCGCGCGGAGGAAGAAAACGTTCAGCTCAAGCGCGCCCTCAAAGAGCGCTACAACTTCGACAACATCGTGGGCAAGAGCGAGCCCATGCTGAAGATTTTCGATCTGGTGGCGCAGGTTGCTCCCAGCCGATCGACGGTGCTTCTGCAAGGTGAGAGCGGGACCGGCAAGGAGCTGATCGCGAAAGCCATCCACACGAACTCGCCACGCCGCGACCACCCGTTTGTCCCAGTCAACACCGGATCCATGCCACCGGACCTGCTCGAATCCACTCTTTTTGGGCACGTGAAGGGCGCCTTCACCAGCGCGGTTGCGTCCAAAAAAGGTCTGTTCGAAATAGCCGACCGGGGAACGCTGTTCCTGGACGAGATCGGGAACATGAGCCTGGATACGCAGAGCAAGATCCTCCGCGTGCTGCAGGACAAAAAGTTCATGCATCTGGGCGGAGTACATGAAATCCAGGTGGATGTCCGCATCATCGCCGCCACCAATGTTGATCTGAAGCAGCAGGTGCGCGACGGCAAGTTCCGCGAGGACCTGTTCTATCGCCTGAATGTTATTACGATCGACCTTCCGCCGCTTCGTCAGCGGAAAGAAGACATCCCCCTGTTGGCGAATTTCTTCCTCGAGAAATACTCCAAGGAGAACGACCGTCCTGCGAGCCGCATCCTGGCGGAAGCGATCCGGCCCCTGGTCCTGTATTCCTGGCCCGGCAACGTGCGCGAACTGGAGAACGTGATTGAACGCGCCGTCGTGCTCTCCACCGGCAACGAGATCGGGATGGATCTACTGCCCGACCAGGTCACCGGCCGATCGGCTGCTTTCTCACTTCTGGAACATCGGGCCGATGCCTCCCTGTTCGACATCATGGAGGAGTGCGAGCGTAGCGTCATCCTCGACATGCTCGAGAAGTGCAACTGGAACCAGACCGAAGCCGCCGAGCGCTTCCGCGTCCCGCTCTCCACGCTCAACCAGAAGATTAAGCGGCTGAACATCGAGATCAAAAAGAAGAACCGCGAGTAAGTCGTTGGTCCTTCGTCTTGGTCGTTGGCGCAGATTCCCCGTCGCTCCGGTCCTCGGAATGACATGTGCCAGGGTTTGCCACGACGAAGGACCGATGACGATTCTGCAAGCTGATCCCTCACCGCCTTCTCTGCTATAGTTCCGTGAGAGTTCACAAAAACCCAAACGCGCATGGAACTGATCTCTCCCACGGAATTCGCCAAGGATAAGGTCCAGGCGGTGCAGGAATTTTCCGTCCTGGCAGGGAGATCCGTCGCCAACCTGTTCCGCGTGCCGCGTTACCTGCCAGACATGATTCAGCAGGCGGACCTTATCGGGTTCGGTTCACTGCCCATCGTTGTCCTCACCGGCTTGTCCATCGGCGCAGAGCTCGCCCTCAACAGCGCAAACACCCTGCAGAGGTTCGGATCCCTTTCGCTCATCGGGCAGCTGGTATCCGTTGGCATGGTGCGCGAGTTGGGCCCAATCATCACAGGCTTGATGGTGGCCGGCAGAAACGCTTCGGGTATGGCCAGCGAACTGGGCTCGATGATTGTGACCGAGCAGATCGACGCCATGCGGGCCCTGGGCACCGACCCGATGAAGAAGCTGGTGACGCCGCGCGTGGTGGCGACGGTGTTCATGCTCTTTTTCCTGACCATCATCTCCGACCTCTTGGGCCTGTTTGGCGGCGCGCTGATCTCCACATTCCTGTACGGAATGGATTGGCGCCAGTACTGGAGCACGGCATGGCAGATCCTGGTGTTTCAAGACGTTTTCATGGGCCTGGTGAAGCCGGTGCTGTTTGGGTTCATCATTTCAACCATCGGCTGCTATTACGGGATGACTGCCAAGGGAGGCACGCAGGGCGTCGGCCGTGCCACGACGCAAGCCGTGGTCGCCTCTTCTGTCCTGATCCTGGTCACCGATCTGGTCGTGACCAAGCTGCTGATGACGGTTTTCGCCTACCACTGACATGGCCGCGCCTCCGCTTGTCACCGAAGAGCGACTGTCCTCCACCCGAGAGCCGGCCGCGTCCGTCATCGTCTTTGAGGGCGTTTCCATCGCATTTGAAGACAAGCCGGTGCTGGAGGGAATTTCATTCCAGCTCGCGAAGGGAGAGACCAAGGCAATCTTTGGAATCGCCGGGTCGGGCAAGAGCACCATCCTCAAGCTGACGTTAGGCCTGATCAAACCCGACTCCGGGCGCATTTTGGTTCTGGGGGAGGACGTGACCGCAATGCGCGAGGATCAGCTGTTCGAGTTGCGCAGAAAGATCGGGATGGTCTTTCAGGAAAGCGCGCTGTTCGACTCCCTCACCGTGCGCGAAAATGTTGCGTTCCGCCTGCTGGAAGAAGGCACCGTCTCTGAAGAAGAGGTGGAAAAGCCGGTTCGTGAATCCCTGAGCTTTGTGGAGCTGGAGAATACCGTGGACATGTTCCCCTCGGAACTTTCCGGCGGGATGCGCCGCAGGGTGGCAATCGCGCGCGCCATAATTACTCATCCCGAGATTCTGCTGTACGATTCGCCCACTGGAGGCCTGGATCCGGTCACATCAACCACGATCATCGAACTGATCGTCAAACAGCGGGACGTATACAAAACGAGTTCGCTGCTCGTCAGCCACCGCCTGCAGGACGCCTTCGTGATGGCCAGTCACTACTTCGATCCGAAAACCAACCGAATGCAGCCGCTCCCCCCGGGCACACGCGGCGAAGTGCCCATGGGATTCCTGATCCTTCGCGATGGTCACATCATCTTTGACGGCGATGTGCACGAACTCGCGGAGTCGCGGGACGAGTACATTCGCGAATACATTTCCTGACAACAAAGAACGGCCGCACCCGAGTGCGGCCGTTGCCGAAAAAGCGGCTTAAGCAGCGCGCTCTTTCGCCATCTTGCGCAGCGCCGCCATGCGCTCCTGCGTCTGCTTCAGGCGCTCGGCGCCGCCTGGAGCCGCGGCAATGACCTTCTCCACGTTGGTAAAGATGGCGGGATTCTTGGTCTTCTCCCGCAATTCCTTCAGGAAGGGCTCGATCTTGCCGAACAGGACGAACATCTCTCCGGAAAAGCTGGGCTCGAGGAAGAGGTCGCGGTTCAGGGTCCCGTGCAAAACCAGCGAGGCCGCCAGTTCCCAGTACCCGCCCACCTGCCGCATCCAGGCGTTTTCCTGGGTACCGAGCGCTGTGGCAATCTTCAGGATGTCGTCGGCGGATTCCGGCCAGAAGCCCAGCCACCAGTTGCGGGCCTTGCGGATCTCGGCCTCGCGGCGTAGATCGTACAGTTTGAGAATCAGATCGGCATCGGTAACACCAGCCTTGTCAGCCATGCAGTTTTCTCCTGTTAATGTATTTCTTGGATTTCGTTGAGTGGTCGAAGTACGCTGTGAGTGCAGCCAAGTAATAGATCGGCCAACTCGTGCTGGGATTCAAAATCTCTGGGCCACCACGGCTCAGGAACCTGCCACCGGGGCTTCCACGGGCACAGGCCGCTCGTAGTCGCACTCCTTATTGGGACAGGCTATTACTGGGCCTGACTTCAGGTTCTTCTCCACCAGAAATTCGCTGCCGCAACTGGGGCACTTTTCTGCGATAGGCTTGCTCGCCGAGGTGAACTTGCACTTGGGATAGTTGGAGCAACCGTAGAACGTGTTGCCCTTGCGGGCACGCTTTTCGACCAGTTCGCCGTCCTTACAGAGCGGGCATTTGACCCCAATGAAGTTTTGTTTCACATACTTGCAGTCGGGATAACCACTGCAGGCGGTGAACTCGCCGTAACGTCCGTGGCGAATCATCAGGTTCCGCCCGCACTTGGGGCATAGCTCGTCGAGCGGGATGTCCGGAACTTTCTTGCCCTGGTCCAGACGGCGGGTGGTCTTGCAATCCGGATATCCCGTGCAGGCCATGAACTGCCCGAACCGGCCGCGTTTAAGCACCATTACCCGGCCGCAGTTTTCGCAGTATTCCTCCTGCGTGGTCTCCTGCAGATCGGCCGAGTCCAGATCGGGCAGGTTGATCGGGTTTTCCTTGGTAAAGGTGCAGCTGTTCGGGTCGTCCTTGTCGTACGAGCTGCACGCATAGAAGGAACCGTGCTTACCCCACTTGATCACCAGCGGTGAGCCACAGCGCTCGCACTTCTCGTCTGTGGGCTTCTCCATCCGCTTGATGTTCTCCATGTGCTTGGAGGCATACTTCAGGTCCTTCTCAAACTTCTTGTAGAACTCGCCGAGCGCGTCGGTCCACTTCTCCTTGCCCTCTTCGATCTCGTCGAGTTCTTCTTCCAGGCGGGCGGTGTACTGGACGTCGAAGATATCGGGGAAATTCTCTACAAGGAGATCCGTTACGACCAGACCGATTTCCGTGGGTACGAACTTGCCGCCCAGCTTTTGCACGTATTGCCGCTCCTGGATCGTGCTCAAGATGGCGGAGTAGGTCGAAGGCCGCCCAATGCCGCGCTCTTCCAGTTCCTTGACCAGCGAAGCTTCGTTGTAGCGCGGTGGCGGCTCGGTAAAGTGCTGCTCCGGCTTCAGTTCGCGCAGCGTCAGCTTCTGCCCAGCTTCGAGCGCCGGTAGCTTGTGCTTCAGTTCCTCGTCTTCTTCGTCCTTGCCTTCCTTCGACTCTTCGTAAACCTTGAGGAAGCCGTCGAACTTCATCACCGATCCGGTTACACGGAACCAGAACTTGTCGGACCCTGAATTGGCGTCTATATCGACCGTGGTCTGGTCGAAGACTGCGGGGTTCATCTGTGAAGCGACAAAGCGCTGCCAGATCAGCTTGTAGACCTTGAACTCATCTTCCTTTAAGTACTGCTTGATCTCGTCGGGATGCCGGGTGGCGGAAGTAGGCCGAATGGCTTCGTGGGCTGCCTGCGCTTCCTTCTTCTCTTTATAGGTGTTCGGAGACTGCGGCAGGTAAGCGTCGCCGTACTGTCCTTTAATGTAGTCACGAACCTCGGTCAAGGCTTCGTTCGACACCCGGGTCGAATCGGTACGCATGTAGGTAATCAGGCCGACCAGGCCTTCTTCCCCGAGCTCCACACCTTCGTATAAGCGCTGCGCAATCATCATGGTGCGCTTTACGCTGAAACGCAGCTTGCGCGAGGAATCCTGCTGCAGTTTGCTTGTGGTAAACGGCGGGGTGGCGTTGCGGCGACGCTCCTTGCGGTCGACCGAGCGGACCAGCCAGTCCGCCTTCTCCAATGCCCCTCGGATCTTCTCGGCTTCTTCCCCGTTGGGGATTTCGATCTTCTCCTCGCCCTTGCCCAGAAAACGGGCATCGAAGGCGGGAGGCTTGGCCGCGGCCAGATGGGCATCGATCGTCCAGTATTCTTTCTTTTCGAACGCCTTAATTTCGCGTTCGCGCTCAACGATGAGGCGCAGAGCGACCGTCTGCACGCGGCCGGCAGAAAGACCACGGCGGACTTTGTCCCATAGCAGCGGTGAAACCTGGTAACCGACCAGCCGGTCCAATACGCGACGGGCTTGCTGGGCGTCGACCAGGTGTTGATCAATGTCACGGGGCTGGTCGAAGGCGGCCCGCACCGCCCGCTGAGTAATCTCGTTGAAGGTGACGCGGCGGATACGCTCGCCTTCATCGTCCTTCTTTTTCTTCTTCTTTTTACCTTTGCCGTCGCCGAGCTCTTCGGCCAGGTGGGCGGCGATGGCCTCGCCTTCGCGGTCCGGGTCAGGCGCCAGATAAATGGTGTCCGCCGACTGCGCCATCTTCTTCAGCTTGGTGAGGACTTTCTCCTTGCCGGGGATGACGATGTATTCGGTTTCGAATTCGTTGTCGGTATCGACACCGAGGGTGCTCTTGGGCAGGTCCTTAACATGGCCGAGAGAAGCCTCGACGGTGAAGCCTTTGCCCAGATACTTCTGAATGGTTTTCGCCTTGGCCGGCGATTCGACGATGACTAATCCTTTACTCAATCGGTTCCTCTGAGGGTAATTGCTTTCGAAGCTAGCACGAATGGCAAGTCGGCAACAAGTTACAGGTCAGGCTGCTAGCTCCTAGCTTCTAGCTTCTAGCGCCCGAATTTCTCACTCACGCACTCAGCGAAGCCAGCATTCGCTGGACTTCAAATATGTTTGCTTCCAGGCGGCCGAAGTCTCTAACGCTCAAAAAACCAAGATCGTTCGCTAACCATGCTTAGTGCATGCGACTTTTGCCAAGCCGCTAACTTTCTGAAGTCCACCATTGCGCCTCCCCCACTAGAAGACTGTTGCTAGAAGCTAGTAGCTAGAAGCTCTTCACAAAATTCTTTCCCGGCAACTGCTTGACCTTGCCGGCCAGCTCCAGCTCAAAGAGCGCAGCGAAGACTTCCGAGGACGAGAGCTCCGGCTCCAAGCGCTCGATGATCTCGTCAAGGTGCACAGCCTCGTCCGGCTTCAGGAGGGCGAAGATTTTCCGCTCGTGAGGAGGCAGCTCGCTTTCCCCGAATAAAGATGCAGTCTGGCCTTCCGGCGATTCAGGGCCACCCGCAGGCGTGAGCTTAAGTCGTACTTCTGTCGGGAGTTCCTCCCAGACGTCGTCCCAGGTCGCCACCAGCTTTGCGCCCTGTTTGATCAGCGTATTCGGGCCCCAGGAATACTTGTTGGTCACGTTGCCCGGCACGGCAAAGACCTCGCGGTTTTGCTCCAGCGCGGAACGCGCCGTGATGCGGGTTCCGCTGTACTCGGCCGCCTCGACCACCAGCACTCCCAGCGAGATGCCACTGATGATCCGGTTGCGGATGGGAAAATTCTGCGGCGCGGCGAATGTGCCCATAGGAAATTCCGAGATGACGGCGCCACCAAGGGAAAGCATCTGCTCCATGAGCCGCTTGTTTTCCTTGGGATACGGCACGTCGACCCCAGTGCCAAACACCGCTACTGTCTTGCCCTTAGCGGCGATGGCACCGCGGTGGCCAGCTGTATCCACACCCCGGGCCATGCCGCTGAAGATCACCAGCCCTCGGGCGGCAAGATCACCCGCCAGACGCTCGGCCATGCCGGAGCCGTAGGGCGTCGGATGACGCGTCCCGATCACGGCAATCCCCGGCTGCGAGATCACAGATTCGTCACCGCGTACATAGAGAACCAGAGGCGGATCGTAAATCTGCTTCAGCTGCTGGGGATATGCGGTATCTTCGACCGATATCGTCTTGACCCCGGCTGCCGCGATCTTTGCCAGTTCGTCATGGGCAAGTTCGAGGGATCGGCCGGTCCCTAAGGACTGCGCCGACGCCGCCTGGATGCCGACCGCCTCAAGTTCGGTCAGCGAGGCCAGAAACACGTTCTGGATACTTCCAAAGAATTCCACTAGCCGGCGGGCCTTCGTCGGGCCCAATCCCGGCGTAAGAGCCAGCGCAAGCCACTGCAGGGTGGTAGTTTCTATTGTCGTGATGGGTGTCCCGAGTGCTTCAGGCACGGCAACCTCCATGAGCATCTGGCGGAATCTTTGGCGGGAGGACCAAAGCCTGTCAAGGTCAGATGACCAATTCCGTTTGATAAAATCAAAGTATTCCCGACATGAAACGCCTGCGCGTCTCGGCCATCTCGTACCTGAACACGGCGCCGCTGATGTGGGACTTCGTGCATGGAGACGCCGGCACGGAGTTCGACATTTCCTATACCCTGCCTTCCCTGTGCGCCGCCAGCTTGCGGGATGGATCGGCCGACATCGGTATTATTCCGGCAGCGGCGTATGTGACCATCCCTGATCTCGTGGTCCTTCCCGGAGTTGCCATTGCCTCCCGGCAGGCGGTGCAGTCGATTCTGCTGGTGAGCAAGGTTCCGCTGGAGAAGATCCGAACCGTCGCTCTGGACACTTCTTCGATGACTTCGGTCGCATTGACCAAGATCCTGTTTGCCAAGTGGTGGGGCGGGGACAGAGACTTTTCCTCCATGCCTCCAGATATAGGCCAGATGCTCGCAACACACGACGCCGGACTGGTGATCGGCGATCCAGCATTGAAGGTGGACCGCTCACGCTACTTCTCTTATGACCTGGCAGAGCAGTGGATCCAGTTCACCGGCAAACCGTTTGTCTTTGCCTTTTGGGCAGTCCGGCGGGCTGCGCTGAAGGATGTGCGCCGAGACTTAGACCTGGCAGCAATTTTTCAGGAGTCGCGCGACCACGGCCTGGAGCCGCAGAACCTGGCTCGTGTCGCCAGCGATTGGGCGCCGCGCCTGGGGCTGAGCGAAGATGCGGTCAAATACTATCTCACGGAAAACATTTATTACTATCTCGACACGGAGTGTCGTGAAGGGTTGCAGCTTTTCTACCAGTATGGCCGGGAGTGTTGCGCTTTACCGGCGGCTCCGCAACTGCATTTTTACGAGATGGCTCGACAAACGGTGGCGTGAAGTCTGTTGATTTCCTTGATCCATGCGGATACCATTCGCGGGGCGTGTTTGGAAGGAGATTTATGTTTACCTCTATCCGTCCTGCATTCCTCGCTTGCTTGTTTTTCCTGATGCTGGCAATGCCCACCCAGAAAGCGCTGGCAGCAAAATTCAAGACGGTCGATTTTCCTAACGCGGTGGAAACCGATCTCAATGAGATCAACAATTTCAATGCGGGTGTCGGTTTTTATGTCGACCAAGCTGGAATTGCCCACGGGTTCTTGGCCACTGCGGAGAAAATGACGTCGTTCGACGTTCCCGGCGCGACGGCGACGTACGCGTACGGCATCAACGATAAGCGGCAGGCTGTCGGATGGTACGTAGACAGCGCAGGCACGCAACACGGCTTTGCCTACAATCCACCCAAGTTCGTGACTATCGATCCGCCCAATTCCATCCTCACCAACGCTTGGGCCGTGGGTAATTCGGGAACCGTCGTTGGGACCTACGTCGACGCCACCGACGGCGCCTATCACGGCTTCACCTATTATTTCGGCAAGTACACGACTTACGACGCTCCCGGCGCGACCACGACCGAGCTTACTGGCCTGAACGAGCGCACCCAGATGGTGGGCATTTACCTGGACGCGAACTCCGAAGAACACGGTTTCTACATTGACGAGCGTGGGAATTTCACCGACATTACGCATCCCGGCAGCTCGGTCACAGCGGCCGACAGGCTCAACACGACGATCAATCAGACTTACAACATCGTTGGGTTGTATGGCAACAGCTCCTCGGGCCCATTCAGCGGCTACCTGTTGAGGGACAAGAAATTCACAACGGTGATGTACCCAGGCTCTATTGA
>Ga0335082_10003751_pt1 | contig 16534 bp, 17 predicted proteins | sample Lox_Sample_41_FD_206718 | JGI IMG/M metagenome (GOLD analysis project Ga0335082, IMG submission 206718) | Soil microbial communities from Loxahatchee National Wildlife Refuge, Florida, United States - Lox_Sample_4.1 | ecosystem: Environmental > Terrestrial > Soil > Wetlands | place: USA...
GATGAACCACAGCGACGAGAACACGTGCGTCAAACCAATCTTGTCCAACAAATCGAATCGCGTCGCGGCTTCGGGATGCTTCGCCAGATAACGGGCAACGTCCGCGCCTTGCGGCAACAGTGTTCCCACCAGACAAGCCACTGCGATAATGATGACGACCGTGACCGCAAACTTCACCGAAGCGAGCCGGTCGAAAACCCGTGCGGTGAGCGGCTTCGTCGGCGGATTCAGTTTGTCGGTAGCTTGTCCCATGGCGACTTCTCTGGCGTCGCCCGTGGCTTAGCAGTGGCCTTGCCAGTGCATCCCGACCGACAACCCGATGACATGTAAGGTCTTGTCTTATCGGCTGTTGCCGTGCGCGAAATCGCGCTTCCGAGAGATGGCGCCGTCGGCTGTCCAACCGACAACTTGGCGGGAAGCCCCCGTTTCCTGACAGCTTGTCACCGCGCGGAAAGGGCGGCAGACTAACTCGGTTTAGTTGTCTTCGGGGTTTGCCGAGAGATCGACGAGAAGGCCGAACTCCTTTTCGAAGACGAGTCGTAGTATCTCGTCGCTGCCGTCCGGCGAAATCGCCCACCGCTCGCCATCCGCAGACTTGCCGCTGCAAACGCCTTCCCGGCCTGCGTACCTGCCGGTCAGAATCAGGACGCGAGAGCCGGTGAAGTCACTTTGCTGTTTTGTCTTTCGCGATGTCACAGTTCGCCTTCAACGCTTGCCTGATTTTCTCCGTCACCTTCTGTCTTCTGGCTTCTACCTTCTGACCTCTGCCCTGCCCCAACTCGTGTTCCCAAATCCGCAGCACGCGCCAGCCGGCTCGCCGCAACCTCTGATTCACAACTCGGTCTCGTGTCCGGTTGCCCGCCAGCTTCTTCTTCCAGAACGCCCGGTTCTTGGCCGGCATGTTCGCATGACGAGGACATGTACAGCGAGGCAGTGCTTCACTTTCCGAGCGTGACCTGGCATTCTACCCAAAACCAATTGGATGGATACCGAGATTGCAACTCCTGCACTTCGCGCGTGGTACAGCGCGGCGGTGACAGACTTCCTCGAATCCCCAACCGAGACAATCCTCGGACGATTGGTCGCCAATAGCAGCTTCACCATTCTGCCGTCGCAGCGAGACGCGTGGGTTGGACAAATCGAAATCCTGCGAGCTTCTCTTGCGGGTCTCACCGGCACACTGTTCTTGGAGTTCAACATCCCACGGATGGGACGACGGATTGACGCAGTTCTAGTGACCGGGCCGATTGTCTTCACGGTGGAGTTCAAAGTTGGCGAGAAAGAGTTTGAACGAACGGCGGTTGATCAAGTTTGGGACTACGCGCTTGACCTCAAGAACTTTCATGAGGCAAGTCACACTGTCTCAATTGTACCAATCCTCGTTGCAACGAACGCCTCAAGGTCAGGCGCGGTCACACTTCGGGCCGACGGCGACCGGGTATATCGCCCAATTGCAGTCAACGCTGAAGGGTTGCGCGAGGTGCTGGACACAGCCATCCAAACAGTCACCGGTTCCAAGCTCAGCAGCCAAGAATGGGTTCAAGCACCTTATCACCCAACACCGACGATCATCGAAGCCGCTCGCGCCCTGTATGCGCAACATTCGGTCGAAGCCATCGCGCGCTACGACGCAGGCGCGCGCAATCTACGCGTAACGTCACGCCGCATCGAGGAATTGGTTGATGAGGCCCGGCAGAAGGGCCGCAAGATCATCTGTTTCGTTACCGGCGTTCCCGGCGCCGGCAAGACACTCGTCGGATTGAACGTGGCGACTCGACGACGCGAACGCAACCAACCTACACACGCCGTCTTTCTCTCCGGCAATGGCCCACTGGTGGCCGTACTCCGGGAAGCTCTCACGCGCGATGAGGTCATTCGACGGAAAGAGCAAGGCGAGAAAGTTCGCAAAGGAAAGGTCGCCGAAAGCGTCAAGGCGTTCATCCAAAATGTCCATCATTTCCGCGATGAGGCGTTGATTGATGCCGGGCCGCCGATTGACCGTGTGGTTATCTTCGACGAAGCGCAGCGTGCTTGGAATCATCAGAAGACCGCCAGCTTCATGCGCACCAAGAAGAAGCGCGCCAACTTCGCTCATTCAGAGCCTGAGTTCCTCATTTCGTGCATGGATCGCCACCAAGATTGGGCGGTCATTGTGTGTCTCGTTGGCGGCGGTCAAGAGATTCACACCGGCGAGGCTGGCATCGATGCTTGGATTGATGCGGTAAACAAACATTTCCCTCAATGGCACATGTACATCTCGCCGAAACTGACCGACAGCGAGTATGCTGCCGGTAACACCTTGGAGAGTGTGCAGCACCGGCATGACACCCATTTTGATGAGAGCTTGCATTTGGCTGTGTCCATGCGGTCATTCCGGGCTGAAAATGTTTCCGCCTTCGTTAAGGCAATTCTGGACTGTGAAGAACAACTCGCTCGTGATGCTTTCTCGAAACTGTGTCGCCGGTATCCGATCGCTCTCACGCGCAATCTCGCTCTGGCCAAGCAGTGGATACGCGACCACGCGCGGGGATCGGAACGCTATGGGTTGGTGGCCTCATCCAGTGCGCAACGACTAAAACCTCATGCAATTGATGTGCGGGTCGATGTCGATCCAGTTCAATGGTTTCTCAACGATAGGGAAGACACCCGGTCGAGCTACTATCTTGAAGATGCCGCAACGGAGTTTCAGGTCCAGGGACTTGAACTCGACTGGGTGTGTGTCACATGGGATGGTGACCTGCGGTTTTCTAATGCTGGGTGGAGTTTTCACGATTTCTGCGGTGACCGGTGGCGCAATGTTGCGAAGCCCGAGCGACAGGTCTATCTCCGAAACGCCTACCGGGTGTTGCTTACACGCGCTCGTCAGGGAATGGTTCTCTTCGTGCCCGAAGGTGACCATTGCGACCCCACTCGCTCTCCCGCCTTCTACGATTCCACCTTCAGCTATCTTGCCGGCTTGGGCTTACCGCTTCTGCAGCAATGACACCAGAAGCCGGCATTACTTCAGCCAGCCGATTTTGACTTCGTCTTCGACCTGTTTGAAGTCGTGGTCGCCGGTGACGAGTTCGGCGTTGCGGAGTTTGGCCAGCGCGGCGGCAAAGGCGTCGGCGTATGCCAGTTTGCCGCTGGCTTTGTAGAAAGCGGCTTGCCGGACCAGATGCAGGTCAGACTCGACCGGCACAAGTTCAATCGGCATAATCGCCATCTCTTTGGCCTTCTGTTCCGCAGCCTCCTGCGAAACCTTGCGCATTGTGTTGTAGTACACTTCGCCCCAGTTCACGACACACAGCAGCAGCTTGTGCCTGCCGCGGTCGGCTTTGGCCAGGAGTTTCTCGACTTCTTCCGCAGCTGGCTCGTCCTCGAAAAACGCCAGCAACGCCCAGCTATCCAGAACCTTCGTGGCCATGTCAGAGTTCGCGCTCCCGCTTCCGGTCTTCCATCAACGCCTTCAACACACCAGTGCCCTTGAGCGAGCCGCGCAGGCTCTTGAGGTACTTTGGCGTGATCGGCTTGAGGATGATGTGGTCGCCCTCCGCATATACCTGCGCTCGCGAGCCTTCTTCGATCTCAAACTCCTTTCGAAGCCAGCGCGGGATCACCACCTGCCCTTTCACGGTGAAATAGATGGTGTCGGTCTTGTGAGTTGTCTTCATTGCCGGATATCCTACGGCAAGGAAGCAAGTAAGTCAACAGGCTATTTAGTTGGAATTTTAGCCGTGCGGAAGACTTCTTGCGGAGTTACCAACACCGTATGAGGCGTTCTCGGCGTGGCGGACACTCAACCATCTGCGCAGCTTGTCACGCAAAACAAACAACGCCGCGTGGGTCGCACGCGGCGTTGCGGGAACAGCTTCGGTTAGTGTTTCACCTTCGGGTCGGGATGCGCGATCTGCGCGTACGCTTGGTCGTAATCGAAGCCGACTTTCTTGCCGTCCTTGGTTGTGTAGCGATCAGGCTTCCAGGTCGGGTTCTGGTCGTTGTGGCACATCTCGCAGCTCTTCGATGCGGGATAGACCAAGCCGCCCTCGATTGCCTTCGCTCGGTCTTCCATCGTGGTCTTGGCCATGTATTTCTTGCCGGGGCCGTGGCAGGACTCGCAGGTGACGCCATCTTCAGGTTTGATCTTCTCGGTGGCGACCGATTCGGTGAAATTATACGCGGTCGAATGACATCTCAGGCATTTACCGCTGGTCTGCGGATTGTCGACGCCGACCTTGGCGCCGGCAGCTTTGGCCTCGGGCGTGCCGAGGAGTTCGAATGCTTTGGCATGCGGACTCGCCTGCCACTTGCCCAAGGCGTTTCCGGTGTCTTCCGATTTATGGCAGATGCCGCAGGTCTTGACGCCGACGTAATTGGCCGCGTCGCGTTCGGCGGCCGCGCTGGTGAATGCGACGAGCACGACCGCCGCCAAGCTTACACAAATCGTCGATACTGCTGTCCGGTTGTTCATCGTCAGCTCTCCTTGAATGACTGGTTCACGTTCCGAACGGCAACTCGTATGCCAGTGTATGATACCGAACTCGTAACCAACTTCCACACAAATCTTTCGCTCATTGGTGCTCCGTGGATGGCGCGACGGCTTCGCGCGATTTCGCGCTGTCAGGTGCGTGATTCGGCGCAGTCAGCCGATGCGGCACGGCGTAGATGTCGAATTGATACCGCTGTCCGCGCCACGTGATCGTGCTCTCCGACAAATGACCCAGCACACCAAACACGATCGCCAGCAACAATCCCAGCACGCCGATGCTCACCGCGACAGGGCGTTTCCTCGGATGCCGTTCAGGGCTGCGGTCCAGAAACGGCCACAGCAGCAGCAGCAACGGCGGTATCAGCGAGACGAAGATGCCGAGCAACTTCGGGAAATACTTCAAGAGCTGATACGTCGAGAGGAAGTACCATTCGGGCTTGATGCCTTCGGGCGTGACGAACGGATCGGCCTTCTCGCCCAGTTCCACCGGCCACATCACCACGAGGGTAACCATCGCACCGATTAAGACGCAGAAGATCACGCCTTCCTTCAACACATGATGCGGGAAAAACGGAATCGATTGCTTCGGATCGAGCGGCTTTTCCTCGCCGACCCTCTCCATCGTCGCCAAGCCCTGCACGCGCATCAGGAACAAGTGCGTCGCCACCAGCATCGTCAGCACCCACGGCAGAACGACGACATGCAGCACGTAGAATCGGGCCAGTGTCTCGCCCGTCACGCCTTCGCCGCCACGCAGCAGCAGTTTGATGTAGTTGCCGGCCCACGGGATCGCGCCGGTGATCTCCGTGCCGACCGTCGTGGCCCAGTACGAAAGTTGATTCCACGGCAACAGGTAGCCGGTAAACCCGAACGTGATCGTGCAGCCGAAGATGAACACGCCCAGCACCCACGTCAACTCGCGCGGTTTCTTGTACGCCCCCATGAAAAACGTCCGCATCATGTGCACCAACACGCACAACACCATCAACGTTGCGCCCCACGCATGCAACCCGCGGATCAGCCAGCCGAAGTGCGCCTTGGTCATGATGAACCGGATGCTTTCGAACGCCGTGCTGGTCGTCGGCCGGTAATAAATCATCAGCAGGATGCCGGTGACGATCTGGTTCAGAAACAGGTACAGCGACAGACTGCCGAACGTGTGCCAGAACCCGGTGTGGGTCGGCAAGGGTTTGCCGGCTTGATGCTCGACGAACTCCTCAACGACCGGCATGTTGAATCGTTGGGCCAACCACGGCCGGATTTTCTCGTAAAGCTTCATGCCGATTTCACCATCACCTCGCCATTGACGACCGCGACTCCGTACTCAGCGAGCGGGCGGGGCGGTGGCCCCGAAACGACGCGGCCATTGACGTCGAACACGCCGGCGTGGCACGGACAATCGATCTGGTGCTGACTCGCGTTCCACGCCACGATGCAGCCGAGATGCGTGCAAATCGCCGAAAACGCCCGAAATCCCTGCGGCGTGCGAACGACCACCACAGGATGCCCGCTAACCGCCACCATCTTTGATTGCCAATCCGAGAACTCCTCCGCCTTGCCCGCTGAAACCGATTGCGTGCTTGGACCGCGATGCTGTGCCGGCCAGACATAGCTGAGCACGGGCGCGGCGAAACCAATGGCCCACGCGAGAAGCCCGCCCGTCAGTAGCCAATCCAGAAATGATCGCCGGCTAAGTTTTTGTTCGTTGCTTATCATTATTAACCTCGGTGGTCGATCTGTCGGCGCTTCAGCCAGAACAGGATTGCCATGATGGCCAGAAATCCCCAAATCGGTCCGAGCGCCAGCCGTTTCCACCGCTGGAATTGCTCCAGGTCCGCGACGTCGGCGCGCGTTTGCTTGAGGATCTCCTGTTGCTTGTCGGCCACTGGCTGCAGCTCCTTCACGGACAAGGTGTGTTGCAGCGCCTCCAACTGCGTCAACTGCGTCTTGGCTTCCTGTAACAGCAACAAATCATCATCGGTTGCCAGGCCCCGCACTGTCGCCGCCTGCACCTCCGCCGACGCCTGATCGTAACTTTGCGCGTTCTCCCGGATCAAGCCCACGACCTGGTCGCGGACGTGAAGTTGCGCAGGATCATTGGCGTGACATTTGATGCACGCCGTATCGAACAACCCGACCGCCGCCTTTTGAATCGCGTGGTTGCCGTGACAACTGACGCACTCGTTGAACAGGCCGGCCGAAGCGGCTTCGGCGTGCGGGCTTTTCGTGAACAACTCGCGCTGTCGGACGTGGCACTTCCCGCACACTTCGCCAACCTGCGCCGTGCCGGGTGGCGTCGCTCCGTGGCTGCCGTGACAGGTCACGCAGGTCGGCGCGCTCAGGTCGCCTTTGTCAAACACCATGTACGCGTGGTAACTGGTTTTGTATTGCGCGACCACGTCGCTGGGCAGTTTGTACTGATCCATGAGCTCGGCGTTGGCGTGGCAGCGGCCGCAGGTGTCGGGAATGTTGGTCGAGTAAACGTGACTCGTCGGCGCCTTGGGCGATACGATGTCGTGCACCCCGTGGCAGTCCGTGCACACGGCCACGTGCTGGTCATTGTGCTCGAACAACTGCTCGCCGTGTTTGCTGGTTTTGTAGCGCGCGAGTTGATCGGTCGGCAACCCGTAGGGGTTCATCCGTCGCACGTCACTGTGGCAGCTCGCGCAGAGTTCGGCGATGGCCTTCTTGTTGTCCGGCCGTTTGAAGTTGTCAGTGGCGTGCGCAGTCTCGTCGGTCGCCTTCGGATCGCCGCCGTGACAATCCACGCAATTCAAGCCCGCTTGAGCGTGCGCACTCACGGAGAACTGCTGTTGCTCCTTGACGTGGCACTTGAGACACGAGATGTCTGCCGCGTGGGCGGAGGTGCTCGCCAACAACGCGAAGCTGATCGCTATTGCATCAAGCCGCCATTGTGGCACTCGCTGCATTTCATTCCTTTCCAGGCGTCGCCGAGTTCCTCGGCGGGATGCTGAAATTCGAGGCCTTGCGCGCTCACCGTCTTCAACTCCGTCCCCGAGCCTTGCGCAATGATGGTGTGGCAACTGGTGCAGTCAGCCGAAATCTTCTTGCCGTCAGCGCTCGCGTGCTCGTCGTCGTGACACCGGAAGCAACCCGGCCAATCGAAGTGACCGATGTTGTTCGGATAGACCTTCCAGCTCGATTTCATCTCGGGGAAGAAATTCGCGCGGTAAATCCTCTGCGCCTCGGAGATGGCGGCGTCCACTTTCGCCCGGTCCTTCTCGTCTGGGTAATCCGCACGAAGTTTTTCGGTGATCTTCGCCATAGCGTCTTTGTCGGTCGCGTAGTCGCCGACCAAGGCGGCCACGACGTTTTTCTTGACCGACGGCAACGCAGGGTCGATGCGCCCAAGCAGCATCGCGGAGTCCACGGCGTCATCGGGCGCATGAAAGATGTGCGTCGGCCGATTGTGGCAATCGATGCAATCCATCCGGCGCGGCGTGGTCCTGGCGATTTGTTCTGGCGTCAGTTTGCTGTCCTTCGACTCGTACAACGTGACGTGCCCTTCACGGTCAGTGATCCGCACCCACGGAATGACCTGGCGTGCTTCGTCCGATGCGATGTATTCAACCTTGTTGGCGACGTTCATGTGCCAGTGAATGCCGCCGACCGGCCCGTGCGAGGGGTCGCCGCCGCCAACTCTCAGCAACATCTCAATCGTCCACGGACTGTTCTTTTCGTCGTACATGAAATGCGTGTGCACCTTCTCGACCGCGCCGAAAAACTTCTGCGGCCAATGGCACTGCTCGCAGGTTTCCTGCGCCGGGCGCAGGTTCTTGATGGGCGTGGGAATGGGGCGCGGATATTTGTCGCCCAGCGTGGCATAGACCTGGTAGCTGCCCGAGAGTTTTGATTTCACGAACCACGTCGCGCCCGCGCCGATGTGGCATTCGACGCAGGTGACGCGCGCGTGCGGTGAATTTTGGTAGGCGGTGTACTCAGGTTTCATCACTGTGTGGCAGGTCTGGCCACAGAATTGGACCGACTCGGTGAACTGATACGTCTGGTACGATCCGAACGCCGTCATCAACAGGAACACGGTTGTGACGACGCTCACAACGACGAACACGCGGCGATGATGCGGGACGTTGAAATCGATGCGCAAATAACGCGGCACTTCTCCCGGCGACAGATGATGCCGTCGCCGGCGTTCGATCAGTGCCCCGATGACAATGAGCATCAGACCCGTGGCGAGGAAGCCTGGCGCGACAATGTAAGTGAGGATGCCCATGTACGGGTTTTCAAACCCGCGAAAGAGATCGATGGCGATCAGGCAGAGAACGGCAAAGAATGCGCTCGCCGACAACACGAGGCCGGCCAAGCTGATCCAGTTCTGCAAAACCGATGGCGTACGCTCAGGCGCAGTCGAGTCTTGCTGGCGTTCAGGCGCGGTCATATCAAATGTTGGCCGCTGCTCCTAGCAGCAGCGATGCCGATCTCACTGTTTGCAACGACGCCTTTGTGAAGCAACCACTTACACGAGCCGCCGCTGAAGCGCAAGCCTGACAAGTTGGCACGACGACACAACTCGACTCGACAAACTGTCCGTGGTGGGAGTTGATCTCAATGCCCGAGGCTGACCCAATCGAAGCCGCATTGCTCAATCGAGTGCAGGTTGAAGTGCCCGTCGTTGCGGCTCCATTTGCAGAACTGGGCCGCAAGATCGGCGCGACCGAGGAGCAAGTGATCGAACGGCTGCGATTCCTCAAATCGACCGGCACCGCCGCGTCCGTGCCGGCGAACTGATTCTGTTGCCAGCGAATCAGCCGCACGCACTGAAAGCCGGGCCGCGATTCAAGAGGTTGCTGACGATGCTGCGCGCCAAAGCGAGCTTGTCAGTTGAAGTCGCGCGCAATCGTTGGTAAACCAAAGTCAAGCATGGTGTACCTCGATTACAACGCAACGACGCCGGTCGACCCGCGGGTCGCCGAAGCGATGTGGCCGTACTTGCGGGAGTTGTTCGGCAATCCGTCGAGCTTGCACATCTACGGTGTCAACGCCAAGGACGCGGTCGAGACGGCGCGCGCGCAAGTGGCCGGCTTGCTGGGCTGTCACGCCGACGAAATTGTGTTTACCAGCGGCGGCAGCGAATCGAACAACACCGCCATCAAAGGCGTGGCATTCACGCTCCGGCAAAGGGGCTATCACGTCATCACCACAACGATCGAACATTCCGCCGTCATCAGCCCGTGCAAATTTCTTGAACGGCTCGGTTTCTTCGTCACGTACCTGCCCGTCGACCGGTACGGCATGGTGAGCACGCGCGACGTCGAAGCGGCAATTCGTCCGACCACGATTCTGATTTCCATCATGCACGCGAATAACGAAGTCGGCACGATCCAACCCATCGCGGCGATCGGCGCGCTGGCTCGTTCGCGCGGCATCCTCATGCACACCGACGCGGCGCAATCCGCTGGTAAGATTCCGGTCAGAGTCGACGATCTGAACGTCGACCTGCTCACTCTTGCCGGCCACAAATTCTATGCGCCGAAAGGCGTCGGTGCGCTCTACATCCGCCGCGGCGTGGAGATCGATCCACTCATTCACGGCGCGAGCCACGAATCCGGTCGCCGCGCCGGCACGGAGAACGTCCCGCTCATCGTCGCGCTGGGCAAAGCGTGCGAACTGGCCACGAACGAATTGGACTCGCGCTGGGCGCACGTGGTGACGCTGCGCGACTATCTTTTCGACAACTTGAAGAAAATGTTCGGCGACAAACTCCATGTCAACGGCCACCCGACCGAACGTGTGCCCAACACGCTCAACGTCAGCTTCGAAGGCTACACCGCGCCGGAGTTGCTCCAGAAAATTCCCGAGGTCGCGGCATCGACCGGTTCGGCCTGTCACGCGCACAGCCTCGAGATGTCACACGTGTTGCAGGCGATGGGTGTGCCGGAGCGCGTGGGCTTCGGCGCGGTGCGGTTCAGTCTCGGGCAGTGGACGACGGCCAGCGATGTGGATTATCTGTTGGAACTTCTTCAACTGCGCGTATTGAAATGAAGTTGACCTTCCTGCTCAAGGGTTGCCGGCTCTTTTCCGATCTGGAGGAAGCGGAGCTGGCGCTCATCGAGCAGATGGCGACCCGCAAGGAATTCCGCAAGGGACAGGTCATTTTCAACGAAGGCGCGGTGACTCGCGGTTTTTTTCTCGTCGTGTCCGGCGCGGTGAAAATCTTCCGCATCGGCCCGGATGGTCGCGAGCGTGTGCTGCACGTCGTCGAGGCGAACGAATCGTTTGCGGAGGCGGCACTGTTCATGGCGGAGTATCCCGCCAGCGCCGAAGCGCTGGCCGCCGCTGTCGTCATTGCGGTGGATAAGAACAGTTTCAAACAACTCCTGACGCGCGACGCGAAGTTGAGTTTCAAAATCATGGGCGCGTTGGTGAAATGGCTCGCCCAGATGCGCAACGCGTTGACCGACCTCACGACAAAAGAAGTTCCGGCGCGTTTCGCCAGCTACGCCTTGAGCTTGCCGGAACCCAAGACAGTCCACATCAACAAAACGACCTTGGCGCAGATGCTCGGCACGACCAAGGAAACGCTCTCCCGTCTCCTCCACCGTCTGGCCAAAGCCCGCGTGCTGACTTACCGCGGAAATCAAATCAAAATCCTTAATCTTAAGCGCCTTGAAGCGCTCGCTAGCGGCGACCAGAGAATTTGATAACCGGCTCTGTTAGAAACTGAGTGTCGTTTGCACGTAACCGAAATCCGCACCATCGGCGCCGGCGGTGGCGGTTTGGGTGTCGCGCAGATACGTGCCGGCCCAGAAATGACTGTAGCCGGCCAACACCTTGCCCCACTTTATCGGCGCAAAGCCGACGGTCAGATCGATCTCTGAGCCGCAGTAGGTACCGGCACTCGTCGCGGCGACATTAACGGGCCGAACGGTGGTGACGGCGTTGGCCCGGTACCATGCGTCTTCATTGGTGTAGAGCCAGAAGGAGTGGAAGTCGACTTGCGCCCACAGGCTTCTCCAGGCGTACTTTTTGTCCTGATACGGCGTGACCTTCAGATTCACGGATGGATCGTAGACGTTTTTCCACGCGAACAAATCCATGTAGCCGTAGAATTTGTGGTTGGTCGGGAAAAGATTCAAGAACGATTGGTCGGTGTGGTCGAACTGACTCTTGTCGCCAGTGGATACATCGAATTCGACGCCGAGCCGGGGCGTCCACGGGCAATTGGTCCACGTGTAACCCGCGCGACTCTCCAAAGCCCAGGCGTAATGCGGCAACATGATGCCGCCGGCATTCGGGAATGAGTTCGTCAGCCGGCCGCCGTCGCGTCCCCACTGGTAGGCGCCTTCGAGTTCGTAGTCGAAACCGTGGAGCTGGCCGGGCGTGGATTTGAGGCGCAGGCCGACGGTATAGATCTCCTGTTTGATGTCGTACCCACGGACGGTATTGCCATTGTCATTGCTGTAGAGCGGGTCGCTATCGGTTTTGTTCCGGTACAGGAAGTAAGCTTCGGTCGTTTGAAACGTCAGCCGTGACGTGCCGGCGTAGATGCCGGCAAAAGTGTCGTTCCAGTCGGCATCATTGAAGTCGAAGCCGTAGTTGCTGTTCGGCCCGTGCCCTTGAATCGTCACCACGTGGCCGGCAAAGCCATCCACCCAGAACTTCTGCTCGGTGTTTTGGTAGTGCAGCTTCACGGCGTCGAACGTGCGCGAGAAGTTGTTCCAGTCGGACGCGCCCACGAGCCGCTCGTCGCCATACGCCAACTCTTGCCGGCCGACTTTCAGCGAGACCGGAAACTCGGTGAGGTTGCCAACCTCGGCGTACGCCTGCCGGAGGTCAAACGAGTCGTCGCCTTCTGAACCGAGCACGAATGGGACGTTGTCCGTTTTAGTGTCGATGGCCCGTGTGTCTTGGCCTTGGACGTAGGTCTTGATCCAGTCGCTGGGTTTGACCGTCAAGCCCAACCGGAAACGTTGCAGCAAAAACGTGTCGTCAGTCGAGGAATCGATCTTGTTGTTGAAGTCGAAGATATTTTCCTGCACCTGCAATCGCAGCCGGTCCTGCACGTCGAGGACAACTTTGCCATCAGCGAGGCTGAGCGGGTTGGCCGGTTGGTCTGCCCGAACGAAGGCGCCCGACATCAAGACGATCAGCAGTAGCCGTTTCATGGTGCAAACATACCGGTGGCCGCGTGCGGAAGCGTTGACCTAGGTCAACGCATCGTCTTTCGTTCGCCGGTAAGTTGGCAGTATGAAAACACAACTCGCCGGCTTCATTTTGATCGCCGCGACCGCAGCTGCCGCGTCAGCTCCGCTGCGAGAACAGGCGCAACTCACCTTTGCCCCCGACGTGCCACCGCCCATCCAGCGGCACCGGCCGGCCATCGTCGAGGTGCATCTTGAGTCCGGTCGCACGCTCGCGCCCGTCAAAGGCAACGTGAAATACGAGTTCTGGACGTTCAATGGCCACGCGCCGGGACCGTTCATCCGTGCCCGCGTTGGCGACACGCTCGAAGTCCACGTGACCAACACCGACACCAACGGTATGCCGCACAACTGCGACTTCCACGCCGTGACCGGCCCCGGCGGCGGCGCGCCCGTGTTGACGATTGTGAAGGGTGAGGAGCGCACGTCGTGGTTCAAGCTGCTGCATCCCGGCTTGTTCATCTATCACTGCGCCGCGCCGCCGGTGATGGATCACATTGCCAACGGCATGTATGGCCTGATTCTTGTCGAACCGGCCAAAGGCTTGCCGAAAGTTGACCGGGAATTTTACATCATGCAGAGCGAAATCTACGCGAAGGACGCCGACGAGGACGCCGAAGTGCTCACGTACTCCCACGACAAAGGTCTCGCCGAGCATCCGACGTTTGTCGTGCTCAATGGCCGGGTCGGATCGCTGATCGGCACGAACAACGCGTTGAAAGCCAAGACCGGCGAACGCATCCGCATTTTCTTCGGCAATGCCGGACCGAATCTCATCTCGTCATTCCATCTCATCGGCGAAATCTTCGACAACGTTTACCGGGAAGGCGACCTCGTCAGTCCGCCCGCGCACAGTGTCCAGACTACCCTCGTGCCGGCCGGCGGCGCGACCGTCGTCGAACTCGGCGTCGAAGTGCCCGGCGCGTACACATTGCTCGACCACGCGATCTTCCGCATCGAACAAGGCTGCGTCGGCTTCCTCAACGTCGAAGGCCCGCCCCGGCACGATGTCTTCCTGTCCGACCAAGACGCAAAAACCTGCAAAGGCTGCTTGGTACACCCGTGAGCGTGATCAACCAATCGATGCTCGTCTCCGACGTCAGCCGGCAATTCCCACAGTGCCGGCCGGTCTTTGAGAAATACGGTATCGCCGGCTGCGGCGGCGTGGACGGGCCACCGGAACCGCTGTTCATTTTCGCCGCGGCGCATCGCGTGCCTTTGCCGGAGTTGGTAAACGAGTTGAATCAGGCTGCTCGGGGTGAATGGCGTGAGGAAGCGAAACTCGCGGCCGGTGACATCGCGGTGGACGAGGCGAAGTCGGAGCAATTGTATAAGCGATTCATCGCGGCGGCGCTGCTTGTCGCGCTGACGGTCGGGTTCACGCTCGGCGCGATCAATCTGACGCGCATCGCCGCAGCCCGGTCGTTCGCGGACATCAGCGGCGTGCTCAAACAGATTCACGGACACGCGCAGATTTTTGGCTGGGTCGGGTTGTTTATCATGGGCGTGGCGTTTCATGCCGTGCCGCGATTCAAGATGGTCGCGCTGCCCTCGCTCCGCGCGGCGAACGCATGTCTGGCGTTGATGGTGGCCGGCATCGTCGTGCGGACGTTCGCGCAACCTTTCGCATGGCGATGGCCGCTGCTGGCGTCCGGCATCATGGAGTTGCTGAGCGTTGGGATATTTGTGTGGCTGGTGGCAATGATTGCCCGACAATCAAAACAAGGCCGGGAACACTACGAGAAGTTTATCGCGGCGAGCGTCGGTTGGTTCGCGGTGCTGGCGGTGTGGAACATGATTGCCGTCGCGCAGATGTTCGCGCGGCGCTCGACCGGTATCCCGCCGATGTTGGACGCGTGGATGATTCACGTCGGGCTTTTCGGGTTCATCTCGAACATGATTTTTGCATTCACGCGGCGCGTGCTGCCGCATTTTCTCGGCTTGCGCGAGACGAAAGTCCGGGCGGCCGACGCCGCGTTCTGGCTTTGGAACACTTCGATTCTGTGTCGGTATCCCGTCGCGTGGCAACGCGATGCGCTCGACCTCACGGCGTCGTGGCTCGAACTGGTGTCGGCGCTGTTGTTCGTGTGGGCAGTCGGCATCTTCGCGAAGCGGCGCGTGAAGGTGCGGATTGCCGGCGTGGATAACACGTTTGCGTGGTTCATCTATCTCGGCTTCGCGTGGCTGGTGCTCGATGTGATTCAACCATTCCACGCCGACCTGCCGCGGCTGACGGCGTCGGCGCGGCACGGGATGGCGGTCGGATTTATCGTCAGCATCATCATGGGGGTGGCGTACCGGATTCTGCCGATCTTCAACGGCGTGAACCTGCACAGTCCGAGGGCGATGCGCGCGTCGTTCTGGCTGCACGCGGCCGGCACGACGCTGATTTTGGCGATGGCCTACAGCGCGCGGCGCGAGCAGCCGTGGATGTTCGACTGGGCGGCAGCCAGCGGCTGGTGCGTCGCCGCAGCGGTGGCGTTGTTCGCATGGAACCTGTGGATGACGCTGCGAACAAAGGCCGATAAATTCACGAATGACTCCGAAGCCAAACTCAACACGCGCGTCGCCGAGTTGCTCGAAGTGTATCCGGATTTGCGGCCGGTCTTGATTCACGGTGGCCTCGGCGGATTGGCGGCGATGCGTCACAATCCGCCGCGCTTCGTCACGCTGGAATTCGCCGCGCGCCGGCATGGCATCGACCCGGCGCCACTTGTCAAACTTCTGAACGAAGAGATCCAAAGGAGAAAGCTATGAGCCTGATCACCGACATCAAAAACAAACTGACCGGTCATCATTCCGGTTGCTGCTGCGGGCATGATGCGGCGCCGAAGGAAATCACCAAGGACATGATCGTCCGCGACGTGACAAATCGCTGGCCGCAAACGATCAACGTTTTCGGCAAGCACAAGGTTGACTTCTGTTGTGGTGGCGCACATTCCATCGAGCAGACCGCGCGCGCGAGAGGTTGCCAAGACATCGACGCGCTGGTCGCGGATTTGAACACTGCGATACAATGATCGCATTGGAGAAACGACCAGTCCTCGCCTCGCCCAAGCCTCCCATGCCGCGCGAACATGGCGCGTGGGGCATTTTGCTGATTCCATTCGCGACGGCCGTCGGCGTGGCCGGCGTGTGGAACTTGCCGGTCGCGCTGCTGCTGGTTTCCATTTTGTGTTTCTACGTCGCGCGGACAAGTTTCCTGAAACTGAATTACCGATGGACGGCCATTCTGCTGGCCGGCTGTGCGGCGTGCACTTTGCCGTTGCTGTTGGTTTGGAAGCTGTGGTGGCTCGCGGCGTTCGGCGTGGTGGCCGCGCCGTTGGCGTTTCGCAAAACCGAGCGCAGCATCACGGTGCAATTGCTCGCGGTGGCCGGGCTGACGTTGACCGCGCCGGCGGCTTGGTACGCGGCGACTGGCAAGTTGGAATTGACGGCGCTGCAGCTATGGTTGCTCAACGTGCTCTACTTCGCCGGTGGTGTGTTCTATGTGAGGATGCACGTGGCGGCCGCGATCGCGCGACGGGCGGACAAGCTCCGGCAAGGCGCGGCGACGATACTTTACCACGGCGTGTTGGCAGTCGTGGCCGCGTTCTGGCGGCCGGTGGGTCTGGCGTTCGTGCCGGCGATAGCGCGGGCGTTCGTTGGTGTGGCGCGGTTGTCGCCGGTGCTGCGCATCAAGCGGCTCGGATGGACTGAAGTCGCCTACTCCATCACATTCGCCGTCGTGGTAATCCTCATACTCGGCTGACCTGCGATTTTCCGTTGGCGAGCGCGCGACGGACGGCGGCGAGCAGTTCGGCTTTGTCGAGCGGTTTGCTCAGATACTCGTACGCGCCTTCGCGCAACGCCTCCATGTATTCGCCCCAGTCGCCAAACGCGGTGA
>Ga0335082_10003752_pt1 | contig 16531 bp, 11 predicted proteins | sample Lox_Sample_41_FD_206718 | JGI IMG/M metagenome (GOLD analysis project Ga0335082, IMG submission 206718) | Soil microbial communities from Loxahatchee National Wildlife Refuge, Florida, United States - Lox_Sample_4.1 | ecosystem: Environmental > Terrestrial > Soil > Wetlands | place: USA...
GCTGACTGGTCGAGGCTTTGCAGATACTTTGAGAAGCCTTCCAGGTCATCGAGGGACTTGGAGCCGATCTCGTTGCACGGGCTGCGGTGTAGGCGAAGTTCGACAAGCCCTTCCTTAAACTCCCACGACATGGTTTCACCCGCACGATTCAAGTTGCTCGTCATGCGGTCTTCACCGTCTGGTACATGTCGTCGATTTCGTTAGTCATGCGAGAGGCGATCAGGTCGCGCTTGAGCTTGCCGTTGGCGGTGAGCATGCCGTTATCAATTGAGAATGGTTCTTGCCGAGTGTGAAACGCCCGCACCTGCTTGTAGTGTGGCAACTGCGGATTAACCACGTCCAGCGCAGCCTGCACCTCTTCCCTGCTAACTTCTCCGGTGACGAGAACCGTAAGATATCCGCGCCCGTTCCCGATGATGACCACCTGCTGCGCGTTCGGCAGGTGCTTGGCGATCTCTTCCTCGACGGTTTCCGGAGCGATCTTATGGCCCGATCCAAGTACAATCAGGTTCTTGATGCGTCCTACAATCCGCCAGGTTCCCGTCGAATCAAGTTCTCCCTGGTCGCCAGTATGGAACCACCCATCGCGCAGGACTGCGGCCGTGTGCTGCGGCCGATTCCAGTAGCCGGGAAAAACGTTCGGCCCGCGAACAACGATCTCCTCGTTCTCAGCGAGCCTCATCTCGATGCCGGGTATCGTCGGTCCGACATGGCCTGGCACAGGCTTTTTCGGGTCGTCCATCGTGAGAATGCCGGTCGTCTCTGTGAGGCCGTAGACTTGCAACACGGGAATGCCAAGCATGCGGAAGTAATCTTGCGTCTCGGGCGTCAGCGGAGCCGATCCGCAGATCAGTGCCACTAGATTCTCGCCGACCATCTTCTTGCGAATGGTCGGGAATACGAGCTTGTTGGCCAACCACAGCCAGAAGGAACTGCCGGAGCCGTTCTTGATGGTCCAGTCTGCTTTGGCCCGCGAATAGATGGCCTGCCCGATGCCACCTTTTTTGGCGACCTGCTCGTCGACTCCGCGTCGCATGCGCTCGAGCAACTGCGGAACGTTGAGGAAGTAATGGGGGGCAACGGCAGGCATGTCGTTCGGGATCCTGGTGAGGTCGGTATTCAGCGTGACGAGGCTGCCGCGGAGCATGAACGTAAGCACAGCGATCCATGACGCGCAGAAGCTGAATGGCAAGTAGTGGAAGACGAGGTCTTGGCCCGTACGGCCACTCATCAATTCGTTCAGCCGCGCGGAGGTGCAAGCAAGCATGAATCCCACATTCGCTGCGGTCAGCACAACACCCTTGGCCTCACCTGAAGTTCCCGACGTGTAGATGATCGTGACCGGATCTTCATTACGCACCTGAGGACGATCAAGCCTGATGCCTTCGACACCCGCAAAGATTTCATCGAATGGATAGTGCGGGGGAGCATCTGCCCAAACTTGTTGAATACCGGCCCGAAGAGCTGTATCTCCGCAACAGACCAGCGAGGGCGTGCTGTCCTTCATGATCGCGACCAGCTCTGCCGGAGCCTGGCGAAAATAGAGCGGGACCACGATCAGGCCCTCTGCCATCGCGGCGAGATCCATCGCAATCCAACGAATGCTGTTCGCCGCGAGAATGCCGCAACGATCGCCTTTCTTCAATCCCTTGGAGGCTAGGAAAGTGCGGGCTTTCGCGACCAACTCGAGCAACTGCGGACCTGTTGCACCGGTGGTCTGGCCGTCACGGATCTCCTGCAACACGGTGTTGCCTGGGATCGCTTTGAGCTGCGCAAAGATGTCGCCGACGAATGGCATGCATTTCCTGGGACGAGAGACTAACTATATGCGGAAATCAGCTGCTTGAGAGAATCGTTCATTGGCGGCAAATAGTCTTCCCAACTCCACTCACCGTTGCGCGTGGGAAATTCCGGATAACGCCGCTGCACTTCTTCTTCGAAGAACACGCCCATCTGCGCCATCATTTTCAAATTCTTCACGACGGTGCGCGCGATTCCGTCGGAAATACGCTCGCCCTCCGTCGCAAGCACGTTCAGCGCCGCCAATAGCTTTGATTCCAGGTCCGGATCATCGACAGTGGTCAGCAACTCCTGATGTCCTCGCTCGCGCATCAGATTGCGGATGCGTTCATCCATAGTGATGCCTGCCGAGGGCACAAGGGCCGGCATCGAAGTCACGATCCCGTGATAACGCGATGACGCCATCATGTGGCAACAGCGCAGAATGCTGACCAACTCGTACATGTTGTACCGGTCCGAGGTCAGAACAGGAATCCCGCCAAGCTCTTCGGCAATGCGATTGGCTGGCCGCGCATCCAGGCGCTCCGTCGCTACCATGATCACAAAGACCTTGCGTTGTTTTCGGAATGCATCCACTGCATTGGTGATCGAGGTGAGATAGTGCTGATAGGCTCGATCGGCAGCTGGCCCCGAATTGTGGAAGTAGACGGTGCGATAGTGGCTGTCTTTGTAAGCGCCCGTCAGGCCGTGCAAGGCGTATTTCATAACGGACGCACGAACCGGCCACTCGAACGGATTAATTGGACAAACCACAAGCACTGGCGTACGTCCATCCCATCCAACTTGCCGCAGAACTCTCTGGCCGTATGCGGCGGGACGCGGCTCAAAGGTCCAAGCGGTGTCCGTGCCGAGTTGGGTTGGAACACCCAACCCACTCAGAATTCTCCGTGATTCCTCATTCCGCGTGATAACCAGCGACTGCTTGCAATAGCGCGCGCACATCTTCGCCACCAGCGGATCCATGTGGCCAGCTTCCGCTCCATACCCCACCGACAACTTGTTCTCAACGGATGCGGTGCCCAAGGAGCCGATCATCATCGTAGTTAATGCGTTCGCAAACTTGCTCTTGAACATCGAACCTTCGCAGGCGACGACGCCATGATGCTTGGGAACTTCGTCCAACAGGAATGGCGGAAAAATATCAGGAAGGTGGACTTGTTTTGTGTCCTCGAAGTATCCCTTCGAGAAGTCGAAGTTCTGGCTCATGACGCTGAAGTCAACACGCTCCGCACCGAGAATGTGGCGAATCTGCCGCAACATCTCTTCCACTCGCACATCTGATCCCATGTTCCGAGTGCCGTTGTATCCGGCGAACAGAAGCTTCAGTCTCTCGCCCGGCTGCCAAGGCTTGTTGCCGCCCATCATCCAGCGGACTTTGGCGCGCTCGATGTTGCTGCTTACCCACGCTTCGAGGATGAAGTCCATCATGCAGCGTTCCCTCCCCGGGTCGAGGGCCAGGGTTGGTACCGGTATTCGAAGTTGTTCTCGCGGCTGAACTTCAGTAGCGGAAAGCTGTATTGCGAAAACGGCACTGGCTTACGGCCGAGCTCGGAAGTCACGCGTGTGTTGTCGAAAACCGTGTTCCACACGAGATAGGGCATGAAGACTTTCATCAGTGAAGCTCCGCGGCCGAGCGGTCCTTTGCGATTGGAAAGGAACTTCACCGACCCGGTAAAGGGACCTTCAGCGAAGGGCACAAAAACCGGTTTGCGCTTCTGTTGCGCGGCGGCAAGCGCGGCAGTCACTTCGCGAAACGTCTGCGAAGAGATCCCCGAGGAAAGATGATACGTATCGTACTTTGGCTGATCTTTCTGATGCAGAGTCGCGATGGCATCGGCCACGAAATCGACGTTCACGATGTCGATCTTGTCCGTGGGGCGGAACGGAAGCACGGGCAAGCCTGCCAGAAAGACAAACGAACGCACCATGTCGAACTGCGTGGTCTCGGCATGACGGCTGTCGCCGAGGACGATACTGGGCCGAAAGACAGTCTTCGGAGTGTCCGGCAGCAAGACTCGCGTCATGTGCTCGCAGAACTTCTTCGTCCGCGCGTAAGGATCGTAGTCTGAGCGGTCCCAGTCAATTGAGTTATCTTCGGTGACGACTTCGTTGCTGCGTTTCCCCGCCACAGCGACTGTGCTGACCTCGCTAAATCGGCGCAAGCCATGGTAGTGCTCTGCATTGCGGGCGAGCGTCAAAACTTCAAGTGTTCCTCGAAGGTTTACGTTCAAGCAACTCTTTTCAGACTTTCGGTTCAACGACGCTGCGCAATGAATTACTGAATCCGTCGTATGGACCAACCGGTCGTACTCATCACGACTTAATCCGAAACCAGGTGAAGTTAGGTCGCCGCAGAAGATCCGAATCTTGGTCTGCAGAAATTCGTAGAATCCGGGAAACTGCAGATGAAGTTGCATTGATTGCCACAGGCGAAGCTGAGCCTCCTGCGGGTCGCGCGCGCGCACCAGCAGGTTCAGCGAAGCACCTTGGCCTTGCAGCAGGTTGGCGGCGACGTGTGCGCCGATGTATCCGGTCGATCCGGTCAGGAATATCGCCACGTTGCTCCGTCAGTCCCCGTTTTCAAGTCGTCTCCGTTCGAAGCGGCGAGTTGAAACGTCCGGGGAGGCCGTACCTCCAGGGGACGGCCTTCGATTAATGGATACGTCCAGCGCCGCAACGCCGGAATATGAATGTGGATCCAGTACTGCCACCAATCCAGCAAGCGCGTGTTATAGCCAAACTGCTCACGCTCTTCCGGGACCAGTGCATACGAAAGCTTCTCAACGTTCTCCGCCGTGAAATCGTGTTCATTCAAGAGAATAAATGGCTCGAAGAGTTCGATCAGCTTTTCCACGCGTTCAAGGTTTCGCTCAGCCCTCACCAGCGGCGCTTTCTTCAAAGGAAGAGGCGACATGACGCGCTGAATGGACTTCACGATCGCTTTCTGGGCTGGGGCCGACATCCGGTTATAACGTTCTTTCGATACCGGGATCGCGTCAAACCGCAGCCGAAGCCATGCTTCCAAACCTTCTTGCGCCCGATAGTGTTTACGGTGGGCGAGCGAGGTTAGCTCAATCGAGCGGCCCATATCGCAGGGATTCGTCACCGAAGTCGCCAACTGGTACATTGGATCGTTGCGCCGTTCCATTACAGCCGCCCCAATGAGCGTCATTCCCGCGCAAACGGCGTCTACGGGGATGATATCCAACCTCTTTTTCTCGTTCGAAGGTAACTGACGGAAGTAGGTGCCGAGCAAGTACGACAGCGACGCTGAAGTATTAATGCCCTCATTCCATCCGAGGAATGGCTTGGCTACCGAGGTCTCGACGATAGCGGGACGAACGACGGCGATCGGCAAGTCCGCGCCATATTTCGCAATCAGAGACTCGGCCAGACTTTTCGTCAGCGTGTAAGTATTTGGCCATCCGAGTTCCTTTGCGCGGCGTGTTCCAGCTTCGGTGAGATACGTTTTCAGCCAGCGGACGCGTCCCTTGCGGATCTGATTCTCGAGCGCTGCGCCCTGAAGATCTTTGGCTGCATGCTGCTTGGCGCGCGCCTCCATCCGTAGCCCAGCGGTCACTTCCTCGCTCTCGGATCGGTTCTCCGCCTCCTTGATCACTTGCTTGAGGGAGTGCCACTCCTGCTCGGCGTCGTAACCAGCCACGCCTCGCGGAGTGTAATTCGGGACCAATCTCTCACTGACTCGTCCATCCTGCTCACCAGCCACGTAGCAGGTGGAGAGATGTAGAAGTCCGGCGTGATCTGACCCACGAATAAATTCCAAAATATTGACGGCAGCATCGGTGTTGGTGGTCAGGGCGTCGCGCAGGTCAGGGTTAAAATCGGTAAGTCCCGAGCTGTTAATGACAAGGTCGAGATCTTTTCGTAAAGTTTCTGAGACATCAAGACTTAATCCCAAGCCGCGCTGCGTAACATCACCTTCTACCACTTCAATCTTGTCTCGCAGGAAGTCACCGAGCCGGTCGCCGTACTTATCGAACAAAGGATCGAAAACCGGCGAGTCCTCGATCATTTTCTGGAAGCGACGTTCGGCGGGGCCCGACTTCTGACGACGAATCAGAAGATAAATCCGCTTCACGTCGGGCAGATCGAGCAGAGTATTCGCCAGCCATACCTTGCCAATAAATCCAGTAACGCCGATCAGCATGACTTGTTTCCCGGCAAAAGCACGCCTCACTGAGAAATCAGGAGCTTGCTTCGTTCCTTCGAAGTGAACGATGGGCCGAACGGGGGTTGGACTCTGACGTTCGGCAGGAGCGACTGCCGAAAGCAGATCCTCGTACGTGATGTCGAGATGGCGCGCCAGCGTCTTGGGAGCGCGCCGGCCATCCGGCATATTCTCCCGCAGCTTGGCAAACACTCCGCGCGGCCGAATGATCGGGTGCAACAATCTCCCGGTAGCGATCCCATCCCTGAATTCCAGACGATTCGCCACAATGTGCCGCGCGCCTAGATGCTTCGCCAATGGGCGCATTAGGTGATCCAGAGCCTGGCTGACCAGCACCACGTCGGCACCCGACTGCACTAGCTCGCGAACTTTCTCCACGCCTTCCCGCTTGAGACTCGGATGCAACTTGTATTCAAAAAACTCTTCTCCCAGCAAGTCCAGGCGGTCGCGGGTTACACCTCGAAGCACCGAATAGACCACTCTCGTAGCAAATTTGCGATTGGCCGAATAGAGAAAGGGACGCAAGACGGCCATCAGAAAAATCAGGCCACGGCGCCGAAAACGGTGCGAAAAAGTCTGGGCATTCCACGTAAAGAAAGCAATGGGCCTGACCACCGTCAGATCAAGCAGGCTCCCCTCAACACGCCAAAATACGGTCGGTCCCGCAGCGGAATTGTGGTTCACTTGGTCCAAAGTCGTGTATATGCCTCAGGTTGCGGCGCAAGCGGCCTGCGAAGCGTTTATTGTAACAATCTGTTCAAGTTTAGAGCACGCTTCTGATTGCGTCAGACGTCCGGTTGTCAACGCCGACGAAACGTGCACCTCAGAGCCTGCCGCCCTGCAACGCCGCAGAGACTAGACATGCGCAGTGCGTGTGGACTCCCGCCTAGTGGTACGGAACAAGAGAGCGACCGTCCCGCTGATGACGAGTACGCCGGCAATCGACAACAGTCCGCCGCGGAATCCACCGCCGATCGTGCGAAAGAATCCGATGATATCCGGTCCGAAGTAGCCTCCAAGATTGGCCAGCGAGTTGATCACGGCAATGCCCGCGGCTGCCGAGAGTCCAGCCATACTCGAGGTAACTAGCGCCCAGAAGGGCCCACACATTCCTTCCGCGAACGCCATACCTACACCAATGCCGGCGACAACAATTGCTGTTGACGTCCCATAGCCCGCGACCACGAGTCCAGCAGCAGCGATGAACGCGGGAATTGCGATGTGCCAGCGCCGTTCTCCCGTCTTGTCGGACCGGGCTCCAACTGCGACCATTACGACTACGGTCAGGAGAAATGGCAAAATGGCAACGATACCGGTCCAGAAATAACTTAGCCCTGAAATTGTCCGAATCACACTAGGCAGCCACAGCGTGAGGCCGTACATGGTCGTCGATACAGCGAAGTAGATCATCGACAGCAGCCAGATCCGTCCACTCACCAAGACTTTCCAGAAATCACCGACCGCGACCGGCGGCTCAGAAAGTCGTTCTCTCTCGAGAGTCTCAAGGAGCCATGCCCGCTCCTCGCCGACCAACCACTTGGCGTCGTGAGGGTAGTCGGAAAGAGTGAGAAAGACGGCACCTCCAAGCAGAATGGCTGGCATCCCCTCGATCAGAAACATCCATTGCCATCCCGCCAGTCCGCCACCGTGAAGATTGAGCAAACTTCCCGAGATCGGACTGCCGACAACTCCAGCCAGCGGGTTTGCTGTCATGAACCACGCGACGGCGGTCGCGCGAGCGCTGGCGGGAAACCAGCGTTTCATGTACAGGATGATTCCGGGGAAAAACCCCGCTTCTGCCGCTCCCAGCAGAAATCTCATAGCGTAAAAGCTGATCGGGCCACGGATGAAGATCATCAGGCAGGAAATCACGCCCCATGTGACCATCAACAACGAAATCCAGCGCCGGACACCGAATTTCTCAAGAACGAGGTTACTGGGAAGTTGGAAGAAGAAGTATCCGATAAAAAAAATGCCTGATGCGCGGCCGATCACACGATCGCTCAATCCGAATTGCTCACGCATCTGTAGGACGCCAAAGCTAACGTTGATGCGGTCGAGATAAGCGACGATGTACAGAAGGAAGAGAAACGGCATGAGCCGCCACATCAGTCGTGAGATGACGGCGGATTCCAGGCGGTCAGACGTGGTTTGCAATGGCGGGTCTCAAGGCAGGCAGATTGAAGGTTCGAACCCCTCTGCCGTGCGAGGATTCTACTCCAAGCCAAGTCCTTTCCGGATGGCATTCACGATCTTCTCCGGAGTCCCCGAAATTTCCACGGCGAGGGCGCCCTCAGGCTCTTCAAGATCCTCTAGTTGGCGGGCAAGGATCGACTCGTTGGCAAAATGACCACGCCGCTCTCGCAGTCTTGAGGCGATTAAGTCGCCGCTTCCCTTCAGGTAAACGAACCGCACATCCGGTCCTGCATCAAGTTTGGCGCGATAGATTCCCTTCAGAGCTGAGCAAGCCAGAACGGCACTGCGATGCTCTTTCACCCATTCGACGATTTTTGCGTGGAGAAGATCGAGCCACGGCTCGCGGTCCTCATCGGTTAGAGGAATGCCGTTCCGGATCTTTTCGACGTTCGAGGCAGGATGGAATTCGTCCGCATCGGCGAAATCCCATCGCATCTGCGAGGCGAGGAGTTTGCCAACTGTCGTTTTCCCGGCACCGACGACCCCCATGACGATTACGATCATCTCAGAATAATAGCCGTCACTTCCTCGCGTACGTCTTCTGCTGGCCGGTGCGTCCGTTTGTTACGGTAAACGTGCCATCACTTTCCGCCGCGATCTTAAAGTATTTCCCCTCGCAGTTCTCCTTCAGGTTCGCGATGTGGTCGGGATCGACGTTGTGATCTCGGTCGGATTGGGCAGCGTAGTGCAATTGCCAGAGATCTTCCAGCCCTGGAGACTCGTGCACAATCTTCCAGGCTGCCGGACTCCCACCCTTGCGTGCACCATTGTTCATGATCGCGACTCGCGGATGCAGCGCCCAAACCAGAGCCTTGGAATTCGACTGATCCAGACCGTGATGGCTTACGAGGAACAGATCAACCGTCCCAATCATATTGTTGGGACACATAAATTCCAATTCCTTCTTTTTGGTCAGATCGCCGAGATCGAGGAATCGGAATTTTCCGAACGTGACCAGCACGCCGACAGATCTGGCATTCTCGGAATCGTCCTCGGGAGGAGCAGGCTCAGCAGAACAGTAGGAGTTCGCCTCGCCGGCATTTGGGAGTGGGCTGGAGATGTGATCTCCGGCAGCAGTCAATACGCGAACCTCAATATCCTTGATAGGCAGCGCCCACCCGGGCTTCACGATCACGTGGGCGTGCCCGGCGACAGCTTTCTCGTAAGCCGAATAGTCGGTTCGCGTGACCGCCGAATCTTCCATATTCGGGCCGTGATCCACAAAGGTCCCGACCTTGATCCCGTCGACCAGCTGCGGAACGCCCCCGACATGGTCCCGGTGGTAATGCGTGATCAGAACGAAATCGATCTGCTTTAGCCCGGCGTCATGCGCCGCTGCCATGATCCGGTCTGCATCCCGTCCTTCGCTTCCCGGCCAGCCGGTATCAATCAGCAGCGACTGCCCACTCGGGCTGACAATCAGCGTCGCCTGTCCTCCCTCGACATCGATCGAATAAATCTGCAGAGACTTGGCGCTCGATGCGGCGTGACAGAGGCTCAGCGCGGCAATGCAGCAAAAGAGAAGTAGAGTCCGGATTTGGCGCATGTGTGACACCAGATGTTTATGAGGTTGCGGAAATTATGACACGCAAGTTGCTGTGGCAACCCATGTTCTTCGCCCGCAGCCGTTTAACCTTTGTGTTAGCCTGAGTACGTCCGGCTTTTTGCTTGACTTTGAAAGACGATCAGAGTACCTATGCTGTCCTAAAGCTCGTCATGGTGTGGGGCCGGACGCGCTCTTCGGATCGAGAAAACTCCCCTGGGTTGGAACGAAACCAAATCATGAGTTCAGTCTCCGTGCCTTTTGAAGGTGTCCGTTCGCGGGCGACGTCGCTCTTGCGCGATTATGCCGAACTTACCAAACTGCGGGTCACCAGCCTCATCGTGATGACTGCATGGTGCGGTTATTTTTTTGGCGCCCATAAAGCACACGAATCCTGGTTCACACTGGGTCTCTTCCATGCACTGTTCGGGATCGCACTGGTGTCCAGCGGGACGGCGGCCCTGAACGAAGTCATGGAGCAGGATGTTGATGCGCGGATGAGACGTACCGCCATACGTCCGCTGCCAGCCGGGCGAATGAGCGTGTTTCATGCAACTGCGGTCGGACTGATCGTTGCATTGGGCGGCTCGCTGTATTTAGCCGTATTCACTAATCCGCTAACCGGCCTACTGACACTCCTGACCTCCGTGGTTTATCTGGCCGCCTACACGCCGCTGAAACGCATTTCGCCGATCTGTACATTCATCGGGGCGTTCCCAGGCGCTATGCCCGGCGTGCTCGGCTGGACGGCCATCCGCGGCCGGTTGGAGTGGGAAACCCTTGTGCTCTTTGCCATTCTCTTCGTCTGGCAGTTCCCACATTTCTTCTCGATAGCATGGCTGTATCGCGAGGACTACGCAAAGGGCGGAATCAAAATGCTGCCAGTCGTGGAAGAAGATGGCCGCTCGACGGGCCGCAGGATTCTCGCGTACTCGATTGTGCTGATTCCAATCAGTGTCTTGCCGAGCCTCATTGGAATGGCGGGGCAACTCTATCTGGTTGGCGCGGTGGTGCTAGGAGTCGCGTTGCTCTACTTCGGCGTTCGCCTCGCGTTCCTCGGACTGCCGCTTGCGTCGGCACCTTCCAAGATGCGCGCTCGGCACGTCCTGCAGGCTACGGTCATCTACCTGCCGCTTCTCTTTGCTCTGATGATGAGCAACTCCGCCAAATTCTAAAGCTATTTCTGTGCGGCCTTGGCGAACTCCGGCGGAGGGCCAACGTCGTCCGGCAGTGGCGCGGACAAAGACTTCAGAAATGCCATCAGATCATCCCGTTCGTCAAAACTCAGAAAATCGATGGCATGCATTTCTTTATCGAGGTGAGAATTTGCGTTCCCACCCCCGATGTAATGTCCGAGTGCGTCGTTCAGAGTCGGGAAAGTTCCGTCATGCATATACGGAGCGCGCTCGGCAATGTTTCGGAGTGACGGCGTTTTGAACGCTCCCCAATCCGCATCGTTGTGTGTCTGTTCAAATCGCCCGAGATCCACCATGTTGCCCTGAATGTCTGCGCCGATTCCGAGATTGTGGAACTTGTTGTCAGTAAACAGGGCATAGTCCTTTCCGATCGTGTGGCACACTTCGCAATTGGCCTTCTTCGGGTCCATGAACAGCTTCAGTCCGCGCTGGGCCGCCGCCGAGAGCGCCTTCTTGTCATGGCCATAGTAAAAGCGGTCGAACGGAGAGTTGCCGCTCAGCACTGTCCGCTCGAATGATGCGATCGACTTCACGACCAGATCGATGGTGACCCGATCCGTTCCCCATGCCTGTTTGAATAAACTCACATACTTGGGATTGGCCTGCAGCCTCTTCACAACTTCTGCGTGTGTGGTCGCCATCTCGACCGGATTCGCAATTGGTCCCTTCGCCTGTTCCTCGAGACTGGGTGCCCGTCCATCCCAAAATTGCAGCGAGCTGTAGGCCGAGTTGATCACTGTCGGGGAGTGGCGCGTTCCCTTCTTGCCACCAACTCCCAACGACACTGGATGAGTATCGGTAAACCCCATCTGCGGCCCATGGCAAGATGCGCAGGAAACCGTGTTATCAGCCGAAAGCACCGGATCGTAATAAAGCAGTCTTCCTAGCGCAAGGGTCTCAGAAGTCGGCGGATTGTCTGCCGGAATCGGTACCGGAGGCAGGCCAAGAGGAGCTTTGATCTGCAGTGGCTTACCTAGGGGCATCACGCCGGCCGCGGGACGGCTGAGGGCGGCTGTAGGTGTGTAGAAAATCGCAAAAACGATGAGTCCGACAAAGAACAAGAACAAAACCAGAACGCGAGTCTTGTCCGAAGATCGCATAGGGCCTCCTTTTTGCAGGATTAACGCTAAAATCTTAGGATTCAGCGGTGATGCTGAATGTGCTCGGGATCACAAACGAGCATGATGGGACGCGGGCACGAGTAGAACCAATTTTGTGCTGTTGACCCTCGTTATCCCCGATCGCAGAGTCTCGTAAGGTGTAAAGATTGAAACTGACTGAAGACCCACACCGCAGACTGAATCCGCTCACCAATGAATGGGTTCTGGTTTCACCCCATCGCGCTACGCGTCCGTGGCAGGGCGAAGTATCAAAAACGAACACCATACCCGAACCGGCTTACGATCCCAGTTGCTATCTCTGTCCCGGGAATCTTCGAGCAGGAGGAGTCCGCAACCCGCCTTACTCCTCGACATTCGTTTTCCAAAACGACTTCGCCGCGCTGAAACCCACCACCGACCGAGATCGCCTCGATATCGAAGGCATGAACCTGATTGTGGCAGAAGGTGAACCGGGAATCTGCCGTGTGATCTGCTTCTCTCCGCGTCACGATCTCACCCTTGCGACTATGGAAGTGGAAGAGATCGAAGAGGTGGTGCGTACCTGGATCGGCCAGTATCGCGAACTAGGCGGCGTTGAAGCGATCAATCACGTTCAGATTTTCGAAAATCGTGGCGCAATGATGGGAGCCAGCAATCCCCATCCACACTGCCAAATCTGGGCTTCGGCTTCACTTCCGGGAGAGCCGACAAAAGAGCTCGCCGCTCAGCAAGCCTATTTCGGACAGCATCATCGCTGTCTGCTGTGCGATTACCTCACTCTGGAACGCCGAGAAAAGACTCGGATCATCTATGAAAATGACGCATTCACCGCCGTCGTGCCGTTCTGGGCTGTGTGGCCGTTCGAGATTTTGGTCTGCAGCCGGCGTCACTTCGGAAGCATGAGCGAGTTCGTTGAGGCAGACTCACGCTATCTAGCCGACATGCTTCACGTCGTCACCTCGACATACGACAAGGTGTTCAAAGTTCCCTTCCCGTACTCGATGGGCTTCCACCAGTCGCCGACAGATGGCGAGCCCTATCCCGAATGGCATTTCCATGCGCATTTCTATCCACCGCTGCTTCGGTCAGCCACGATTCGCAAATTCATGGTTGGATTTGAAATGCTCGGAAATGCGCAACGGGACATCACAGCCGAAACAGCTGCCGATCGTTTGAAAGCGTTGATGGATGAGAAGAAGAAGTAATCTTCTTCAGACTGAGAAATCCCAGCCTTCTTCTTTCATCTTGCGGTTGGTCCAGTGCTGCAACTGCTCGAAGAGTGCGGGTTCAATGACGGCAAACCGGATGCCGACTCTGCCTTCGTCCCCGACCCACATCAATCGCGCCTTCGCCTGAAACAGCACATCACTGTCGGGAAGGGTAAAAGTCACATCGAGCAATCCGGCGAACTTCAACGGCTCTTTAAGGCCGTCCAGCCCCATACCACCGGTGCTCAAATTCATGCCTTGCACGTGAAGTTCATCGCCCTGTGAATTCCGCACCGTCACGGGGATATCCACGCGGGCGCGGAAGAACTTCTGCTGCTCGTTGCTGATGAAACCTAGCGATGCCGTTGTGTCGCCGGGGGCGAAGCTGATGTTGTATTCCTTCAGTTTGCGGCTCAGAGTGCGACGGGAAATACCTAGTTGCTCCGCGGCCAGCGTACGCTGCCCTCCAGTGCGTTCCAGCGCCTTCATGATCATCTGCTCTTCCATGCTCTCCAGGTTGCTGACCGGCATCGAGGCTGTTTGCCTCAGGGCCGAAGGCTCACCGGTCAAAGCGGCGCTTAAACGCGAGAAATCAATCTCCATTCCCGGAGATTCCATGGCCATCTTGGCGACCAGATTCCTCAGTTCGCGGATATTTCCAGGCCATCCATGCGACAGCAACGCGGAAATGGCCTGCTCCGAGAAATTCTTACCGGGCGCTTTGAGCCGCAGGAAGTGCTCGGCTAGTGCAACGATGTCTTCTGGGCGTTCTCGCAGAGGCGGCACGCGAAGTTGAAACTGGCCCAGTCGGTGATAAAGATCCTGCCGGAACCGCCCTTCTTTGACTGCAGCCTCAAGATCCTGGTTCGTCGCCGCAACGATGCGGACATCGACGCGGATCTTGCGATGACCTCCCAAACGATAGAACGGCTGCCCATCGAGAACGCGCAGTAGTTTGACTTGAGTCTGCAGTTGCAATTCGCCAATTTCATCGAGGAAAAGCGTGCCTTTGTCCGCGAGTTCGAAAAGCCCCGGCTTCGAAGCGTCCGCGCCGCTGAAGGCACCCTTTTCGTATCCGAATAGCTCGCTCTCCACCAGATTTTCGGGGAGCGCAGCGCAATTGATGTCGACCCACGGCTTGCTCCGTCGGCTCGACGTTTCATGAATTGTTCGCGCGATGAGCTCCTTGCCTGTTCCTGTCTCGCCGGTGATGAGGACGGTCTCACTATGACTGGCAACACGCTCCACTAACCCGATAAATCTGTGCATCACCGGGCTCGCAAGGATAAAGTCGGTGTCATCGACCTTCCGCGAAATGATGCCTCGTGCTTTCCGGTTCTGCGATATCGATTCGGCATCGGCTAGGCCCGCAACTCCGCTAGCCGGAATCACGGTGGCGACGATAGCAATCGGGGCGGCCGACGAATCTTTAAGGACAGTCGCGGTGAAATCTACAGCGAAACTACTGCCGGACTTCGGCTGGGCAAATAACCGGGCCCGGTAATCGAGTTGGGCAGAAGTTGCGGCGAGTACCGACTTTCGCAGGCGGCTCACGTCACGACTATCCCGGTCGTCTCCAGTAAAGAGCGGGAAACAATCGCGCCCGACAAGTTCTGCTGGAGAATATCCGAACAGCTTGCTGAAAGCGGAGTTACAGGCGCCAAACTTGCCCGACATATCTGCACAGAAGACCGCAGTCGCACACGAAGATTCCGCGGTCGATGCATTCGCCGAAGATGTTGCGGCCGGACCGCGCTGCTCGGAGCTTTGTGGCGAGAGTGGCATATTCGCGCGTTTGGGACGATGTTGACACAGGGATGAAGGATTGACCCAGAGCCCTATCGCCTCTTAGGTAACAAAGGTAACCACGTTTACCTGGAAATCTCAGGCTTACGGCGTTTTGTCATAACTTTCAAAAATCCGGTGCGGAAACCGGCTGGTTACTTTAGTAAGCTTCTGAAACCCTAGTCTTTGCAATACGATTCGAGCGACGCCAGGACTATGCGGATTCCTCCACGCCTGCCCTGACGGTGCACTGCACGTCTTCGCGACGGGGGTGTGCCCGACTTCGCTGCGGAATTGCGCGCGAGGTCTGACACCTTCGTTCTTGACGTCCGGCAGTGGCGAACAATCCAGATGAGCGCGCAAACGGGCGGACTATCGGTCCAGACGAAGGTGTTCGTCGGCATCACCGCGTCTGTCGGCGTGGTTGTGCTGGCGTCTGCCTTAACGCATTGGCAATCGCAAGACCTAATGCGCTTCGCCTGCTACCTTGCTGTAGCGGTGTTGGCCTCTGGATTGAAAGTCCAACTGCCTGGAATTGACGGCACTATGTCTGTCAATTTCCTGTTCATCCTGCTTGGTGTTCTGGAACTGAGCCTCCCAGAGACCGTTGCGATCGGCTGCACCGCCACTCTCTTTCAAAGCGTCTGGCTGGCGCGGAAGCGCCTGGATCCCGTCAAGATTCTATTCAACGTAGGGATGATGGCGAATGCCTGTTCCCTCACATACATGGCGTATCACTCACTGGCAGGCAGGTTCGATTCGAACAAGCCGATTCTGCTCATGCTGGCCGCGTTGGTCTTCTTTTTTGCCAACACCCTGCCTATTTCCGTTGTCATTGCGCTCACGGAAGGCAAGTCGAGCCGGCGGGTCTGGTCCGAGTGCTATTTCTGGTCCTTCCCGTATTACCTCGTGGGCGCGGCTGCAGTAGGACTGGTTGGAATCGTTAACAAAAGCGCCGGGTGGCAAACCTCACTTTTGGTTCTGCCCTTGATTTACTGGGTATACCGATCATATCGCCTGTATCTGGGACGCCTCGAAGCTGAAAAAGAGCGCGTTGAAGTTGAAAAGCGACATGTGGAACAAATCGCTTCGCTCAACATGCGCACGATCGAGGCACTGGCCCTCGCCATTGAGGCGAAAGATCACACGACGCACACGCACCTGCAGCGCGTGCGTACCTATGCCGTTGAACTGGCCATGCAACTGCATCTTGGAGAGGAACAGATAGAGGCCCTTCGCGCCGCCGCTCTTCTGCACGACATCGGCAAGCTGGCCGTGCCCGAGCAAATCATCAACAAGCCTGGCAAGCTGACGCCGGAAGAATTCGAGAGGATGAAAGTACACCCCATTGTGGGAGCCGAAATCCTTGAGCGCGTCGCTTTCCCATATCCTGTCGCACCGATCGTGCGCTCGCACCATGAGCGCTGGGATGGCACGGGCTATCCGGAAGGACTTTCCGGCGAACAGATTCCAATCGGCGCCCGCATCCTCGCCGCTGTCGATTGCCTCGATGC
>Ga0335082_10003753_pt1 | contig 16530 bp, 9 predicted proteins | sample Lox_Sample_41_FD_206718 | JGI IMG/M metagenome (GOLD analysis project Ga0335082, IMG submission 206718) | Soil microbial communities from Loxahatchee National Wildlife Refuge, Florida, United States - Lox_Sample_4.1 | ecosystem: Environmental > Terrestrial > Soil > Wetlands | place: USA: Florida...
TAGCGGCCGAACTCGCGAAGCTTCTTGCGGGTTTCGATCCCAAGCTCGATGCACCGGTCCCACAGCATCCTGCCGGCCGTGCCCTCGTGGATCTTGGCGTTCACGTCGAGCGAGGCGAACAGCGGGTAGAAGGGCGACGTCGACGCGTTCATCAGGAACGATTCGTTGAAGCGCTTGTGCTCGATGAAGCGCCGCTGATCCCTGATATGCGCGTCGCGCTTGTGGATCTGCGAAGCCTGGGAGAAGCCGGCGCCCTGCTTGTGGACGGACTGGGTGGAGAACAACCCGGGCATCTCCGGCCCGAGCTTCTCGATCCGCATGGGGCTGTGGTCCTCGAAGAGCGGATGGAAGGCGTTGTAGCCGATCCAGGCCTCGTCCCAGAGCACGTAGTCGCAGAGGTGCCCGATCTTCTCGAGGACCTTGCGAACGTTGTAGATCGTGCCGTCATAGGTCGCGAGCTGGATGCAGGCCAGCCGGAAGGGGCGCTCCGCCTTGTGCCGCTGCGGGTCCTTCACCAGCGGGTTCGTGCGGATCTGCTCGCGCAGATACTTCTCGTCCCAGGCGTCCCAGTCGACGGCGCCGATCATGCCGAAGGCATTGCGCGCGGTCGGGAGGAAGATCGGGATCGCGCCCGCCTGCACCAGGGCGCCCTGGTGGAGCGACTTGTGATTGTTGCGGTCGAAGAGCACGAGGTCTCCGTGTCGCAGCACCGCGTTCGTGACGATCTTGTTCGACGTGCTCGTGCCGTTGAGGACGAAGTAGGTCTTGTCAGCGCCGAACACCGACGCGGCGTACTTCTGCGCCTCGGCCGCGGCGCCCTCGTGGATGAGCAGATCGCCGAGATCCACGTCGGCGTTGCACAGGTCGTTGCGGAAGATGCTTTCGCCCAGGAACTTGAAGAAGAGCTGTCCGGCAGGCGACTTGCGGTAGAACTGGCCGCCCTGGTGGCCCGGGCAGTCGAAGGCGATGTTGGCCTCGGCGTCATAGGCCATGAGCCCGCCGAAGAAGGGCGGCAGCAGCTTCATGCCGTATTCGACGATGCTGGCGACGACCTGCTTGGCGTAGAACGCCGGGGTCTGCTGTCCCAGATAGATGTAGCCCTCGACCTCGCCGGTGAGCCCCAGGGTGGCCATGCCGGAGATCCGGTGCGAATCCGCAAGCGCCCAGAGCGGAGTCTGGAATCCGATCTCGCGAACCGCACGCGCCATCTTTCGGGCTTGCTCGAGGCGGTCGCCGTCGATTGATCCGATGTAGGCACCGACATCGGCATCCTCGGAGACGTCGCGATCGAAGCTGTCGCACACCTCGATCTGAAAGTTCTCCGCGGCGATCTGATCCAGAAGCTGCTTGGTCTGAGCGTTCGCGGGGTCGACGATCGCGACCACCTTGAGCAGCTTGTGGAACGGGATCGGTATCGTGGGCGCCTTTACGGAGCGCGGGATCATCGATCACCTCACTCTGCGATGCAGTCCACCAGATAGCGCCTTCCGCCGGCCGCGGGCTCGAAGCGCAGGCCGTGGATATCGGTCTCGAAGCCCGGGAACTTCTGGTCGAACTCGCGCGCGTACAGCAGGTAGTCCTGGATCGACTTGGTGGCGCGCGTGAGCCTCTCGCCCGGCATGATCACGGGGATGCCCGGCGGATAGGGCACCACCATCACGCCCAGGATACGCTCGGCGAGATGATCGATCTCCACGCTCTCCAAGCGTCCCCGCACGAGGCGCTCGTAGGCATCGGCAGGCCGCATCGCCATCTCCGGCAGCGTCGTGTACATGTCCTTCTGCGCCTTCGGCAGGTTGTCGTCGCGATATACCTTGTGCATCTGCTCGCAGAGGTCTTTGAGCCCCATCTTGCCGTAGGCCTCTGGATGCGCCTCCGCCAACGTCGGCAGCGCGCGGCTCAACGGCGCATTCGCGTCGTAGAGGTCCTTGAAATTGAGCAGCTCGGTGATGAGCGTGCTCCATTTGCCCTTGGTGATGCCCATCGAGAACAGCACGAGGAAGGAGTAGAGGCCGGTCTTCTCGATCTCGATGCGCCGGCTGGAGAGGAACCGGACGACGACGGTGGCGGGAATGCCGAGCTTCTGCATGCTCCCGTCGGCGGACAATCCGGGCGTCAGGATGGTGACCTTGATCGGGTCGACCAGGACGTGATTCTCGGCCAGGCCCTCGAAGCCGTGCCACTTGTCGCCGGGCTTCAGGACCCAGCGCGCGGTCTCGCCGACCGGCTGCTTGGCCATGGCCTCGGGCTGCCAGACCTCGAACCACCAGGAGCCGTTGAGCTGCTTCTTGGTCGCCGCCATGGCGCGGCGGAAGCTCAGCGCCTCGTCGATCGTCTCCTGGACGAGCGACCGCCCCGCCGGCTGCTCCATCATGGCGGCGGCGACGTCCAAGGATGCGATGATGCCGTATTGCGGCGAGGTCGAGGTGTGCATCATGAAGGACTCGTTGAAGCGCGGCATGTCCAAGCGCCGCTTCTCGCCGTGCTGAACATGGATCATCGACGCCTGCGACAGGGCGGCCAGCAGCTTGTGCGTGGACTGCGTGGCGAAGGTGATGGCGTGCTGCGAGCGCGCGGGCTGCGCGGACGAGATCGCGTGATAGCCGTCGTAGAACTCGTGGAAGTTGGCGTAGGCGTACCAGGCCTCGTCGAAATGCAGCACCTCGACGGTGTCGCCGAGGCTCTGCTTGATGGCGTCGACGTTGTAGCAGAGGCCGTCATAGGTGGAGTTGGTCATCACCATCAGGCGGACTCCGCCCTTCGCGTCCTTCGCGAACGGGTTGGCGGCGATCTTCTGGCGGATCGACTTGGGCGTGAACTGGTCGCGCGAGATCGGCCCGATGATCCCCAGCCCGTTGCGCGAGGGGATGAGATAGATCGGCGTCGCGCCCGTCATCACCAGCGAGTGCAGGATCGATTTGTGGCAGTTGCGGTCGCACAGCACGAGGTCGCCGCGGGAAACGGTGCCGTGCCACACGATCTTGTTCGCGGTCGACGTGCCGCCGACCACGAACAGGGTTTCGTCCGAGCCGAAGATCCGCGCCGCGTTGCGCTCGCCCGCCGCGATCGGCCCGGTATGGTCGAGCAGCGAGCCCACACTCCCGACCGACACGGAGATGTCCGACCGCAGCGTGTTCTCGCCGAAGAACTCGTAGAAGAGCTGCCCGACCGGGCTCTTCCGGAACGCGACTCCGCCACCGTGCCCGGGCGTGTGCCAGGAGTAGCTGGCATGCAGCGTGTACTCCATGAGCGCCTTGAACATCGGCGGGGGCAGGCGCTCGATGTAGAGTTCCGCGGCGCGGGCGATGGCCCGGGCCATGAACTCCGCGGAATCCTCGAACAGCCGCATGAAGGCGTTTGCGTGCTTCAGAACGCTCGACGGGACCATCTCCGCCGTGCGCTCATCGCCGAACAGGAAGATCGGCAGCCGCTCGTTGCGGCGCCGCTTCGCGGTCAGCAGCTCCTCGAGCACCTCCCATTGCTTCGCCGTGGCCTCGGTGCCGTCGACGGAGATCAGCCAGCAGGATTCGCTGTTGAAGACGTTCACGAGCCGCCGCGCGTCCGCGTAGCTGACGCCGGCCACGACGCGATATCCTTCCTTCTCGATCGCGGCGGCGAGTTGCCGCATGCCGCGGCCCGCGGCGCTCTTGCCTTCGAAATCTTCGTCGATGATGGCGATGGGAAAGGCCTGCGTGAGCTCCATGGACTCCCTCATGTGGAACAGGACGCGCTTACCCGCACGAATCGGCGTTCTTCACAGTTCTCTCGCCGAGCATGGATTTCCGACGCGCGGCCGAACGCACCCCGTGCTTCGCGGCCGCAATGTCCAAGTCGGTGGCCCGACACTCTTGTTCTTTCGCTCCCGCCGACGCCCGTGTTCAGCGGCAACGAGCATAGGAGAGGCCGCAGCCATAGCTATTGGACCAAGGTCCAATAGGGTTCTCACCGGCCGGCCGGACCCGCGGCCGACCGCGAACTCCACCGCGATGGCAGGGCGGCCCCGCCCTCCATTCGGCAACTGCGCAATGCCACGCGCCTCCCTTCGACACTCAAGCCACAGACTATGAGCGGTCTTGTTTTCTCGATTGTCGCGCTGTGCGACGGATCGTCCATTGGCCTTTGGTCCAATTCCGGGAACGGCGTTTTTGCCGTTTAGGTACGCTTGGATGTTTGGTCCCGGCGCCCGAGGGCCGCCCCGGAGAGAGTCGCTATGGTCATTGCAGCCCTCATCGCTCGACTGACCGGTTGTTTCGTTCCGCGCCGTCGCGGCTGGCTATCCGTTCTTGTTCTTATCGGCTTGACCGCGCAGATGGCTGTCGCCGGGTGTTCCATACCCGAGCGCCTGCTCGCCGTGCCGAAGGCCCTCACCACCAAGGCGAAGGTGACGCAGGCGCATGTCTCGCCGGCGACCAACATTCGCTTCTGGGTCAACCAGGATCCGGATCCGCTCGCCAAAGAGGGCCTGGAAGCGCTCCGCAAGGAGCGGGAGTACCTCGCGCGGACCGGCCATACCGGCCCGCTGCCGCCGGTCAACTTCCTTGCCATCTCCGGAGGCGGAGACAATGGGGCGTTCGGCGCCGGCCTGCTGAACGGCTGGACCGCCGCGGGCAACCGGCCGGAGTTCAAGATCGTCACGGGCGTCAGCACCGGCGCCCTGATCGCCCCTCTGGCCTTCCTCGGCCCGGACTATGACGCTGACCTGAAGAAGGCCTATACGACCATCTCCAAGAACGACATCTATGAGGAGCGGGGCATTCTGGCCGCGCTCATCGACGACGGGCTCGCCGATTCCCGTCCCTTTCTCGAGCTGGTTTCACGTTTCGTCACGCCGGAGATGCTGACGCGCATCGCCCAAGAGTACGCCAAGGGCCGGCTCCTGCTCGTCGGCACGACCGACCTCGACGCCCGGCAGCCGGTGATCTGGAACATGACCGCCATCGCCGCGAGCGGCGATCCCGGCGCGCTCGACCTGTTCCGCAAGATTCTCGTGGCGTCGGCGTCGGTGCCCGGTGTGTTTCCACCGGTGATGTTCGAGGTCGAGGCAGACGGGCGCAAGTATCAGGAGATGCACGTCGATGGCGGCGCCATGGCGCAGGTGTTCCTCTATCCGCCCTACCTGGTGCTCTCCGATCTTGCTGCGGAGGCAGACGCCCATCGCCAGCGAACGTTCTATCTGATCCGCAACGCGCGCCTGGATCCCGATTGGGCGAGCGTCGACCGGAGAACGCTGGATATCGTCGACCGCGCCGTCAGCTCGCTGATCACCTCGCAGGGCGTGGGAGACCTCTATCGGATCTACCTGACGACGCAGCGGGACGGGATCGACTACAACCTCGCCTATATCGGCCGGGAGTTCGACGCGCCGCACAAGGAAGACTTCGATACCGCCTACATGCAGCAGCTCTTCGACTACGGCTACAAGCTCGCCCAGGGGGGTTACCCATGGCAGAAGTACCCGCCCGGTTACACGCTATCGACCAAGGCCGTAGCTCAGTAGCTCCGGCGGGACTACACTCGAATGCAGGAGGCGCCACGGAGCCCGATACAAAGAGCGCCTGCGGCAAAAATCTACGAGGCTGGAGAGAATGCCGCCAGCTGAAGCAGGGATGGTCATGCCAGTGATACGCGAAATAAAGGTCAAATGGCCGTGCGCGCAAGCCGTCGCACTGCTCGTGACAGCAGTCTCCCTGTCCGCATGCGACAAGGCGGAACAGCAGCAGGCCGCGCCACCCGCGCCGCCGGCCGTGACCGTCGCCAAGGTCGCCAGCACGGAGATCACGCCCTCCTCGACCTTTACGGGCCGGATCGAGGCGGTGGACAAGGTCGATCTCCGCGCCCGTGTGCAAGGCTTCATCGAGAAGCGATTGTTCGAGGAAGGGGCCGACGTGAAGGAGGGCGACCTCCTGTTCACGCTCGATAAGGCGCCGTTCGAGGCGGAGATCGACCGGATCAATGCGGACATCGCCGGGGCCGAGGCCGCTCTGCAGGTCGCCACCCTCTCTTACCAACGGCAGGCGACCCTCGTGAAGAAGGAGGTCGCCGCCGTCGCCGTGCTGGATCAGGTGACCGCCAAGCAGCTGGAGGCAAAGGCCCAGCTCCAGAGCCAGCAAGCCGCTCTCGAAAAGGCAAAGCTGGACCTCGGCTACACGGACATCCGCTCGCCCATGGCCGGACGCATCGGCAAGGCCACCTACTCGGTCGGCGACCTCGTCGGGCCGGAGAGCGGGACCCTGGCCACCGTCGTCAGCCAGGACCCGATCTACGTGACCTTTCCCGTCTCGCAACGTGATCTGCTGGCGGTCCGCAAGCAGGCCGAGGCCGAAGGCACCGATGCGCGGGCAGTGCGGGTCAAGGTGCGCCTGGCGGACGGCTCGATCTATGATCAGGCGGGGTCGATCAACTTCGTCGACGTGACGGTCAGCACGACGACCGACACGGTCGCCATCCGCGCGCAGCTGCCGAATCCGAAGCGTCTCCTGATCGACGGCCAATTGGTCACGGCCGTGGTCGAGGCTGCCAAGCCCAAGACCGCCCTCGTGATCCCCACGCCGGCCCTGCAGATCGACCAGACCGGCCGCTTCGTCCTCGTCGTCGGCGCTGACAACAAGGTGGAGGTCCGGCGCATCGAGATCGACCGCGGCTATGAGGGCAACCTCGTGGTCACGAAGGGCCTGAAGGAGGGCGAGCGCGTCATCACGATCGGAGCGCAGAAGGTCCGGCCGCAGCAGGTCGTGGAGCCGACCGAAGTCTCGGCAGAGGCGCCCGCGTCATGATCTCCAGCGTCTTCGTCGCGCGTCCTCGGCTGGCGTTCGTCATCTCCATCGTCATTTCGCTCGCCGGCGTGATCGCGATGAAAGCGATCCCGATCGCCCAGTTTCCCGACATCGTGCCGCCGCAGGTCCAGGTGACCGCGAACTACCCTGGCTCCGGTGCCGAGGTCGTCGAAGCGACCGTCGCACAGCCGATCGAGTCGCAGGTCATCGGCGTCGACAACATGCTCTACATGAAGTCGACGAGCGGCAACGACGGCAGCTACACGCTGACCATCAGCTTCGCGATCGGCACGAACCCGGACATCAACACCGTCAACGTGCAGAACCGCGTCAACCTCGCCTTGCCCAAGCTGCCGCAGGAGGTCAGCCGCCAGGGGGTCAGCACCAAGAAGAAGTCGTCGGCCCTGCTTCAGGTCATCAACCTCTATGCGCCCAACCACAGCCACGACACGCTCTTCCTGAACAACTACGCGACCATAAACGTCCTCGACGGCATCAAGCGCGTGCGCGGAGTCGGCGACGCCTTCCTGTTCGGCAGCCTCGAGTACAGCATGCGCGTCTGGGTCGAGACCGACCGCCTGACGAGTCTCGGGATCACGCCGAACGACATCATCAGCTCTCTGCAATCGCAGAACATCCAGGCGGCCGTCGGCCGCATCGGCGCGCAGCCCATGACCGACGATCAGCTCTTCCAGCTGAACATCCAGACGAAGGGCCGTCTGACGACGGAGGAGGAGTTCGGAAAGGTCATCGTGCGGGCCAATCCCGACGGGTCGGTCGTCCGCATCAGGGACATCGGCCGGGTCGAGCTCGGCGCCAAATCCTCTGACGTCGTCGGCCGCTTCAACGGCGGAGAGGGCGCCGTGATCGCGATCTACCAGGCGCCCGGCGCCAACGCCATCGCCGTGGCCGCCGGCGTCAACGCGGAGATGGAGCGGCTCGCCAAGGCCTTCCCCGAGGACCTTGCCTACAAGGTCACGTACGACACGACCAAGTTCGTCCAGGAGAGCATTCACGAGGTCGTCAAGACGCTCGGGGAAGCGTTTGTCCTCGTCGTCATCGTCGTCTTTCTGTTTCTCGGCAGCCTGCGGGCGACGGTCATACCGCTCATCGCTGTCCCGGTGTCGCTGGTCGGCACCTTCGCGGTCATGCTGGCCCTCGGCTTCTCCGCCAATACCGTGTCACTGCTCGCCCTCGTGCTCGCCATCGGCATCGTGGTCGATGACGCCATCGTCGTCGTCGAGCAGGTAGAGCATGTGCTGGCGCAGGAGCCGAATCTATCGCCGAAGGAGGCGACGATAAAGGCGATGGGCCAGATCACGGCGCCGATCATCGCCATCACCCTCGTCCTGTTGTCGGTCTTCGTGCCGGTCGCCTTCATTCCCGGCATCAGCGGCCAGCTCTTCCGGCAGTTCGCCGTCGCCGTGTCGGTCTCGATGGTCATCTCCGCCATCAACGCGCTGACCCTCAGCCCGGCCCTCTGCAGCATCCTGCTGCGCGCCTCCCATGGCCCCAAGCGCGGCCCCATGCGCTACGTCCTCAAGGCAATCGACTACACACGCGATGGTTACGCGAACATCGTGAAGGTCCTCGTGCGCCGCGCCGTCGTCGGGCTCGTCGTGCTCGCCGCCGTCGTCGGCGGCCTATGGTACCTGGGCAAGATCACGCCGACCGGCTTTCTCCCCAGCGAAGACCAGGGAGCCTTCTTCGTCGAAATCCAGATGCCCGAGGGCTCCTCGGTCAATCGAACGATCAAGGTCGCGGAGAGGGTGGAGGAGACCCTCATGAAGACCGAGGGCATTTCCGACGTCAGCAGCATCATCGGCTACAGCTTCCTCGATGGCCTTGCGAAATCCAACAGCGCCTTCGAGATCGTGCTGCTGAAGTCGTTCGAGGAACGCAAGGACCCGGCCCTTTCCGCCGACGCGCTCATCGCCAAGGTGCGCGGCGAGTTTCAGGCCATCGGCGAGGCCAACGTGATCGCCTTCAACCTGCCGCCCATCATCGGACTGGGCACCGGCAGCGGCTTCGAATACCAGCTTCAGGATCTGCAGGGCGGCAGTCCGGTCGATCTCGCCGCCAGCGCGCGCGGGCTCATTTTTGCGGGCAACCAGGATCCCGCGCTGCGGGCCGTGTTCACGACCTATGCCGCCAACACGCCTCAGCTCTTTCTCGACCTCGACCGCGACAAGGCCCAGACCCTCGGTCTTGCGGTCGGCGACATCTTCAACGCCCTCCAGGCGACGCTCGGCGGCTACTACGTCAATGACTTCAACCTGTTCGGCAGGACTTGGCAGGTCAACGTCCAGGCCGAAGCCACGGATCGCAGCAAGGTCGGCGACATCTATCGGGTTCACGTGCGCAACAAGAACGGCGACATGGTGCCGATCCGCGTCATCGCCGAGCCGAAGCTGATCGTCGGCCCGCAGACGATCATCCGTTACAACAACTATCGCAGCGTCACCGTCAACGGCGGGCCGGCGCCGGGCCGCAGTTCCGGCGAAGCCATCGCCGCCATGGAGCGCCTGTCGGATACGACGCTGCCCACCGGCTATTCCTACGAATGGACGGGCACGGCGCTCCAAGAGAAGGAGGCCGCCGGCCAGACCACCATCATCCTCGGCCTGGCCGTGCTGTTCGCCTATCTGTTCCTGGTGGCGCTGTACGAGAGCTGGATGATTCCGGTGCCCGTGCTGCTCTCAGTCTCCGTCGGTTTGCTCGGCGCCCTAGGCGCGCTCTGGATCGCGCACCTCGACAACAACCTCTACGCCCAGATCGGCATCGTCGTGCTGATCGCGCTCGCTGCCAAGAACGGCATCCTCATCATCGAGTTCGCCAAGGAGCGGCGCGAACATGGCCTCAGCATCCAGGAAGCCGCGATCGACGGCGCGCGCAGCCGCTTCCGCGCCGTCATGATGACGAGCTTCGCCTTCATCGCCGGTCTCTATCCGCTCGTCGTCGGCACGGGAGCCGCCATGCTGAGCCGGCGCGGCGTCGGCACCGCTGTCTTCGGCGGCATGATCGCAGCCTCCCTGGTCGGCGTGTTCATGATCCCTGTGCTCTACGTCATCTTCCAGTGGGTGCGCGAATTCGGGAAGCGCGGAATGAAGGCGTCCCCGCCCGGCGGCGCAGCCCAAGCAGCGCCGGCGAAGGCCGCCTCATGACAGGCAGCACAGACAGGATGGGAGGCACTACCATGAAGCGGCTGTTCGGGTTTCTGCTCTTGGCCGGCATTGCCAGCGGCCTATCGGCTTGCACGAGTCAGAGTTCCAGCTCCAGTTCGCAGAGTCCGCTGGCCGCGGCCCGCCAGCAGCTCGTCGCCGATCTCCATGGGTGCACGCAGACCTACGGCTACGACCCCAGGAACGTTGCGGGCGTCCCGGAAAACAAGCTGGCGCCGAACGAGCTCGAGTGGCGCCAGTGCGGCTACGATGCGGTGCGCAAGTATTCGCATTCGCAGCCGGCGCTGACGGGCCAATATGACCAGCTCATCAACGAGGACATCACCATGACGAACGCGGTGCAGGCCGGAACCATGACGCGCAGCCAGCGCCGCGAGCGGCTGCAGACCTTGATCGAGCAGATCAAGCGGGCCGAGGAAAGCCAGGCGCAGGCCGCCGCCAGCGAGCAGGCGCAGCAGATGGACGACGTCCGCCGGGCCGTCGACAGCATGCGCGGCTTCTACTGATTGGATCCGCAGAGCCATCCGCCAGACAGGGAGCCGAAGGTAGGGAGCCGACGTCATGAAGTCCCTCCGCGCAGTGATCGCCGTCTTCGCCTTGGGCCTGCTGTCGCTGCAGGCGACCGTGGCGCAGGTCAATCCGTTCGGCGATAGCCTCGATCTGAAGGACTCCGATGTTTCCATGCTGCAGGCGGCGGCGAGCACGCTGTTTCGCGATGACCAGGCGCGCGTCGGCCAGACCGAAAGCTGGAGCAATTCCAAGACGGGCAACTCGGGAACCGTGTCGCTCCTTGGGCTGTTCGAGCATGCGGGCATGCCCTGCAAGCGCCTGCAGCACAGCATCAAGCAGAAAGGGCACTCGGATCTGATTCTCTATCAGTTCGCGCGTTGCCGCGCCGCGGACGGCACTTGGAAGCTGCTGTAGAACTGGGGCCAGAGACGCCTCGCCCGGCCTCCAGGGGCCGGGCGAGAATCTTCCGAGCGGTCGGCGGCGGAGCGCCGCCGCAATCGTTTTCAGGCGCTATGCTTGCATCCGCGTCGCGATGACGGCGTTGTGCAGCCGCCGCGAGATCGATTCCGCCTTCAATTGCCGGCGCAGCTGAGAAAGCAGCTGATGGGCGGCTTCGTTCGTGACATCGAGCACGACGCTGCCGTCCGGCCCGCCGAGCTGGATCTCGACCCGATCGGTCGCGCTCACGCGCGCGCAGCCGGACGCAACATCGATCTCATACGCCGCCATGGCTTTCTCCCTTAACGAAATTGAACGCGCAGGCGGTATTAATTCTTAACCAAGTTGCCGCGCCTACATCGGCATTTGCTTTCGTCATCCTCGAACAGTTGATCGTAGGTGTCAAAGGTCATTTGCGTGGCAGCCTGTCCCATCATGGTTTACACGCCAGGCTTTGGGTGCCCTGATCAATGAACAAAGGTTGCCACTGCTGATAGCGGAGGAGTCCACTGTCATCGCACCTCGCTGCCCATTTATTGTGCATGGCAGCAAACACCAAGGCGAGGGATTGCCATTTGATATCTGATGATTATATCTAGATTCCATGAAAAGAGAGGAAGAAATGCTGCACTGCATTAGGGCCGTGTTCTCTGGCATTGAACGCAGACGGCGCTTCAATCGGATGCTGACCGAACTGCAGGGATACTCGGAGCGTGACCTCTACGAGTTGGGAATTCCGCCGGTCGACATCAGGCGCGTTGCTTGGACCGCAACGCGATCCGCCTGATCAGCGGTGCGCCTTCCGGCCGCGCTTGACGGCCGCGACGACGCGCCGTGACAGGTCCCGATGGGCGAGCGTCTCGATCGGTGCCTTTTGGCGACGGCGCCAATTGGGACGCTCCCGATCGGTGCCGGGCACATTGAGGGGTTCAGTCTCACCGAACAGGTCGTCTGCCTGAACGAAGACAACGGCGGATGGCGTCCGCGCGATCAATTCGTGAGCCGCCGCCATCAAGTCCGCATCGCCGCCGCCGACTTGCAGCCCCTCCTGCTGCATGGTCTCTGTCAGCGACTGCTCCTCGCGCCGACGTGCTTCCAACGATGCCGCCACCTCCTCCGGCCTCAGCTTGCCCGTCTCGCGCTGGATCTCGATGTCGCGGCCTCGCCGCCAGCCGACGAACGTCGGAAGATCGTGCGAGGAGAGGCAACTCACCGATAGCGGCGAATAGTGGCTCGGCGATCGGAACCGCTCGCCGTCCTTCTCGAACCAGAGGACGCGATAGGAGAGAATGCTGGAATTCGCCATGCTCTCGCGCAGGCCATCGGGCACGGTTCCAAGATCCTCACCGATAATCGTGCATCGGGCGCGCCGGCTTTCGATGGCCGTGAGCGCGAGCAAGACGTCGAGCGGAAAGTCCACATAGGCACCGTCCCTTCCGGCAGCACCTTCGGGAACCCAGAACTGGCGCGCATAGCCGAGAATGTGATCGACGCGCAAGACGCCGGCGTGCCGCACATTGGCCGCCAGCACGGCAATGAACGGATCGTAGCCGCCTTGCTGCAGGGCATGCGGCTCGAACGGCGCGAGCTGCCAGACCTGACCGTCGCGTGCGAAGGGATCGGGAGGAGCGCCGAGCGACACCGTCGCGGCAAACTGGTCGTGGTTCGCCCAAAGCTCACCGCCGTCGAGAGCAGCGCCCAAGGCGAGATCACGGTAGATGCCGAGCTGCAGGCCCGCGTTGCGGGCACGCTCGGCTGAATGGGCGAGTTGATCGTCGGCGATCCACTGCAACCAGGCTCTGAAGTCGACGGCGTCCGCATTGGCCGCCGCAAACTCGTCGATCGCGTCAGTGTCAGGGCGCCGCCATTCAGCCGGCCAATGGCGCAGGTCTACAGCGCCAACCTCATCGGCCATGGCTTCAAAGATTGCATGTCGTCGCAGAGCCTGGCCGGCGCGCCGCTCGTACGCTTCGAACGCCGCAGCGGAAGAAGCGCCCGCGGCCGACGCACGCTGCTCCTGGAAGTCCGCGAATGCGGCGGCCAGTGCCCTCCGCTTCAACTCCCAGACGCCCGGATAGTCGACATAGGCAAATTCGCGAAGACGCGACAGCGCGCTCTCCGCGCCGGCAAGCACAGCGCGCATGCGCGGAGATTCGAGACCCCTATCGAGAGCCGCGAGATCGATGTAGATGGGATCGATGAACTGGCGGTCGGACGGCTGGTAGGGGCTCGCCCGCTCGCGGTCTGTCGGGAAGAGATGGTGCAGAGGATTGATGCCGGCAACGGAGCCCCCGAGTTCCGCGGTGGCCTCGCAGAACCGGGATAGCGTCTCGAAATCGCCGATCCCGCCATCCCGATCATGCCGCAGGGCATAGAGGTGCGAGGTCAGTCCAAACAGTTTTGCACCGCTCGCAATGCTTTCGTGGAGGAAGCAGGTTTGCGGACTCACGATGAGGTTGCATGCCTCGCCCGCCCCCTCCTCGAGGACGGCCCGATGATAGCCGGGCGGCAGCGCCGGAAGCGGAATAGCCAGATGCCTTACGCTCGCCTGACCGTCGTTCGCGATGCGCTCGACCTCCTGGAGTTCGCCGGGCGCGAAGCGCAGCTGCCGGCTGCTGCCGTCTTCGAGCACCACGGACACGCCAATGGCCCGATCGCCGCGATGGTCTGGCAAAGCCAGTCGCATGCTTCCCGCAGAGTTCGCCGTCAGCAATGCCGACAGCGGAAGGCTGCGGAGGTCTCGCTCGCGCTGCAATCGAATGAGCGTCTCCCTCGCCTCGGCTTCGGTCTCTGCCGGGAATCGCATCGCCCTGAGCAATGCCCGCTTCGTGTCGGGCGTCACGCGATGATGTGTCCCATCAAGTTGCCACCATTCCGATTGGATGCCGGCGGCGGCTGCGAGTCGGTCGATCAACGCGTCGTCGGCCCCGGGGCGCCCACGAGCCCGGGTATCCGCTGCTTCAGCGACGATGACAACCGCCCGGCCCGGCAGGTCGATGCGATTTTCTCTTAGCTCTCCATTGGTAGGGGTGGGCGAGGACTCCAGAGCCATCCGCCACACGAAGCCCGGGCGCGGGGAAGGCAATGGTACCGGCAGGCCCGCGGTCCCCCGATTGATCCATATGCACACGCGATCAGCCGGCGCGGCGCTCGTCGGTGCGGCATAGAGGGCAAGACCCAGGACAGGTGCGGACGATTGGTTCCAGTCATGGTCGGCCATCGGCCGTCCGTCGGCGTTCAGCCAGAGCGCATCCGGGATTCCGCTCTCATCGGCCGGCGTCCCCATGAGGAAATGATCGGCCGACAGAGCCCGATGGGACCGCCGCAGCCGCGCGAGCTGGGCGACAAACTCCATCAGGTCCTGATCGGCATGCTGCCAATCCAGCCATGTCGTCTCGTTGTCCTGGGCGTACGCGTTGTTGTTGCCATGCTGGGTGCGGCCGAACTCATCGCCGGCCGTCAGCATGGGCGTGCCGCGCGATACCATCAGCGTGGCGAGCAAAGCTCGTATGTCCTTGCGCCGATGCTCCTCGGTGCTGGGGTCGGCGGTCGCACCCTCCACACCATTGTTCCAGGAGATCTCGTGCGAAGAGCCGTCGCGATTGTCCTCGCCGTTCGGCAGGTTGTGCTTTTGGCTATGGGAAACGAGATCGCGCAACGTGAAGCCATCATGCGACGCCACGTAGTTTATGCTGCGCGACGGCAGGCGCCCCCTATCCGAGAAGACATCCGACGATCCCGCGAGTCGCGTCGCCAAGGTGCCGACGCCGCCATCGAGGCCGCGCCAGAACCGGCGCACATCGTCACGATAGCGGTCGTTCCACTCGTGCCATCCCGATGGGAACTGCCCGAGGCGATAGCCGCCCGGACCGACGTCCCAGGGCTCGGCGACGAACGTGAGCGCGGCGAGCAGCGGATCGCGATGGATCGCCAAAAACAGCGGCGCGTCGGCGCTGAAGCCATGGGACGCACGCCCCAGCACGGTCGCGAGATCGAAGCGGAAGCCATCAACACCCGTTTGATCGGCCCAGTGTCGCACCGCATCGACGACGAGGCGCGTGACCGGAGCGCGGTCTACGGCCAGCGTGTTCCCGCAGCCGGTATCGTTGACGAGTGCCCCCGGATCCTGGTCGGCGTGGCGATAGTAGAGAGCGTTGTCGAGGCCGCGCAGCGACAGCGTCGCGCCGTGAACGTCGCTCTCGCCCGTGTGGTTCATGACGACGTCGAGCAAGACGCGGATGCCGGCATCGTGCAACGCATTCACGGCGTTGCGGATCTCCGCCAGCCCGCCGGGAACGATCCGGGGGTCCGGCGCCATGAAGGTCACGGGATTGTAGCCCCAGGCATTGTGGAGCTTCAGCGCCGGCAGGTGCCGCTCGTCGATCCAGGCCGCGATGGGCATCAATTCGACGGTGTCGACGCCCAGTTTCACGAGATGATCGATCGCGCGCGGGTGCGCCAGGGCAGCGACGGTCCCCCGGAGCGCCACCGGTATCTCCGGATGCCGCTGACTGAACGCCTTGACCGCGATTTCGTAGATGAAACCGGGCGTCCGCGGTCGCAAGGTGGCGACGGCGGGCTGCGGTTGGCTGACGATCGCCTTGGGCACGAGTCGTGCGGTGTCGATCTCCGCCGCGCGCGGCGCGGCCAAGTCCGGATGATGGACGAAGGGCCGGTCGAGCCGGACGGCATAGGGATCGACCAGCAGCTTCGCCGGATCGAAGCGGTGGCCGTGGGCGGGATCGAACGGGCCGTCGGCGCGAAGGCCATAGCGTGTCCCCGCCCCGGCTCCTGTGATGAGGCCGTGATGAATGTCATCGCCGCTGCGTCCGGGCAGCGCCAGGCGCGCGATCTCGCGATCGCCGCTCTCGTCGAAGATGCAGACGAAAATTCTCTCGGCGTGGCGGGATACCACCGCCAGGTTGACGCCGTCCGCGCGGAGCGACGCGCCAAGCGGCGAGGGCTGGCCGGGCGAGACAGAGAATCTCTCAGCCATGCGTCCCGATCAGGTGATGACCGAGGGCTTGCTGCGGCCGGTGCGGCTCTCGATCTCGGCCAGAGACCGTGACAGGGCGATCAGCGGCGCCAGCGCCGACTGCGTCTCGAGGCCGTGTTTCGACGGATCCGGTTCGTAGCGCTCGATATAGACGCGCAGCGTGGCTCCGGCGGTGCCGGTGCCGGAAAGCCGGTAGACGATCCGCGAGCCGTCCTCGAACAGGATGCGTAGCCCCTGCCCGCTCGTGCTCGACCCGTCCACCGGGTCCTGATAGCTGAAATCGTCGGCCGTGCCGACGATGGAGCCGCCGAGACTGGCGCCCCGCAGGCGTGGCAGGCCGTCCCGGAGACGCGCGATGAGGCCGTGGGCGGCGGCCTCGTCGACTTCCTCATAATCGTGGCGGGAGTAGTAGTTGCGGCCGTAGGTGCGCCAGTGCTCGCGCATGATGTCGGCGACGCTCTGGCGGCGGCGAGCCAGGACATTGAGCCAGAGGAGAACCGCCCACAGCCCGTCCTTTTCGCGCACATGGTTGGACCCGGTGCCGGCGCTCTCCTCGCCGCAGATGGTGGCGAGCCCGGCATCGAGCAGGTTGCCGAAGAACTTCCAGCCGGTCGGCGTCTCGAAGCACTTG
>Ga0335082_10003756_pt1 | contig 16522 bp, 19 predicted proteins | sample Lox_Sample_41_FD_206718 | JGI IMG/M metagenome (GOLD analysis project Ga0335082, IMG submission 206718) | Soil microbial communities from Loxahatchee National Wildlife Refuge, Florida, United States - Lox_Sample_4.1 | ecosystem: Environmental > Terrestrial > Soil > Wetlands | place: USA...
TCTCGGTCATGGTCCGGTCCCAGGAAGCGAGGACACCGTCATTGGCGCTCTTGCCGTTGGTGTCGACAAGGGCCCGCTCGCTGCCGTGGTACCCGCCGAAAGAAAGCCTTCCCAGGGAAGGAACGGAGCCCATGGCGGGAAGGTTTTTCGCGACCAGCCCGTAGACGATATTCTGTCCGGACGTGATGCCCGGGGCGCGACCGAAGGAACCGGTGGCCGCATTGGGACCTTCGAAGTTGGTCGGGCCGGCATTGTAGATTCCTACGGCGATGGCCGGGGAGAACGGGAAGAGGGAGTCTTCGGGGGTGCCAATCTTGGCGTTGAAGCTAAAAGGGTGGTTGTCGTTCGGATCGTTGGCGATGACCAGGTAGTCGAAGCCGATTTCCGCCTGGATCTTTTCGAAGGGGAGGATACCCACCGTTGGGCCGATGTCCATGATGTTGGCGTCACGGGTGGCAGCGCCGTTGGGGGGTGCCTTGACAACGCCGGAAGAGCGGAAGTAGTTGTCGATGTTCAGGTGCCCCACCATGAAGGGCTGGATGTCCGTGGAGGGTATCCAGATCTGGGTGGACGGGGTTGCCAGGACAGTGCCGGCCATGCCGGCAACGAGCATGATGGCGAGAAAAAGAAGCTTCGTTGATTTCTTCATCTGTCATTACTCCTTAATTGATTTTAGTGCATTCCATGATTGTCCTGTCGCGCAGAGGCGACGGCTTCATGCTGCGTAACTTCGCCGTTCACCCGCCTCACGCGAGACATGCGTCGGCGGCGAATACTTGTATCCTGCAGTCCCCGAAGCAGTGCAGGGTCTCCATGAAGGTGCCGACCATCTCGTCGCTTATCACGGTCCTGATCTTTACGCGGGTAACCAGGTTGTAGAGATAGGCAATTCCTCTGACGATCCCGTTGCTGACGGTTCGATGCCCGTCGTGGACGATCAGTCCCATGGCTTCCAGGGCATCCGACAGGTTTTCTATCTCTTTCGTGTAGACGATTCCTTCTATCAACTTCAACTTTTTCCTCCAGTCAATGTGCCTGATTACTTCAACGCATCCAGCGCCAGGTTCAATTCGAGCACGTTCACCCGCGGCTCTCCAAGGAAGCCGAGCTGGCGCCCATCGGCATGGACAGCGACAATCTTTTGGAGGGCGTCTTCGCTCATTCCGCGCGCCTTGGCGACCCGGGCTACCTGGATCGCCGCCGATTCCGGCGAGATGTGCGGGTCGAGCCCGCTGGCCGAGGCCTCCACGAGGTCGGCCGGTACGTCGCCGGTGACCCCGGTGTCGCGGAGCGCCTTGACCCGGTCCCCCACGGTCTTTATGAAATCGGGGTTGGTCGGGCCGGAGTTCGAGCCGCCGGAGCCCATCGCGTTATAGGCGAAATCGGTGGCCGCAGACGGACGGGGCCAGAAGTACTTCGGGTCGGAGAAGGGCTGGCCGATCAGGCTGGAGCCGATTTCTTTCCCGCTCCTGTCGGTGATGAAGCTCCCCTTTGCCTGCCGCGGGAAGGCGACCGAGGCGATCCCGGTGACGGCGGCCGGGTAGATGCCGCCGCAAATGACGGTATAAATTACGAACAGCAGAATTGCGGATTTCAGCTCTTTCATGGATATAGTCTCCTATTCTAACCACCACGGCCCCCTCCTAAATTAGGAGGGGGTGCCCGACAGGGCGGGTGTAGTATTCACACAAACAACGCCACTGCCATATCGATCGCCTTTATCCCCACGAACGGCGCGATTATCCCCCCGACCCCGTAGAGGAGAAGGTTGTGGATCAACAGCTTCTCCGCGGGCATCGGTTTGAATTTCGTTCCCTTGAGGGCGAGCGGCACGAGGAGCGGGATGATAACCGCGTTGAAGATGACCGCCGACAGGATCGCGCTCATGGGGGTCGCCAGGCGCATGATGTTCAGCACGCCGAGCTGCGGATAGATGGAGAGCATCATCGCCGGAATAATGGCGAAGTACTTGGCCACGTCGTTGGAGATGCTGAAGGTGGTCAGGTTCCCCCGCGTCATCAGGATCTGCTTACCCACCTCGACGATGTCAAGGAGCTTGGTCGGGTTCGAGTCGAGGTCGATGATGTTGGCCGCCTCCCGGGCGGGCTGGGTGCCGGTGTTCATCGCCACCGCCACGTCCGCCTGGGCGAGCGCCGGGGCATCGTTGGTGCCGTCGCCGGTCATCGCCACCATGTACCCCGCCTCCTGGTTCTCCTTGATGAGGCGGAGCTTGTCCTCCGGCTTCGCCTGGGCGAGGAAGTCGTCCACCTGGGCCTCGGCGGCGATGGCCGCGGCGGTGAGGGGGTTGTCGCCGGTGATCATCACGGTCTTGATCCCCATGCTCCTGAGCGCCTGGAACCGTTCCTGGATCCCCCCCTTGACGATGTCCTTCAGGTTGATCACCCCGAGGATATCGGCGTCGCAGCTTACCACCAGGGGAGTCGCCCCGGCCCGGGCGATCTTGTCCACCACGTCCTCCAGGTCGATATGGATATCCTTTGCCCCGAGCGTCTTGACGAAGGCGATCGTCGAGTCGGATGCACCCTTCCGGTACTGCTTGCCGCCGGTATTGAGCCCGGAGAGGCGGGTGTCGGCGCTGAAGGCGATGGTTTCCGCGGCCGCCGGGAGCGCTTCCGCCCTCAGGCCGTACTTGTTCTTCGCCAGTACCACGATGCTCCGCCCTTCCGGTGTTTCGTCGGTCAGGGAGGCCATCAGGGCAGCTTGCGCCAGCTCCTGTTCGCTGTGCCCCCCCACCGGCACGAATTCGACCGCCTCGCGGTTCCCGAGGGTGATGGTGCCGGTCTTGTCAAGGAGTAGCACGTTCACGTCGCCGGCCGCCTCGATTGCCCGCCCCGACAGGGCGATGACGTTCTTCTGGAAAAGCCGGTCCATGCCGGCGATGCCGATGGCTGGGAGGAGCGCGGCGATGGTGGTCGGCGCGAGGCAGACGAAGAGGGCGACCAGCACCGTCAGCGACACCGGCGTCCCCTGGCCGGCGGCCTTCACGCTGTAGACCGAGAGCGGGCTGATGTTGGCGCAGACCAGTAGGAATACCAGGGTAAGGGCGATGAGGAGCACCTCCAGGGCGATCTCGTTCGGGGTCTTGCGCCGCTTCGCCCCTTCGATGAGGGAGATCATTCGGTCGAGGAATGTCTCCCCCGGGTTGGCGGTGATCCGGACGATGATGGAGTTGGCGATGACCGTGGTGCCGCCGGTGACCGCACTCCGGTCGCCGCCCGACTCGCGTACCACCGGGGCCGACTCGCCGGTGATGGCCGACTCGTTCACCAAGGCCGCGCCAGCGATGACGTCGCCGTCGCCGGCAATCAGGTCGTTGGCCTCGACGAGGATAACGTCATCCTTGCGCAGCGCCGTAGCCTGCACCGTCTCATAGGAGGCGCCGAACTCAGGCTTCTTCAGCCGCTTGGCCGTTACGTCAGTCCGGGTCTTGCGCAGGGAAGCGGCACGCGCCTTGCCGCGCCCCTCGGCGAGCGCCTCGGAGAAGTTGGCGAAGACGACCGTGAGCCAGAGCCATACGGAGACGAGGCCGGTGAACCAGGCCGGCTCTTTGTTGGCACCGGTGAGCGACATGACGAAGGTCACCAGGGTGATGAAGCTTGCGATCTCCACGGCAAACATGACCGGGTTCTTCCAGAGTGTGCGGGGGTCGAGCTTTTTGAACGATTCGACCAGGGCGGGTCTCATGATCCGCGGATCGAAGATGGAAATCGGTTCGGGTGCGTGTTTGGACATGTTTACTTACCTCCCAGCATAATCAGGTGTTCGACGATCGGTCCCAGCGAAAGGGCCGGAAAAAAGGTGAGTGCACCTATGATGAGGACGACCAGTGTCAGCCAGAGGGCGAAGGGGACCTTGTCAGTCGGAAGGGTACCCAAGCTGGCGGGAACATACTTTTTCTCGGCCAGCGAACCCGCCATGGCGAGCGATGCGACGATGGGGGCAAAGCGCCCTAAGAACATCGCTATCGAGCCGCTGACGTTGTACCAGACTGTGTTTGCGTTGAGCCCGGCAAAAGCGCTTCCGTTGTTATTCGACATGGAGGCGTAGGCGTACAGGACCTCGGAGAGGCCGTGGGCTCCCGGATTAGCCATGGAGGAGACCGCCGACGGTATCAACAGTGCCAAGCCCGAGAAAATAAGGACCAGAATCCCCGAGGCAAGCACCGTGATAATGGACATCCACATCTCGCGCACCTCGATCTTCTTCCCTAGAAACTCGGGGGTCCTCCCGATCATCAGCCCCGCCACGAAGACCGCAATCACCACGAAGGCGATCATGGTGTAGAGCCCGGTCCCCACCCCGCCGAAGACCACCTCGGAGAGAAGGATCAGCGAGAGCGGGATCATCCCTCCCAGCGGCGTCATGGAGTCGTGCATGGAGTTGACGGCGCCGCATGAGGTGCCGGTGGTCGCGGTGGCGAAAAGTGCGGTCCCGGCCACCCCAAAGCGGGTTTCCTTCCCTTCCATGTTGACTTGGTGCACGCCGAGCTTTGCCACCATCGGGTTGCCGCTGGTTTCCGCCCAGTAATTGACCGCCATCGCGCTTACGAGAAGCGCCAGCATGACCGCCAGTATTGCCCAACCCTGCCGGGTGTTCCCTGCCATGACGCCGAAGGTGTAGGTGAGGCCGCCGCCGATCAGGAGGATCAGAAAGACCTCGGCCACGTTGGTGAGCGGCGTCGGGTTCTCGTAGGGGTGGGCCGAGTTGGCGTTGAAGAAACCGCCGCCGTTAGTCCCCAGCTCCTTGATCGCCTCCTGGGAGGCGACCGGTCCCATGGGGATGGTAACCTCCTTCGCCGTCACGCTCTCGCTGACCGGGTTCCCCTTGGCATCCTTGATGGGATTTCCCTTGTCGTCCAGCTTCGGCTTGTCGTAGGTGACCGGCTGCACGAGGGGGACGGTCTTGTACTCGCTGAAGTTCTGGATTACCCCCTGGGAGACCAGGAAAATCGCGCCGACGAGCGCGATCGGCAACAACAGGAACAGGGTGCACCTCGTGAGGTCCACGTAGAAGTTGCCGATGGACGAGGTCCGGCGCCGGACGAAGCCGCGTATGGTGGCGATAGCGACCACGATGCCGGTGGCGGCCGAGGTAAAGTTGTGCACCGCGAAGCCGAACATCTGGGAGAAGTAGCTGGCCGCGGACTCACCCGAGTAGGCCTGCCAGTTGGTGTTGGTCATGAAGCTTATGGCGGTGTTGAGTGCCAGGTGCCACGAAAATGCCGGGAACTTCTGCGGGTTCAGAGGCAGTATTCCCTGGAGCAGCAGCATCGCAAAGAGTGCGATGCCAGTGATCAGGTTGAAAAGAAGCAGCCCCCAGGCGTAGCGCTTCCACCCCATCTCCTCGTTCATCTGCACGCCGCAGATGCGGTAGATGAGGTTTTCGCACGGAACGAGGACCGGGGACAGAAAGGTCCTCTCTCCCTGGAATACCCTGGCCATGTAGCCGCCGATAACCCTTATCGCGGCCAAGAGGACGACGAAGAAAAGTATTGTTTGGATCCATTCGTACATGTTCATATTGTTCTTCTCCAGTTTGGTATGATGGAAACCTCAGTCATTAAGTCTCCCTTATTTTTAGAATGCGTCAATAGAGGTCAAGACAAATATCCGGCAATCCTCTCGCCGTTCCGCCCCGGCAATGCTGCCGACGGTCTTGACGACCTTGTTCACCACCTCGTCGGCGGCCACGATTTCGACCCGTATCTTCTTGATGAAATCGACCACATACTCCGCCCCCCGGTAGGAAACGGCCTCCATCGTCTTGGTGCAATGACTGATGACTTCCGTTTCCATGATCTCCTCGACCCCGATTTCCTGCAGGGCTGGCTTCACTTCCCGAAGTTTGGCCGGCCTGATGATGGCTCCTATCAGTTTCATACTATTCCTCCACTCAATTCTCCGAGCCTCTTCCTCTCCTCGCACCTCTCAGTCATGCTTCCAGTTTTCTTGTCGACCCTGTTCACCAGGTCGTCAGGGGCCAGGATTGGAGACTGGACCTCGTATGCCCGTGACGGTTACAGGAGCGGGATCGAGGCAAAAACATTGATGAAAACGGGAAACAGGCCACCGCACAGGAACGAGAGGAGGATGAAAATCATAATCGCGAGTTGCAGGCTTTCCATTGATTGATTCTCCTTTTGTCTAACGTTGGTCTCGGTACACGAGCGACGTCACGAAACAGGCTACTGCTCCCTTCTTGGCGAGGTTGCCGGGCTGCACTTCGCCTTCCACGACTTCTCCCCTGAAATAGTAGTCGCCGAGCGTTGCAAGAATTCGGACCTTCCCCACTTCACCGGAATTCGTCACGAAGCTGGGAGGGTACCCCCGGTACACCGTCAGGACGTCATCGACGTGTATGGTGTTCTTCACATCCATTGTGCCGCTCTGGAACAGGCACAACCGGGCACCGGCCCGCAGAACGGCATCATGCGCCATGTGGGCAGGCACAGAACTCAGGAAGGGATACGTCACGGCATGAACAGCGGTTGTCATAACCATTGCAGCAAGAAGGGAAAGGATTGCAGTGCGCCTTTTCATGCTAGTTTCCTCTATTTACCCGGTAATGAATCTGTGTTACGAATATCATCGTATTCCATTCGCCATTAAAGGGGTGTCAAAAGAGAAGCCAATCGCATAAAGAAAGCATCAAAAATCATGGCGGCAACGTCAGTGGGCAACCGGCGCCGGGCCGCGGTGGAGCACCAGCCCAACCATGACGAGGGCGACAACGACCGCGATCACCACCACCAGAAGTGCCGAGCGAGCTTCGCTACGGTTCTGCTTCCAGAGAGACGGCGCCTGGAGCCGGTCGCAGCGCCCGGACACCTGCACTCCCTGCGGATTGTCCAGATCGGCTTTCAGCGCTGCGACAGTCGAATGACGCTTGTCCGGGTCGCGCTCCATGGCATGGAGGATGATCTCCTCGACCTCGGGCGAAACCTGCGGATTACGCTTCCGCGGGGCAACCGGGTCGCCGGCGACGCGGACGTTCATTATCACGAACAGGTTCTCGTTATCCCCCGCAAATGGCGTCTGGCCCGTCACCATTTCGTACAGAATGGCGCCGAGGCTGTAGATATCGGTCCTCTCGTCGCCCCGCTTCCCCTTGACCAGCTCGGGGGCCATGTAGTCCGGCGTTCCTACCGTGGGAGTGAAGCCGGTGAAGGTGACCCGCCTCCCCTCGGCGGCCTTGGCGATGCCGAAATCCATGATCCGGATCGTGCCGTCGTGACAGATCATGACGTTCTGCGGCTTGAGGTCGCGATGGACCACGCCGCGCCCGTGCAGGTAGGCCAGCGCATCGCAGATGCGGCTTGCGAGCCAGAGCGCGTCCTTTTCCGGTATCGGCCGGACGCGGTTCATCAGGTGGGCGAGCGTGTCGCCGGCCAAATACTCGGTCACGATATAGGGACGGCTCTTCTCTCCCACGGCAATGAAGCGGAGAATGAAGGGATGGCTCAGGCCGAGCCCGATCCGTTCCTCCCGCTCGAACCGGGAGTAGAAGCCGGCGTCGCTCTCGTATTCCATCAGGGGGACCTTCACCGCCACGGTCTCCGTCGTCGTCAGGTCGGTCGCCTTGAAAATGTTCGCCATGCCGCCGCGACTGACCGTCTCCCCGATGAGGAACCTGTCATCCAGGATCTGTCCCGGCCGGAGAGCGTACCCGGAGGGCCGGCCGGTCTGCCCGGGATGCTCCAGGACAGCGGAAGAATCAGCCGGCATCTTTTCCGGATCGGCAACCTGCGAGACGTGCAAGGAATTCGTGCCGGTTTTCTGTTTCATCCTCTTTCCCCGGGAATAGCGTTCCCCAACACCTTGCCTTATGCTGGTGCATGGCGGCGCTCGTTAACGGCGATTGTCAGTCTGCCGGACTACCCACTGCTTCGTCGCGGCATCGAACACCTGCACCAGGCCTCGACCGACCTCCGGCGGTGCAGTGGTGGTGGCGTCGGGGGGGATAACGAATGCGCCGCGCCTCATCGGCGCCTCGTCGGTAAAATCCTCGCCCAGGTAAAAACCGGTTTCCGGCTGGAATCGATAGATCTTCATGGTCATGCGCTCCGTGCCGTCAGAACTTTGTGTTCTTCCTCTGTCACGGTAGCGCATTGCGCGTAAAGAAGGGCTCAAAATAGGGGGAAAAGATGTCAAAAAGGTGTCAAGAAGGACATATCGGGAGTGCCGCCGTCTCCCCTTGATTCATGCAAGCGAGCGTTACGCTAATCCTTCTTGACCGTGGCGACGAAGCTCTTGGTAATCCTGACATTGACGCCATAGGAACCATCGAGGATAACGTCATCGTCTTCCACAGAGAAGACTCTGCCATGAAGGCCGCCGGTAGTAATGACGCAGTCGCCCCTCTTGATCGACTCCAGCATCGCCTTATGAGCCAGGGCCTTCTTCTTCTGCGGACGGATGAGGAGAAAATAGAATATTGCAAACATGAAAATGAGTGGGATCATCTGCTGAAACGCCGCTATTCCACGATCCGGTATGCCACCCGTAGTCCCTGTGGCAAGAGCCAATCCAAACATGGTGTTCTCCTTTGTCGGGTTACTGTTTCTACCCGCACCTTTCGGCTCGCTTTGCATGGAGCAGCTTCCTCCTCTCGCCGTCTATCCCGCCATCATTGAACATTTGCTGATCCGTGCAAAGCGCTTGCCGTTAAAAAAAGCCAATCCAGACGCAGGCTGTGCTCCTTTAACCGTGTCTTCGAGCGGTACCTGTCGCCCTTTTCCACGGCAGATACTTTATGCTTTGCCCATTGCGGCCCGTTCCCCCAATATCGCAACGATCGGGCTGGCGACAAAAATCGAGGAATAGGTGCAGATGACTATGCCCGCGACGAGGGCAAAAGCGAAATCATGGATAACCTCCCCGCCGAAGAGAAAGAGCGACAGTGCGGCCAGGAAGGCGGTAAGCGACGTCACAACGGTCCTGGACAGGACCTCGTTGATGCTCCGGTTGATGATGGACGTAAGCCCACCTTTCATGTCCTTACGCAGGTTCTCCCTGATCCGGTCGAAGACCACGACCGTGTCCGTCATGGAATAGCCGGCGATGGTCAGCGTCGCCGTGACGAACAGCAGGTTGATCTCCTTGCCCAGGACGAAAAAAACCGCAAACATGGCGAGCACGTCATGCAGCACAGAAACGGTAGAGCCGATGCCGAACTTGAAATCGAACCGCCAGGCAATGTAAATGGTGATGGCAATCAAAGAGATTGCTATCGCTTTCAGAGTATCCGTGCGGAGCTTGTCCCCTACGGAAGGGCCAGTCTCCGTTGAGCTTTCAACCACGAAACCGACTCCGGGCGTCTCTTTCCTGACCACCTGTTCAATGGTGTCCGCGACCTTGCCCGTCGCCACACTGCCCCTGCTCACCTTGATGAGAATCTTGTTCCCCTCCCTGATCTCCTGGAGGCTGGCCTCTTTCAGATTATTCCTGGCAAGTGCGTTGCGCGTCTGCTCAAGATTTACCGGCTTGTCAAATTTGAGCCGAACCGACGTCCCTCCAGTAAAGTCGACCCCCAGATTTGCGGCTCCGCGGGCGATCTGAATTATTCCGATCATACCGACCAGGGCAACAATGCTGGAAATGATCAGGGAGATCCTTTTCTTGCCGATGAAATCTATATTCGTCTTTCCGATAAGCTCCATTATTTCTCTCCTTTGTGTAAAGGCTGGCAGCTGAAACGGGCAACTCGTTGTTCCAAGAGCTATCGTAATCCCTTCAGGCTAAAGAAGGTGTCAAAATGCCAACGCAAGGCGTAAAGAAGGTGTAAAGAACTTGGCTTTACGTAACGTCCTTGGCCGTTCCCATGCTATACTTTGAAGTGGTAGATATCTTTTGGACGGGCCAACACGGCCGTTGGTGAAGAAACTAGAAGGAGTCGACAGGGCGGAACGATGGGCAACGGTATCACCATCGAACAGATCGAGCTTCTCCTCCTCCTCGCAGCGGTCGTGGCGATCGTGGCGCGACGGCTACACATACCGTACAGCGCGGGGCTGATGTTTGCCGGCGTCATCCTGGCGTTCCTCCCGTTCGCGCCCGAGATGCCGTTCACCAAGGAGCTCATCTTCTCCGCATTTCTCCCCCCACTCATTTTTGAGGCATCTATCTACATCCGCTGGCACGAGCTGCGCCGGGACCTGCCGCTTCTCCTTGTGCTGGTCACGCTGGGGCTGATGTTATCCGCGGCCCTGACGGCGGCCGGCATGCATTTCCTGGTCGGTTGGGGATGGTCGAGCGCAGCCCTGTTCGGTACCCTCATCGCCGCAACCGACCCAGTTTCGGTGATCTCCACCCTCAAGGAGACGGGGATACATGGCCGGCTCCGTCTTCTCGTGGAAGCCGAGAGCCTCTTCAATGACGGCACGGCGGCGGTCGCTTTCGGCGTTGCCCTAATGATCGCATCGGGGGGGTCTTGGAATGCCTTCACGATTACACAGGCACTCCTGACAACCGTGTCGGGCGGGCTCTTTTGCGGGGCTCTGGTCGCAGGAGGGGTGCTTCTGATAGCGGGACGAACGGAAGACCACCTCGTTGAGATTACCCTGACAACCATCGCCGCCTATGGGTCCTTCCTGCTGGCCGAACATTTTCACCTGTCGGGGGTGCTCGCAACCATGACGGCGGGGGTCGTTATCGGCAACTCCGGGTCACCACGGACCATGTCCGCAAAGGGGAGGATTGCGGTCGAATCGTTCTGGGAATACGTCGCCTTTGTGGCCAATTCGCTGATTTTCATCCTGATCGGGATTTACGAGGCAACTCAGAATTTTCAGAAGGCGCTGCTGCCGGTAGTGGCCGGCATAGTTCTGGTGCTTATGGGACGGGCGGCGGCCATCTATCCGTGCTGTGCCCTTTCCGGGAGGTTCTTTCCACCGGTCCGGATGGGCGACCGCCATGTTCTGTTCTGGGGGGGGCTCCGTGGCGCCCTTGCCCTCGCCCTTGCCCTCGGGCTTCCACCCGAGATTACGGACAAAGAGGAGATCGTGACCGTCGCCTTCGCAGTGGTCGCCTTCTCCATCTTCGTACAGGGGGCCACTATGGACCCGCTCCTGCGGAGGTTGGGGGCAATCCCCCCGGAGCATCACTGAATGTTCTGTTCGGTGTTTTGCTTGATTCGGACCTATCCTCCGTGTGGGAGGATCGCGTTCGTGTGCAACGACGATAAGGTATTGTCTGTCAGGTGTGAACTGCGATGGCTGGAAACAGGCTAAATTCTATAGAGGAGATGGCCCCATCTTGATTCACCGCTTACGTCCCCTTGAAATTGAAGAGAAAACGGGTTTCCCACTGGTTCGCCTGCGGCGGAACAGCCACATGCTTCGAGGAGCCTGACATCCTTCGCATATGCATCACGGCTGAAATAGGCGGCCATTATCGGTTTGCCGGTTTTTACGATTCGAGGCAGGGTTCCCTTCATCCATGCGCGTTGACGGCATTCAATGCTCTGTTGAAAAAAGACGAAGAGGTCAAAATAAGAGAGGGCTACTGTTGCATCTTCAATCCCTGACCTGATTATGACTGCTTCGGGATAAAGGGTTCTCGCCATATCCGTCAACGTCGTCCGGCGGTCTCTCTCCTCAAAAAGATCCGGACCGACGAGAGTAGTCTCAAGATCAAAGGGTGAATCGCAAAGATCCGATATCGACTGATACCAGCGCCCATTATCCAGGGCATCAAGCCACTCCGCTCCAATGACCAGGATTCTGATCCGATCGAGACTGCAAAGCTCTGGGGCATAGCGAACCATAAAGGTGGATATGGCCAGGGGCGCGGCCAATACCAGCTTTTGAACCGGGGTCGGTGCAGTGCTGATAAACGACAACGTCGGGTTATCCTTCAGTGCTCGCAGGAGTTCTTTCCATTCACTATGCTGCAATAGGGGTCTGCCGGACATACGGGAATCTCCTGGATAACAACGTCTTCCCTGCAAGCGGGGAGTGTTGACGAACTTCCGGCAGCTCTCACAGGGAGCGCACTTCCCACCGCTTTGCAGCGACATTGAAGACCGGCACCTGGCCGCGTTTGACCGGCGGCGGCGCAATGGTGGTGGCATCGGGCGGTATCACCCATGACCCCCGTTTCATGGGGACCTCGTCGGCGAAATCTTCCCCCAGGAAGATGCCGGTTTCGGGATTGAAGAGGTAGATTTTCATGGCGCTGTCTCTCCGTCACGTTGGACTGTTTCCTTCCTATTTGCAGAGTAGCGCATGAGCCGTAAAGACGGGGTCAAAATGCCCGGAAGATGCATCAAGAATTTATCAAGATGTGCAAAGGCCTAGGACCTCGGTGTAGCGCGACATTCATGGAAAGGATTTGTTGTCGGACAGGTGGCAGGGTTGAACATTGATGAAACGTGAAGAAGAGGAACGGTAGTGAAGGTGGAACAGGGGAAGGGCTGAGGAAGAGCCTTTCACCGTCAGGCGTGCAGAAGGGAGGTCATGGCCCGTCTCGTGTCAGGGAACCGGATGCGCCATTCCCGACATGCCTGGCCATGAGGAGGATGGTGAAGGCTCACGGATGGTAGTATTTCATTGCCTCGGGAACCAGCTGCCGGAGCCGGGCAATCCTCGTTTCGTCGGAAGGATGGGTGCTCAGGAATTCGGGCGGTTTTTTCCCTTCCGCCGACTTCGCCATCCTTTCCCAGAAACTCACCGCTTCCCGCGGGTCATACCCGGCCATCGCAATGAAATCGAGCCATCTGGTCCGCCTCGCTTTCCTGAAGCCGGCTGTAGGGAAGCAGTACCCCCACCTGGGGCCGGCACCAAAGGCGGTCATCCGGAGCTGCCTGGTTGCCTCCGGTTCGCTCTGCAGGGCCGCGGAAAGCCCCATCCCCCCCCATCTCCGCGAGCAGGACCCGGGACATGCTCGTAACCGTGCTCTTCAACGGCGTGGGCGACCTCATGTCCCATGACCACTGTCAGCACAGTACGCAGAAAAACCATGAGTACCTCCCGGTTCCCGGCACTCGAACCTGGGCCGGTCAGCGGGAAACGATCCCGGAGCGACCGGGTGCGAGGTGGACAAGTAACCGTTACGACCTCCATTTCCCGTAGTGGACGATTTCCTCGAGGGGCTTTCGGGGGGGGCCGGCCTTGACCTCTTCGAGAGGGTAGCCGAGGGGGAAAAGCCCGACGATCCGAATCTCCGGCGGGATATCGAGCAGCTCGCCGAGACTCTCCTCGTCGAAGACACCGACGAACACGCTTCCCAGCCCGAGGGCGTGGGCTGCCAGCATGAGGTTTTCCGTGGCAATGCCGACATCCGTCAGGTAATACGGCTGTCCCCGCAGGTCTCCCGACAGGGTCGGGTCGCCACAGGCGACGATCACCATTGGAGCAGTGGCCAGGGCTTTCTGGGCGGGATTGCTCTTGTACCCCTTCGGGGCGAAGAACGCTTCCACGTACGACAATTCGCTGATCCGCTCTTTCACTGCCGGGTCCGTCACGACCACGAACCGCCAGCACTGTAGGTTCGCCCAGGACGGCGCCTGGCGGGCCGCCTCCAACACCTGCTGGAGTTTTTCCGGTTCCACCGGCCGATCGGAGAACTTGCGCACGCTCCTTCTTCCCCTGATTGATTCGAGTGCATCCATTACCGTCCCTCCCTTCCGAGGTATGTGCCGTCCAGCGGCCCTTCCATATGTGATAAACCAGCAAAAAAGCCGTTGTCGCCATTCCCGGCGCTCCAACGGCCTGCCCCTCTCTCCTCCCGCTTTCACACCCCTCGGCAACCGGGGGGATACCGGAACATGCCTATTCCGCTCCCTCCAGCATCAAGGCCCGTTCCAGCTCCTCGGCGTTATTGGCAGTCAGTTTGGCGGTTTCGATATCCACCTTGTTCTCCCGAACCAGGCGGATGAGATGGCTGTCGAAGGTCTGCATATCGTACAGCTCCGCCCCCTTCACCATGTGGGCCGGAATATCCGGGGTCTTGGCGGAGTCCCTGATGCACTCCTGGATCGTTCTCGTCACCCGGAGCACCTCCACCACGGGAATCCGCCCCACCAGATCCTTGGTCGGCACGAGCCGCAGGGCGATGATCGCCATGAGACAATCGGAAATCCGTTTCCGGATGGCGTTCTCCTGCTCCTTGGGGTAAAACCCGATGAGCCGCGCCAGGGCGCCCACGCTGTCCGTGGTGTGCAGGGAGGAAAAGACGAGATGGCCCGTTTCCGCCGCCTTGAGGGCGGTCTCCACGGTCTCGGCCTCGCGCATCTCTCCGATGTAGATCACGTCGGGGTCCTGACGCAGGGCGGCCACGGTCGCCTTGGTGAAAGAGGGGGTATCCGTGCCCACCTCACGCTGACTGATCACCGACTTTTTGTTCTTGAAGAGGAACTCGATGGGATCTTCCACCGTTACCACATGGGCGCGGCGATTGTTGTTGATATACTCCACCATGGACGCAAGTGCCGTGGACTTGCCGTTTCCAGTCGCACCCACCACCAGCACCAACCCCCTGCGCAGACCGGAAATTTTGGCGAGAACCGGCGGGAGGTGGAGCTCTTCGAACGACTTGATGACAATGGGGATGACCCTCAGAATGACGTTGAAGGTCCCCCGCTGGCGGAAGATGTTGGCCCTGAACCTGCCGTGCCCCTCCAGGCTGTAGGAAACGTCCAGCTCGGAAATGGACGAGAGGTTTATCTGCTGAATCGTCTGGGACATGATCTCCATGACGATCGCCTGGGTGTCGGAAGGAGTGATGGCGCGATACTTGATCTCCACCAGCTCGCCGTTGACGCGGAAGAGCGGCTGATTGCCCACCTGGAGATGGATATCGGAAGCGCCCCTCTGAATGGCGGTTATCAGCAGTTTCTGGAATACCATTGCATCCATGGATTACCTGCCTCGCGGAACCGGCGTTTCCCCGTACCGGCTGTCGGAATGGCCGCTGAAAAGAGCGCTACCCCCAATGTAAGGGCGCCTTCCCGGGAAAGGGGATTTTTCGTAAAAGTACATCGCTTCTCGCTGAACTGTCAAGATGTTATGAAAAACCCGACCAGACACTGCGGCCGGTCTCCCCGGCCCGCCCCCCATCGCCCTGGGGAAGGCACCTCAGATGGCATTCGTCGCACTGATCTCGGCCTTCAGCCAGGCGTAGGTGACCGGGGCGGCAATCAGGCCAGGGAGACCGAAGATCGCTTCCATTGCCAGCATGGCGCACAGGAGCTCCCAGGCAGTGGCATGGACTTCGCCGCCAACGATACGGGCATTGGTAAAATACTCCAGCTTGTGGACGGCAACCAGGAAGAGGAACGACGAGATGGCCACCCCCGGCGAAACTCCGAAACTGATCACCACAATGGCAGAATTTGAAATGAGATTGCCGATGACCGGAATCAGTCCCGCCACGAAGGTCAGGGGGAGGAGGACCGTGAGGAGCGGCAGGCGCACCCCGCACAGAGGGAGGATGATCAGGAGATACAGGGCCGTCAGAAGGGTATTGAGGGCGGAAATCTTCACCTGGGCGAACACCACCTTGTCGAAGGCGTCGGTGAGCAGCCGGGCACGGGCATGGAGGGCAGCGGCAAACGGCGGCCCCGTGTCGGCGCCGGCAAAATGGTGGAGCGCCGTCATGCCGCCGACCACCATACCGAGAAGAATATGGGCGAAGGTCTTCACCCCTGCCATTCCCACTGCGGAAATGTTTTTTCCGTGCTCCCGCATCACGTCTGACAACTGTTCGTGCACTTCATCCATTGTCGTCGGCAAGGCATCGGCGATGGACGGCGGCAGCGCATGCCGCAGCTTTTCCAGGGTATCGGCAGCAGCCGTCAACAGTGCAGCCATGCCGCCTTTCCCGTGGAGGAAGGACCATAGGCCGAAACTGACCCCGGTCAGTCCCACGATAACGATGGAGGCCAGCACCGCCAGGGCAATCTTGTGGGGCTGCCCTCCCCAGTTCGCGGGGAGCCTCCGGGCAAGCTTTACGGTGAGGACATGGACGGCAAGGCCGGCGAAAACAGCCGGAAGGAGATGAAAATGGAGCACCAGTGGGACGCTCACTGCAGCCAGGAGATAGCTGACGGCGACGGGGCCGGGCGTCATGGGAATCCTCCTCAAGATGTGGGATAGCTGCCAGTGCTCCAGAATACCGTGTGACAATCAGCTTGGTCTGCCACGGTAGACAGGTGATACGTGATGGGTGCGTAATCTGTCATCCGTCAAAGATTCCGGCACGATACTGCGAAACGAAGCGGCATGATCTGGCGTGTCTGCAAGCCGTCCGCCGGGGGCGCCTCGCAGAGGACGAAGCCCGCGTGCCGCTCCTACTTCCGGGGCCACTCCTTCTGCACGGCTGCTTCCACCTGGCGGAAGCGCCTTGCCTGGATCGAGTAAACCCAGACGAACAGACCGAAAACAAAGGCCGGAAAGATGTAATCCACCGGCTCGAGAGGGACGGTCAAGGGGGCAAGCAGAAAAAAACACGAGAACAGGGTTACGTATGAATTGGCGTAGCCCCGTACCCGTATCTCCCCTTTC
>Ga0335082_10003757_pt1 | contig 16518 bp, 16 predicted proteins | sample Lox_Sample_41_FD_206718 | JGI IMG/M metagenome (GOLD analysis project Ga0335082, IMG submission 206718) | Soil microbial communities from Loxahatchee National Wildlife Refuge, Florida, United States - Lox_Sample_4.1 | ecosystem: Environmental > Terrestrial > Soil > Wetlands | place: USA...
TTGTCTGCCATGCTCCACCCCCAGTCTTTGTTTCCGGTCGACTTAAACTAGGATCGTTATTTCTCCCGCAGATCTCAGACCCAAGCATCAACTCGTGTCGATAACGAGCGCTCCCGCCACCATCAGTGACCCGCCGATCGCAACTCCCCCATGGGAGCTTAATGTCAGTTCCGATCTCCCCCGATGGTCAGGGCTTCGGGGTGCTGTCGCGCCATCAAGCGCGTGTTTAGTCAGTTTCAACTCCTCCATGATCTGTCGACCCTTCCGGAGAAGACACACACAGCGCGGTTTCCTAAGCGTTTCAGCGCACGACAAGAACGGGGCGGTCGGCATGCTCGGTTACCTGTCTTGACACCGAACCGAGGAGCAGCCGTGCGAATTTCGAGCGCCCTCGATCACCCACGACAATAAGGTCCACTCCGTGCCGATCGGCATCGTAGATAATCTGCTCGGCCGGGTGACCAACGGCCACCTCGAAGTGCGCCCTGATCTTCTTCCCCGTTACCGTGGCCCTAAGCTCCGCCAATAGCCGTTGATGGTACCGGCGCGAATTTTCGATCACCGCCTCCGTTTCTACCTCATCTCCGATCTCCGGTGGACGCGCCACCGAGAGGACCCACAACTCGGCATTGTCCCGAACTGCAAGATCGCATGCCGCGTCGAAAGCCTTCTTCGAGGCGTCCGATCCATCGTATCCCAACAGGATTTTTCGATACATCGGTCAGCCCTGCTTTATATTGCCACTTGGCGCCGGTTCGGCTGGCACCTCCAATGGCTCAGCTTTCAAGAGGTGCCGGGGCATGAACCACGCGTTGGCGACGAGCGTGGGCACGACCGCGCTCGCGATTACCGCGGCAACGAGGGCCGAGTACTGGGCCTGGGTTACGATTCGATGCGACAAGCCGAAGAGCGACGAAATCGTGCCGAACGTCAGGCCAGTCGACATCAAAAGTGTCGTGTACATCCCTTCCCGCGCAGGCGACCGGAACACCTTCGTCATCGGGTAAACACCCGCAATCTTTGTCGCCACCTTCACCACAATGAGAAATAGAAAGGCGCCCGGCGCAGCGATCAACGACGGCACCGAGACGAATGATCCAGCACGAATAAAGTAAAAAGGGGTCAGCAGTCCGAACGTGAGCGTTCGCAGGCGCCGGACGAGTACGTGGTCTTTTCCTACCGTACCCGCGAGCACCATGCCGATCAAATATGCAGGTAACACGGCCTCGCTATCCGCCCATGTCGCCAATGCGCCAAGCCCGAACAAGGCGAGCAGAAGGTACTTTGCTTCCAGCTCCGACGGCCTGCCGCCATAGCGCCGGAAAAAGCGCGGGGTGAGCCAGGGCAGCACCAAAGCGGCTATAACCATGACGACCACGAAGAGCACGGTCTTAAAAGTGAAAGGCGCGAAAATGAGTCCCAGTGCTACCACAGTGCCTAAGTCAGTGATGAAGCAGGCCGCAAGCACGGTCTTTCCGTAGTCGGTGACATTGAATCCAAATTCGATCATCACCGCATAGACCACGGCGACTGATGTCGTGGACATGGCGATACCGGCCAGCCAACTCGCTTCGGGGCCCCAACCAAGCACCCAGCGAGCGGCGGCGGCACAGCCTATGAACGGGGCAAAGAAGCTGACCAGACCGACTGCTGTTGCTTCCTTCCATTTTTTCCTGAATACCTGTGGATCAAGTTCCGCGCCTGCCAGAAAGGTGAGAACGATGGCCCCCGTCCCTGACAGAAATCTAATCCACCCCGCGTCCGCGGCCAGGGCGGCCGTTCCGACCAATGCCCCGATGATCAATTGCGCGATAGTGCCGACCACGATCTCCGACAGCGCGGTGGCAACTCGCAGCCAAATGGATATCAGCGTGGCGGCGAGCGCGAGCCCCAGCCATAGTGCCGCGAGTGCCCAGATGTCGGTCATGGCCTCGGTTTACTTAAGTAAGAACGACTCGCATGACCCCATACCGGCCAGCGTCATCAGGATCGAGCCTTGAAGATGCACGAGGACGATAACAGGGGTCCATCCAAACCGTTCGCGCACCAGGAGTGTCACTGTCTCCGCCGAGAACGTCGAAAATGTCGTCAACCCATCTAGAAATCGCGTTGCGACGAGTAACCTGACTTCGAGAGGCAGCGCCGGTAGTACGAGAGGGGATCGTGGCGAACCCCATCAACAGGCTGCCGAGCGTATTCGCCGCGAGGGTGCCGGGTGCCACAGTGGAAAGATCGGATTGAGCAGTATACCTAGCCACCCTCGCAGCCGAGCACCCTAGGGCAAGAAGACCGGCAAAGGTCACTTCTGGACCTCCGACATGAGTTGGATCGCATTGCGCGAATCCGTCGAAGGGGCATAAGAAAACCTACGAGACTCAGCCTCTCCGGCGGTTCACGTAGGCATCATCAGCCTTGCGGCGGTTAAGGGAGGTATGCCATCTCCTGTCGGCATAATAGCGTAGCCCGGATCAGGTCGCAACGCCGACTCTAGTCCTTCCGGGATGCCTCGACACAGATCCTCGCGATTCACTTCCGCCGGCCATGCTCGTGGCCTGCGACCGTCCCGACGTGGCGGGCAACGCCTTCGAGTCTCGCCCTCGTCGAGGGCGAGACGAAGGCCGTGGCGCAAACTCCCCCAAGCGCGGTAGCATGTCCTGAAACCGATCAAGGAGCGGCTTGCTGCGACCGGCTCAAGCTCCTTACCAGTGCGCCGTGCGGCCGCGATCGAACATCTGCATGGCCCATCTTGAATGACTTCTTAATTCGATTCTTCGTCTCTACAAGGGAGAGCTGTAATCCTTTCTCTCATTTTTCTTTTGCGGCCCCTTGCGTCCTTTGCGCTTTTTGCGTTGCAGTTCGGTTTTGGTTTGAGATTCGGTTTGCCCTACAAAGCCCGCACACCAATAAACCGCTTCTCCTCCTGAGCCGCGCCCAGCGCATTGCGCAGCGGCCTTCCGAACGCGGATGCGCTGATCTCGAACACATCGCCCACATACGTCTTCACGTTCTTGGTGAAGCTGCCGGTGGCCGCGCCGAAGAAATGCACATGCACGTCGCCGGGCCGGCGGAAGTCGCGGTACTTGAAGTGATGATGCTCCAGGTTGGCCACCGAATGCGCCATGTTGAGTTCGCCGGAGAGCCAGCTCTCGCTCCAGATCGGCTTGCCATTGCGCAGCAGGCGTGCCTCGCCGGTTACGCTCGCGGGCAGTTCACCTAGCAGCAGCTCGGGTCCGTAGGAGCATTGGCGCAGCTTCGAGTGCGCGAGATAGAGATAGTTCTGCCGCTCCAACACGTGATCGGCGTACTCGTTGCCGAGCGCGAAGCCCACACGCAGCGGCTCACCATCGTCGCCGATCACATAGCAGCCCACGACCTCGACTTCCTCGCCGCCGTCGAGTGCGTAGTTGGGCAGCTCGAGTGCATGCTCCGGGGGCACCACACAGCGACCGTCGCCTTTGTAGAACCACTCGGGTGGGACGCCGATCGTGCCCGGTGCGGGCTTGCCACCCTCGAGCCCCCACTTGAACATCTTCATGGAATCGGTGAGCTGACTCTCTTCCTGTTTGAGCTTGACGTGCATCGAGTCGCGTGCGGCCGCGCTGCCCAGATGCGAGAGGCCAGTACCGCTGATGAGCCAGCGCGCGCTGTCCGCATGGTCCAGCGGAGGCAGGAGCCGGCACTCGGCAACGATCTCATCGAAGCTCAGCGTATCCGTGCCTAGCCGATCCTGCACCAGCGCCGAGAGGGCGAGCTTGCGCCGTCCCGCCTCCAGAGCGAGGTCGTACACGCGCTGTACCTGCCGCAGCACGCGCAGCCCCGTGCCGTCCTCCGATACCATGGCAACCCGCCGCGATTGATCGTGATCGACGAACTGTACCAGTCTCATTGCCTGTTCCTCCGTTGGCGCGCGCGTTCGAACCTCGCGCTGTTGTCGGTAAAATGAACAGGATGTAACAGCGCCCCTTCGCGGTCAAGCGTGCGGCGTTATACTGAGCCCCGCTGAACTACTCAGGGAGCACACATGAAGATCAAGGCTAACGGCATCCAGATCGAGTACGACGTCCAGGGCGAAGGGCCCTGGGTGGTGATGAGCCATTCGCTGGCGTGCGCGGGCGCCATGTGGGACGAGCAGGCGCAGGCGCTCAAGGGCAAATACAAAGTGCTGCGCTTCGATACGCGCGGCCATGGTGGCAGCGATGCGCCCGCGGAAGCGTACACGCTCGATATGCTGGCCGACGACCTGCACGGCCTGCTCAGCAAGCTCGGTGTGGGCAATCCCCACTTCGTGGGCTTGTCGATGGGCGGTATGATCGGCATGACCTATGCGCTCAAGTATCCGCGCGCTTTCAAGAGCCTCGTGCTGTGCGACACCTCCAGTCGCATTCCGCCCGAAGCGAAGCCGGTGTGGGCAGAGCGCATCCAGATCGCCACCGAGCAGGGGATGGAACCGCTCGTGGAGCCGACCCTCAAGCGCTGGTTCACCGAGCCATTTCTGGTGAAGCGCGGCAGCGTTATCGAACGCGTGGCGGACATGATTCGCAAGACGCCGGCGCGAGGCTATGTCGGCTGCTGTCACGCGATCCCGCAGATCGATGTCACCGACAAGCTCGGCGCCATCACCTGTCCGGTGCAGGTGATCGTCGGCGACAAGGATGTGGGCACACCGGTGGCGATGTCCGAAGCGATCCACCAGGCGATCCCGAACTCCGAGCTGGTGATCATTCCGGATGCGTCGCATCTTTCGAATCTGGAGCAGCCGGGGGTGTTCAATTCGGCGTTACTGAAGTTTCTGGGGCGCGTGAACTGAACTAAGCCAAAACCAAACGTCAACGCGAAAGCGCAAAGGACGCAAAAGTACGCAAAAAAGATCAAGTGGTAGTTTGCGGCGAGCGAGGATAATAGCCGCCACTCTTAAGGATTTTTTTGCGACCTTTGCGACTTTGCGTTGAGATTCTCGGTTTCTTACTCGAACCGCCACGACACCGCACGCACCTTCCACACCCCGCGATCGACTGCCTTGGCTCCATCGAATACCAGCCAGCTCTGCTTGCCATAATGCGGCAGCGGACGCAGCAGCGCCTGCAGCGCAGCTGCGTCGCGCGCGGAGATGGCCAGCAGCGTTTTGCCACCGGGCAATTGCGCCGTCCAGACTTGAGCGCTGCTGCGGTCACGCAACTGATCCGGGCGAGGTGGAAGATGCGCACCGCTCAGCCAGGCATCGACATCGCCATGCAGGCCGATCACGATCAGCGATGCATCGCGCGGCGCGCTATCCGCGAACCGTGGCTGTGTGTCCATGAGCCGCTGCGCCAAAGCACGTGCATTTGACTCGACGTCCGCACTTTTGGTCGCGATCACCGTGATGGTCGAAGGATCGAGCGTCACCTGACGCACGATCGGCGGGATCTCGCGCGGGTCCAAGCGGCGGAACACACGAAGCCCGGGATCGATCGTCATGGTGCGTGGCCGGCTGGTCGTTTCGAAGCTGATCTCCTGGGTAGACGCGTCGAGGTGAACAATATGTTCTTCCATGCCTCGATCCGTCTCTACCGAGATCGGCACGCGCAAGGTATAGGCTGGCTCGCCCTGAGTGAGCGTCGCGGCAATTCGATAGCCAGATGCGATAGCCTGCGCGCTTGCACGTTCCACCGCGACTGCCGGCGCGCCTTTGCGGTCGAGCCATTGCGCGAAGAACGCATGCAGATCGCGCCGGCTCTCGCGAGCAAAGGCGCGCTCCAGATCCGTCCACGATGCGCGATGAAACTTCTGTTCGGCGAAGAATCGCCGCACACCCGTGTCGAATGCTTCGCGCGAGATCTCATCGCGCAGCATCAGAAACACGAACGCCGCCTTGCTGTAACCGACGATCTGCGACGCGTCGTGCGTGCGTGAAGTAAATTCGCGCAAGGGGCGATCGCGCTCGGCGGGCACGGCGGCGAAATCCCGCAGCCAGGTGAGACGCATCTCGTGTGCTGCCGACTCGCCTTCGTCTTCCTTGTACGCGTAGTCGGCCATGAACGTCGTCAGGCCCTCGCTCCAGTTGCCATGCTGCCAGTCGACATACACGCCGTTGCCCCACCAGTTGTGCAGCACCTCGTGCCCGAGCGAAGTCGTGCGAATGAACGGCAGGCGCAGCACGTCGATCCCGAGATAGGTAAACGATGGCATGCCGAAACCGGTGGGCAGCACGCTCGACACGATGCTGAACCCGGCGTAAGGGTACGGCCCGATGGCTCTACTGTAACGATCGACATAGCCTGCTGCAGCATCGAGATAACCAGCAGACAAATCGGCGATCTCGGGATGCAAGTAGGTGCGCAGCCGCACGTCGCCAGAGGCGCGCTCTTCCACCGTGTACGGCCCGGCCACGAGGTCGATGCTTTCCGCGGGCTGTGTCAGCTCGAACTGCGCGTGATACAGATTCGCATCCATGCTCTCTCGCATCAGCCGCCCCGCCACGAGTCCCCGCTGTCCGGCGGGCAGCTCGAGCTCGACCCGATACGTGAACAGGTCGAGGCCGAGCTCCGGATACCAGCCGCTGCCACCCGGCAGAAACGAACCGCGCTCGCTCGCCATCGGCGGCAGGCCGCCGAGCACACCGCGCTCATCGGCTTCCACCAGCGGTGCGAGCTCGCCGCGATAGCGGAGCTCGACGCGATGCCGGGCGGGGACCTGCGGCAGCTCGAGGCGCCACTGCTGCTGCGCTCCTGCTGATGTGTGATCGGACCGGGCGGCGACCCCGTCCACCAACGGTTGAGCCGCGGTGAATCGGCTGCCCAGGCTCACCATGATCGGGCCGCCGCACTCGCACGTGAGTACGGCGTGTGCCTCCAGCACTCGTGTTTGCGGCACGAGGCGCATGCTCAGCTCGAGATGGACGGATTGCACGTGCTCGTTCGCTGCGGTCGCATGGATCGGAACCGCAAGCGCGAACGCTGCGGCGAGATGCTTCATCGCGGATCGCGCGGCGGAAAGCGTGCCACGATATCGAGCTGCTGCCCGGCCCGGCGAATCGAGATCGGCAGCCACGTGCCGGGTGCCTGGCGCGTCACGGCCGCGATGACGTCGTCCACGCTCGAGACGCGTTCGCCGGCGATAGTCTCGATGACGTCCTGCTGCTTCAAGCCGGCCGATTCGGCGATACTGCCTGCGGTGAGCTTGGCGACGCGCACGCCTTGGTCGGTTTGCTCGAGCATTACGCCCAGGCGCGGGCGCTCGGGGCTCGCCTGCGAGTCGGTGCCGAACAGCGCATCAGCGAACTGCAGACTCAGCTCGGCGCAGGCTTGCCCGCGATCCCATGGCAGCAAAACAGCCGCGTCCTTGAAGCCGAGCTCGGCGAGCTGTCGCGGAACGCCGTCGCGGTCTTCCAGATGGCCCAGTCCCATCAAGCCTACGACGATGGCGTCCGGTGAGCGGGCTGCAGCTTCAGCGATCCCTTGCGCCATGGTGCGATCCCACAGCAGCATGGTGTCGACGAAGTGCCGAAAAGCCGGATCGCTGCGGTCCTTCGATTCTTGGCCGTGCTGCCGATACGATTCGTAGAGCATATCCGCGTACGCGGGCGGTGCGGGCGCCGGATCGGTGATACCTTCGCGCTCGCGCGGCGCTGTCGCGGCCCATCCCTGCTCCCCCACTTTACGCGCGAGGTTGCGATCGACGTTGAGCGCGATCATCGGCACCCGATGCATGCGTGCGAACTGAAAGATCGGCAGATACAGCCCGGCGTCGTGACCCCACACGGTACGCCACTCGCTCCGCGTGAGGAACTGCTCTTCGGTCAACTGACCTGCGACCCATTGATCGAGGACGCTTTGCAGGCGATGCGGAAACATCTCCAGTGCAATGATAAGACGCGGATGCAGCGCATACAGACCCGCCAGTGTATGCAGCTGCCAGCGATGGTGGTCGGCGCTGTCGTGCACTTCACCGAGCAGCACCACGCGCCGCCGCGACAATTGCGCGAACAGATGATCCGCGGAGATGGGCTTGGCCGTGGCCTCGGCCGGGACCGCCCACGCACCGGTTGCCACGCAGTTGTCTTCCGCGGCGGCATCGAGCGCGACGGCAGCAATCGCGATGCACGCAACGCAGATCGACCTGAAAAGCGACATGAGAAGCTCGGCGGTTAAAAGACCAGTGATCCCCGAAGATCGCACAAGTTCAGTGGCGTGCGAGGTGAATCAGAGCGAGCACCAGGCACAGCACGGCGACCGGTGTCAGTCCGGAACGCAGTCGCAGGTACCAGTCCGGCAGGTGGAAGCGGCTCGCCAGCTGCCGGTCGGCGGCGAACTGAATGACGGAGGTCGCGATCAGCATCAGCAGGCACGTCTTCATCGGCATCAGCAGCGCGAACCAGCCTGCGAGCGCGGGCACGATGCTCCAGGTCATGAAGACGCCGCGGTCCTGCTCCGTCATTTCCGGATGCAGCAGCGCGACGCCCCAGTGCACTGCGCCCAGAAAGCTGCAGATGATGGCGGCGTACGAGCTCAACCAGGTCAGCAGCGCTGGCGTGTAGGCCTCAGGCGCCGCCCACATCGCACCGGAGAGCACAACGAACGGCACCAGCCCGCCGGCGCCGATCCAGAACGGCACTTTGGGTATGGGCGGGCGCATTATAGGATCGCTCATCTAGTGTCCTGTCCCATTAGTAACTTGCCGAAAACCTGACGAGAATCGGCGCCATGCTGTGTTGCGAATCCTCACGAGGTGTCCAACCTCGTTCCGGTTCGCGCCTTGCCTGACGCCGATTTCGCAGGTTTTCCAACGGGCGGTGTTGTTCGTACGCAGCCTCCGGTTCAATCGGTTCCGACCGCAACAATTTATCAAGATACTAATGGGACAGGACACTAGTATCCAGGCCAAGATCGTAGCATCGCGTGCGTGCGGCTGGGCTCGCGATTGTAGCAAGACCCGAAGCGGTGTCGGGGACTACCACTCGATCGGTAGCGCAGCGTCGTCGCGGTGCAGATGGACGATGTTGCGTGCCGCTTCCGGCTGCGCCAGGTAGCGGCTGATGAGGCGGTAGTGGTCGATGTCGAAATCGGGCAGGGCGCGAAGTTGCATCAGCTCGACGAGCTCCGGATCGGTGCGTGCGGAACCGATGTAGCGCCAACGATCGAGCACGTGCACCTCGCTCATTGCGCGATAGGGATCGGCTTCGCGGACCGCGATCGCGCCGCGAAACGGCCAGGGGCCCAGGCGCAAACGCGCGAGCGCACTCATCAGCCGCGCGGTATGGAGCAGCGGATTCTCTTTGCCGATGCACGCGCCCGCGCACGATCCGGCGGCATGGAAAGAACACGGGCCCGGGCCTGATTCCAGTCCCGCGAGAATTCCGCACAAAGATTGCGCGCGCACGACGCCGCGCAGCGCCGCGAGCGCATCGTTGCGGCTGCGAAAGATGCCGTAGCGCGGCTCGCGCTCAGCACCCACCGCATGGGTCAATTCCAGCAGGCTGACGCCGTGCTCCGGGCTCCAGTTCAAGGTCCAGGCTTCGCCCAGATTACGCCGGCGGTTGTAGCGCGGCTGCAGACTGCGCAGCAACGAGAGCTCGCGCAGCGCGGCCCCCAGCTCGCCAGCGGTCTCGGTCCACTCCAACGTTGCACTGTGTAAGTGCTGGAGATGCTGATGGCGTGCGCCTTCGCCTTCGAGATCGGCGAGGATGCGCGAGCGCAGGTTGGCGCTCTTGCCCACATACAGCGCGCTGCCGTCGCTGTCGTAAAACACGTAAACGCCAGGCTCGTTTGGCACGCGCAGCGCGATCTGTGCGATCTCGCCGCGCGTTTGCACAGGCAGCTGCAGTACCGCCTCGATCGCCGCGGTAATCTGTTCGGGGGCAACGCGGGCCCTGATCTCCCGCGCAAAGGACCAGATCACCTGCGCGTCGGGCAGCGCCCGATGGCGCGCTGCGCAGGAGATGGCGAAGCGCTCCATGATGCTGTCGAGATTGTGATGTCGGTGCTCGGGGAACAAGCAGCGCGACAGGCGCACCGTGCACAGCACGCTGGAGCTGAAGAGAATGCCGATCCGACGGAACTCAGCGCGCAGGAAGTTATAGTCGAAGCGCGCGTTGTGCGCGATCAGCAGTCGAGCGTCGAGCCGCCGCTGTAACTCCTGGGCAATGTCGGCAAAGCCCGGTGCGGCGGCCACCATGTCGTTGCTGATTCCGGTGAGCGCGGTGATCCCGGCCGGGATGGCCCTGCCTGGATTCACCAGCGTGCTCCATTCGTCCACATATTCGCCGTCCACGACCTCGATCAGTCCGACTTCGGTGATGCGATCGCGATCGGCGCTGGCGCCGGTGGTTTCCAGGTCGAGAAAAACGACTGCGGAGTCGAACATGGGAGGATATTACGCGACTCGAGAGTGAAGAGTGAAGAGTGAAGGGTGAAGAGTGAGGAGTTAGGGTGCGACGCCATGCGAGCGGCGCCGCACGAACAACGAACCATCACGCCCTGCGCTATCATGTACCCGAAGTCATAACAACCGATATGCGTGCATACCGGCGCGCAATCAAGAGTCTTCGTGGGAGGGGTGATGTTGTCACGTCTGGCCTGCCTGGTCTTGGCGGGCGGATTTTGCCTGGTTTCCCTCAGCGTGTGCGCGCATGAGGCTGCGACCGAGGAGGCGTCGCCCTTCCTGGATTGCGACAATCCGCCGGAGCACGCGCTGCGCGTTGTTCCGGAGCCGATCGCGCGCTGGGCGCAAATCGAGTGCACGCCAGCGGGCCAGATGCTGGTGCAGAGTGAGGACTGGATCTGGCGTTACCCGGGAAGCTTCACCGAGCGGCCGTTCCTGCCGGCGTGGATGACTGCAGACCCGAACGTTTCTCCCGAGCCGCGCTACTTCAAAGCATTGGCCGTGCGCCAGGCGGCTGTAGACGAGGCGCGTGCTCTGACTCAGCGCCTGACCAAGGGCATGATCGAGTTGCCGGCAGCGGCCGAGTCGAATAGTCAGCCCGAGCGCATCTACGTGGTCGTGGCGGAGAGCAATCTCGGAGAAAAGCTGGAAGTCAACTTCGTCTATCGCTCCGATCAGGACATCTGGGTCGTTCCCTGTGTACCCGATTGCCGCCCGGAGCAAGTGTTCCACATCTACAGGAGAGAATAGTGACGGCTCTCGAACTCGCGCTCGATGAGCGCTCTGCGCTGCCCGATGATCATGAACACGCGACTCTGGTCGGGCGCGCGTGGGTGCCCGGCCCGCTCGCGGGTCCGAGCCCGGTGCTCATCTCCAGAGGCAAGGTCTACGATCTGTCTCAGGTGGTGCCGACCTCCGCGGATCTCATCAACAGCGAAGATCCGGCAGAATTGGCGCGCTCCGCGGCGGTCAGCGGACGCGCATCGCTCATCGGCCAGGTGGGCGAGGTGCTCGCGAATTCCGCCAGCGATCGGCGCAATCCGGATCGTCCGTATTTTCTGAGTCCGGTGGACTTGCAGGCGGTGCGCGCGTGCGGCGTGACTTTTATCGGCAGCATGCTCGAGCGCGTGATCGAGGAGCGTGCCAAAGGCGATCCGGCGGGCGCGGAAGCCATTCGCAAGAATCTGCTGATGGAGATCGGCGGCGAGTTGCGTGCGGTCAAGCCCGGTTCCGCGGAGGCGATGCGCGTGAAGGCGTCGCTGGTGAAGCGCGATATGTGGTCGCAGTATCTGGAAGTCGGCATCGGCCCGGACGCCGAAGTGTTCAACAAAGCGCAGCCGATGTCAGCCGTGGGCACGGGAGCCGAGATCGGCGTGCTGGAGGCATCATCGTGGAACAACCCTGAGCCCGAGCTGGTGCTGGTGGTGAATGCCAAAGGCAGCGTGGTCGGCGGCATGCTGGGCAACGACGTCAACCTGCGCGACCTCGAGGGTCGCAGCGCCTTGCTGCTCGGCCGCGCCAAGGACAACAACGCAAGCTGCGCGCTGGGTCCGTGCATCCGTCTGCTCGATCGCCACTTCACGGTGGACGATCTGCGCCGTACGCGTATCGACATTCGGGTACAGGGTGCCGACGGTTTCAGCTTGGAGGGCAACTACAGCTTGACGCAGATCAGCCGGGATCCGCTCGATCTGGTGGCGCAGGCCGTGAACCGCAATCATCAGTATCCCGATGGCATCGTGCTGTTCCTCGGCACAGCCTTCGCGCCGGTGCACGATCGCGGCGAGCCCGGCCGCGGATTCACGCACAAGCTCGGAGATATAGTGACTATCCGATCGGGGACCCTGGGGGCTCTGTCCAATCGCATCAACTATTGTCATCGCATCGCGCCTTGGACGTTCGGGGTGAGCGAGCTGATGCGCAATCTGAGTGCGCGGGGGTTGATCTAGCCTGCCGGCGCCTCAGCCCTGAAATCGCTTGACCGAACGGGTACGACCGCGTACAAGACACTAGGGTCACTCTACAACGTTTGGCGCTCGCGTTGTTCCATTCTTAAAAATTCTTGGGGCTGGCGGTCGAGCGCATCGTTCATGAATCATTCTCACGGAAGACACGGTATGACTGGCAAGGTCAAGATTACAGGCACGATCAAATGGCTCAACGAAGCCAAAGGCTTCGGGTTGATTACGCCCGATGGCGGGGGCAAGGACCTGTTCGCGAATTTCCCTGTGCGGGGACGCGACGACAAACCCGGGGGGCTCAAGGTCAAGCAAAAGGTCTCCTATGACTTGAGAGCGGGTCCGGACGGCGACCAGGCGGTGAACGTCAAGACGATTGTGACGTAGATGGGCTCTGAGCGCCGGGCCGCGTCACGATTTGGGGGTATTCGGCGCAGCCTTGAACGACAGCGGCGCGCTTCGCGCGACCGCTCCTGAGGAATGCATGGACACGCATGAGCGATGCGAGTAGAGTGTCAGGGCTCGCCGGTTTGCAGCGTGGCGGACATCGGTAGGTGTGTTCTTCGAGATTTGCTCCTGACTTAGGCGCTGCATCCGGGGTCGAGCCAGACCCGTGGTTCGTGCCGATCGGTTGTCGCACAACCGCCCTTTACTTCCTAGATTGCCGTCGGCTACGGCAACTTCAGCAGTCAGCATGCGTTGACGTGTCGTGAGCGAGAGCGTTTCTCGCGCATGCCGCCAGGACGTGGTGTCTTCGACTCGAGCGGTGCCTTACACCGAGCCGCTCGATTCGCCACAAGTTCACCTACCCTTCGTGTAGTCGGAAGCAGCGAGGCTTACACGAATATTCGAGGCCCTATGATCAATCTACATGTAACCGTCTGGCTGCTGACCGGTAGTGTGATCGGGTGGCTCACTGTTCTCGAGAGACATTTCAGCATGCCCGCAGTGCTTGCGTCGCTCAGCTTTGCGATGGGTGCATTCGTGATATTCGGATTGATTCGCCGGCAACCTACGCGCTGAGCCCCGGACCGACATCGATTCGTCCGTCGACCTCGAGGCAAGTCACATTGGACAGCACTCCAGCAATGGAACTTCAGCATGAACCACACGGCGGCCTCATTGCGGGTCGCTATATCGAAAGCATCTTCGATGGCACTGAGCCCGGCCAGGTTTTAGCGATCCTCAATCGCTGTCTAACTGATTTCGCCACCGCGCGGTCCGGTCGACAGATTCCCTCGCAACTGTGCCCCGATCAGATTGGATCGGTCGCCGAGCTGGACGGCTGGTTGATCGCGGTGCGGATCGCAGCTGAGTGGCAAGAAGCCAAGCCGACTTCGGGGAACCCTGATCTGTTGCAGCTCAAGGAAATGCTCGACGCGGCCAGCAGGCGGATCAAAACATTCGCAGGCCGATAGCACTAAGCGGCCTCAGGGCGCAGCGCGTTGCAACCGTCATGTACCCGCGGAAGAAATTTGATCCGCTGGGGCTTGGCCGGCAGCAAATAAAAAGGCCCGGCAAGCCGGGCCTGATGCATCGCCGGGCGCCTTACGCCGGGCGGATCTTGGTAGCCTGCGGTCCTTTCGGGCCGTTGGTCACCTCGTAGGTGACGCGCTGGGCCTCTTTCAGCGTTTTGAACCCGGCGTCCTGAATTTCCGAAAAGTGGGCGAACAAGTCCTTGCCCCCGTCGTCGGGTGTGATGAAACCGAAACCCTTTTGGTCGTTGAACCACTTAACCGTACCTGCATTCATACTTGTCTTCCTGAAAGTCGTGAGGGCTCGCGCCCGAAATAGTGCAGAAGCTTCAAGAGGAGAAAAAACAAATGGGCGAGTTGGCTGCGCGAGTGCGCCTCGGAGACCTGCTGCTTCAACGCTCAAAGAATTCTACGCGAACACTTATACAGGGACATCCGAACCAAGTCAAAGCAATTCGCGCTGACGCTAAGCGGTCGAAGCAATCCAGATCCCGCAGGCTACCGCCACCACGCCCACCGCGAGGTTGAGGGTGAGGGGCTCGCCGATCGGCGCAGCGGCGAGTAACGAGGCAGCGATCGGATTGACCGTCATCGTGTTCGTCACCTGCGTCGGTCTGGTGCGCTCGAGTGCATAGACCCACCAGTAGAACGAAGTGGCGCCGCCTAGCAGCGCGATCGCCGTGACTGCACACCATTCACGCAAGATGGTACTAGCGGATCAGGGCTTCAACGCTTTGTACAGAAACGGCAGGCTCACGTCCATGCGGTAATCGATGTCGGAGTGGTCGTCGTCGAATTCCTCGTAGGTGTGGCGGATGCCGGCTGCAGCGAGCCGCTTCGATAGAATGCGCGCGCCGTAATGGATGTGATACTGATCGCGCCAGCCGCAATCGATGTAGATGCCACGCAGCGATTTGAGCGCATCCCGGTGTCGCGCGACGAGATTGATCGGGTCGTGCTCGCGCCACCGGTTCCAGCGCTTCTCGATAAGCTCGCCCGATTCCAGATTGAACGGGACGCGAAAGCCAAGCGGCGTCCGTGGATCGGGATCGTAAGTGGCAGCCATACAAAGATTCATAATGCAATGGCCTTCGGCCGTCGTGAGCTTTTCCTTCTTCCAGACATACGAGAGGAAGCGCTTGATGCGCCCGTCGTCCAGCCCTTCGGCGAGGCCCTGGCGGCCCGCTTCACGGAGCGCGTCATAGGCCCCGGCTTTTCGTTTCGGCACACGATGCTTGGCGAGCTCGTTGAGCGTGTTCGGCCAGTCGTGCCAGTAGACGAAGTCGAAATACGCATCCCCGGAGTGATCGGCGATAGCGCCCCAGTACTTCGCGTACTTCATGGCGTGGACGATCGCGCCGTAGCCGCCGGATGATTTGCCGAAGCAGCCGCGGTGTTCGCGGCTTGCCAGCGTGCGGAATTCGCGGTCGACAAAGGGAATGATCTCGCGCGTGAGGTAGTCGGCGTAACTGCCCATTGCCGAGGAGTTGATGTACTGATTACCGCCGAGGGCGGTGAAGCAATCGGGAAAGACGAAAATCGTCGGGCCGATCTTCTGCTCGTGGATGAGGCGGGCCGCGCGCTCCGGCACGTTATCGCCGAACGGCTTCCAGTTGGTGTGCGCAAGACCCGAGCCGGTGAAGCCGACCAGGTCGTAGAGTACCGGGAAGCGGCGGTTGCCCGCGTCATATTGCGGCGGGAGCCACACCGCGAGCTTGCGCACGTGCGGATCGCCGAGGGGATTGGCCTTGAGGATCGTCGACGTGTGTTCGAGCACGACCAGCGTGCCCGAGGGGAACTTGGGGCGTTTGAGGGCCATGGGGGTACCTTGCTCACGCGCCGGGGGAGGGCACCTTGCACATTCTCAGATCGAACGTTTCCCGGCTGAGCACATCGTCGTAGAGCTCGCGCAGGAAGCCCATGAACAGCGGCGTGTAGAACTCATTGTGATCGCTGATGATGGGTGCCTGCGTTCTCACGATCCAGTAAGGGCTGTCGGGATAGCCCTGCTCGTGTTTCAGCACCACGCCATCGCTGTATTGCCTCACCCATTGATTAGGTCTTCTCCCATAGAGGTGCAACCACTCACAGAACTGTTTGTTGCGCTCGGCCCGCTCCGCCTTGAGCTCCACCTCTCCGATCTTCTTGATGTTTCCGGCATAGGGGCAGCTGCAGGCCGGGACGTCCTTGGGGACCGGCGTCCGCTTGCTCTGGGGGTCCGGAACCAGAGAATGCGTACGATACCGATCGATATGACCGATGGTCCGTCGGTCGGCCTGCTTTTCTTCCGCTTCGGTATAGCCGTATGGACTCGCCGAGGGTGTTTTGCTGCCGCTATAGCTCTCCAGCAGCGAGCTCAAGGTGCGGCCGAGGGGAAACGCGATCCGCGTGGCGTCATCGTCCACGGAAGTGATGGCGACGAACACCGGCGTTTGCCGGGTTGGATATTGGCTGCGGGCTTGCAGGACACTGTACACCGGCTCGTAACGTGAACCCTCGAAAGCCGGGTTGACCAGCACGACGAGGTCGCCGAAACCGTCTACATAGTTGTTAGCCGGGTCGCCTCCATCGTCGAGAGCGTTGACGACCAGCGACTGCGCGATGGCGGAATAGACGATTAGACCGCCGAAGCTATGTCCCACCGTAATCAGGCGGGTGCCGGGCCGCTTTGCCTTTGCGCCGTCCCGATCTTTCGCGGCTTTGATGGGACCGGCAGGCGCGCCATT